>Ga0137308_100076_pt1 | contig 171478 bp, 129 predicted proteins | sample Inofrocosms_June_FD_97181 | JGI IMG/M metagenome (GOLD analysis project Ga0137308, IMG submission 97181) | Mouse cecal microbial communities from Vienna, Austria - N-Acetylneuraminic and N-Acetylglucosamine D2O microcosms_June | ecosystem: Host-associated > Mammals > Digestive system > Large... | reverse complement strand
AAAGTTCTTTCATATTTTTCCTCCCTTTAATATTTGGACAATGTAATCTGTTATAATTACTTTATAATAATTCACTTAACATCATTAAACCTTTGGTTTATTGTCTAAGCTGTTCTTAGAACTTATCCAATTTGTATTTAGTGATTACCATTCCACTTCAATCACGCACTTGTCTGTCACTGTCTTTATACTTTCAAGTAATGTAACTGAATATCTATTTTCTAATACATATTATTGTATCTGTATTAAAATGTTCTTCAAGATAGTTGCAAATTGTATTCGCCCATAGATATTTTTTCTTAATATCCGCACTCTTTGACAATGGATAATTGACTTCAAATTCTCTTACCGTATTATATCCAATATGTCTTTCTAAGCTATCTACTAACTCTAACAGAATGTGCATTATTATTTTTTGCCATAATGTCCTCCTTGCAAATTTCGATTGTCTCTTACAACAACATTAGCAGTATACCACATCATTAAATACAATTCCACATCTTATTTAGGCAGAATGTGGAGCATCGCCCCACACATTATTACATGTATAACACCGGGAACAGTCATTACCAATAGAGCCATCACATTTATCTGCCTCTCTGATATTCCTCGTTGCGTGTCTGGTACATAGGACGGTTCTCCCTTTCATTTGTACGTTCCCCAACTGTTCGTATGTTTACGGCAGGACGGCTTCTACGAGGCAACCACAACCCTCTCCAATGTATGTAGACTGATACAGAAACAAAATGTAAATTATTAATATCTTTTATTAATTATAATAACCAGCATATAGAATATTTTTAGGTGAAAAAATTATTATTATGTGTTATTATATTATAGAAAATACAGATAGAAATGTATTTACTATAAGCAAAATAATGCAAGTGCTTTTAAAAAGGGTTGTTATATTTTATACTAGAGAAATTTTATATATAGCATTTACATTATTATTTAAGCTGTTTTTGCAGCATGGAGGTTTGTAATGAAAGATATTAAGAAAACGTTGTTTATGAAGGAAGCAGCATCAGGAAAGAGCCATAATATATTGGTTGAGATATGCATTGCGGTTCTTTTGTTTTTTATTGCGTCAGTAGCTATGGGACTTGTGCAGATTCCTGCACTTACAGCATATCTTCTTAGCAATGAAGACTATATGTCTATGCTTCTGGCTGGCAGGCTTGATACACAGAAGATGCTTTCTGTTTTTTCAAATATTCCTGAATGGATTATGATAGTTATGCTTTTTGCAGAAATATTGCTTACTCTTATTGTTATGTTGTATTGCAGGTTTTTTGAAAAAAGAAAATTTTCTACTCTTGGTTTTGTTAAGAAAGGAATGGTTAAACAGTATTTAACAGGTATTATTGCTGGTGCAGTGGCATTTTCAATAGTATATTTATTATGTCTTGTTACAGGCAGTATAAAATATGAAGGAATAGCTGCCAGTATTTCACCATTGTATATTATAGGTTATTTTCTGGGATATCTTTTACAAGGTATGGCAGAAGAGGTGCTTTGCAGAGGTTATCTTATGGTATCTTTGTCAAGAAGATACCATGTTACACTAGCTATAACAGCCAGTTCATTGTTTTTTGCATTTTTACATTCAGGTAATAGCGGGGTGTCATCACTTGCTTATTTAAACTTGTTCCTTTTTGGGGTATTTGCATCACTTCTTTTACTTGATTTTGGAAATATCTGGATAGCAGGTGCATTCCACAGTATATGGAATTTTGTACAGGGAAATATATATGGTGTCCAGGTAAGTGGAATAAGGGTATCTAATTCTGTGATGTCAACTTCATATACAGATGGAATGGAATTTATTAATGGAGGTGCATTTGGCATGGAAGGTGGTCTTGCTGTAACATTGGTAGTTATGGCTGGTATTGCACTGTTATGTATACATCTCTATAAAAAGGGAGATATAATAGATATAAATGTAACAGGACAGGAGGAATACAGCCACCAGGGTGTCCAGGCAGCTGGTAATGAGGAAATAAGCCAGGCACCGGAAAATACAACTGCAATACAGCAAGATATGCAAGATAATGTACATGAACAGGATGTACAGATGTTCCAGAAAGCTGATGAACCAGAAGAAACAGATATTAACAATAATATTATTATAAATAAAGATGCAAATGTCCTGGACAGTGAAGTTATTAAAAATAATAATGCCAGTATCCAGGCAGGTGAAAATACTGGCAGCCAGAACAGTGTACAACAGACATCATTTGATGAAAGTTATTTTAAAGACTAAACATAGTTTTAACACGGTGTTTATAAGTGTGTAATTTCTGGAGCTTATTAAAGCCATTGGCAGCGGTAAGCTCCCTTTCTTCATTATGGGCCAGGTAGTATTCTGCTTTATAAACCAGGTCTTCTACACCATCATAAACAACAAGGTCTTTATTAATTTCAAAAAGCTCTTCAATTCCTGGACGGTAATCTGTCATAAGAAAACCACCAGCAGACAGTATATCAAATACACGCAGCGGGATACCATCTTCAATATTAGGTATTGTTATATTAATGTTTATTTTGGAAGAAGCAAATACTAATGGCATTTCATCAAGGTATCTTACAGGCGGATGTACAGTAGTTTTGTATAAACCTGATGTATCACTTGTGGTAAAAATATGCATATCTGCAATACAGGCCAGTGAGTTTATAGCCTGTTTGCGCATAAGTGCAGCTGCTTTATATGACAGTACACTTGTGGCAAAATGCAGTTTAATATCTGCTTCTGAACCTTCTTCCTGTTTTAAATTAATATACTGGCTGGCTCTGTCCATTATATCATCAGTAAGCATTATATTAAGTATATTGCCTCCTGATACATTTAACTGGGCTTCGATTGCAGCATCCATATAGCCACACAGATATGGAGGAAGTGCACTTGCCATTTCATCATAACGGTTTTTGTCATATAAATTTCCAACAAAAGAAATATCATAAGAATATTTCTTTTCTCCTATGTACATACCATTTGTAGCAAGCAGGCGGCTTATACGTCCTGGTGCACCAGCAAGTGGTAGGTATCTTACTGTATCTGTTCCATTGCTGGTGAAATATTTATATTCTTTTTTGTCAAAGACATATATTATATTTTCTGGGTTATGTATGGACTGGCTGCGCATGCTTACAAGTGGTGCATCGCATGTCCATGAAATATATTTTATTTTATATTTATGGCATACATTAGAAATAGTAGTATAATAATTTATGGAAAAGACAGCATTATATCCGCCATGTTCTAAGTATCCTGCTAATTTTTCTTCAAAAGCCTCATCTTTAATATGGCTTTTAACAGGAAAAGCAAGGACATCAACAATATGTCCCTGCTCCTTTAATTCATTTATTATATCATCGTAAGGAAAAATATCCCATCTGTATACTAAAACCTTCATATTTTACTGTCTATGCCTTTCAATCTAAATTTTTAACAGCAGTAGAAAGCATAAGCTTAATACGGTTAAGCTGGTTGACTTCTGTTGCACCTGGGTCATAGTCTACAGCAACAATATTGGAATCTGGGAACTGGTTACGCAGTTCCTTTATTACGCCTTTACCTACAACATGGTTTGGAAGGCAGCCAAATGGCTGTGCACATACAATGTTTGGTACACCAGAGTTTATAAGCTCAATCATTTCAGCAGTGAGGAACCAGCCTTCACCTGTCTGGTTTCCACATGAAACAACAGGGCTTGCATATTCTGCAAGCTTTGCAACATGTACTGGCGGCTCAAAACGGCGGCTTGCCTTAAATGCTTCACTTGCTGTTTTGCGGTAATTTTCAATGTATTTTATAATCATATTGTTTAACATTGCACTTGTTTTCTTTTTGCCAAGGTATTCTGCTTTAAAGTTTGCATTATAAAGGCTGTACATAAAGAAGTCAATAAGGTCAGGGCATACTGCCTCGGCACCTTCTTCTTCAAGCAGGTCTACCAGGTGGTTATTGGCAAGTGGAAGGAATTTAACAAGTATTTCCCCGACAATGCCAACACGTGGTTTCTTAATATCAAGTAGTTCTAGTTCATCAAACTCTTTAATAATCTGGCTGATATTATTGTTAAATTCTTTTTTATTTCCTTTGGATACCTGCTTTATAGCAATTTCACGCCATTTTTCATGCAAGGCATTAGCAGAACCTTTTATCTTTTCATATGGGCGGGTCCTGTATAATACACGCATAAATACATCACCATATATAAGTGCCTGGAGTGCCCGGTGTGCCATCTTTAGGTTTATATCAAGCCCTGGGTTTTTCTCAATGCCTGCACTCATTGAAATTACAGGAACCTGCCCCATGCCTGCATTTTCAAGTGCACGTCTTATAAAACCTATATAGTTGGAAGCACGGCATCCTCCCCCAGTCTGTGTAATAATAAGTGCAACTTTATTTAAGTCATATCTGCCAGAGAGAAGTGCCTGCATAAACTGGCCAACTACAATTAATGAAGGGTAACATGCGTCATTATTTACATATTTAAGGCCATAATCAACACATGAGCTGTCTGATGGAAGGACTTCAATATTATAACCACATGATGCAAGTGCTGGACCAAGTATATCAAAATGGATTGGTGACATCTGTGGTGTAAGTATAGTGTAATCATAGCGCATTTTTTCTGTAAATACTACTCTGTGGTGTGCGGTATCTTTTGTTACAGGTTCAATATTTTTACGTTTTCTGTCTTCTATGGCAGCAAGCAGTGAACGTATACGTATGCGTGCTGCACCAAGGTTGTTTACTTCATCTATTTTTAATACTGTATAGATTTTATTTTGTTTGGCAAGTATATCACTTACCTGGTCTGTTGTAACAGCATCGAGGCCGCATCCAAAGGAGTTAAGCTGTATTAAATCCAGGTCTTTGCGTTTTGCAGTAAATGCTGCTGCCCTGTAAAGGCGTGAGTGGTACATCCACTGGTCCATTACAATAGTTGGCCTGTCAACAGTGCCAAGTTCTGATATGCTGTCTTCTGTAAGTACAGCTACACCATATGATGTTATAAGTTCTGGTATACCATGGTTAATTTCAGGGTCTGCATGGTAAGGACGGCCTGCAAGGACTATTCCATGACAGTTATGTTTTTTCATGTATTGCAGTGTTTCTATTCCTTTGTTGGTTATATCTTCACGTACAGCCTGGAGTTCTCTCCATGCAGCATCACATGCTTCTCTTACTTCATAATATGGAATATCGTTTTCTTTTGTAAAAAATTCACACAAACGTTTTTCAAGGATTTTTTTATTTTCAAAAGATATAAACGGGTTCTGGTAAATAATATCTGGGTCTTTAAGTCCATCAATATTATTTTTTATATTTTCACCATATGATGTTACAATAGGGCAGTTATAATTATTTCTTGCTTCAGCAGTTTCATAGCGTTCATAAGGCACACATGGATAGAATATGTATTTTATGCCTTGTTTTAAAAGCCATGATACATGCCCATGTGCAAGTTTTGCAGGGTAACATTCAGATTCGCTTGGTATCGATTCAATTCCAAGTTCATATATTTTCCTGCTTGATTCAGGTGAAAGCACTACCCTGTACCCAAGGTCTGAGAAAAATGTAAACCAGAACGGGTAATTTTCATACATATTCAGTACACGTGGCAGACCAACAGTGCCACGTACATTAAATGGTTCAATATTTTTATAATGGTTAAATATTCTTTTTAATTTATATTCATAGAGGTTTGGAATATCTTCATTTTTCTTTTCCTTTCCAAGCCCCCTTTCACACCGGTTTCCAGATATAAACTGCCTGCCGCCAGTAAACCTGTTTATTGTAAGAAGACAGTGGTTTGTACAGCCTTTGCACCTGGACATGCTTGTTTCAAATTTAAGTTCATTTATCTGTTTTATAGAAAGCATTGTACTTTTCTGTCCTGTATAACGTTCACGGGCAATAAGTGCTGCACCAAATGCACCCATTATGCCTGCTATATCAGGACGTACAGCCTCACAGCCTGATATGCGTTCAAAGCTTCTAAGGACAGCATCATTATAAAAAGTACCACCCTGTACAACAATTTTTTTGCCTAAATCTCTTGGGTCTGTAAGCTTTATTACTTTTAATAAAGCATTTTTTATTACAGAGTATGCCAGCCCAGCAGATATATCTGCTACACTTGCCCCTTCTTTCTGTGCCTGTTTTACTTTAGAGTTCATAAAAACAGTACATCTTGAGCCAAGGTCAATAGGATTTTCTGCAAAAAGTGCAATTTCTGCAAATTCATTAATATCATAATTAAGTGATTTAGCAAATGTTTCTATAAATGAACCACAGCCAGAGGAACATGCTTCATTAAGCTGTACTTTATCTACAGAATTGTTTTTTATTTTAATACACTTCATGTCTTGTCCGCCGATGTCCAGAATACAGTCTACTCCAGGTTCAAAGAATGCTGCTGCCGTATAGTGTGCAACAGTTTCAACTTCACCTTCATCAAGCAGAAGTGCTGATTTAAGAAGTGCTTCACCATAACCAGTAGAACAGGAACGTACAATTTCCGCACCTGGCGGTATAAGTGAGTAGATTTCTTTAATAGCTTTAAGTGTAGTTTTAAGCGGGCTTCCGTTATTGCTGTTATAGAATGAATAAAGAAGAGTGCCATCTTCATCAATAACAGCAACTTTGGTGGTAGTGGAGCCTGCATCAATTCCGAGGAAAAGTTTCCCGTGGCAGTCTTTAAAATCCTTTTTCTTTACATTTTTTTCTGAATGTTTTTTAATAAATTCATCGTATTCTTCTTTATTATGAAAAAGTGGTTCAAGCCTTGTCACTTCAAATTCAAGTTTAATTTTATTTGAAAGGTCTTCACAAAGTTTTTTAAGAGAGGTCTGTATTTCTTTGTCTGCATTCATTGCAGCACCTATTGCGGCGAAAAGGTGTGAATGTCCAGGTGCAATAACCTGGTTGTCTTCAAGTTTAAGGGTGCGTATAAATGCCTGCTTAAGTTCAGTAAGGAAGTGAAGCGGACCACCAAGGAATGCAACGTTTCCACGTATAGGCTTACCACATGCAAGACCGCTTATTGTCTGGTTTACAACTGCCTGGAATATAGATGCTGAAAGGTCTTCTTTTGTAGCACCTTCATTAATAAGAGGCTGTATATCGGATTTAGCAAAAACACCACAACGTGCAGCAATTGGATATAGGGCCTCATAATTTTTAGCATATTCATTTAATCCGCAGGCATCAGTCTTTAAAAGGGTTGCCATCTGGTCAATAAATGAGCCTGTGCCACCAGCACAGATGCCATTCATTCTCTGGTCAATTCCTCCAGTAAAGTATATAATTTTGGCATCTTCGCCTCCTAGTTCTATTGCAACATCAGTTTGTGGTGCATAGTCTTTTAATGAAGTAGCAACAGCTACTACCTCCTGTATAAATGGTATATTGAGGTGTTTTGACAGGGTAAGGCCTCCTGAGCCTGTGATTACTGGGGATAACTGTATATCTCCAAGGCTGTCAAAGGCTTTTTGTATAACTGCTGCCAATGTTTCCTGTATATTGGCAAAGTGTCTCTGGTAATCAGAAAATAAAATATTGCAGTTTTTATCTAAAATAGCGATTTTTACAGTAGTAGAACCAATGTCGATTCCAAGAGTGTTATAATCTAGTTTCATTTTATACCTCTTTCTTAAAGCGTGTCTGGAAATACCTGCAAAAAACTATCTCCACACACGCTTTTATATACTTTTTAGCCATAAACCACCATATTGCCCTATTATATGACAAAGTTTTATTTAATGCAAGTGGAAGAAAGTGAGAATAGTTATAGTTAGACATATTCCAATAAATTACTGGCTTATAGGCGTTTTAAAATTAAATATTTTACAAGTTATGTGGCTCTGGCAATTCCAAAATTTTACCAACAGAAAGCCATGTTTGCAACATGGCTTTGCCGCATTCCGCTTGGATGGGATACACAGCGGGAGCATACCCACGGGTGGAAAATGGATGGCATAACAAGGAAACCATACATATCCATATATACAAAACATAAAATATGTAAATGCACTATTTTGTCTTATTTGAATATATTGTAAAAAGCACTATTTGCAGGGATACTTTTAGTAAATGCGCTTTGGTTTTTCCTGTTATTTATACTATATATAATGAAATGAGGTAAAATTATGAATTATGAGTATTGTGATGGTGTTACACATGCGATAAAGCAGGGGGAAACCCTTTACAGTTTAAGCAGGCAGTATAAAGTGCCTCTTGCTATATTATTACGCGCCAATCCATATATTGATGTCTATAATCTTAAAATAGGTGATACAATATGTGTACCTGTTAAAAGACAAGGGCAGGGGAATGGCTGTCAAGGGATGGTTTGCGGCGGGATGGCAGTTATGCCACGTGCTGGCGGACAGGATGAGGACACAGGAATGGATATGGAAGAAAATATGCCAGAAGATACAGGAATGGATATGGGAAGAAATATGCCGGAAGATACAGGAATGGATATGGGAAGAAGTATGCCAGAAGATACAGGAATGGATATGGGAAGAAGTATGCCAGAAGATACAGGAATGGATATGGGAAGAAATATGCCAGAAGATACAGGCATGGATATGGGAAGGGAAATGCCTGGAGGTGGCATGAATATGCGTATGGGAAGAGGCATGTATGACTATGGCAACAGTATGGACACAGATAATAATATAACGGGAAGAGACAGGGAAGAGACAGATAACCAGGACAGCTGCTGGATAAAATACGTTGCACAGGCAGGGGATACTTTGCAGGATATATATGACCGCTCTGCATGTAGCAAAGAGATGTTCTGGGATAAGAACAGGGCTGACAGAATGTATATGCTTCCTGGTGTTGCATATTTTATTTTGGAAAATGATGTAGATTAAGTTTGACAAAGGCTATAGCTATTACTATAATTAATGGCATACTGGTTATTTGCCAGTATGCTGTTATAAGATAAACATACATAGATTTGTGTATGCGCATTATGGTGGTATAGCAGGTTTTGCGCAGGAATGGAGAGTTTTATGGACAATTTTTTAAATAAACTTGAAAGAAAGTTTGGCAAGTATGCGATACCTGATTTAATAAAGTATGTAATTATGCTTTATTGTGCAGGTGCGGCTATTGGAATGTTAAACCCAAATATTTATTATTCGTACCTGTGCCTTGATATGAGGGCAATATTCCATGGACAGGTATGGAGGCTTTTTACTTTCCTTATTGAACCTTATGGTTTTTCACGTGGTATGGGTATGCTTGTAAGCATATTGTTTTTTGCAATACAGGTGCATTTGTTCTTTCTGTTTGGCAGGTCACTTGAGCAGGCATGGGGTACTTTCAGGTTTAATTTGTATTTTTTCTTTGGATATATATTAAATATAATGGCAGCGCTTATTCTTTACCTGTCACCACTGCACCTGGAAGTGTACCATTCTGGTTTCCAGTATATATACTGGTCTATGTTCTTTGCATTTGCAGTAATTAACGGGGACATGCAGTTTTTGCTTTATTTTGTAATACCAGTAAAAGTAAAATGGCTTGCTGTACTTGATGGTGCTTTGCTTATATACCAGGTTATAAGTTATACGTACCATGGATTAAAATATATAGCACTTGGACCGTTAGGTTATGCCAATGCAGCGGTTTATATAAGCAGTGCTGTTGCAATAATTGTTGCACTTGCTAATTTCCTGGTGTTTTTCTTTGCAACACGTAATTATAAGAGAATATCACCAAAGGATATACACAGAAGGAGAAACTTTAAGCGGCAGACACAACAGAATACAGGTATGCCAAGACACCGCTGTGCTGTGTGTGGAAGGACTGAGTTTGACAATGAAAATCTTGATTTCAGGTTCTGTTCTAAATGTGAAGGTAATTTTGAATATTGTTCAGACCATCTTTTTACACACCAGCATGTTAAAAAGTTTATGTAAGAATTGGAGAATAGAAGTATGTACACTGTAAGTTTTATTGCTATCTTAGGTATTTTATGTATGTATGCCTGTTACAGGCCATTGTGTGCCTGTTACAAGGATTTTTATACAGGTAATAAAAATGGAAGGTCTGTGGTTGTTGAAGAAAGGGATAAGCATGCAGGTTTTATGCTATTCCTTGTAATATTTGCTGTTGCGCTTCTTACAAGGTTTATTGCTGCAGTAATGTACAAAGGGTACGAAACAGATATGAACTGCTTTATATCATGGAGTGACATGGTGTTTAATGGTGGTTTTTCTGAGTTTTATAAATCAGAGAGTTTTACAGATTATCCTCCAGGATATATGTATATTTTATATGTAATAGGTGCAATACGTTCATTATTTGGCATGGCATATGATTCTGCTGCAACCAGGCTGCTTGTAAAGCTTCCTGCGATTATTGCTGATATGGGTGCTGGCTGGCTGATATACCGTGTTGCCTCAAGGCATACAAAGGAAATTGGGGCAGCAGTTATTTCAGCAGTATATCTTTTTTGCCCGGCTGTTATACTTGACAGTGCAGTATGGGGACAGACGGATGCAGTTTTTACATTTTTTGTAGCACTGGTATGTTACCTTGTGACTGAAAGGAAGCTTATACCATCTTATTTTGTATTTGCTGTAGGTATACTTATAAAACCACAGACTCTTATATTTACACCTGTGCTTATTTGCGGGATAGCTGACCAGGTATTTTTAGAAAATTTTAACTGGAATAAATTTTTTAAAAACCTTGGGCTTGGACTGGCGGCTATACTTTTAATAGTTGTACTTATGCTTCCTTATGGTTTTAATGATGCATTTGCACAATATACAGACACTCTTGGTTCATATGAGTATGCTTCTGTTAATGCATATAACATATGGACACTTCTGGGGTTAAACTGGACAGGGCAGGGCGGTTATATTATGGGTCTTACTTACCATACATGGGGAATGGCTGCCATTGTTGTTACAGTAATAGTATCTTTGGTTATAAGCCTGAGATGTAAAGATAACCATTCAAAATATTATTTTATTGGTGCGTTTATAGTTACATGTGTATTTATGTTTTCAGTGCGTATGCATGAGAGATATATTTTTCCTGCAATGCTTTTGCTTGTGCTTTGTTATGGCGTAAGGCAGCGTAAGGAAATATATATATTGTATATTATATTGTCCGCAGCAGCATTTTACAATATAGCACATGTGTTGTTTTTCTATGATGTAAATAATTTTGACAGGCTTGAGCCATCCGCCTTGCTTATTTCAGCAGGTATGCTTGCTGTAACAGTGTATATGTTTTATGTGGCAGTAAAGTTTTTCTGGAATAATATTCCACGGGAAAGTGAACAGGCAGAGATTGCCAGGGAGGCAGATTTGAATAAGAATAGTAATAATATGAAAACACCACGCAACCCTGTAAGGGCATCTTCTGTACTTGTAAAGATGACAAAGCTTGATTATATAGCAATGTTTGCAATAGTGGTAATATATTCTGTTGTTGCATTTATGAGGCTTGGCAATATGAGTGCACCAGAAACTTCTTATTCTGCTGCAAAGGATGGTGAGATACTGCTTGACCTTGGGGAGGAAAAGCCTGTATTAGAGATGTGGGATTTCCTTGGATACAGGGAAGAGCCAAAATATTATATACAGTATTCTGGCAATGGAAATGACTGGACAACCCTGCGTGGTGAAGGTTCAGAATGGAGTGGCGGTTCAGTTTTTGCATGGAACCAGACAGAGCTTGGCATAGCCGCAAGGTATATAAAGATTTCACCAGCCACAAATAATACAGAAGACAGTATACATGAGCTTGTATTGCTTGATGATGGCGGCAACCTGCTTATGCCTGCCAATAGCCATGACTATGCGGCGCTTTTTGATGAGCAGGATATGTTTGATGGAAGGAAAAGTAATCTGAATAGTACGTATTTTGACGAGATTTACCACGCAAGGACTGCATATGAAATGATACACCACTTGTACTGTTATGAAAATACACATCCTCCGCTTGGAAAGATATTTATAGCATGTGGTGTGCTTATATTTGGCATGAACCCATTTGGCTGGAGATTTGCAGGAACATTGTTTGGTGTGCTTATGCTGCCAGTTATATATAATTTTTCCAAGAAATTTTTTAAGGAAACCTGGATATCAGTAGTAACTACTCTTTTATTTGCGTTTGATTTTATGCATTTTGTCCAGACACGTATAGCTACGATTGATGTATTTGTTACGCTGTTTATAATACTTTCATATTATTTTATGTATTGTTATACAAAATACAGTTTTTATGATACAGACCTTAAAAAGACATTTATCCCGCTTGGGCTTTGTGGTATAGCTATGGGGCTTGGATGGGCAAGCAAATGGACAGGCATATATTCATCAGCAGGACTTTGTATAATATTTTTTGCACAGATGGCACAGAGGTTCAGGGAATATATTTATGCAAACAACTATCCAAAGGGAGTTACAGAAGGTATAGAACACAGGGATATTATAAACAGCTTTTATAATAAGTTTTTTAAAACAATAGGTTTCTGCTGTATTTTCTTTGTTGTAATACCTGTGGTAATATATACATTATCATATATACCATTTAGTGATGGTACAGACAGAGGGTTAATTGAAAGGATGCTTAATGCACAGCAGACAATGTTTAACTACCATACACAGCTTACGGATGACCACTATTTCTCATCAAAGTGGTACCAGTGGCCAATTATGTATAAACCTATGTGGTATTATGACGGAGGAGTTTCTGATACTTTGAGGGAGGGTATCAGTGCATTTGGCAATCCGCTTGTATGGTGGGCGGGCATACCTGCATTTATATATATGCTTTATCTTGTATACAAGGAAAGGGACAGGAATGCAGCTTTCTTATCAGTTGGATATCTTTCACAGTATGTCCCATGGTTTTTTGTAACAAGGACTGTGTTTATATACCATTATTTCCCAAGTGTGCCATTTATTACAATAATGCTTGGATATAGTATACACAGGATTGTGCAGAAACATCCTTCATTAAAAATAGCAGCATATGTATATACAGCATGTACAATAGGGCTTTTTATATTATTTTACCCTGTACTTGCAGGCAAGGGGATAAGCCCGGATTTTGCAGTAAGGTGGCTTAAATGGCTTGACAGCTGGGTGCTTCTGAAAACTTAATCTGGCAGGAGTCCAGGCTTCTGCCAGGCTGCCACAATGTGGCAATAAGGTTGTTTTGCAAGCAGCCAATGCCTGCTTACAGGCAATGCGGATTGCAGATATCCGTTTGACTATAAATGGAAAGGATAAAAAGATTTTATGGATATATCAATAAAGAAATGTATAAAGGAAATAAATAAAAACCACAATGTAGATGAATTTCTTCCTAAGTATGTAAAAGGAAGTATGCATTATAATAAAAGCTATGCATGTTACAGGCTGGCGCTTGAATATTTTATGTTCTATGAAACTGTATCAGAAGAACTAGCATCAGCTGCCAGTTCTGCAAATGATACATTGGCAGTTTTAAATGGTATTATAAGGGAGTTTTTTGAGAAAAATCCTGGGGACAGTGAATGTAAGGATATGGCAGGCAGGCTGCTTGTACTAAGGGAAGAGGTTAAAGACCAGGTACAGGTGTTAACAGCATACCTTGACTGTTTTATTATATATGAATATATATTTAACAGGATACAGTACCGTTTTGATGAAATGGGTGAAATGCCAGATGATAATGAATTTATACAGAAAGTAATTAGTTATGTATTTGCTTCAGAAGATAATACTGTTGTTAATGAAAATATACGTTTTATGATAGAACAGCTGCCTATGAGGATGTTAAGCAGTAAATATTTTGATATTATACACGAAAGTGTATCCCTTTATAAGGGCAGCAGGGCAAGTTCACTTGAGGGTTTTGAATATATGTTCCGTACAAATGCAATGCTTTATAAAGATGATAATATGAGTGTATATTTTACAGAGTTTAAGCAGGTTCTTAATGAACTGGATGGACTTAAGCCTGATGATATAGGGGAAGATGTATACAGGGAGTATAGTGTAAAGATAAGTTCTAATATATCAAGGATTGCTGGTTTTACAGATATGTATATGCTTATGGAAGGGCTTGTCAATGCACTTTATATTGTAACAATAACAGAATGTTATAAAGACGGTGAAGAAAACGGCAATAGTGCTGCTATGGAAGCAGCATACAATGTTATCAAAGGCGTAAATTCATTATTTATGAAAGAGGAAAGCAGTGTATGGAAACTTGCAGGTGATGAACCACTAGGCACAAATAAGGAAAAACTTGACTGGCTTTCAGGTTTTTTTGATAAAGTAGAGGGACACCAGGAAAATATAAGCGGAATTCTTGAAACGGCAGAGGCTTTTCTTGATGAAGCAGAAAATGCACATGGGGAAGATATTGTAAGGCTTGGGCTTGCAGAGGAATTTGCTATATTAAAGCGTATGTCACTGCTTAATTCAAGCAGTATGTTTGCGGATATTGATGAAAATGAAAATGACACAGAAGTTACAGCAGCTATGGCAGATGAGACCGCTGGCAGGCTGGTTAAAGAGCTTAAAGAACTATTTAAAGGCAGAAGTAAACAGTTTAAAAGGGCAGTAATGGCAAATACGCTTGGAAAGCTTCCTGTATTTTTCAATAATGTACAGGAAGTAACAGATTATATAGAAGCGTCATTTACACAGTGCAAAGATGAAGCTGAAAAGTTTGCTGCAAAAGAAATTATTATGGAAGAAATAGGTTAGTAAACGGGAAAGGACGTATATGTTTATCTGGAACAAGAAGATGTATATGGATGAAAAGGTAATGAAAAAGCCTGCAAAATACCGCAGGCTTGCTGGCAAGAAGAAGCTTTACAGACACTGTTATTACATTACATTTCCTGCCAATAATGCTAATATTATGGATATTTATTCTTCAGGTGAATTATGGCTTAAGTACAGGGCAGTTTCTGGAATTGAGGTAATAGGAATGGCATACTGCATGGAAAGTGCAGAATACCTTGTAGCAGAAATAGTGCAGGATGTTTATAAGGAGTATGGTGATATATCACTGGGGCTTGTTAAAAAGTTTTTTGCATAACTTGAAAGGAGGCAGGATATGTCTATAGCTTTGGCAGGCGGGATTGTATTAACAATTTTAAAGGTAATTCTGGTCCTGCTTCTTGTTATTATCCTGCTATTGTTTTTAATTGCAGGGCTTACACTTTTTGTACCATTCAGGTATAAGGTGCATGCAGAAAAATATGATACCATTAAAGCAGAAGGCAGGGTGTCATGGCTTTTAGGTATTATATGTGTGATATTTACATATGATGATGGTGCCAGCAGTTATAAATTAAAGATATTTGGGGCAGATTATAAGAAATTAACAGGTATTTTTAAAAGAAGGAAAAAAGCCAGAAAAGATAATGAATACAGCCTGGAGAGTGCAGAATACAAAGAGGATTCCAGGGAGGAAAGCTATGGAGAAAAAAAAGAAGCAGAAAAGAAAGAAACAGAAAAAACATATAGCATGGAAACTTCTAAGCCGTGTGTCCAGAATAGTGAAACTGGTGCTGGGAATGCAGAGGCTTTTAGAGGCAGCAGGACAGATGAAGAGAAGAAAGACTATAGAACATCTGGCTCCAGTAGTAAAGCCTGCAATGGTAAAGAAGAAAAAGAAGGGCACAATGGCAAACCACACCAGAAAGAAAGTACAAGGGAAAGCCAGAAAGGTACCAGGAAGGACAGCGTAGCAGACAAGATAAAAGATTTTAGGAAATCTTTTAAGGAGAACTTTAGAAAAGCGGGCAGGATAAAGGACTTTATTTTTTCAGAAACTACAAAAGGTATTGTTTGCGTTACAAGGGATAATGTGTTACATTTATTAAAAAAGATAAAACCACGTAAGATAAAAAGTGATATTTTATTTGGAACAGGAGACCCGTGCCTTACTGGACAGGCTCTTGGTGTTATAGCTGTATATATGGCTATGACAGGTACATTTTTTAATATAACACCCAGTTTTGAGAACCAGGTGTTGCGTGGAAGGCTTGAAGTTTCAGGACATATACGTATAGGTACACTGCTCTTTATTGTATTAAAGATACTTTTAAGCAGTGAGTGGAAGAATTTTTATAAAGAAGCAATGAAAATTAAGGAGGAATTGTAATGGGAGATTTTAGTTCAACAGTACAGTCTTTATTTAAAGGTATGGATGGTTTTCTTACTACTAAGACAGTAGTAGGTGATGCAGTAAAATTTGATGATGGCACAATAATACTGCCACTGGTTGATGTAAGTTTTGGTGTTGCTGCAGGGGCATTTTCAGAGCCTGGCAAGAAGGAGAACGGCGCAGGCGGTATGGGAGGAAAAGTGCAGCCAAGTGCAATACTTGTAATAAAAGATGGACAGTCTAAGCTTGTCAATGTAAAGAACCAGGATGGAATTACAAAGATACTTGATATGGTGCCTGAACTTATTGATAAATATTCTAAAAAGGGAAAAGGCAAAAATGAAGATATTGATGGCTATGAGTACGACGAGGATTATGATGGCTACGATGATAGTGAAGAAGAGTAATAATATTATTGGGGCAACCCCTGTGTCTGTATAGATACAGGGGTTTTATTTGCCTGTAAATATAGTTTTTGTACCATCTGGTTATATATATTATATAGTTTATGTTTGTGGCAACGTTTTCATACTTTGTTTTATTGTATTGTAAAACATGCATTTCTATGCCATATATATTGGTAAATAATGCATTTATACAAATAAATGTTACAGAAAAGGATTTAATATTATTGAACCATTATGTGCTGGAAATTAAAAATATTATGTCTGCCCAGGTGTGAAAGCAATATTCCATAAATCCTGTTTTCTTGAAAATTTTTCTTGCAATTATTCCAATTATTTGTTAGAATAGTCGTGTTGTGCAAATTAAACAGAAATATTGTATTAAATATAAGGAGGTGCTTACGATGGCAAAATGTTCAGTTTGTGGAAAAAGCGTGCACTTTGGTAATAAAGTCAGCCATTCACATAGAAGAAGTAACAGGATGTGGAAGCCAAATATTAAATCCGTAAGGATTAAGGTTAATGGTGGAACAAAGAAAATGCCAGTATGTACAGGATGTTTACGTTCTGGAGCTGTAGAGCGTGCGTAAGCACATCATGTAATATATGGACCGGCCTGTATGGCCGGTTTTTTTAAGTTTCCAGATACTGTAGTATTAATGTGGTCCTGGGCATTATTACATGCCTTATCCAGATAGATGTGTGCATAGTCCTGTTAAGTATTGGAATTGCCAGAACCACATAATTTGTATAACATTTAATTTCAAAATATACATAGATATTTATTAACTACAAAAAAGGTTATATCCAAGTATAAGGCATAAAAGTATTATAAGGACTGCGATAATACCATTATCAAGAAAAAGCATAATTGTCATTCCTATAGCTATCCAAAAGAGGATAAAACCGGCCATTTTGCGCATAATTACCACCATATTATTGTTCTTGCTTTGAAAGGAGCAATAAGTTATACTGTATTATATGATATAAAACTGGAAAATTGAACCTGAATATATTGCCAGGAACCAGATAATCCTGGTAATATCAAGTAATACAATGAAATGGAGGATATTTTATGAAGGGTAAAATGAGTACCGATATGGGAAAAATTGTAATAGACCGTGATGTATTAGCGAAATATGCGGGAACTGCAACTATGGAGTGCATAGGGATAGCCGGGATGGCTTCCGTAAATGTCAAAGACGGGGTTGCCAAACTTCTTAAAAAGGAAAATGCTGGCAGGGGAGTAAATGTATTTATTGTAAATAACAAATTAAAGATAGAACTCCATGTTATTGTTGCATATGGTGTAAGTATACGTGCTGTTGCACATAATGTACTGGAAAACGTAAGGTATAAAATAGAGGAATTTACAGGTCTTGAGATAGAGGCAATTAATGTAATTGTAGAGGGTGTCAGGATTATGGATGAAGACTGACACACTGCTCTAAGACTGTATAAGTGGAAAAGGTATACCTTAATGCAAGGAGGAATATTAAAGTGGGTTTAAAATCAATAGATGCGGCAATGCTTCAGAAAATGTTTTTGTCAGGTGCTAAGGCATTAGATGCAAAGAAGGAATATATTAATGAATTAAATGTATTTCCAGTACCTGACGGGGATACAGGCACAAATATGACAATGACTATAATGGCAGCTGCAAAAGAGGTAAGCAGCCTTGATGCCCCTGATATGGAGCAGCTTGGAAAATCTATTTCAAGTGGCTCATTACGTGGTGCGAGAGGCAATTCTGGTGTAATTATGTCACAGATTTTCCGTGGGTTTGTAAAGGAAATAAAAGGAAACAGTGTACTTGATGTGACAATACTTGCCAATGCAGTACAACATGCTGCAGACACTGCCTATAAGGCTGTTATGAAGCCAAAAGAAGGCACAATCCTTACAGTTGCCCGTGCTGGTGCTGATAAAGCGATGGATATACTAATTAATGATGATATAGATGATGTCATAGAGTTTTGTGATGCTGTGGCAGAAAGCATGGAAGAAGCACTTCTTAAGACTCCTGAAATGCTTCCCATACTGAAACAGGCGGGAGTTGTAGACTCAGGCGGAGAAGGTCTTATGACATTCTTAAGGGGTGCTGTGGACGCACTTAAAGGAAAGGTTTCAGACTTTGCAATAACCAGTAAAGGAAACTCCAAATTAGTTAAAACAAGCATTGATGAAAGTGCAGATATAAAATATGGATATTGTACAGAGTTTATAATAATGCTTGGACAAAGTAAAGACCCTGTAGAACTAGAACTTAAAGATTATTTACAAAAAATAGGTGACTGTGTTGTAGTGGTTTCTGATGATGAAATAGTAAAGGTACATGTCCATACAAATGACCCAGGGCTTGCAATACAGAAAGCACTTTCATATGGACAGCTTACAAGCATGAAGATTGATAATATGCGTGAGGAGCACCATGAAAAAGTTATACGTGATGCTTCTAAAATTGCTGCAAAGGAAAGTAGTGGAAAAAGGGAAGAAATAAAGAAAACCAGCCAGCCACGTAAGAAAACAGGTTTTATTGTAGTATCTTCCGGGGATGGGCTGTCAGATATATTCTATGGGTTAAAGGCTGATTATATTATTGAAGGCGGGCAGACTATGAACCCTAGCACAGATGACCTGCTTAAAGCAATAGACAATGTTAATGCAGATAATATATTTATACTTCCAAACAATGGTAATATAATACTTGCTGCAAACCAGGCGAAGGAACTTACAAAAGATAAAAATATAATTGTAATACCTTCTAAAAATATACCACAGGGAATTGCAGCGCTTATAAGTTATACAGAAGGAAGTTCTGCCAGTGACAATGAGAAGACAATGTCAGAAGAAATGCTTAATATTAAATCAGGGCAGGTAACATATGCTGTACGTGATACTAATATGGATGGCAAAGATATAAAGAAAGGTGATTATATGGGGCTGGATGGCAAAACGATTGTTTCAGTAGAGAAAAATGTCATTGATGCTGCAAAGAAACTTGCAGACACTCTTATTGATGATAAATCTGAGCTTGTAAGCCTGTACTATGGGGCAGATGCAACAGAGGAAGAAGCAGAAGCACTTGCAGATAAAATAATTGCTGCTTACAGTGGTGTTGATGTAGAAGTACAATATGGCGGCCAGCCAGTGTATCCATACTTTATATCTGTAGAATAATTAAATGAAGTGTGCCATAAAATAGTGGCAGGAGAGGTGGAATATAAACGGCGGTGGAACTTAATGACAGTATAAGGACTATTAAGGGTATCGGCGGAAAAAGTGAGAAGCTCTTTAATAAACTGGGGATTTATACAGTAGAGGAGCTTCTTTGCTTTTATCCGCGGGAATATGATATTTTTGGCAAAATAGAACCAATTTCCCAGGTGGCAGAAGGCAATGTAGTAATAATACATGTGAGCCTTAGGGAATATCCAAAGACAATGGTATCAGGAGGACTTAAGATAACCAGGGCAAGATTTGGTGATGCAAGCGGAAATATAACAGCAGTGTGGTTTAATATGCAGTTTGTAATGAAAATGCTGCATATGGGAGCACACTATATACTACGTGGCAAATTAGTAAACAGGAATGGTTTTTTAGAACTGCACCAGCCTAAGATTTTATCAAGGCAGGAATATTCTAACCTGGCAGACAGGATGCAGCCAGTATACCGCCTGACAGCAGGGCTTACAGGCAATGCGGTGGCCAAAGCTGTAAATATAGCACTTAAAGAAACAGATTTAAGTGGTGATTTCCTTCCAGCAGATATAAGAAAGGAAAATAACCTTATATCATGGAAGAAGGCTGTTGCTGCAATACATTTCCCAGATAATAAGGAAGAATGTATACAGGCAAGAAGAAGGCTTGTATTTGATGAGTTTTTTATTTTTGCACTTGCCCTGCGGCAGTTAAAAAAAGTAAAAAAAAGCATACCATCAAAATATATTATGTCACCAGATATAAAAACAAAACAGTTAATACAATCCCTTCCATATAAACTTACAAAAGCACAGGAATTAGCATGGAATGACATTAAAGAAGATATGTTATCAGGTATTGTTATGAACAGGCTGGTACAAGGTGATGTAGGTTCAGGCAAAACAATAATTGCAGTGCTTGCACTTGCCATGGTAGCAGAAAATGGGTTCCAGGGTGCTATTATGGTGCCGACAGAGGTACTTGCCAAACAGCATTATGAGACATTCCAGGAGTTTTTGAAGCCTCTTGGGATAAATACAATATTGCTTACGGGTTCTATGACTGCATCACAGAAGAAAAAGGCATATGCACAGATAGAAAACCATGAAACTGACATTGTTATAGGTACACATGCACTTATCCAGGAGAAAGTAGAATTTCATTCACTTGGGCTTGTAGTAACTGATGAACAACACCGGTTTGGTGTAAAACAAAGGGAAGCATTGTATTCAAAGGGCATTGAACCACATATGCTTGTTATGAGCGCAACACCTATACCAAGGACACTTGCGGTAATATTGTATGGCGAACTTGATATATCTGTAATAGATGCGCTTCCAGAAGGCAGGCTTCCAGTGAAAAATTGTGTTGTAGGAACTAATTACAGGACACAGGCATATAAGTTTATGCAACAGGAAACGGCAGCAGGACACCAGGTATATATAATATGCCCTATGGTAGATGAAAGTGAAAATATGGAGGCAGAAAATGTTATAGATTATTCTGGAATGCTCCGTGAAAAAATGCCTCCTGGAATAAGAATTGCGTGCCTGCATGGAAAGATGAAGCCATCACAGAAAAATGAAATTATGGAAGATTTTGCATTACATAAGACGGATATACTTGTGTCTACTACAGTTATAGAAGTAGGAATAAATATACCAAATGCCACAGTTATGATGATTGAGAATGCTGAACGTTTTGGGCTTGCACAGCTGCACCAGCTGCGTGGCAGGGTAGGGCGTGGAAGTGCACAGTCGTATTGTATATTTATGGCAGGTAATAGCAGTAAAGAAGTTATGGACAGGCTTTCTGTGCTTGGCAATTCTAATGATGGGTTTTATGTTGCAGAACAAGATTTGAAAATGCGTGGGCCAGGGGATTTCTTTGGGATAAGGCAAAGTGGTGTACTTGATTTTAAGCTTGCTGATATATACCAGGATGCAGATGTACTTGCACAAGCTAATAAAGCAGCAGCAAAATTTGAAAGCAAAGATATAATAAAACTGTGCAAAAAGTATAACAGGCTTAAAGAAAAGATAGTTCCATATGCAGGCAGTGTATTATTATAGGATAATTTAAAGTTATCTTTATATGTACAGCTGGTAACAGAACACAATTTATATGTTCCAGCAGACATTATTCCATCCAGTGGCACGCTTACGCTGTTTGGGAAAAATTATTTATACATTAAAAACTTAGAAAGTAAAATACCTTTGCTGGTACCCATATATTGTTTCTTGTATTTAAAAATTAAAGATTTTATTTACCATTACATTTTCTGTTATAATACAATATTATTTAGTCCAGTAAACCATGATAAATAAATGGGTTATAGGTATTTGAAAATAAAAGTTTACACAAAGATTATATTACTCTGGCAATTCCAAAATATTTGTATACCAAAAAATGGGGAAACCCAGAACAACATAGCATTGATTTTTAAAAATAATCATAGTAAAATTAACTTGTTGTTTTCAGTTGCCGTTTTGGCTGCTTTAAAGGAGGGTCTATGACAGATACACTTTACTCAGATGAAAAATTATTTGAGCTTGGCAAGACCAATTATGATAAGCTCGTTTTATATTGTACACAATTAGAGGAAAAGGGGTTCTGGACCCAGGCAGAAAAAGTTATGAAACAGTCAAGCACAGAGGTTTTAGACTTGTATGTACAGTCTGTCCTTATGAACCTTGCAGTACACTGTGGAGAGATACTCGACAGCCAGCGTGAATTTATGAGGGTAGTTACAGCAAGCAACCCCCTTTGTATTCCCAAAGAAGGTAAAATAAAAAGGTCTGTTTACAATGACAGCAGGCGTCTGTATGAATTGCCGCCTGTACTTATACAACTGTGTGGATTATATGATAAAGAACATAAAGTAGATATGACAGAGTATTTTCTTGATGCTTTTTTAAATATACTTTTGTGTATGGCATACCTTAACCATGGCAAGGATGTAAAAGTAAATGGTTTTATACAGAAATATTATGAAAAGATAAGAGATTTTATTATAGACAGAGATGCGGGTGAACATGCAGAATTTATAAAAGAAAAGATTTCATCAGGCAGTATAAAATGTGATGCAGGCTGGTTCAAAGAAAAAAGAGAAAAAGCAGCAGCAAAAGCTGCTATAAAAGAAGATGCTGGCAGCAGGACAGGCAGTGATAAAAGCCAGAAAGTTAAGAAACAGAATAATATACAAAATAGGCCAGGAAAAAAGAAAAAGGCTGTTAAAAATAATAAAAAGCAGGATATAAAAGATGCAAGTGCCATTTTAGAAAAAAGCATAACACCTGTAGAAGAAAATGGAAAGAATAAAAATACAGGAAGTGCTATTGCAGATACCAGACAGCAGGCATTAAGTGAAGAACAGAAACAGGAAGAACGCAGACGGCTTAGAGAAGCCTTTTTTAAGCGTGTTGAAGATGATATAAGGATTGAAAAAGAACGTCAAGAGCAGGAAGAACGCCAGGCAAAAGAACAATTCCTTGCAGTAAAGAACCGTCTGAAAGAGAGGGAAAAGGCAGAGAGGGAAGAACAGGAAAAAATAATAAGGACACTTATGGAAGAACTGAATTCTCTAGTTGGATTAAAGGATGTCAAAGGGGAGATACAGTCACTTGCAAATCTTATCAAAATAAGGAAATTACGTGAAAAGATGAAGATGCCTGTTATGGATATGTCTTACCATATGGTATTTACTGGAAGTCCAGGAACTGGCAAGACAACGGTTGCACGTCTTGTTGGAAAGATATATAAAGCACTTGGGATACTTTCAGATGGCAAAATGATAGAAACAGACCGTTCAGGGCTTGTAGCAGGGTATGTAGGGCAGACGGCAATAAAAGTACATGAAACTGTTGAGCAGGCAATAGGAGGGGTTCTTTTTATAGATGAAGCATATTCACTTATAAATCCAGATGTGCCGAATGATTTTGGCAGTGAAGCGGTGGATGCACTGGTGAAACTTATGGAAGACCACAGGGACAATCTTGTAATAATAGTTGCAGGATATACAGAAGAAATGAAGACCTTTTTAAAAAGCAATACAGGTCTGATATCAAGGTTTAACAAGTTTATTAATTTTCCTGATTACAGCAAAGAAGAGCTTATAGAGATTATGGAGACCATGGCAGAGGATGCAGGACTGACAATCGAAGAAGGTGCTAAAGAGCGTATATTAAAACAGCTGGACAATATGAAAGAAGAAGAGTGGGAAGACTTTGGCAATGCCAGGGGAATAAGGAATATGTTTGAGAAAATTGTTATTAACCAGGCGAACAGGCTGGTCTTGCTGGATGCACCGGCAAAAGAGCAGCTTATGACGATTGTAGCGGAGGATGTTGTAAACTGACACACGTTTTATAAAGTAAATATAGATATTTTTATTATATTATGTTAAAATGCTAGTCAAAGGATGGAATATGATGGATGAGAAATATATCCGTAAATATAATTATTCCAAAGAATATGAGCCTGATATAGTAATTAAATATAAAGGAAATCTACGCATCCCATCCAAGCGGAATGCAGGCAAAGCCATGTTTGCAACATGGCTTTTGGCTGGTAAAATTTTTTAATTGCCAGAGATACATAATTTGTAAAGTATATTATTTTCAAAACATGAGCAAAATTTTAGAATTGTGGAACAAAAGTACTTGTGTGCTAAAAAATGTTGAAACTTAAAAAAGCTATTATTTGACCATAATTATATGATATGGTATAATGAAACGATTATCAAAATGTTTGTAAGAGGTGGATATGAGAGTTATAGCAGGAAAAGCGAGGGGAATAAACCTTGTTGCGCCACAAGGCAGGCATACAAGGCCAACAGCAGACAGAATAAAAGAAACTTTATTTAATATTATACAGGCAGATGTTCCAGAAAGCCGTTTCCTTGACTTATTCAGTGGAAGTGGGGGAATTGCAATAGAAGCACTTAGCAGGGGTGCAAAGGAAGCTGTTTTTGTAGATAATAACAGGGAAGCTGTATTGTGTATAAAAGAAAATATAAAAAAAGCAGGTTTCACTGCAATATCACAGGTAATGCAGGCGGAAGCAATACAAGCAATAAAAAGGTTAAGCAATACAGGCAAAGTTTTCGATATAATATTTATGGATCCGCCATATAATTATGGAATTGAAAAAGCCGTTATAGAGTTTCTTTTTAAATCACCAGTTATACAAGAAGATACTCTTATAATAGCAGAGACTTCAATACAAACGGATATATCATATATAGAAAGTTTTCCAGGCAGGCTGGAAAAGGTTAAGGAATATAAAACAAATAAGCATATATTTTTAAGGGTATAGAAATTTATAATTAAAGAGGGAAATTTATGGCAACAGCAGTTTTTCCGGGGAGTTTTGACCCAGTTACAATAGGGCATATGGATTTGATAAAAAGGGCTTTGGCAATTTTTGACAAGCTTGTAATAGGTGTCCTTGCCAATAGTGCTAAAAATCCATTTTTTACTGAAGAAGAGCGGGTATATATGTTAAAGGAGCTTACAAAGGACATGCCTGGAACAGAAGTAATGCAGTTTAATGGCTTGCTTGTTGATTTTGTAAAAGAGACAAAGGCAGATGCAGTAATAAGGGGAATAAGAAATTCAATAGATTTTGAATATGAGCTTCCATTAGCCCAGGCTAATTACAAGCTGGATTATAAAGCAGATACTATATTCCTTGCCACATTGCCAGAACATTCATATATAAGTTCAAGTGCAGTAAGGGAACTGGTAAGATACAAAGGTGATATAAAAGGATTTGTTCCCGATGTAGTATACCAGTTTATAGTACAGAAGTTTGATTACATGATATGATGTCTATACGGCAGATAGGAGTGTACATATGCAGGTTAGCAGGATTGAACAGAAGATTGAGGATATTTATGCATTTGTGGAAAGTTGTAAAATGCAACATTTATCAACAACTAAAGTAGTTGTTCCTAAAAATGAATTATACGATTTACTGGATGATTTACGCAGGGATGTACCAGAAGAAATAAGACGCTACCAGAAAATACTCAGTCAAAGGGATGCAATTCTTGAAGATGCAGAGGCAAAAGCCAATGAAATACTTGTAGATGCCAGGGAACAGTACAGGGGAATGGTTGAGGAGCATAGTATAATGCAGCAGGCGTACCAGCAGGCGGAGCTTATGGTACAGCAGGCGACAGAGCGGGCAGAGGCAATAGTGGCGACAGCAAGGAGACAGGCAGAAGAGATTGGAAGTGGTGCAATTTATTATACAACTGATATGCTTGATATGGCAGAGAAGGTTATTGCAAGCGCTTATGAAAGTGCAGTTAGCAATTCTAATGCATTGGAGGCTGCTTTAAAGAGCCACCTTAAAACGATAAGCCAGAATAAGGCAGAACTTCTTGCCTCAAATGCACCTGAGGAAGAAGATACAGAGAAGATAAAGATGCCGCCAGGTATGGAGGATTAGTATGAAGACGAAAAATGATGTTGAAGTTATTATAAATGGCAAGCAATATACCCTTAGTGGCTATGAGAGCAGTGAATACCTGCAGAAGATAGCGACACATATCAATGAGAAGTTTGCCCTGTTTAAAGAACAGGAGGGATACAATAAACTTGACCCTGATATGAAGTATATACTGCTTGCGATAAACCTTTCTGATGATTACCACAAGGCACAGAAGTCAGCTAATGACCTGCGTATGGAAAATGAGCAGATGGGCAAGGAAATATTTGATATGAAGCATGAAATGATATCAATGCAGGCACAGATGGAAGCACTGGAAGCAAAGATGGAGGTTCTTGAAAGGGAAAAGAAGGAAGCAGAACACCAGGTTATACGTCTTGAAACAGAACTTGGTACAGTGGCAGACAAGTAAAATTATAGATAAGGGACTGGGAACCAGTCCCTTTTTACTCTGGAAGGAGGAATAATATTTGTATAATAAAGAAGAGCGGTATAAGAAAAGGATACCAGAGATACTTGCGCCAGCAGGCTCTGTTGAAAGCATGTATGCTGCAATAAATGCAGGATGTGATGCTGTATATATAGGTGGAGGACAGTTTGGAGCAAGGGCTTATGCAGATAATCCAGGCAGCAGTGAGCTTATAGATGCAATCAGATATTGCCATATCCATAATGTAAAGCTTTATATGACAGTAAATACCCTTTTAAAAGACAATGAAATAACAAGCAGCCTGTATAATTATATAAAGCCATATTATGAAGCTGGGCTTGATGCTGCAATAGTACAGGATACAGGTGTAATGTATATGCTGCATAAATGGTTTCCAGAACTTCCGTTACATGCAAGTACACAGATGACCCTTGTTATGGGGGAGAGCACAGATATATTGGAAAGGCATGGGATAACAAGGATAGTGCCTGCAAGGGAACTGTGCCTTGGAGAGCTTAAACGTATGAGAAACAGTACAGATGCGGAAATTGAAGTATTTGTACATGGTGCCCTTTGTTACTGCTATTCAGGGCAGTGTCTGTTTAGTAGTATGCTTGGCGGGAGAAGCGGCAACAGGGGCAGGTGTGCACAGCCATGCAGGCTTCCATACCATGCAGGTGCAGAAGGTGGTATTAAAGAAAATTATATTTTAAGTATGAAGGAGCTCTGTCTTCTGCCATATATAGGGGAGCTTATAGAAGCAGGTGCAGATTCATTTAAAATAGAAGGAAGAATGAAACGGCCTGCATATACAGCACTTGTAACAGCTATGTACAGGAAATATACAGATTTATATATGGAACTAGGAAGGGATGGTTATAATAAATATATAAAAAACAACCAGGAAGAAATGGAACATGATATAGAGATGCTTGCGGAAGTATATAACAGGGAAGGGTTTACACAAGGTTATCTTGAAGGCAGCAGCAGGGGCAGTAAGAAGGATATGCTTGCTTCGGTGCGTCCAAACCATGGCGGGACGTGTATTGGTGAGGTTCAGAAAACAGGAAAGGGTATATTGGAATATAAGCTTTTTAAAGATATAAATGCACAGGATGTTATTGAATTCAGGGACAGGCATATGAAACCTGTATATGAATATACATCTGGCAAATCTATAAGGGCAGGAAGTATTGTAGAAGCAAAGTTTAAAAAAGGATGTATTATACATGTGAAAGACAAAGCATACAGGACAAAAAATTCAGCTTTACTTGACAATATAAAAGATATGTATATAAATACAGATAAAAAAGCTGTTATAAATGGAAGGTTTGAAGCATTACCTGGTGAAAAAGCAGTTTTTTCTATAAATAAAGATGGATGTGAGGCAGTTGTATATGGTAGTATATGCCAGCCAGCAGAGAAAAGTGCTGCATCAGAAGAATCTGTAAGAAAAAGTTTGTCACAGACAGGTGGTACAGAATTTGAGTTTGGAAATCTTGAAATTATAATAGGCAAAGGATTGTTCCTGCAGGCAGGAATGGTTAAAAATATGCGCAGGCAGGCAATTTCCATGCTTAAAGAAAATATAGCTTTAAAATATGCACGCAAGGCAGATAAAAAACTGTATAAAACCAGCCAGCATGAAACCTATAAAGAATACAGCCATGATATTATATACAAAGCATCTGTAATGACAATGGGACAGCTTGAAGCTGTTTTAAAAGAAGAAAAAATATCTGTTGTCTATATAAAGACAGAACTTTTAGATAATAAAACAATTATAAAAGCCCTGGGAATAGCAAAAACAGCAGGAAAACAGTGTTATATAGTACTTCCACGTATTTTCAGGCAGGAAACATGGGATTATGAAGAAAAGTGTATTACAGAAGGAAAAAGCATATATACGCAGGAATGGGACGGATATGTTATACAAAGTTTTGAAGAATATGTATTTTTAAAAAATATTGTATGTACAGACCCAGGCAAAATTATTACAGATACAAGCCTGTATATAATGAACAGGCCTGCCAGGAGTTTCTGGAAAGAACTTGGAGTTACCAGGTATACGTTTCCATTTGAACTTGCGCTTGGAGAAACCGGGCAGGTTACAACAGGGGTATGTATGGAAGCTGTTATATATGCACATATACCGCTTATGGTATCTGCACAATGTATGGTTAATAATGTAAAAAGTTGTAATGGCTTCCAGTATAATAAAATATATGATACAAAAGGAAGGGGGTTTATAACAGCAAATTATTGTAAATACTGTTATAATACAATTTACCAGGATATCCCACTGTATGCAAAAGATTATATTTATGATTTCTGTAATTTAGGGATATACAGTTTCAGATATGATTTTACAATAGAGAAAGCAGATACAGTGAGTAAAGTATTGAAAGGTGAGTACAACGGAGAAACCGGTACAGGGCATTATTTCAACCTTATTAAGTAAGCCACCGCTTTTTGGATGACAGGTCTGGGCTTACTGGTTTTGGCAGGTAAAACGGATTGCGGATATCATTTGGCTTTTATCAGGTAAGGAACATTGGCTTATAAAGTGGAGGCAGGAAATGAATAAAAAAGAAGCAGCAGAAAAGCTGGTAAATATATTTGGGGATATGAATGTTATAGGTGTGCTTCATTCTATAATAGTAGAAGTTTCAAAATATATTATTATAATACTATTTGCAGTTTATACATGGCACTGCTTCACAGTATTTTTTGGAAATAATAATGAAAGGAAAGAAAAAGTATATAAAAGGCAAAGAGGCATAATGTATACAATACATTTTATATGCTCTCTTGTATTATATTTAAACAGCCTTGATGTAAAAATTATAATGTATTATTTTATACAGCTTGTCTTCCTTATATTTGTGGGGAAATCATATTCATATATATATAAAGGGATGTCCAAAACTGTCCTTAATAATATGCTTATGCTTATGACGACAGGTTTTATTATGCTTGAACGCCTGGGGCATGGTTATGTTACAAGACAGATGGCATTTGCTGCTGCTATATGTTTTGCAGGGCTGTTTATACCATATATTATAGATAAATTCACTTATTTTGATAAACTTGGATGGATATATGCAGTTGTAGGCATAGTTCTTCTGGCACTTGTATTTGTAATAGGCCAGGAGAAATATGGTGCAAAAAACTGGATAATAATTGGCAGTTTTGCTTTACAGCCTTCAGAGTTTGTAAAAATAATATTTGTATTTTTTGTAGCGGCACTTTTTGCAAAATCATCTAAATTTATTGATATAGCCAAAGTAACTGTGCTGGCAGCAGTACATGTGCTTATACTTGTTGCAGAAAAGGATTTAGGAGCGGCACTTATATTTTATATAACTTATATAGTTTTATTATTTGTTGCCAGCAGGAAACCAGTGTATCTGGCAGCAGGGCTTATGGCAGGCTGTATTGCAGCAGTAGCAGCTTATAATTTATTTTCGCATGTGCAGACAAGGGTAATAGCATGGAGTGACCCATGGAGCTATATAGATACAGCTGGATACCAGGTTGCACATTCACTTTTTGCAATAGGTACAGGCGGATGGTTTGGAATGGGGCTTGGTGAGGGAATGCCAGGTGTAATCCCAGTAGCAGAAAGTGATTTTATATTTTCTGCAATTTGTGAAGAGCTTGGCTTCTTCTTTGGAATATGTATTATTCTTGTAGAAATAAGCTGTTTTATTATGTTTATAAACATATCACTTAAAATGGCAAAAAGATTTTATAAACTTGTGGCATTAGGTTTAAGTATTGAGTATATATTCCAGGTATTTCTCACAATAGGTGGTGTAACCAAGTTTATACCATCAACAGGTGTTACACTTCCACTTGTAAGTTATGGCGGAAGCTCAATAATAAGTACAGTAATTTTATTTAATATAATACAAGGCTTGTATGTATTAAATGGAGACAGGGAGGAACAGGATGGAAAGAAGGAGGCTGCCAGAAGAAAGGCACAGGATTACAGGCAGGCAGAGAGGACAGGCAGGCGCAGAAGGGCACAATAACAGAAAACTTTTACAACGTATTATGGAAGGTAGTGAAGATAGTGAAACACAAGTCCAGGCATCAAAACGTGGCAATGCCCAGATAATAATGGTAACATATTCAGTTATAATAGTATTTATGTGTATGGCTGGTTATCTTATATATTTTATGGTCCATGACAGCAGTGAAGTTATTAACAATCCATATAATAAACGCAGGAATATACTTGCAGAACGTGTGGTACGTGGAAGTATTTATTCTTCTGATGGTAAAGTGCTTGCAAAGACAGTTACTGGTGATGATGGCAGTGAGAAACGGGTATATCCATATAATGATGTGTTCTGCCATGTGGCTGGCAGGATGTCAAACAGTATGACAGGTATTGAGATGTCACAATGTTATCCGCTTCTTACATCACATTCAAATCCTCTAGGACAGCTTGTCAATACATTTAAAGGTGAGAAAAACCAGGGGGATAACGTATATACAACATTAAATGCGGAACTGCAGCAGGCTGCCTATGATGCACTTGGAAACTATAAAGGTGCTGTAGTGGCTCTTGAGCCATCTACAGGCAAGGTTCTTGCAATGGTTTCAAAACCAGGATATAACCCTAATACAGTGGAAGAAGACTGGGACAGGCTTGTAGAAGATGAGGAATCACAGTCGGCACTGGTAAACAGGGCTACGCAGGGGCTTTATCCGCCAGGTTCTACATTTAAAGTGCTGACAGCTATAGAGTATATTCTTGAAAACCCGTCCTTATACCAGAATTATTCGTATAAATGTGAAGGCTCAGATTCATTTGAGGGCAATATTATTAACTGTTATAACAATGAGAAACATGGAGAACTTAATTTAAGCAATTCACTTGCCAAATCATGTAATGCTTCATTTGCCAATATAGGCCTGTCACTTGATATAAATTCATTTAATAAATTGTGTGGGAAATTTATGTTTAACAAGAAGCTTCCTGTTAAATTTGAATATAACAGAAGTAAATTCCTGCTTAATAAAAAATCTGGTACAGCTGAACTTATGCAGACAGTTATAGGCCAGGGAAAAACTACAATTACACCATTACAGAATGCAATGATAGCAGCTACAATAGCCAATGGTGGTGAAATGATGGTACCTTATGTAACAGACCATACAGAAAATGAAGCAGGACAAGTAGTAAAGTCTTATAAACCAGTTTCAAATGGGAAAATTATTAGTGAGGAAGTGGCAGGAATTATTGGGAAATTTATGCAGGCAGTAGTTGAAAAAGGGACAGGCTCTTCGCTAAATGGGTTTTCATACCATGTAGCTGGTAAGACAGGTTCAGCAGAATTTGATTCTGAGGGGACTTCACATGCATGGTTTATTGGGTATGCACCTGCCAAAAAACCTAAAATAGCTGTAAGTATAGTAGTGGAAGGTGCAGGGACAGGAAGCCAGTATGCAGTGCCTGTTGCAAAGGAAATGTTCCGGAGGTATCTTGGAAATTAAAACATATGTAGTTTACAATACACATAACCATAATAATCCATTATACCGCATTTTATGTGCCTCAAATAGTATAACGGATAAGTCCATTTTGGAAAAATAACTGGTAAACTTGAACAATTAATTGTAATGGTTTATAATATATTTGGCAGTTGTACACAAACTATATTGGGAAAAACCAAGACGAGAGGTGTTTATTTTGAAGAAAAAAGTGGTGTTTTTAGTCTAAAGTACCAGGTTATAGGTATTGTAGAAGCTATTGTAATATTTATTGCTATTATTTATAGAATATTTTCTGTATATGAAACAAGAAAAACCTGGAAAAACTTACAGGGCTTAATACCAGTCTTACAGGGGAACTAGGTAAATTTAATATATAAGTCCAGTGAATGGATGGTTGCAAATAATTTCAAAAAGAGGTATACTATATCAGATATGTTCACACCAACCAGGAGGATTTGCAATGATTGAGGCAATTAGTTGTGGCGGTGTGGTAATTTTCAGAGGAAAGATTTTGCTACTGTACAAAAATTATAGAAATCGTTATGAAGGATGGGTTCTTCCAAAAGGAACTGTTGAAGAGGGTGAGGAATATAATGAAACTGCACTAAGGGAAGTACGTGAGGAAACCGGAGTATCGGCGAATATAATTAAATATGTTGGCAAGAGCCAGTATAGTTTTAATACACCAGACGATATAGTAATAAAGGATGTCCACTGGTATCTTATGATGGCTGACAGTTATTATAGCAAACCACAGCGCGAGGAATATTTTGAAGATTCAGGATATTACAAATACCATGAAGCATATCATTTGTTGAAATTTTCAAATGAGAAGCAGATGCTTGAGAAAGCATATGGGGAATATATTGATTTGAAAAAAGGGAATTTGTGGGGTAACCGTAAATATTTTTAGATTATATGGTACTTTTAGGCATATGGTGTCATAAAAAAAATTTGATAAGTTTCAATTTACTTGACACCATTACCCAAAAGATATATAATCTATTATAAGAGTTGTAGTCAAGCAGGGCTGACTAAAGAAAAACGAAGTTTCTATAAGTTCCGTATATTTAGCTAGGATGGATTTATGGACTGGTTCATTATGGCTGGAGCTTGATAATAATTTATGCAAGGGAGAATGACCATGGGAAATAATATTTTAATAGTTGATGATGCAGCGTTCATGCGAATGATGGTAAAAGATATTTTAACAAAAGGTGGTTATAATGTAGTAGGTGAAGCTGAAAATGGTGTTGTTGCAGTACAGAAGTACAGCGAATTAAAGCCAGATCTTGTTACACTTGATATTACAATGCCAGAGATGGATGGTATACAGGCTCTTAAGAAGATAAAGGAAGTTGATGCTGGGGCTAACGTTATTATGTGTTCTGCTATGGGACAGCAGGCAATGGTTATTGAAGCTATCCAGAACGGGGCAAAGGACTTTATAGTTAAACCATTCCAAGCTGACAGGGTTTTGGAAGCTGTTCAGAAAGTTATTGGTTAGTATCCATTACATATTTATAAAGATACAGATATATTTTTGATATGTGGACGCAGACATAGGTAGGCAGTGCGTTGGTATTGCCTTGATAAGGGTTGTTTTGTAATTCTTATCAATTCCTTTCGGAATTACAGCATTTTCTATTAAATAGTAAAGGTATAAGGCGGCATTTGTACTTATACCTTTTTTGTATAACAGGGCAGCAGTATAAATTAATTCTGTCTGGAACCGGTTTATGGTTATTACTGGTATATTCTTATATATTGTAGAAAGAAAAAACTCTTTAATTTATAATATAAATTAAAGAGTTTTTTAGTGCCGCTGATGGGACTCGAACCCATATGGTTTCCCGTGCGATTTTGAGTCGCATGCGTCTGCCAGTTCCGCCACAGCGGCATAAATATTATTGATATGTAAAATATAACTTTGCTTATATTACCATTTTTTTATAAACTTGTCAATGCAAACACGTATTCGTATACGTTTGTTTCATAAAATTTGAGTTTCCTATTTTTTTAATACACAAGTATTTTGCCTCTGGCAATTCCAAAGTTTTACCATCGGCAGCCGCTTCCGCTTGGATGGATACGCAGTGGTGCATAAAGCCTCCAAATACGAGGCTTAAGCACAAGCGTATCCATAACAGCTGCCTTTTGGCAAAACATTTGGTACTTGCCAGAGTAACATAATCTTTTTATAATTTAAAAAATATGGAAACTCAAATTATTTTAAAATATTGACAATATAAATAGTAGTGTTATAATTAACCTGAAAGAAATCATACTGAATTACTATGATATATTTATGGGTTGTCAAGCGGATATTCACAATCCGCAATGCCTGCAAGCAGGCATTGGCTACTTGCTTATAACCTTATTGCCGCTTTGTGGCAGTCTGACAGGACTTGAACTCCTGCCAGACTAAGCAAGCCCTGGTAAACCAACCCACTACTTAAGAAGCATGTATTTTAAAGGGCTTACTTAATGAGGTTAAATTATTAATGACTGGAGGTATACAATGGATAAATATATTTATCTGGATAACGCTTCTACAACACAGGTTTATCCAGAAGTTTTTGAGGCAATGAAACCATATTTTACAGAATATTATGCTAATCCGTCAAGCGTATACAGTTTTGCGGAAAGAAGCAAGAAAGCTGTAGAAGAGGCAAGAAATATAATTGCGGGATTTATAGGGGCAAAGACAGAAGAAATATACTTTACTGCAGGAGGCAGTGAGTCGGACAACTGGGCTATAAAAGAAACAGCCAGGGCTTATGCAGATAAAGGAAAACATATTATCACTACAACAATAGAACACCATGCAGTGCTTCATACATGCCAGGCACTTGAGAAACAGGGGTTTGAGGTTACTTATGTAAATGTTGGCAGTGATGGCATTATTAAACTTGATGAATTAAAAGCTGCTATACGTCCAGATACAATTTTAATATCTGTTATGGCTGCTAATAATGAAATAGGGTCTATACAGCCTCTTGCTGAAATAGGTGCACTGGCAAAAGAGAAAGGGATATTGTTCCATACAGATGCAGTACAAGCATTTGGACATATTCCAATAAATGTTGATGAGCTTGGCATAGATATGCTTAGTGCAAGCGGTCATAAGATTAACGGGCCTAAAGGTATAGGGATTATGTATATAAGGCGTGGTTTAAAGACAGGTTCATTTATACATGGAGGGGCACAGGAAAGACGCAGAAGGGCAGGCACCCATAATGTAACAGGGATTGCTGGTATAGGCAAAGCTGTAGAAATTGCTGCCAGAACTCTTAAACAGAGGGCAGAATATGAAACAAACCTTAGGAATTACCTTATAGACAGTGTAATGGATGAAATCCCATATACAAGGCTTAACGGGCACAGGGAGGAGAGGCTTCCTAATAATGCAAGCTTCTGCTTCAGGTTTATTGAAGGTGAGTCATTAATTATGTTTTTAGACCAGAACGGAATATGTGCTTCAAGTGGTTCTGCATGTACATCAGGTTCACTTGACCCGTCGCATGTGCTTCTTGCAATAGGGCTTCCACATGAAATAGCACATGGTTCGTTAAGGCTCACATTATCAGAGAAAACTACAAAAGAAGATATAGATTTTACAGTTAGTAAATTAAAAGAAATAGTAGAAAAATTAAGAAGCATGTCACCATTGTATGAGGATTTTATAAAACAGCAGTAATACAAATGGCAGAAAGGAGCAGGCATATGTATAGTGAAAAAGTTATGGATCATTTTTCAAATCCAAGAAATGTTGGTGAAATAGAGAATGCAAGTGGTACAGGTACAGTAGGTAATGCTAAATGTGGCGATATAATGAGGATGTATCTTGATATTGACAATGATACAAGGGTTATAAAAGACTGCAAATTTAAAACTTTTGGATGTGGTGCAGCAGTAGCAACAAGCAGTATGGCTACAGAACTTGTAAAAGGAAAGACTGTAGAAGAGGCTCTTAAAGTTACAAATAAAGCTGTTATGGAAGCACTTGACGGGCTTCCGCCAGTGAAAGTACACTGTTCGCTTCTTGCAGAAGAAGCAATACATGCAGCGCTTTGGGATTATACAGAAAAAAACGGTATTGTAATAGAGGGTTTAGAAAAGCCTGTTAATGATATTGGGGAGAAAGAGGAAGAAATAGAAGAAGTGTATTAATATATATGGGGAGGTAAGGCTGATGGGTAAAGAAACTGTTGTAACTGGTATGTCTGGAGGTGTTGATTCTTCTGTTGCAGCATATCTCCTTAAAGAACAGGGTTATAATGTGATTGGTGTAACAATGCAGACATGGGATGGCAAAGAAGCACAAGAAGGAGGAAGCTGTGCTTCTGCTATAGAAGATGCAGGACGTGTTGCAAAGCAGCTGGGAATACCTTATTATGTAATTGATGTCCAGGAAGAATTCTGCAGAAACGTAAAAAGATATTTTATAGATGAATATAGGAAAGGTAATACACCTAATCCATGTATTGCATGTAATAAATATATTAAATGGGGTGAACTGTTAAAATATTCTGCTGGTATTGGTGCAGATTATATTGCGACAGGGCATTATGCACGTATAATCAAGCTTGGAAATGGACGTTATACAATAAGTGAGTCTGCGGCTGGTAAAAAAGACCAGGCATATGTGCTTTACAGCCTGGACCAGAACCAGCTGGCACATACATTAATGCCGCTTGGGGATTATACAAAGGAAGAAATAAGAAATATTGCAAGGAAAGCTGGTTTAGAAGTGGCAAGTAAAAGTGAAAGCCAGGATATCTGTTTTATACCAGACCACGATTATGCAGGATTTATTGAAAGAGAAACAGGTGAAAAATGTATTCCAGGTAATTTTATTGATGATAATGGAAATATACTTGGGGTACATAAAGGTATTGAACATTATACAATAGGACAGAGAAAAGGGTTAAACCTGCCAGCAAAGCAGCCTTACTATGTTAAAAAAATTATTCCAGCAACACGTGAAGTAGTGCTTGGAGGTGCAGACAGTGTATTTACAGATACAGTATATGTAGATAATATAAATTATATGGCAGTTGAAAAACTAGAAAAACCACACAGGCTTAAAGCAAAGATAAGATATGCACATGCAGGTGCAGAGTGTGAACTTATTCCTCTTGGAAATGGACAGGCAGAATGTAAATTTAATGAGAAACAGAGAGCAGTAACACCAGGACAGGCTGTTGTATTTTATGAAAATAGTTATGTATTTGGTGGTGGGACAATAAAGTGAACGCTTTATGCGTCCACTTTATTGCTGCTGCCATAAAATTTCTTGCTAATCAGACAGCTTTATCAATATTTTTAATACATTCTGTTACAAGCTTTTTAAACAGAGGTGCAACCCTGTCAGCAGTTTCCTGTACTTCTTTATGTGTCAAAGGGTTAGCTGTAATTCCGCAGCCCATATTAGATATACATGATATTCCACAAATCATCATTCCCATATGGTTTGCTGCTACTGCTTCACATGCAGTGCTCATACCTACTGCATCAGCGCCAAGAGTGCGGCACATACGTACTTCTGATGGTGATTCATAGTTAGGACCTGTAAGCTGTATATAAACACCTTCCTGTAATGGGATATCAAGCAGTGCTGCGGTACGTCTTATAACTTTCTGGAGTTCTTTGTCATATATATTGCTCATATCAGGGAAACGTACACCAAGTTCATCAATATTTGGCCCAATAAGTGGTGATGGCACAAAATTGGCAATCTGGTCTTTGATAAGCATAAAATCACCTGCCTGGAAGCTCATGTTAATACCGCCAGATGCATTAGTCAGGAACAGGACTTTGGCACCCATAAGCTTCATAAGCCTTATTGGAAGTACAACATCACTTATATTATATCCTTCATAATAATGTACCCTGCCTTTCATACATACAACAGGTACCTCATCTACATATCCAAAGATATATTTTCCCTGGTGTCCTGGAACTGTTGAAACAGGAAAACCTTCAATATCATGGTAGTCAAGTTCTGCTACAACTTTTATGCCATCTGCATAGTCACCAAGCCCTGAACCAAGCACAAGTGCTATCTTTGGTTCAAAGTCAATTTTCTCTTTAAAACAATCATAACATTTTATAAGTTTATCATATACCTTACCCATTTAAGTATCCTCCGTCCTGGTTTTTATTCTTCAATCTGGTTAAGCTTTATACGGACAATTTTACCTACACGCATTGCGTCAGCATATGCGAGAAGCCTGTCCATCTGGTTGCCATTCCTTTCAAGGAAATTGCTTATAACAAGGTCAAGCATCTCCTGGCCGATATCATCCCTGAAACGTATACAGTCGCATACACTTCTTTCAACACCATATACACGTATCTGGCCATATGGTGTTTCTACAGTGTCCATATCTTGTTCAAATGCAAGATTTGAATAATAATGCCTGCATACAGGGAAGTTAAGCTGCATGCGTGAGCGGTCAGTTTTCAGGGTGGCAACTGATAATGTTTCTGGCATCTTGTCAATAAGTCCATGGAAATAACAAGCACTGTCTGCACATATAACAGCTCTTGGATTAACCATACATGCCTCTATAAACTGGTAGTTCTCTGGTTTGCCGTTCTCTTCATCAATAAGCCAGTAGAAACCGTGTGACACATGTTCAACAATCCCTTTGTTTACAAGTTCTTTAATTTGTACTGTAGTAATCTTGGCATCCTTAAGTTCCGAAGCGTTCCTGTATCCGTTGCCGCTTTCAAATAGTGCAATTACCTTCTGGTATGTGCTAAGTAACATAGTAAATCCTCCTTTTTCCCCTATAAACCACATAAGAAATATAGTTAGTACATTTTTAATGTGGTCTGTGAAATAAAATCTTTCTATTGGATTTATTATATCACTTGTAAATGGATTTGTAAACTTATAAATAGATTTCCACTTATTTTTTATTGTACAGATATTTTGCAAATATATATTTTTATATATGGTATTTCATTTTGTATAATTTAGATTTTTTCAATATTCTATACTTTGGGGAGAATTATAATTTATAAAAAAGCTCCCTTTTATAAAAGGGAGCTTTTACTTATTGGAAACTAATATATTAGTGTACTGTCCAGGCTTTTCTATAATTTATTGTTTAGCCAGTTTTATATTATTTTACAAAAAGTAATGAAAAATAACAGAATTCTAAATTTTATCTTTATAGGACACTATCCAGTTTCACAATTTTAATCTTCACTTGAATACAAGATACGTTGTATACTTTTCTGTGAAAGAAAATATTTTTCTGCAAGTTGTTTTATTGTATACCCACTGGAATAATCTTTCTTTATCTTTAAATTCCGTTCCGTCAGTTCTTTACGTGTTTCTGTCTGTTCACCCCAGTGACGGCGCTCGTTTTTACGTCTTGGTATGTATATGCTTTCTCCTGCTACATATTCCTGTATTTGTTCAAGAAGTTCCAGTGGCAGGACTTCCTCTGCTCTTTTATAGCCCATTTTTGCCTCCTAAATAATGTTATTTATGGCAAGCACCGGCTATCTTGGCATTTTTGCTATAGCTGGTGCTATGCAAAGCTAATAAGTCCTTTTAATAAACTTTTATAACTAAATAAAAACACTAAACATCCCTCCTTTATCTTATCTATAAATTACTGTTATTACGTAAGCCAGGTCTTTGGACTCCTACAATTATAATATCCGTACAATACCAGGCAATTATATAAATTATAACATTTATAAGAGAGAATGTCGACGCTTAAAAACTTTTATAAAAAAGCTTAGGGAGGTTATTATTAAGAAGTAAATCTTTTAAAGGACTTATCCATTAGATTTGTATAAAGTACAAAAGTACAGTGTATTTTAAAAATGTTGTCATTTGGGGGAAGGTATGATAACATAATGTTATAGCATTTACAGCATGACAGGAGGTAAGTATATGTGGTGTCCAAAATGTAAGACAGAATACCAGAAAGGGATTACAATATGTGCTGAATGTGGTTCAGGACTGGTAGAAGGAACTGAGGATGATTTTGTAGTATCTGTTTTATGTGAATTAAAAGAAGAAACAACGGCAACTAAGCTTATGGAATACCTGGAGTTTTCAGGTATTGGAAAGGCAGGTATAAAAGAAGAAAACGGTGTATTTTCAATAACAGTGCCTGACAGCCAGTATAAACAGGCAGAAAAACTTTTGCGTGGTTTTATGATTGCTTTGCAGGAAGACCAGGAAAATAACAGCGGGGATAGCATACAAGAAGAATTTTATTATGAAGATATGCTGCCTGGTGAAGAAGAAATACGGTTACAAAATAATAAAGTTACAGAAGAGGAGGACAAGCAGGGACAAACAAATAAAAAAGCAGATGAATCCCCAGAAGGAATTTTATATAATTCTTCTAAAACATACACTAAGAAAGCAGATGAATACAAAGATGTAAAGGTTTCGGGCATTACATTTGTTGTATTTGGGTTAATTGGTGTCTTATACCTTATTTTATGCGAAATTGAGGTATTACCTATAAGCTATAATAAAATTGTATTTATATGTCTTTTATGCATGTTTATAATATTTGCAGTATGGGGTACTTTCACAGTGTTTAAATCCAGGAAAATAAAAGGGCAGATAGAAGAAGAAGAGACGCTTACAGCTGGAATAAAAGAATGGATTGATGCAAATGTTACAAGTGAAATGATAGAAAGCTGGAAAGACAAAAATGCTTCAGAAGAAGAAAATGAACTTATTATAATATCACAGCTTGGCACAAAACTTATTAATTATTATACAGAGCTTGATACTTCATATCTGGAAATGGTGGCGGATGAATATTTTAATGAAAAACTGTCCCACAATAATGTATAATATTAATAATAAAGATAGTGCAGAAGGAGGGCTTTATGAAGAGAAAAGTTATTTTATATATTACATCATTTGCATTGTGTACAATAATATCTTTATATAGTATAAAATCTATGGATGTTACAGGTAAAGAAACAGATGTGCAGGAAGATATATATCTGGCACAGGTTACAGAGGATAAAGAAAGTATAAAAAGTACAAAACCATTGAAAAAGGCCCAGCTTTTAGAAGATGCAAGTGTTGAAACAAGTGCTATGGCAATGTGGGAGTATAATGGTGAAAAGACTTTTGTAAGCTGGCTCTTTAACAATAAAGAAGAAAAAGAAATTGTTAATTATTTTAATGGAATTAAACTTGGTGATACTGTAAAAGACCTGGATGTAAGCAAGCTTAAGGATGATATGTATGGAATAAGAATAGGCCGTAAAGATGGTACATTTGCTGGCATTACTTGGATTGACGGATATGTTTTTATGGAAAATGGAGATGTATATAAGGCAGATATTGATTTTAAAAGTATAAAAAAATATACATGGCAGGACAGATATGAAAGTAGTTTAACTTCATTTCCAAATATGTATTATATTGCAAAAAATAATGGAAAATGGGATAAAAAATTCCTGGATAAAAGTGGTAAATTAAAATCTTGTGGAATAATTATAAATTCTTGCAGGCTTAATGGAAGCAAATTAGAAGTAAAGCTGAAAAATACAACTAAAAATGAGCTGTGCTATGGTGAGGGTTTCACATTACAGGCAAGAATAGGTGGGAAATGGTATAATATTCCTGCGCAGAGAGAAATGGCTTTTAATGATATTGCACATATACTTAAAGCAGGAGGTATAACAGAAATGACGTATGATTTATCTGCATATGGCCAGTTGCCAGCTGGTGAATACCGCATTGTAGCAGATGGCGCATTTTCGGTATTTCTTGTAGAGTAAGTTTACAATAATAATATACATTTTAATATAAGGAGGATTTTAAAAAATGGAACAGTATAAACAGGAATTTATTTCTTTTATGGCAGAGTCTGAAGTTTTAAAATTTGGTGAATTTACTTTAAAGAGTGGGCGTAAATCACCTTTCTTTATGAATGCAGGTTTATATATTACAGGTTCACAGCTTTTTAAACTTGGAAAGTATTATGCACAGGCAATACATGAACATTATAGTGATGATTTTGATGTACTGTTCGGACCTGCATATAAGGGTATTCCGCTTAGTGTTGCAACTGCTATTGCATACAATGAACTTTATGGCAAAGATATACGTTATTGTTCTAACCGTAAAGAGGCAAAGGACCATGGGGAGAAAGGAATCTTGCTTGGAAGCAGCCTTAAAGATGGTGACAGGGTAGTTATAATTGAAGATGTAACTACATCTGGCAAGTCAATAGAAGAAACATTTCCTATTATTAAATCACAGGCAGATATAGAAATTAAGGGACTTATTGTTTCTCTTGACAGAATGGAAAAAGGACTTTCTACAGATAAAAGTGCCCTTGATGAAATACAGGATAAGTATGGTTTCAGGACTAATGCAATTGTAACTATGGAAGATGTTGTGGAATGTCTTTATAATAAAGAGTGTATGGGGAAAATACTTATTGATGATAATATCAAAAATGCTATAGATGAATATTATAAACAATATGGTGCAAAAAATAATTAAGATTTTGGTATATCAGATTATCAGATTGGGACAGCTGTTGTTAATGGATTAATAAACTGTCTGCCGGGTACATAGGCAGAAACTGTCCTTGTCTGGCAGATAGATATTATGTTGTAGAAAGGAGGCTGTCTGATGGGAGAGAAAATATATAAGACAATGAAGTCTGTAGGAGCTTTTAATATTGTTATGGGAATACTCTTAATTATAGCAGGTGCTGGTGCTGGCGTTTTAATAATTACAAAAGGTGCAAGGCTTCTTAAAGATAAATCAGAACTTATTTTTTAGAATTACCAGGCAAGTCTTTAAAAACACTTTGTCAAGCGGATATCCACAATCCGCATTGCCTGCAAGCAAACCCTTGTAAACCAAACCCACCGCTTAAGAAAAGTGTATTTTAAAGGGTTTACTTAATTAGGTAAATAATGGTTTTTAGGGCTTGCTGGTTCTGGAAGAAGACTGTTTTATACTGGTATAGGGTTCTGGATGGCAAGGAGGGCATTTGTCTGGTGAAAGGTATAATTTTGGGATTGTATAATAATTTCAGCTGTGCTGCAGGCAGCTGTACTTCTACATGCTGTTCTGGCTGGAGGATTGAAGTTGGCAATGAGGCTTTTTTACGGTTTGTCAATATTAGTAACCAGATATTAAGGGAAGATATATTGTCAAATATATATGAGGCAGATGGTAAAAGATATTTTGCTACAAAGAGTAATGGCAGGTGCAGTATGCTTGATAATGATGGTCTTTGCCGTATACAGAAGAACCTTGGTGCAGGGATGCTTTGTAATACATGCCGGAAGTTTCCAAGGCTTATATCAAACCATAATGGCTTGTTATGGATTTCTATGGCTGCCTCATGCCCTGTAACAGCAGATTATATTATAAATAGTAATATAGAATTTTATATGGTTAATAATAATGGGAATATTTCTGTAATAGATATACAGGATATTCCTTTTATTTCTGCCGGTATATTAGAACATAAGAAAATAATGGAAAAATATATGTCTGCCATCAGGAGGCCACAGGATTATATTTTTATGTATAAATCTTTTATGGATATGGCAGATAATATATTGGAAGTTATTATAGAAAGCCATGAAATCCAGTATCTTGATGGATGTTTTGACTATTTTCAAGAAGAAAAAAATGCAGAAGAAATAGTTTCACAATTTATGGAATTTGAAAATATAGTAAAAACAAAATATAGAAATATTTTAGAAAATTATATAATATACCGTACATTTAGCAGATATATTGAAATGCCAGAGGAAATGGATATAAGCAGGTTAAAACAGGTTTTTGGTGAGCTTGCATTTATTTATATAGTAGAATTTAGCAGGTATTATACATTGGGAAAATGTAATGAAAAAGAAGAGTTTGTAGATAGTTATGACTGGAGGATGGTAATTAACTGGGTATACAGGTTGTGTGCACATGGGTTGTATACAAGGGATAAAATCCATAATATCTTTATGTCTTTATAGAATAAGGAAATATATGGATGTTTGTTTTATTAAAATAATTTATTGATACTTTTTATGTCTGCAATTTAATTATTAATTTGCTTTTAATAATTATAGTTATATGTAAATAAAAAATACCTTTGCAGCCTTCTGCGGGTATTTTTATTTTACACGTAATTATATGAAGTAACCATGTGCTTGTTTTAAATTTAAAATAAATGTCGACAAATGTCGGAAATTTTTATATAATAATATAAAAATTAACTTTACAGAAGGAGAGACTAATGATTTGGAAAGCCCATATTAATGAAAATTCAAAAGAAATACAAACAGTAAAAGAACATAGTGAAAATACAGCTTCTCTTTGCAGGGATTTTTCAATTCCTGCTTTAAAGGATATATTATATATGACAGGGCTGCTCCATGATATTGGTAAATACCAGGTTTCTTTCCAGGAAAGGATTAATGGAAAAAATATAAAAGTAGAACATTCAGGCTGTGGGGCAAAAGAAGTACAGAAAAAGTATCCAAGTATAGTGAAATGGCTTATGTCTTATTGTATAACAGGACATCATTCTGGAATACCAGATGGTGGTTTTAAAAATGATACCAAAGACCAGGCAACATTGCATGGAAGACTAGAACGTGAGTTTGAAGATTATAGTATATATAAGGAAGAACTTAAAGGGATAGATATTGACGAGAAAGCATTTTGTGAATTTTTAGCAGAAGACTGTGGCAATAACATGGATATGGTAATTGATAAGTTTGCGTTTCTGGTAAGATATTGTTTTTCATGTCTTACGGATGCAGATTCTATTGATACAGCAACTTTTTGTACAGGGAAGACTAACCGTTCTCTTAATGCAGATTTTAAAAACTGCCTGGATAATGTAAATAAATACATGGATTCATTTTCATGTGTATCTGGTTTGCAGAAAACAAGAGCTGTGCTGCAGGAACAAGTTTTTAGCCAGGTGGGACAGGATGCAGGTATTTACCTGATGAATATGCCTACAGGAAGCGGGAAGACGCTGTGTAGTATTAAATTTGCATTACAACGGGCAATAAATATGGGCAAGCAAAGGATTATTTATATTATTCCATATAATAGTATTATTGAACAGACAGCAGATGTTTTTGAAAAGGTTTTTGGGGAAGATGCAGAGATACTTCGCCACCAGTCTACATTTTCTTATGATGAAGAAAGTGGTTATAGTGAAGATTACCAGGAAGTAGTGAAATATGCTACAGAGAACTGGGATGCCAGGATTATTATAACAACAGCAGTACAGTTTTTTGAAACTATATATTCAAATAAGAGAAGCAAGTTAAGAAAGATGCACAATATGGCGGACAGCATCCTGGTTTTTGATGAGGCACATTTAATGCCAGTTAAATATCTTAAACCATGCCTTGAGGCGGTTTCTTATATTACAAAATACTTAAATAGTGAGGCAGTTCTTCTTACAGCTACTATGCCGGATTATGAAAAGCTGGTTAATGAATATGCAGTGCCTGGCAATAAAGTATGTAATTTAATTTATGATACTTCAATGTTTAGTATGTTTAATAAATGCAAATATGAACATACAGGGGCATTAAGTGAGGAAGCGTTATTAAATAAATCAGCTATTTATCCTTCAAGTCTTATTGTTGTTAATAAAAGGTCATCAGCAAGGGCATTGTATAAATTATGCAGAGGAAAGAAATTCCACCTGTCTACATATATGACTGCTTATGACAGGTCAGTTGTAATATCAGATATTAAATCAGAACTTAAAAAGCTGGAAGAAGATTATCCAGGTTTTGAAAATGTACCAGAAGACAGGAGGATTACTGTAATATCAACTTCACTTATAGAAGCAGGGGTAGACCTGGATTTTTATACAGTATTCAGGGAAATGGCAGGTTTAGATAATATTTTACAGGCTGGTGGAAGATGCAACCGTGAAGGGAAACGTAAGGATGCAAGTGTATTTATTTTTACATTAGAAACAGAAGATAAAAGTATTTCTAATGATGAACGCCCTAATATTACAAAAGGACTGGTTGTAAAATATAAAGATATTTCTTGTAAGGAAAGTATTGATGAGTATTATAACCTTCTCTATTTTTTTAATAAAGATGAGATTATAAAAAGAACAATTAGCAGGAAATGTAAAACATTGGAATCAATTCCTTTTAAAGAGTATGCAGAAGAATTCCATATGATTGATACTAATACTATTTCTATTGTTGTGGCAAGGGATGAGAAGAGTGGGGATATGATAGAACAGCTTAAAATAACAAAGAAAGGAAATCCAAGAAAATTACAGAAGTATGCTTTGTCTGTATATAAATATGAATTTGATGATTTATTAAAACAGGGAGCAGTAGATGATTATGGAAGTGGTATTTATTGTCTTGCCAATACTGATTATTATGAAAAAGAAACAGGGATAAAATTTGAAGCAGAAGATTATATTTTTTAACCTAATTAAGTAAGGCCAGGACTTACTTAATTAGGTTATAAGCAAGTAGTAAATACCTGCTTGCAGGCAATGCGGATTGCTGATATCCGCTTGGTTAGGTATGTATGGTAATTGTGGCAATATGCTTATAGTAATCCATGCAAGCAGAATAATGGGTTTTAAACATATTAGTAATATGTACAAAAAGGCAAAACGCATATATATGTATGCAGAAAAGAGGGTAATTATGAGTTATGGTTTTAAAGTTATGGTTGATGGGGATTATGCCTGTTTTACAAGACCAGAGATGAAAGTAGAAAGGGTAAGTTATGATGTACCAACCCCAGGCGCATTAGAGGGGCTTTTAAAAAGTGTTTACTGGAAACCTGCAATAAGGTATGTGATAGATAAAATTATTGTTTTTAATAAAGTTGATTTTATAAATATACGGCGTAATGAAGTAAAGGATAAGGTTTCTTACCAGGCTGTCAGAAGCCAGATGTCTGGCAAAGGTGGAAATCCTTGTATTTATACTTCGGAAAGCCGCAGCCAGCGTGCTGCCCTTATATTAAAAGATGTGAAATATGGTGTAGAGTTCCATTTTGAACTGACTGGTATAAGAAGTGAAGAAGAAACAGATGCGGAAAATAAACATTTCAGTATAATAAAACGGCGTCTGGAAAAAGGACAGTATTTCCGTACACCATGTCTGGGATGTAGTGAATTTCCAGTTAAAAGCATTACTCTTGTAGATGAATTTGATATGAATCTTGTAAGCAGCACTATACAGGAATCTGGAGATGTAGACCTTGGATTTATGAGTTACCAGGTGAGATTTGAAGATGGAGGACAGCCAGTTAATAATGACTGGGATAATCCTAAATTTTCAGATAAAGCATCTACTATATATTACCGTCCACATATGGTAAATGGTGTTATTGATGTAGCAAAGTACAGGGAGGAACTTAAATGTTAATACAAGCATTAAATGATTATTATGATATTCTTTCTGGACAAGGAAAGCTGCTTCCTGATGGTTTTTCTAATGTTGATATACATTATCTTGTATATCTTAATCCAGACGGGACAATAGACGGGATTATTGACTGGCAGGAAACAGAAGAAATTAAAAGTAAGAATGGAAAAGTGAAAGAGATAAAGAAAGCAAGAAAAGAGGTTATGCCACAGCGTACAGAAAAACCTGGCATTGATAGTAATTTTATTGAGCACAGGCCACTTTATTTGTTTGGGCTTAATTACCAGGATGGGGAATTTAAAACTACTGATTCTACAAATAAAGCAGAGAAGTCACATAAGATTTTTAAGGATGTTAATTTAGAATTTATTGAAGGAATTGATACTCCAGTAGTAAATGCATACAGGAATTTTATACAGAACTGGGAGCCTGGAAATGAAACAGGAAATGTTTATTTATCAGGGATTGGTAAAAAATATGGTACTTCAGGTTATGCTTTCTGCCTGTCTGGGACTGTTGATTTATTACATAAAGACAAGGAGTTAAATGAAAGGTGGTTAAGCAGGTTTTCTTCTAATAAGGAAGTAACAGACGGGGCTGTAATTGCCCAGTGTGCAGTTACAGGGGAAAATATGCCTATTGCAAGGGTACATTCAAAAATAAAAGGTATTTTTGGTGCTTCAGCTATGGGTTCAGTTTTAGTAAGTTTTAAGCATTCATCAGAGGAGTCTTATGGGAATAAGCAGTCATATAACAGCAATATTTCAGAAAAGGCTATGGAAAAATATACAAAGGTATTAAATTACATAAGCAGCAGTAAAAACCAGAAGTCACAGTTAGATGATATAACAGTTTTTTACTGGGCAATGAGCAGGAATGAGAAATGTAATGATATTATGTCAGCACTTCTTTTTGATAACAGGGATACAATTGGAATTGATGAAATAGAAGGTATGATGAAATCTTTAATCCAGGATGCCCGTGAAGGAAATATTTTATCAGGGCGCATGAAAGAAGAGGATATTGATCCTGATGTTAATTTTTATATTTTAGGGATAAAACCGAATGTGTCACGTATTGCAATGAAGTTTTTTTACCGTAGGAGATTTGGTGAAATATTGTTAAATATTGCCAGGCACCAGGATGACCTGCAGGTGTCAGAAAAGGTTCATACAATTTCTATGTGGCAGATAAAAAAAGAACTGGTTTCACCAAAATCTAATATAGACACTGTAGACCCTGCCCTGATGGCTAAGATATTTGAAGCAGTTATTTATGGTACAAGATATCCAAGGTTTTTGCTTGCAACAGTTGTAAGAAGGGTAAAGACAGATACAGATGATGAAAAGAAAAAGAATGTTAAATTAAACCGTGTGCGTGCAGGTATTATTAAAGCATATATTAACAGGGAAGCAAGACTATCAAATAAAAAGGAGGAACTTAGTGTGGCACTCGATAAAGAAAATAAAACCCCAGCATATTTATGCGGACGTTTATTTGCGGTACTTGAGGATTTACAACAGGATTCTGCTAGAAAATCAAAGGAAAGTAGAGAATCTGAAGAAAAAGAAGTACAAGATGAATCAAAACCAAATGTTTATGAGAAACCATTAAACCGTACAATTAAAGATGCATACTTTTCATCAGCAGCATCAAAACCAGCTACTATATTTCCAAAATTATTAAAGCTGGCACAGAACCATTTAAGAAAAGCTAACAGGCCAGTTTTCTATAATAAGCTGGTCCAGGAAATAATTGATAATTTAGAAGGTGGGTTTCCAGATACTTTGTCACTTGTAGAACAAGGTAAATTTATAATTGGATACTACCAGCAATACCAGTCATTTTTTGTAAAAAATAATAATAAACAGGATGAGGACAAGGAGGATAATTAATATGGCAATTAATAACAGATATGATTTTGTATTTCTTTTTGATGTGGAAAATGGAAATCCAAATGGAGACCCAGATGCAGGAAATAACCCAAGAGTTGATGCAGAAACTGGATATGGTTTTATAACAGATGTATGTCTTAAAAGAAAAATAAGGAATTATGTGGAATTATGTAAAGAGGAGAAATGTTCCCAGGATGGAAGCAAAGCCTATAACATTCTTATAAAACCAGACAATTATCTTAATGCAAAGTTTACAGAGGCTTATAAAAAGGAAGGGTTAAAGACAAAGCAAAAGGTAAAAAATCCTGAAGACATTACTAAAGCAAGGGATTATATGTGCAGGAATTATTATGATGTGCGTACATTTGGTGCTGTTATGTCAACAGGAGATGACCCATGTGGTATTGTAAGGGGACCTGTACAGATTAATTTTGCAAAGAGCCAGTCACCTGTGTATATTGAAGATATTACAATTACCCGCCAGGCACGTACTACAGAAGATAGAAAAAAAACAGGAGAAACAGAAATGGGAAGAAAAAGTATTATTCCTTATGGTTTATACCGGGCAGAAGGCTATATTTCTGCTGCTCTTGCCAATAAAGTTACAGGGCTTGATGAGGAAGATGTGGAATTGCTCTGGATGTCAATTATAAATATGTTTGAACATGACCACAGTGCAGCAAGGGGAAAGATGTGCATGAGGAAACTGTATATATTTAAACATGAAAGTGTTTTAGGTAATTACCCGTCACATCTTCTTTTTGAAAAGATTGTTGTAAAACAGAAAGATATGGATAAGCCGCCAAGGGAGTTTAGTGATTATGAGATTACAGTAGATGATATTATGCCACAGGGAGTGGAGTTAATTAAAAAGTTATGATAAATACAGAAATAACAATACGTTCTATCCAGCATTATCTATATTGCCCACACCGCTGGGGATTAATTGAAATAAATGACTGCTGGGCAGAAAATATATTTGTAACAAAAGCAAATTTTCTGCATGAGCGTGTCCATGACCCTGATAAAAAGTATTCTTTACGTGGTAAAAAGGTTTTTACTTCTGTTCCAATATATAATGATTTGGAACAGTATAATCTTTATGGAGTTGCTGACTGCATAGAAGCGTCTAAGTCTGGTAAAGGTGTGCTGCTTCCAGGATATGAGGACAGATATAAGCTTTGTATTGTGGAATATAAGCCATCAAAACCAAAAAATAAAGAGTATAACCATGATGACCTTATGCAGGTTTTTGCACAAAAGATATGTGTGGATTATTTGTTTAATTGTGACTGTGATGCTGTTTTATATTATGCAGATGTGAAGAAAAGGATACCACTTCCACTTAGGGAAAACTTTACAGAGTATGATTGTGAGCTGAAAGAGTTACTTTTGCAGATAAGAAGATATATCAGTGAAGGTATTATTCCTGGAATTCCGCAAACCCAGAATTGTAGTGGATGCTCTTTAAAAGATTTGTGCCTTCCGCCTAAGAAGAGAATGAAGAAGAAAAGCATAAGGGAGTATATTAAAGAAATGGAGGCGGAAGATTATGAGAAAACTTCTTAATACAATTTACATAACAAATGAACTGGCTTATTTGTCACTTGAAGGTGAAGACCTTGTGTGTAAGATAGAAGGAGCTGATAAGATACGTCTTCCATTTGACAATATAGAAAATATTGTGTGTTTTAATTATAATGGATGTTCACCTGCTGTAATGGGGAAATGTGTTTCCAAATCGGTTCCAATAAATTTTATTTCACCCCAAGGAAAATTTTTGGCAAAAGTATGTGGTGAAACAAAAGGAAACGTATTTTTACGTGTAGCACAGATTGATAAATTCCGTGAAGATGCTATAACATTAACACAAAATACAATGGCGGCTAAATTTAGTAATACCAGGCAATTAATACGCAGAAGCCTTCATGATAATCCTGAAATGAGAGAAGATGAAGAAATACTTTCTGTAGTGGATGTTCTTAGTGCGGGAATTGACAAGGTTTATAATGCAGAAAGCATAGAAGAGATTATTGGGATTGAAGGGAATTGTGCAAAATATTATTTTTCTATTTTTGGAAAATTGATTAAAAATAATAAGGTGTCTTTTGGTTTCCAGTTCCGTTCAAAACGTCCGCCGCTTGACCCTGTTAATGCAGTGTTGTCCTTTGTATATACATTAGCAACAAGTGAATTTGCTGCTGCTCTTGAAACAGTTGGACTTGACAGTTATATTGGATTCTGCCATACATTACGTAGTGGCAGAAGTTCGCTTGCATGTGACCTTGTAGAAGAAACAAGATGCATTGTGGAAAGATTTGTGCTTACTTTGCTTAATTTACAGATTTTAAATGAAAGTGATTTTGAAAAGCAGGTTTCTGGTGCTGTATGGCTGAATGAAGATGGACGTAAAAAGGTACTGTCCCGATGGCAGGAAAAAAAGAGAACAGATTTTATGCATCCTTATTTAAAACAAAAAATACCCATGGGGCTGCTTATGTATGTCCAGAGTAATCTTCTTGCAAAGTATATCAGGGGAGAACTGGATGAATATCCATGTTTTTTGTTAAGGTAGGTGATAAGACATGATGGTAATAATAAGTTATGATGTATCAACAACAGATAACTCTGGAAAAACCAGGCTTCGTAAAGTTGCAAAAGAATGCCAGAACCATGCACAAAGAGTACAAAATTCTGTCTTTGAAGCTGACTTAGATTATTCTTCTTTTTTAAAATTAAAACATAATTTACTTGAACTGATAGATGAAGATAAAGATAGCCTGAGATTTTATTATTTAGGAAATAACTGGAAAAGAAGAGTGGAGCATATTGGTGCTAAAAAGACATTTGATCCAGAAGGGGTAATTATTATTTAATGTGTTTTAAGTATAATCCGTTTTTCTATATTTGGTTAAAATAGTTTTATTACTTAGCAACCGGGCGAAGTGGTATTGATGTTAAAATAATAGGATGGTTCGCCCGTTATAAACCTTATTTTTGGTTAAAAATTTTAATATAAGTTTTTAAAAAAGTCCACTCCTACATTATATGGTGTGCAATTTGCAGTAAAATACATTATTTTGCGGTTGCACCCCGTGAGGGGTGTGTGAGTAGAAATGAACTGTATATATCATACCACAGATAACTGTGGTTGCACCCCGTGAGGGGTGTGTGAGTAGAAATCAAAGCAATAGCAATGACATAGTTCATGGATTATGTTGCACCCCGTGAGGGGTGTGTGAGTAGAAATTGTAACCCTTTTCCGGCGTTCCGTCGAACATAAAGTTGCACCCCGTGAGGGGTGTGTGAGTAGAAATTTATAAATTCCCAAATAGCAGAAAAAAATGGTGTTGCACCCCGTGAGGGGTGTGTGAGTAGAAATCTTCAACCGTTTCAACTTTTGGCGATTTAATAAAGTTGCACCCCGTGAGGGGTGTGTGAGTAGAAATCGTAACGCAAGCCACGTTCATATTTCCCGGGAACGTTGCACCCCGTGAGGGGTGTGTGAGTAGAAATTGTAGATGGTGGTATTATTGGCATATCAGGTTTTGTTGCACCCCGTGAGGGGTGTGTGAGTAGAAATGAAAAATTTAAGGAAAATAATCCATTATTGTATAGTTGCACCCCGTGAGGGGTGTGTGAGTAGAAATGAAAAATTTAAGGAAAATAATCCATTATTGTATACGTTGCACCCCGTGAGGGGTGTGTGAGTAGAAATCTTGCCGCCGCTAAAGCTGACATATACGCCATCTGTTGCACCCCGTGAGGGGTGTGTGAGTAGAAATTGGTTCTGGCGATGGCGATTGTTGAATTAATATTGTTGCACCCCGTGAGGGGTGTGTGAGTAGAAATTTTTTAATTAATTTTTAATTTGTAATTCTTCGATGTTGCACCCCGTGAGGGGTGTGTGAGTAGAAATTTTCACGTGATAAATCCAGTCCGCCGAAAATAAAGTTGCACCCCGTGAGGGGTGTGTGAGTAGAAATGCAAGTAATCTGCACCAGTTTTCAAATGGTACAAGTTGCACCCCGTGAGGGGTGTGTGAGTAGAAATCGTTAGTATCATGTGATACATATGTTATATTATGTTGCACCCCGTGAGGGGTGTGTGAGTAGAAATATATTTTTTTCATATACAAATGTCAATCCTTCGTGTTGCACCCCGTGAGGGGTGTGTGAGTAGAAATTTGTTGATAAAATTTTTAAAATATAGGCATCTAGTTGCACCCCGTGAGGGGTGTGTGAGTAGAAATGGATTGCATTCGCATTATAATTTACCTGGCGGGGTTGCACCCCGTGAGGGGTGTGTGAGTAGAAATCACGGCGGATACACTATGCTATGCCGGTTACGGTGTTGCACCCCGTGAGGGGTGTGTGAGTAGAAATTGGAAGTCCTAATGATACAGATGTAAGCAAAGATGTTGCACCCCGTGAGGGGTGTGTGAGTAGAAATTCTTATAAAGTCACGCATTTTGAAAAACTGGTGTTGCACCCCGTGAGGGGTGTGTGAGTAGAAATTTTGCGATGTCCATTGGTTATAAGCTGCCTGTTGTTGCACCCCGTGAGGGGTGTGTGAGTAGAAATTTTTTATGATAGCCAATAATTTAGAATTAATGGGTTGCACCCCGTGAGGGGTGTGTGAGTAGAAATATATTATGGATAACTATATTGATAAAATAGAAATGTTGCACCCCGTGAGGGGTGTGTGAGTAGAAATTTATTCCGTCCCATATAGGTTGTGCAATTTCTATGTTGCACCCCGTGAGGGGTGTGTGAGTAGAAATAAAATTGAACACACCAGCTTCGTTTCCATCTGCGTTGCACCCCGTGAGGGGTGTGTGAGTAGAAATTTTTTTCATATATTTTTATTGATTCTATTAAATGTTGCACCCCGTGAGGGGTGTGTGAGTAGAAATAACATTAATTAATTCACCCCCAGTTTAAAATTAAGTTGCACCCCGTGAGGGGTGTGTGAGTAGAAATTGGTTCTGGCTATGGCTATGACGATGGCTATGGGTTGCACCCCGTGAGGGGTGTGTGAGTAGAAATTAAACTGGAAATGGAATTATATTCAAGCCTTTAGTTGCACCCCGTGAGGGGTGTGTGAGTAGAAATTGAAACTGGATATCATGTAGAACCAGAAATCGAAGGTTGCACCCCGTGAGGGGTGTGTGAGTAGAAATTTATAATATTGAATTTTTTACAATATTGCTCATCGGTTGCACCCCGTGAGGGGTGTGTGAGTAGAAATAACTGGCATACTTTTCCTTGTGCCAAATTATTAGTTGCACCCCGTGAGGGGTGTGTGAGTAGAAATTTTTCCTGCTATTGTGGCTGCATAATTTGCTTTTGTTGCACCCCGTGAGGGGTGTGTGAGTAGAAATCGACCCAGAAGCCTTTTTTTGCCAGGCCTGTTAGGTTGCACCCCGTGAGGGGTGTGTGAGTAGAAATAAAAAGAAAAATGAAAAACAAAATTTTGAGGTGAGTTGCACCCCGTGAGGGGTGTGTGAGTAGAAATTCATTGCAAGACGGTAAAAAACGTTTTCTGGAAGTTGCACCCCGTGAGGGGTGTGTGAGTAGAAATCCCAGGCGTTTGGATTTTCAGCCTGTTACGTATAGTTGCACCCCGTGAGGGGTGTGTGAGTAGAAATTTCCTGTTTTTGAAAATTTTATAAAAATTTTTTCGTTGCACCCCGTGAGGGGTGTGTGAGTAGAAATCCCTGCCTGTACAGTTCTTCACACACATCCTGTAGTTGCACCCCGCAAGGGGTGTGTGAGTAGAAATTTTCGTATAATGTGAATATAGTTTTTAACATTATGTTGCACCCCGCAAGGGGTGTGTGAGTAGAAATATTCAATGTGGTATTTATTGCTGAAACTGCACCGTTGCACCCCGCAAGGGGTGTGTGAGTAGAAATCACAAAGCTGGCAGACGAATTGAAAGTGATAAAAGTTGCACCCCGCAAGGGGTGTGTGAGTAGAAATTTTTAACCATCCAAGAGAAATACACGATTCTATATGTTGCACCCCGCAAGGGGTGTGTGAGTAGAAATGAACGCCCATGATGATATTCCTAAATAGCCATTAGTTGCACCCCGCAAGGGGTGTGTGAGTAGAAATGTTGCAAGAAGAAAAGCAAAAGGGGTTGATATATGGTTGCAACCCAGAAGAATAAGCAATAATTCCAGAAACCAAATTTATTACAAAATGACAACAGCTTTTATGTCTGGAATGTTTTATCTGGCATATATTTTTAAGGAAATCATTTACAAATTCTATTACAGTACGTTTCCTTAGAAGTATTTTATTAGAAATTTCCATAGAACCTTTGGTTCTGGTATTATTTTTTGTTTTGTAACCAGATGGATACCACTTTTTGAAGCTGGATAGATAATTTTTTAGAAATATAGCCTGGTCTGCATAAAGTTTTTGAAAAATATTTTCTGTAATATATTACATAATTTCAGGATTTCTGTCATCTTTATTCCAAATGGTAAGACAGAAACCAAATATTTCACCACGACCAACCATTAATTTATTGATATATGCAGTTTTAAACTGTAAGACTATCTTGTGGAACTTTTATTTCTTACTGTTTTTATATTATTTAAGGATATCTAGTATATTTTCTGGATAATTAAAAAGTATCTGTTTATCAGTAAAAATTATATAAAAAGAACAGTAGAGCGGATATTCACAATCCGCATTGCCTTTAAGCAGGCATTGGTTACTTGCCCAATAACAAACCAATCTCATTGCCACTTTGCATCAGTCTGTCAGAAGCCCAAATTCCTGCCAGACTAAGCAAGCCCTGGTAAACCAATCCACCGCTTAAAAAGCGTGTATTTTAAAGGGCTTACTTAATGAGGTTAAATGTTTGTTTTATATAGATTATGTAAATTCCAATTAATTTTAAATGGCAATGAATAATTATAAATATATTGCAGATAGTATTTATAGGAAGCCTGCCGGTTACAAATAGTATAATTTACATTTCTCTGTTTTTTTAAATAAATATTAAATTTCCGGTTTATTTTAAATAATTATTATATTTTATAAATTTTTGGCAATCATAATAAGGCTTTTCTTTTTGATTGTCAAAAAGAAAAGTAAAAAATCTATATAGATAATATTTAAGAATTTTATTGAAGGTTGTTATGGTTTATATAATTTGAAAATATGTATTTAGTTTATGGAGGAAATTAATGGAAGATGATATTAAGGAATTTGGATGTAAAAGGCTTGAAAATAAAGAAACTGGAAAAGTCATACAACTTATATCTATAATAGGTGAAATAGAGGGGCATGAATGTGCAGGGAACAATACGAAGACTACTAAATATGAACATATGCTTCCTGTACTTGCTGCTCTTGAGTATGATACATCTGTTGATGGTATTCTTTTTATGATTAATACAATTGGCGGGGATGTATCATGTGGTCTTGCACTTGCAGAACTTATTGCATCAATGTCCAAACCTACAGTGGCTCTTGTTATGGGAGACAGCCATTCTATAGGTGTTCCGCTTTCTGTAGCTGCTGATTATACATTTATTGCACCATCAGCTACGGTGATTATCCATCCAGTAAGAATGAATGGCATGGTGCTTGGAGCACCACAGACTTATGAATATTTTAAACTTATACAAGAGAGGATTACAACATTTATTTCAAGCCATTCGGATGCTGCCAAGGAGGATATAGAGAAGTGGATGGTAGCGCCTGGTATCCTGACACGTGATTTAGGGACTATCCTGGTTGGACAGGAGGCAGTTGACAGAGGTGTATTCCAGTGTGTTGGAGGAATATCAGATGCAGTTGCAAAGCTAAATGAAATGATACAAAAACATAATTAAATTATATATTAATAATGTAATAGAGGGATTTGGCAAGAAAATAGCTAAAATCCTTCTATACAAATGTTATAATATATTTTTGGTGTATAGAAATACATATTATAAATATACTTTTCTAAAATTTTCAAGTTATATCTTATTTTAAGTTTACCCATTTTCTTAATATATAAGTATTTTGCCAGAGTAATATAGTTTTTGTATAATTTAAAAAATGGAGAACCCTAAAATATCTTATATAGTTTTTAATTACTTTATAAACCTAGTTTTTATTTATTTTACAATACAATAGTGCTTTTTACTTTTCTTGCTTTACTTTCGTACAAATAAAAGTTATAATAAGTAAGCATGATTACCAGTAAGTGGCATTTTTGCGGATTTTATGCATATTATAGAATAAGTGCCATTTTCTGGTTAAATTAAATAATAAGTAAGGGGAGTTATTTATGCCATTATGGAAAGCCGTGATACTTGGCCTGGTACAAGGTCTTGCAGAATTTCTGCCAATCAGCAGTTCAGGGCATCTGGTTATTATAAAAAATATACTTGGGGTGGACCTGGAAAGTGGTGGTATGTTTTTTGATGTAATGCTGCATATGGGTACTCTTGTAGCTATATTTATAGCATTCCATAAGGATATAGGGAAACTGGTAATAGAAGGTTTACATATATTTGCAGATATAATTGCTAATACGGGCATATTCTTTTCAAGGATAACAAAACATAGCAAAGAATACAGGCATGTTGTAAAAAGTTCATACCGTAAATTTGTTGTACTTATTATTGTATCTACTATACCTACAGCGGTAATAGGGCTTTTATTATCAGATATAGTTGAAGCAGCTAATGATATGGTAATGGTGCCAGGAATATGCCTGTTTATTACAGCAGCATTCCTGTTTATTGCTGATTTTATTGATATTGGCAGTAAGACGCCAAAAGAAGTTTCTTATGGTAGTGCATGTACTATTGGGGTTGCACAGGGATTGTCAACGATGCCTGGCATATCACGTTCTGGGACAACAATAACAGCATGTCTTTTATGTGGTTTTGACAAGAAATTTGCTGTTAAATATTCATTTATAATGTCAATACCTGCGGTTCTTGGTGCTGTTGTACTACAAGTAAAGGATTTTACAGCTGATACAATAATGAAAGAAGATATTCCTGGTTGTATTGTTGCAACATTTATTGCAGCAATAGTGGGATACTTGTCAATATGTTTTATGATGTCACTGGTACGTGGCAAGAAATATAAATATTTTGCAATATATTGTATAATAATGGGCGGTGTAGTAATTGGATATAATTTTCTGGGGTAATATAACAGGTTTATAGTGGTGCTAAAGCATAAATAATGCCAGTAATTATTACGGTTCTGGCATGACAGGTTTTGATATTATTACTAATGTTATTAAAACTGGACAGCAGCCATTATATTACGGCTGTTATTTATGCCATAAGATGTGGCATAGAGATTAGTAAGAAAAGGGGAGTTGTCAAAATGGCAGCAACAAATAGTTCTACTGGTACAGAAGGAAAAAGCAGAGTTAAAACTGTCCGTCCAGCTGCCAGCAAAAAGCCTGGTATAGCAAAAGGCGGCAATAGCAGCAGAACACGTAATGCTAAAGGTACATCTTCTTCCAATAAGAAAGCCGGAAAGGAAAAGATATACCAGAGTAAGATTGAAGATGTTAATGAATATAAAGACAAAATGGCATTTGAAACAGCAATAACCCTTATTGTGATGCTTATCCTTGCATTGTTCCTTTATTTAAGTTATTTTGGGCTTGGAGGTATAGTAGGGAAAATATTTGGTGGCCTGTTTTTTGGGCTTTTTGGATGGAGTGCCTGGATTTTTCCAGCAGGAATTATAGTTGGATATGTATTTGCACTTGTCAACCAGGGTGACCGGCGTGTGTTAAGGAAGCTTATAAGTTTTATAGCAGCAATATGGCTGCTTCTTGGTATTACAGACCTTTTATTTAAACAGGAGATAATGTCTGAATATTATACAAGCAACCATGTCATGCATCCTAAATATTTTGAGTGTGTAAACCTTACATTAGGGGATGTCATTAGCAAGGGAAAAGCTAATGCAGGCATGGTGGGAAGGCTTATAAGCAGTATTTTTTCAAAGGTTATTGGTGAAACAGGTGCAGTGGTAATAATGCTTGCACTGCTTATATTAAGCCTGTTTGTCTTTAATGGAATGGAACTTATGGCAGCACTCCGTAAGAGAAATGCATATAAACAGGAAATGGAAAATACATATGCTGAGATAAAGAGTGGCGGGGATTACAGGGAACCTTCATACCGTGTAGCTGCCCCATCTGCTGCAAAGCGCCAGCATATACAGGGTGCTTCTGTAATGCAGTCAGTAAATCTTAAGGAAATGAACCAGACTCTTGATGGTATAGAGGAAACTGAACGTAAAAATGCTATTAACAGAAGCAGAATGGAAGAAATAACTTTGGATAATGTGTCCCCCCTAAAGGGCACAAAAGATATAGATAATAGAAATAGTAAAGGCACAGATGGCAATAAGAGAAAGAAAAGTGATGTACAAAGTATAAATGAAATACAAGATAACTGGACAGATGAGCTTAAGACTGGTTATACTTCCAGAGGACAGGCAGTAAATAAAAAGGACGGGGCTTTGCAACATAAGGATAATATACCAAGGCAGGAAACTGATGAGGAAAGACGGAGAAGAAACCTGGAGAGTATTCCTGTATTCAGGGATGAATTAAATAAAAAATTTGGAAAAACACCAGATGGTGCACAAGGAATGAAGCCTTTATTTCCTATTAAAGATATTCCAGTGCAGGATTTAGCAAAAGAGAAAAAAACAGATATACCATCTATGGAAAGAATTGTACCTGGTACTGTGGAAGAAACTACAAATAATATAACAACAGATAATGGTTACAGCTGTGGACATATAGAAAATGTGGAAGAAACAGCCAGCCAGTCCAGTATAAATGAAACAGGCAGCAGTAATATAATAAATATTGCGGAAAGTATAGAAAACACTGGAGACAGTAGTATTATAAATATTAAAGAAAGTCCAGCCAGTACAGAAAGCTATATTACAGAAAATCCTGCTAGTACAGGAAGTCCAGGTATTATAGAGAGTTATAATGAGGAAAATATAACAGATGCAGAATATACAGAAAGCCAGTATATTACAGATAATATAACAGATACTTGTGATACAGACGTTGTACAAAATGTATATACAGCAGGAAATAATACAGAAGATATTGCAGAGAGAACAGAAGATATTGTGGAAAGCGGGGTATATCCATCTATAGAAACAGATGGTAATGTAGGAAAACCAGCCAGCCTGGCAAAGCCTGTGCCAGCTGGTGCAACAGACCATAAAAGGATAGGCGGGGATAATTATGTTTCTGCCTCTAGTACATTTAATGCATTAAATAACAGCAAAGAAGAGTCAGAGGAAATTGTACAAAAGAAAGAATATATTTTCCCTCCAGTAGACTTGCTTGCTTTGCCAAAGGAAACTTCACATGGCATGACAGATGATGAACTAAGGAATACTGCACTTAAGCTGCAGGATACTCTTAAAAGTTTTAATGTAAATGTAAATATGGGCGCAGTAACATGCGGGCCTACAGTTACGAGGTATGAGTTGTTCCCTGAACAGGGTGTAAGGGTTAATAAAATTACAAATCTTGCAGATGACCTTAAATTAAACCTTGCTGCATCAAGCATAAGGATTGAGGCACCAATACCAGGCAAGTCTGCAGTTGGTATTGAAATACCAAACCCTGAACCTGGTTCAGTTGCGTTCAGGGAACTTCTTGAGGGTGAAGCTTTCCAGAAAGCAAAGTCACCTGTTACATTTGCAGTTGGAAAAGATATTGGTGGCAATACTATAATGACAGATATTGCTAAGATGCCACATCTTCTTATAGCTGGTGCAACTGGTTCTGGTAAATCAGTTTGTATTAATACACTTATTATGAGTGTTTTGTATAAAGCAAATCCAGATGATGTCAAACTTATAATGATTGACCCTAAGGTAGTGGAACTTAGTGTATACAATGGGATACCACATCTGTTCTGCCCGGTTGTAACAGACCCTAAAGAGGCGTCTGCTGCACTTAACTGGGCTGTACGTGAGATGATGGACAGGTACAATAAGTTTACAGAGCTTGGTGTACGTAATATTTCGGGTTATAATGAAAAGATAAAAACAGTTCCAGATGCAGAGAAGGCAGGTTATGCTAAAATGCCTTTACTTATAATAATAGTAGATGAGTTTGCAGACCTTATGATGGTTGCTTCAAAAGAAGTTGAAGATTCAGTATGCAGGATTGCACAGCTTGCAAGAGCTGCTGGAATACATCTTGTACTTGCTACACAGCGTCCGTCTGTCAATGTAATTACAGGTATTATAAAGGCAAATATACCATCAAGGATAGCATTTTCTGTATCATCTGCAATAGATTCACGCACAATCCTTGACAAAGGTGGGGCTGAGAAACTTATTGGAAAGGGTGATATGCTTTTCTTCCCATCAGGTTATTCAGAGCCTGTACGTGTACAGGGTGCATTTGTATCTGATAAAGAAGTAAGTGATGTAGTAGAATTCCTGCGCAATAATAATGAAGAACCAGAATATAATGAAAATGTTACTGAAATGGTGGAGAGCCAGGAGGCATCAAGTGCACCAGAACAGAAAGAATCAAAACCAGACAGGGATGAGTATTTTGAAGAGGCAGGAAGATTTGTAATTGAGTCAGAAAGAGCAGCAGCAGGACAGCTGCAGAGACGTTTCTCTATAGGGTTTAACCGTGCAGGAAGAATTATAGACCAGCTTCATAAAGCAGGTGTTGTAGGACCAGCAGAAGGTACAAAGCCACGTAAAATACTTATGACAATGAATGACTTTGACCTTCTTTTAGGCAATGTGCCACCTGTTACTGAAAGCGAAATAGAAGAAACAATGCAGAATTATGCAGAAGCAGGTAGTATAGAGGGGGCTCCGGATGGACAATATTAAAGGACATATTATTACTAACTCATTTCTTAATACAAAGAAATATACAGAACATTATGAATGGCTAAAAGCTTCTGCGTCAAAATATAGCGCAGGACTGGAGGTTCTGGAAAATGCAGATATCCTATGTTCTTATTCATCAAGCTGGGAAGAAAAGCTTTCTTCTGCTATTGATGGTGATTCATTTATATTATACTGGGACAAGGATATAAGGCTTGGAAGGCAGTTAGAAGCACTCTGCAGGCAGAGGGGCATACTTTTCTTTAATTCTATAGAAACGGTAGCTGTATGTGACGATAAGTCCCTGACATACCAGAAATTGTGGGAATGGAACCAGGGAAAAGAGGAATCTTTAAGGATTCCTCTTGTGCCAACAATAACAGCACCAATGACATATTCAAATATTGGGTATACAGATTTAAATTTTCTTGATAAAATAACAGAAGAGTTTTCATTTCCAATAGTAGTAAAAGAATGTTTTGGCTCATTCGGGATGCAGGTATATCTTGCAGAAAACCGCCGCCAGCTTGAAGAAATTGTATTAAAGCTTGGCGGGACGCCACATATATACCAGAAATTCATTAAAGAGAGCAGTGGCAGGGATGTAAGGCTGCAGATAGTTGGCGGCAAGGTGGCTGCTGCAATGTACAGATATTCCTCTAATGGTGATTTCAGGGCTAATGTGACAACTGGGGCACATACTAAACCTTATAAGCCATCTGATAGTGAATGTATGCTTGCAATAAAGACTGCGGGGATATTAGGTCTTGATTTTGGCAGTGTAGATTTACTTTTTCCAGATAATAATGGCAGGGCAGGGATTGTATGTGAAGTTAATTCTAATGCCCATTTTAAAAGCATATCTGACTGCACAGGGGTAAATGTTGCAGATAAGATAATAGATTATATTATAAGCCAGGTACGCCTAAACAGGTCTAGTATCTAGCTATCGCAGGCCCGCCCAGATGATACAAGCCAGCTTGCACATCTGGACTTTGTCTCTGTGGGAATAAACTAAAAACAAGCACTTATTAAACGGAGGTTACATATGAAAGGGTATATTATTTATAATGAGGAGGAAGCTAAGAAAAATAGCAGTTTTATTGAAAAGTTCCAGAATGAAGGCACAAAGTATGATATTAGTTTCCAATATGTTCCATATGAAGAGTACAGAAGGTATGAAGAACCTGACCTGGTAATAAACAGGACAAGGGATTACAGGGTAAGCATGTATTATGAAAATAATGGTATAGCAGTTTTTAACCCTGCATATCTTATACATATTGGCAATAATAAATATGAGGCAACAGGGTATCTTTCAGAACATTTGTCATATGAAGTTAAAGATAATAAATGGATAGCTAATACATGGTTTATAGGTAAAACTGAGTTAAATTCATTTATTGATGATGAGTATATGGGCAGGCTTATAAGCAACCTGACTGGTTCTGCGGATAATGATGTTGTTATTAAATCTGTAGATGGCCATGGAGGCTCTGAAGTATTTTTACTGGAGAATGGTGTTAATAACCTTGGAAAGCGCAGGGAAATATTAGAAAAATTATCTGGACATGACTGTGTTGTACAAGAGAGGATTGACAGTGACAGTTCTGATATACGGGTATATATTATTGGCGGTAAAATATATGCTGCTATATTAAGGCAAGGTGAAAATGATTTCCGTTCAAATTACTCACTTGGAGGAAGTGTAAAAGAGTACAAGCTTGATGATTACCAGGAAAGTTATGTTATGAAATTTGTGGAAGCACTGGGTGGAAGCAAAATTGGAATGGCAGGGATTGATTTTATACTGGCAAAGGATGGAAGCCTGGTATTTAATGAAATTGAGGAAATGGCAGGCTCACGTATGCTTTATGAATGTACAGACTATGACATTGTAAAGGACTATGTACAATGGATTAGCAAATTTATATAGGAGGTTGTATATGAAGACTGATATTGAAATTGCACAGGAAGCAAAGATGCTCCATATACGTGATGTAGCAGCAAAGCTTGGTATAACAGAGGATGGGCTTGAGTATTATGGCAAATACAAAGCAAAGCTGGCAGACAGTTTATGGGGAGAAGTTAAAGACAACAAAGATGGAAAACTTGTGCTTGTAACAGCAGTAAATCCTACACCGGCAGGTGAAGGAAAGACTACTACAACAGTTGGTATTGGTGAGGCTATGGCAAAGCTTGGCAAAAAAGCAGCAATAGCATTGCGTGAGCCATCGCTTGGGCCTTGTTTTGGTATTAAAGGTGGTGCCGCAGGCGGCGGTTATGCACAGGCAGTCCCTATGGAGGACTTAAATCTTCATTTTACGGGTGACTTCCATGCAATAACATCAGCTAATAATCTTCTTGCAGCAATGCTTGACAACCATATACAGCATGGCAATGCACTTAAAATTGATACAAACCAGGTGGTCTGGAAGCGTTGTGTTGATATGAATGACAGGGTACTTAGGAATATTGTGGCAGGTATTGGAAGGCCTGTTGACGGTGTTGTCCGTGAAGACCACTTTATTATTACAGTTGCATCAGAGATTATGGCTATTTTATGTCTTGCAGAAAATATTAAAGATTTAAAAGAAAGGCTTTCAAGGATTATTGTTGCATATAATTATGATGGTGAGCCTGTTACTGCAGGACAGTTAAATGCAGTTGGCGCAATGGCAGCATTGCTTAAAGATGCAATTAAGCCTAACCTTATACAGACTGTAGAAAATACACCAGTATTTGTACATGGCGGCCCATTCGCTAATATAGCACATGGATGTAACAGTGTGCGTGCTACAAAGACTGCGCTTAAGCTTGCAGACTATGTTATTACTGAGGCAGGGTTTGGGGCAGACCTTGGGGCAGAGAAATTCCTGGATATTAAGTGCCGTGTTGCAGGGCTTAAACCAGATGCAACAGTGCTTGTTGCAACAGTGCGTGCCCTTAAGTATAATGGAGGAGTGTCTAAAGATAAGCTGGGTGAAGAAAATCTTTCTGCATTAAAAGAAGGCATTGCAAACCTTGGCAAACATATCGAAAATATAGCTAAATTTAATATCCCATGTGTTGTTGCACTTAACCGTTTTGTATCTGATACAGAAGCAGAGCTTGCTTTTGTCAAGGAATATTGTGAAACAAGGGGATGTGAATTTGCACTTTCAGAGGTCTGGGAGCATGGCGGTGATGGTGGCATAGAACTTGCAGAAAAGATTTTAAATACACTTGAAACTAAGGAAAGTGGTTATGCACCTATTTATAATACAGAACTTCCAATAAAGGAAAAGATAAGCACTATTGCAAAAGAAATATATGGGGCAGATGGCGTGACATATGATGCTGCGGCTTCAAAGGCAATAGAAAGGTTAGAGAAGCTTGGTTATGGTAATCTTCCTGTATGTATGGCAAAGAACCAGTATTCACTTTCGGATGATGCAACAAAACTTGGCAGGCCTTCTGGATTTAATGTAAATATACGTGAAGTATATGTATCTGCTGGTGCAGGTTTTGTTGTTGCTATTACAGGAACTGTTATGACAATGCCAGGGCTTCCGCTACATCCTGCTGCTGAGAGGATTGATGTGGATGACAATGGGGTAATTACAGGACTGAGTTAAGCAGAACTTTTGTAAATGGCAGGGTTATGGGTGTTTGAAAATTAAATAACTTACAAATTATATGGCTCTGGCAATTCCAAAATTTTACCAATAAAAAGCCATGTGAAACATGGCTTTGCCCGCATTGCGCTTGGATGGGATACGCAATGGTGCATAAAGCCTTAAAGAACAAGGCTTAAGCACCAGCGTCCCCATAACAGCTGCCTTTTGGTAAAATATTTGGAACTTGTCAGAGTAATATAGTCTTTGTGTAATTTTAATTTCCGAACATCAATAAGTCCTTTAATTTATTAGGTTTGGCTTAACTAAATGACTTTGTGCTATGTTAATGGTGTAAAGTGCGTATGGAATAATGTCTTGCTTTTTACATTTGGAAGTCTGGTATCTATTGGAAACAGTATACCCTTATAAAATTAAAAAGTATTAAATTCTGCTTTTGTAAAAGATAAATATAATACTTGTGTAAAATAGCGGATTATTAATAATGATAGTGTAAAAATATGGATAAGTTTAAAATAAAAAATGGTAAAATAAATTGTTGTATTTTATTTAGAAATATAGTAATTGTATTATTTATTATAATTTTTTTAAATCCAGATGTTGTATGTTGTACAGCAGCTATTGTACAGGATGTTGTTTCTGCAGGTAATGATATAATTAAAGATGATGCAGGGATTGTATACAGGATAGATAATAATTCTGGTACATGTGGTATTGTTTCATATGAAGGAAATGGCAGTGATATTATTATTCCAGATATATACAATGGTTATAGTGTTGTTTCAATAGCAGATAATGTATTCAGGGAAAATGATACTGCCAGAAGCCTGGTTATTGGAAGCAATATAGAAACTATAGGAAGCAGGGCATTTGCATATTGTAACCGGATAGAAGATGTTACTTTTAAGGGAAATAAGTTAAAAGTAGTGTCATCAGAATGTTTTGTGGCATGTGAATCTTTAAAAAGAATTACAATACCATCTTCTGTACAGAAAATAGGTGATGGTGCATTTGCTTTTTGTAGTGCATTATACCAGGTAGTTATTTCGGAAAATGTAAGGAAATTTGGAATTAATGTTTTTTATAATTGTGAAAAAGACAGGCTTACAATAGTAACCCCTGATGGTTCTAAGGCTGGAAATTTTGCTGTAAAAAATAAATTTTTGGTTACAGATACAACAAAAACAAGGCTTTTGGTAAAGAATATAAGGGATATAGAAGGGCATAAGGAGAGAATTGTGGTATATAATGCGCCTTCAGCAGTAAAGTGGAAGAGCCTTAATAGAAAAGTTGCCAAAGTGGATAATAATGGGAAGGTTACTGCTTTAAAGGCAGGAACAACAAAGGTTATGGCAAGTACAGGTGGTAAAACCCTGGAATGTAAAGTAAGGGTTTTTAAGAGAAATAAAAAGAATTGTCTTAAAGTAATTTATTCTAAATATGTAAAAAGAGAAATGACAGATTATGAAAAAATCTATGCAGCACATGCATGGCTTATAAAGAATGTAAAATATGATAAAACGCTTTACAAAACAGGGACAGTGCCATATATAAGCCATACAGCTAAAGGTACTTTTAACAAAGGTGTGGCGGTATGTGATGGATATGCCAAAGCATTTATTATTATAATGCAACATTACAGAATACCATGTATTATGGTTACAGGCGGACAGCATGCATGGAATATGGTAAAGATTAAAAATAAGTGGTACCATATTGACTGTACATATGACGACCCTGTGGTAAATGGCAGTTTTAATAATAAACATGTTTTTATGGATTTCTTTTTAAAGACAGACCAGGAAATGTATGCTACACATATATGGAATTACAGCGCATTTCCAAAATGTAACAGTACAAAGGTTAATAAAAATTACAGGACACAGGCTGTAAGATAATTATAGGACAATAATTTTTATATTTTAATCTGGAAATATTCTTATGTTTTTGTTCTGTGAAATTTTTAGTGCAGGTATAAGGCTGGAAAGTGCTAGATGGCGTGTTTTTATGGTATGGTGGTAAGGTCATATAAGAAAGGAAAAAGATAAATGAAAACCAGGATATATAATGCAAAGATTATTACAATGGTAAATGGTACAGATATCATAGAAGGGGAAATACATATTGAAGATGAATGTATTTCTTTTGTGGGAACAGCAGAAGAAGCGGGAAAAATAAAGGATGGAATTGTGTGGGACAGGGAGATTGATGCTTGTGGCAATGTAGTAATGCCTGGTTTTAAAGATGCCCATACACATTCTGCAATGACTTTCCTGCGCTCATACGCAGATGACCTTCCTTTGCAGGAATGGCTTTATAACAGGGTATTTCCTATGGAAGCAAAGCTTACAGAAGAAGATGTATTGTGGTGTTCAAAGCTTGCTATTATGGAATACCTGACAAGTGGCATTACAGCTAATTTTGATATGTATATGAAGAATGAATCTAATGCAAAAGCTTCTGCTGATACAGGTTTCAGGACTGTTTTATGTGGCAGTATTAATGACTTTGGCGGGACTATTGAAGAAATAGAAGAAGAGTATAAGCATTTTAATAATTATGGCAGCAGCCTTATATCATACCAGCTTGGGTTCCATGCGGAATATACTACTAAAAGAGAAACGCTTGAAGGAATGGCAGGGCTTGCTAAGAAGTATAAGGCACCTGTATATACACATAATTCAGAAACAAAGGCAGAAGTGGAAGGTTGTGTGGAAAGATATGGCAAGACACCTACAGCATTTCTTGACAGTATTGGTATGTTTAATTATGGTGGTGGAGGTTTCCACTGTGTGTATATGACAGATGAGGACTTAAATATCTGTAAAGAAAAGAATATATGGGTAGTAACTAACCCAGCTTCAAATGTAAAACTTGCAAGCGGGATTGCACCTGTTAAAAAAATGCTTGATATGGGTATAGGTCTTGCAATAGGTACAGACGGGCCTGCAAGCAATAATTGCCTTGATATGTTCAGGGAGATGTTCCTGGTAACAGCATTACAAAAGGTTTCAATTCCTGATGCAGCAGCTGTGGATGCTAATGATGTGCTCTATATGGCAACTGTAGGTGGTGCGCTGTCAATGGGTCTTACAGACTGCGATACTCTTGAAAAAGGTAAATGTGCAGATTTAATAATGATTGACATGCACCAGCCTAATATGCAGCCAGTAAATAATATTAGTAAAAATATTGTTTACAGTGGAAGCAAGCAGAATGTGAAAATGACAATGGTTGCCGGGAAGATTCTTTATGAGGATGGCAAGTTTAATATTGGTACTGATGCAGAAGAAGTTTATGCAAAAGCAAATGAAAGTATTACAAGGATGAAACAGGCATAAATGGTATATTATAAGATATTTTAATATAAGCTGGCTGGTTTCTGTAAGATTTCTGTATAATTTAGTAATAAATACACAAAACTATATCCTATAAATGCAAATACAGCAAGATTATTTGCTGTCCAGTTTATAGGAGGTTAAGTGTAATGGATTGTTTGAAAATTAATGAAGTTAAAGCAAGGGAAATTGTTGACTCAAGAGGTAATCCTACAGTTGAGGCAGAAGTAGTGCTTAATTGCGGTGTATCAGGAAGGGCAGCAGCGCCAAGTGGTGCATCAACAGGAATTTATGAAGCCCATGAGCTCAGGGATGGTGACAAAAGCCGTTATGGCGGTAATGGCGTTAAAAATGCAGTTGACAATGTAAATAAGCTTGTTGCATTCAGGTTAAAAGGAATGGATGCTTCGGATATTTATAATATTGACAAGAAGATGATTGAGGAAGATGGAACTGCTAATAAAAGTAAACTTGGTGCCAATGCAATGCTTGCTGTATCTATTGCGTGTGCAAAAGCGGCGGCTGCTGCTTATAAAATGCCATTATACAGGTTTCTTGGCGGTATTAGCGGCAATACACTTCCTGTCCCTATGATGAATATATTAAATGGCGGTGCACATGCAACAAATACTGTTGATACACAAGAGTTTATGGTAATGCCTGTTGGAGCTTGTTGTTTTGCAGAAGGCTTAAGACAGTGCTGTGAAGTTTACCATGAGCTTAAAGGTATATTAAAGTCTAAAAACCTTGCTACAGCTGTAGGTGACGAGGGCGGTTTTGCACCTGACCTTGCAAGTGATGAAGAAACTATAGAACTTATACTTGAGGCAGTATCAAAAGCTGGATATAAGCCAGGTGATGATTTTGTGCTTGCACTTGATGCAGCATCAAGTGAGTGGAAAGGCAGCAAGACAGGAGAGTATCATCTGCCTAAAAGTGGCAGGACATTGTCAACAAGCGGACTTATAGAACACTGGAAGAAGCTTTGCAGCCAGTATCCAATAAAGTCTATTGAAGACCCTCTTGACGAGGAGGACTGGGACGGCTGGAAACAGATTACACAGGAGCTTGGCGGAAGTGTGCAGCTTGTTGGAGATGATTTATTTGTAACCAATACAAAGAGGCTTAAAAAGGGAATAGATACAGGATGTGGCAATTCAATACTTATTAAGCTTAACCAGATTGGTACACTTTCAGAGACAATAGAAGCTATTAAACTTGCAAAGAAATATGGCTATACTTCAATAGTGTCACACCGTTCAGGTGAAACAGAGGATACAACAATAGCTGACCTTGCAGTAGCGCTTAATTCAGGACAGATTAAGACAGGTGCACCAAGCAGGAGTGAAAGAGTTGCTAAATATAACAGGCTGTTAAGGATACAAGAAGAACTTGGTGGTCTTGGAGGTTATGGCGGGCATACAGTGTTTGGAGGAAGATAAAAGTATTATATCTGGAATTATTAAGCCAGCAATGCTATGTGAAATGGCATTGCTGGCTTAATTTATGTTATTGTCCAGGACGAGTATAGACATAAAGATAGTATATGTTATAATTGTTAAAAAGAATAAACTCATAGTTTGTTGTATTATGGTCTTATTATATAAGGAGGTATCTGACATGCACAGGATAACACCAATACCAATAGGTGTAGAGTTTTATAAACAGATGGTAAGTGAAGGTTATTATTATATAGATAAAACATTGCTTATACGTGATTTGCTTGAAAATAAAAATACAGTTACATTATTTACACGTCCAAGACGTTTTGGAAAAACACTTGCACAAACCATGATTAAAACTTTTTTTGAAAAAGAAATGCTGCCTGATGGAACAGTGGAGGATAATTCTGTGTATTTCCAAGGGAAAAAGATTATGGAAGCAGGTGAAGAATACTTAAAACATATGGGACAGTATCCGGTAATATTTATGTCTTTAAAACCAGCAAAACAGCCAACATATGAAATGGCATATAAAAGCCTTGTGGACGAGATATTTAATGAATTTGACAGGCACAGTTATATACTAGAGAGTGATAATATTGCAGAAGGAACCAAGAAAAAATATATTTCTATATTGAATGGTGAGGAAGATAATATTACCTTTGCCAAATCTATTGCATTATTATCCAGATGTCTTGAAAAATACCATAAAAAAAAGGTAGTTATACTAATTGATGAATATGATGTACCACTTGAAAATGCTTATCTGAACGGGTTTTATGACCAGATGGTTTCTTTTATACGTTCGTTATTTGAATCTGCATTAAAAACAAATGAAAGCCTTAAACTTGCTGTAGTAACAGGATGTTTGCGTATAAGCCGTGAAAGTAATGTTTCAGCCAAGGCTGAAACATCAGAAAAACGCTGTAAGCGTTTTTTAGAGCCATCTCCATTAGGAGATAGTTTATTTACAGGGCTTAATAATTTAAAAGTAGTTTCTACATTAGATGATAGTTATGCGGAATATTTTGGTTTTACACAAGATGAAACTGACAGCTTTCTTGGACTGTATGGAATTGCACAAAGAAAAGAAGAAGTAAAAAGATGGTATGATGGTTATTTATCTGGCAATACAGAAGTGTATAACCCATGGAGTGTTATTAATTATGTTTATGATATTGTCCATAAAAATACAGAATACCCAAAGCCATACTGGTCTAATACATCTTCTAACAGCATAGTGCGTGAATTAATTGAAAACGCAGATGGAATTACCAGAAATGAACTTGAAGAGCTTGTAGATGGAAATACAATAGAAAAACCAGTACATGAAGATATTACTTATGAAGATGTCCATAAGTCGCAGGATAATTTATGGAATTTTTTGTTTTTTACAGGATATCTTAAAGCTGTAGGTAAGAAGTTTAAATCTGATACAATTTACCTTATATTAAAAATCCCTAACAGGGAGATACGCAGTATTTACAGGGATAAAGTGACAGAATGGTTTGACAATAAAATAAAAGTAAATGATTTCCAAGAGCTGGTAACAGCACTTGAGGATGGTGACTGTGATAAAATATCTGATATAATTACAGGCCAGCTTATGGAAACAATAAGTTTTTATGATTATAAAGAAGATTATTACCATGGTTTCCTGGCAGGGCTTTTAAAACATAATAAAAAATATTTTGTGAAATCTAATGGTGAAAGTGGTCTTGGAAGATATGACCTTGTTTTAAAAACCCAGAGGATACGCAAAGAAAAGGCAATTATTATTGAGTTAAAGGTTGCAGGAAATATAAATGGTATGGAAAAGGGATGTACAGAAGCACTTGGACAAATAGAAAAGATGCATTATGACAGCAGTTTGTTAAATGAGGGGTATACAGATATAACAAAATATGGGATTTGCTTTTATAAAAAAGAATGTTTGGCAGTAAAAGGTGATTAATTAAAAAAGGTATTAAACTGGATTTTTATTAACAGTACTATAAAAAATTCCAGCAGGATGTATAATGTTAAAAAACTTTATACATTTCCTGCTGTTTTTTTGTCTGGAAATGTTAAAAATGTAGGAAACTATAAGGAAAATTACAGAATTATTACAGGTATAAATGTATACTGGATGCACAAATGGCAATAAAAAATTTACATTACAAGTATTATGTTATTATTTTAAGTATATTTATACATTATAATTAGTCAGGCGGATTGTGAATATCCGCTTGACTATAATTATATTAAAGCAATCTTTGTTAATGATAAATTATGATTTTAAAATAAACTGGTTTACAAGTTTGTGCAGGTGTGCGGACTGTTGTGACAGCTCTGCACTTGTAGCAGCACTTTCCTGTACAGCAGAAGTATTAGACTGTACCACCTTTTCAATTAAATCTACATTTCTTGTAATTTCATGTAGTATTTCTTTCTGGTTCTGGGAAGCTGTACTTATTTTATTTGCAGATTCAGAAATTTCTTTTGCACCTTCTACAACTGCCATAAGTGCCTTAGCAGTATCATCCGCAATAGCAGTTCCGTTTCTTACAGCAGAAAGGGAGCGGTCAATTAATTCAGTGGTCTGTTTTAATGATTCTGCACTCTTCATAGCCAGTTCACGTATTTCTGTTGCAACTACCGCAAATCCTTTTCCAGATTCACCAGCTCTTGAAGCTTCAACAGAAGCATTTAAAGAAAGAAGGTTTGTCTGGGTAGAAATATCTTCTATTGTCTTAATAATTTTCTCAATGCCAGCAGAAGAGTCACGTATTTCTGCCATTGCATCTGTCAGTTTATCCATTTCCTCATTGCTTTTTGTTATGTTTTTGCCTATTTCAATAATAGACATATTCATATTGCGTGCATCATCTGCATTAGCAGTAACATCCTCAGACAGACTTACAAGCGAGGATGCCAGCCCGTCTATAGCAGCTGCCTGTTCCGTTGCACCACTAGAAAGAACCTGTGCGCCTGCAGAGACGTTTGAAGAACCTGAAGCAACATTATCTGCTGAAATTGTAAGCTGGTTCAGTGTGTTGTTCAGGGAGTGTGCTATTTTTTCAATAGATGTCTGGATTGGGATAAAATCTCCAATATACTGCTGGTTAATTGTAATATCCATGTTATTTTCTGCCATTTTTGAAAGCTGCTGTGAAATATCATTAACATAGTTATCCATTGTAATACTAATATGGTTAATAGCACTTGCAAGACGGCCAAGTTCATCATCTGATTTGACTGGAATATTAATTTTAAGGTTACCTTCTTCTAGTTTTGCAGCACCACTCATAATATTTTTAATTGGGGAAAGTGATTTCTTTATTATAAAGTAAATAATAGTAAGAAGGGTTATTCCAATAATTACTACAACCCACATAAGTTTTCTTGTGTCTTTTATAATAGAGCCTTCAAACTCGCTGTCATCAATTGCCAGGTACAATGTCCAGTAATTACCACTTTTTAATTTAAGAGGTACTGTAATTGAAACTCCATCTTTCATTGTTGCCAGGTTAGTAATATCATGGTTAATTACAGAAAGGCTGTTAATATATTCACCATCCTTCATGTTTTTTAATTTTTCTGCATCTGACAGTATAGCTTTGTAGTCTGACCTGTCTGCTTTTTTACCAACATATCCAGAGTCATGTGAGTCAAGAAGAACTGTACCATCTTCAGCAAGTGCTACCATGTGTGTAGAATTATAACCTGTTCCAGCATACTTTTGTGTCTGCATATCAGCAAGAGCTACATCACATCCGGCTACTCCTAAAAAGTCCCCATTGGCATCATAAACAGGAGCAATAATGCTTATCATCATAATATTTTCACCTTTGAGTTCATATACATATGGCTCATATACATATACTTCACCTGATGATTTTATCTGTTTATAATATTCTTTGTCAAAATTATCAAACGCATCTTCGTGTTTTTCAAATGCTACATCTGTTTCATTTTCATCCAGATATGCTATTGCTTCATAAGCAATATCCTTTTTATGTATTCTGTATGGCTGTCCATTGGCATCAGCAATGGCATTTTGTTCAAAATAAGCAAATACAGTAGTAAAGTTTTTATCCCCAAGCAGTACACCAGCAAGGGCATTATCAATAGCGTCTCTTTGCATGCTTGGTGGCAGTGCTGAAATATTTTTTAATGAGTTTGCAAATCCCCTGACCTGTCCATAGGCACTTTCAATCATGTTTTCAATTAAAAACGTATTTTCATAAGCAATAGACACCAGTTTATCTTCTGTAACAACTCTCAGGGAATCCATGGAGATATTGCCTGATATGGCTACAATTAAAGAAAACATGGCAGCAATAATAATGACAAGCCTGGCAATAATTCTTTTGCTGATACTTTTAGAAGATTTTTTGCCAGAATATTCTTTTTTTTGTAACATAAGAAGCCTCCTAAATTAATTTTGATATCTTTAAAACTGATTAATATTATACGATTATTTTTATATTAATGTCAAATATAAAATAAGGCTTATATGATAAAATTAAAAAGGGAACGAAATAACGTTCCCTTAGTATAAACCATGTATTACAATACCGCAGAGGTGATACCATACATTTTATACATAGCTGCCATATCACGTTCAAATAGGCTTTTTAGCCCTGGATGGCTGGATTCAAGATTTTCTATACGTCCTGTAAATGTACGTATCCAAGGAAGCATTTCATTGGCATCAAATACCTGTGTTTCATATGTAAAAAGGTTTTCATTTGTCTGGATGACTTTGCCACCCTTGCCTTCCCTGTACAGTCTTTGTAGTACATAAGGCTCTTTTTCTGTATCAATGTATAAAGTCATTTTTAAATAGTGTATATGTGTCTGTGTTTTGTTCTGGAAAGATACACCCCATGATTTGTACTGGTTCTGTGAAAGTTGTTCCCTGGCTTTGTCATAAACTGGTGATATCTCTCCTGGCACTGCTTTCTTAATAAAATCCATGCGTATACAGAAAAATCTTCTTGACTTGGTACTATAAATACAAAGATAACGCCTGCCAGTGCGTGTACTGGTAAAAATCCTTAAAGGAATAATATCCATGCTTTGCTGGATATTATTTTTATTGTCCTTTACCAGTAGTGTTACTGACTGTTTATTATGCATTGCCCCAAGAACTGCCAGCAGGATTTCATCTTCAAGCGTGTGTACAAAGAAACAATGTTTTACACGGAAAATGGAATTACTTCTGGAAATTGTATCTAAAATTGTGTCACCTGCAATGCCTAAAGGGGAAACCATTTTAAAGAAGCACAATGCATCTGCCATTAATGGAATATCCTCAAATAAATTATTAAAAGAAGGTTCTTTTGTATAAATAATGTTTTTCTTATTTTTGGTTTTCTTGAGAAGCCCTTCTTTTTCATATTCGTTACATTTGCGGCGTACTAATTGTACATCAGGCAGATATCTATAGTTTCTAAGTATTCCGTCAGTAATTTCTTCCACAGTTTTTCCGTTTACAGTATCAAGGTAATCAAGTAAATAAAAGTGAAGTTTTATATCATTAACAGTAAAACTTTTTGTCTTCCATACACGGAATAATGGGTTGGTATCAAGAAGGCTGCTGTCCATTGCAAGTGAAATATTTTTTCCTTTTGGAGTATATTCTGTCTTGATGTATTTCCACAGCCAGCTTTCAATACGCCTGCGTTCATTATCATATGTACGGCTGCTTTTACTTTTAAAATCTTCTCTTGTTTTAAATCCATATATAAAGAAATCACGTATATATTCACGGCTTTTTGCAAATGACTTTATTAACTCTTTAAACTCTGACACAGATTTATCCTCCTGTTTGTAAATATAATATAAAACAGACAAGCAGGAAGCTTTATACGTTGTACCAGAAGATTACTTGATTTTAACCTTTTTGGAAGAGCCACTGCCAGTATAAGTTTTATCTTTGTAATTTTTATATGCTTTTACAGTGAAGAAATAAGTTTTGCCTGTTTTTAATTTTTTAGCAGTATAACTGGTATTTTTTGTAGCTTTAAGCTTTTTCCAGGAATCTTTCTTATTATTTTTATAATATACTGTGTATCCATCAGCGCCTTTTACTTTATCCCATTTAATTACTGCTTTTTTATTTCCAGAAGTTACACGGAAGTTTACTTTTTTAGGTTTTGTAGCTGTATATACAGAAGTATAAGATTTACTTGTGTATTCTTTTCCATTCTGTATTATATATGCCTTAACAGCAAAACGGTAAGAAGAAGCAGCACTTAACTTTTTAATATTATATGAAACAGTACCTGCTTCAGTTGTTTCCATAGTATTCCATGTTTTTTTTGTATTGTTATACTGGTATACAATATATCCATTAACACCAGGTGCTTCGTCCCATGTTAACTTAATATTATTTGTACCTGTACTTGCTTTTATTCCAGTAACATCTGGAACAACAGGTTCTTTTGTTTCTGGTTCTGGTGTAGTTTCTGCTGGAGCCTGTGTAGGGACAACAGGTGCAGGTGTAACTACTGGAGTAACTGCTGGGGTTGGTGCTGGGGTTGGTGCTGGGGTAGCAGGTACAGGTGTAGTGGTAGCAGGCTCTGGAGTAGCAGGTACTGGGGTGGCAGGCTCTGGAGTAACTACTTCAGGTATATAAGGATATGGTATAAATGGTTTAGGGTTTGTAGTTGCATCTGGTTTTGTAGTTGTACCTGGAACAGGTTCTTCATCTGGAACAGATGCCCCATCTATTGTAACTGTCCTGGTTATACTTACAGAATTATCTGATTTTAATGAAGCTGTTACTTTAGCATAACCAGATTTTCCTAATGTAATTGTACCATCTTCACTAACTGCTGATACAGCGGACCCAGTACATGTGAAATCAAAATTGGATGAAGGCAGTTTTGTTTTACTGTCATTAAATTCTTCATTGAGGTTGTAGATATCCATTTTAACTTCTTTGTTTACCTCTGTAGAAGGGAAATCCTGTTTTACTTCTGTAAAGAGATGCAATTTTTCTTTCTGTATAGAAATTTTACGGGTTACCTGCTTTTCACCTGAAACAGAAGGTTCTGTAGTTGTACCATTATCAAAAAACTGTACCCAGTTATAAGTACCTTCACTATTTATAAAACATCCAATTCCAATACTTGTTACTTCCGCATCCATAATATTTGCATAATGGCCTGGTGAGTTAATCCATCCGTTCATTACTTTATCTGGAGTGTTATAACCTATAGCTATATTTTCGGAACGGCGTGTTGCAGCATGTGAAGAAGCAGTAAAACAGTCACTTCCATCTGGCCTGGTGTGGCTGTAGTACAGTGAAAGTTCTGCTGCACGCTGCATAGCAGTTTCTAACAGGCTTTCATCAAATTTAAGTGGTGCAACACCTTTTTCAGCACGTGTCTGGTTTACAAGAGCCAGTACATCATTAGCAAAATCATAATTCTCTGTGCCATCTACTGTTACACTGGCAGCAGAACCTGTTACATCTCCAGGTGTATCATCAGAGCTGTTTCCGTTAATTATGTTAATAATAGTGCTTGCAGTCTGGTATCCTGATAAGATATCAATTACCTGGTTGTTGCCATCAATTATTACAATAGTTGGCAGTGCCATCAAATTCCTGGCCATTACTAAATCAAGATAACTATTCCATGCTTTGCTAATTTGTGAAATAGGGTTGTCATCATAACAGAAAATCATCTGGCTGCATCCATAATTCTGTTTAAAAGTTTTGATTTCTTCTAAATTTTTTCCACTAAGGTCTCCAAATATAACACGGACCTTGCCACTGCCTATCCAGCTGCTGGAAGCTATATCTTTTAGAGTACCCTGTGTATTGCCACATGTTGTATTTCCAAGGATAATTACTGTTGGTTGTCCCTTGGTAACTGTTGTGGACACCTCATTTCCATCAGTTGATGTAAAAGTATAAGCTGGGTTTTCTCCAAGAGAAGCAGCAACCGCTTTTGTGGCAGAAACAGTTCCAGAGAATGGTAATATAACCAATGACAAAATTAACAATAGTGACATTAAACGATAAGAACGTTTTTTCATTAATAATCCCTCCTTAATTTTAAAATATTTGTATATACTAAATTCTTATTAATTCCCTCCCTTCTAAAATTATACTACTACAACAAAATTATAACGTCAATATGCCTGTCTTTTGAGTTTCCCCATTTTTCAAATTACACAAAGACTATATTACTCTGGCAAGTTCCAAATGTTTTACCATAAAGCAGCTGTATGGGGACGCTGGTGCTTAAGCCCCGTATTAAATGTTTCTGTGAAACATTTGTTTCGCAGAAACATTGGGGCTTTATGCACCACTGCGTATCCCATCCAAGCGCGAGCGTGCTGCTGGTGGTAAAATTTTGGAATTGCCAGAGGCAAAATACTTATGTATTAAAAAAATGGGGAAATTCAAAGCCTGTCTGGATGAAACTGGTATAAGTGCGCACCTTTTTTTAAATTACAAGTATAGCAGGAAGTTATATAATACTGGCAGGCAGAAAGGGAAACCTGGAAGCTTGTGCCTTGCTGTAGAAGAGATGTGGTTTGGCAAAACCACTTCCAGCAACAGAAAATTAGAAAATTGGTATTTGCAGGTCCGAATCCTGTCTCAGCATGGTATATAAGAACCGCCAGATATTTATGATACGTTAGAAGCAGTTTGCAAAAACTGCATACAGCAGAAAATGTTAAAGGACAACGGCTACTTGTTTTTTATACACAGGCGTGGTACAGATATACAAATTTGCATTATCTGTATGTAGTATGTCTGTGTATGCGTGTCTGGATATCTGGCAGTGTTCTTTTTGTTTGTTATAGTATAAATAAAAAGAGTATTATAATATTACTTTAAATAGAAAAAGGCTGCCGCATTAAGAAAATACTATACAAGATATAGAAAATTTTATTTTATCAAAATACTATATCTTGTATTTTTCTTTCTTATTGCGGCAGTGCCTTTATTTAACAGGAATTACTGTAACCTTAAAGTAATTCCTGTTGTATCCTCTTTTAAATTGTTACAGCAGCACCAACTGGTGCATATCTTTCACTGTCAAGTTGTTCTTTAAGACATTCATATGGGTCAAGGCTGCCACTGAGTACCATATTGCATACATTTACTGAAAATCCGCTTACAAGCCCTACACCAAGCTGGTTTTCACGGACAGGAATAACATTAGTCCTGCTGTTACAGTTCCAGAATACAAGTTTTGGCATCTTATAGCCATGTTTTGCAAAATCTGCTGCTATATTTTCAAATAAAGCCTGCATATTGCCACATGTAACAGCAGTATCAAATTCCATATCAGATATTACAAGTATTGTACCTGGAAGTTCTTCCTGTGCCAGATGGTTCTGTAGTGCAGTCTGTAATACCAGGCTGAATGTTGATTTGATGTTTGTGTTGCTGCAGTCATTATGTGAAAATGCCAGTTCAAGTTTTTCCCTTAACGACCTGCAATTATTTAAGTCTACATATTCTGGCTGGCTTGAAAATGTAATAAAACGGTTATGGTATGCTCCTTCCAGGTGTCCAGCAAAATATATGCCAAGCGCATTGGATACATGGAGTGCTGTAATATTGCTGTTGCCAACAGGACAGAGCATGCTTCCAGAACCATCAACAACACAAAGTACATTTTCTGCACCATTTATAGTGTTGTCAAGATTTTTCCAAAGTTCTTCAAGAGTGGCATCGTATTCCTTTAAATTTAGTCTCCAGCCATGCTGGCTTACATATGAAGCTACTATATCATGCGGCATAAGTACACCTGCATTTATCTTTGTCTGTCCTTTTGCAAGGCTTTCAAGATAGGCTTGCCTGCGTTCTTCATCATGTTTTATAAATGCAGAACGGAAACGGAGGTTAGCCTTGGATGGTACTCTTTCATATATGATTTCCTGCCACCGCCCAGAACTTGCAAATACTTCTGTAACCTTAATGTATTCCCTTAATTCTGCAAGCATATGGCGGTATTCTTTTGCAGTAGTTCCGAGATAAGCAGCAATCTTTTTTGCCATGTTTCTAGTATTTCCAGAAGATGCATTTATACTTGGCATCCATTTTGCACAAAGTGAAACTGGTTTTCCTTCAAGCATTGCATCCATATCAGACTGCAACTGGTTTTTATAAAGTTCCAGGACATTTTTCTCTAAAGGAGTACCGAAAAGGCATAATAAGTCATCAAAGCGTCCATATTCTGCGGTAAGCAGTACCAGCCTTTCCATCATTTCCTTTTCACCTGAAGCAAGATGGCGGAAAATTATGCGGAATGAACGCCTTTCGCCAAGCCCGCCACGTATATCCCTTAAGAAGAAAAGCCATTTAACGGCAAGCACTTTGTCTTCATAGTATGCTTTTGTAAATCTTTTTGTAATTTCTTCTTCACTTTCATTACGCATGGATGATACAGCGAAATTCAGGTCAACAAGTGCTTTGCCTGTTGTGGCATAGCCATATGCCCCGTTTTCTGTAACAGCTTTACGTTCATTAAGTACATTTTTAAGACTGTCCATAAAACCCATAACAATCCCCCATTTCTAAATCTTGCAAATTATGTAATATAATGTTTAGTTACTATGGTTAAATACAAAATGGAAGGGGTGTGAATCGAACACACAAATACATATCCCTGTGGTTGAGATGGTTTGCTGTAAGTGGTTTTGTCAAACCACTTTAATCATCCAATATATGCGCCTTTACCATTTGGCCACCCTTCCATAACTTCCATAAACCCTGCTGGGATGGGAGTTGAACCCATGACCACCATCTGGATTATCATATAGTTATTGCTGTAAGGGACTTTTACAAGTCCCATATATGAATTATGGAGCTCTACCATCTGAGCTACCACAGCAGGGTTACAGGCTTAAGGGTTTCCCCTGTGCCTGTAAATAATATATACCATTTTATGCCATTAATCATTTCAAAAAAGTTGCGCACAATATTTATCTGTTTTATCTGGTGTGTATGTATATTATATGACATTTGGAATTTGCCAGAGTAATATAATCTTTGTGTGATTTAAATAATTGGGAGAATTAAATATATGATAGTATTGTTTTATAATTCATTAAAGATAATTGAATAAATAATTCTTTTGTGTTAGGATTATATAAGGAAAAATCCAGAAATAACTTATTTCCTAAGTAAAAAAGTATGGAGGCATCTATGGACTTATCTTACAGAATTGCAGCAGTTGTTATTATAATTATCTTATTTCTTGTTATTAAAGGGATTTATGATGAAAAGCGGTACAAGCAGAGACTTTACCTGCGTCTTAAGAATTCCTGGGGAAACCCGTCAAGGCAGGAGTACCCGCAGCAGCTTATGGATGCTGTAAAATATTATTATAACAATAATAAGGGTGATAATGATATAGATGATATAACATATAATGACCTTAATATGGATGCAGTATACAAAAGTGTTAACCATACAATGACATCAATAGGTGAAGAATATTTATATGCACTATTACGGACACCATGTACAGACATTGCAGTCCTTGAGGAAAGGGAACGTGTAATTAACTGTATGGGGGCAGATGAGGAAGGGCGTATAAAACTGCAGATGGCACTTGCTGGCATGGGGAAACTGAACAGGATTTCAGTATATAGTTATATTAGTGATATAAAAAATATGGACAGTGGCAATAAGCTTTACCATATATTTTGTGCAGCGGCACTTCTGGTTTCTGCAGGGCTTTGTTTTGTAAAACCAGCAATAATGGTACTGGTTACAGCTTTAATAATTATATATAATGTAATTACTTATTATAAAAACAAAGCAGAAATTGACCCATATATACAAGTTTTTGCATTTATAGCAAGAACTATAAGCCAGTCAGAAGATGTTGCAAAGGCTGGGATTGCTGGTATTGAAGAATACCAGGAAAGACTTGTTTCATGTACAGCAGGACTTAAGAAATTCGGCAAGAACAGCTGGCTTGTTTCGGGTGGTAATATGAGTGGTGATATATTAGACTCATTTATGGATTATATAAGGATACTTTTCCATATAGACTTAATGAAAGTATGTGATATGGTAAATGAGCTGAAAAAGCATGAAAATGAACTGGCAGATATTTATAATATAACTGGATATATAGACAGCATGGTTTCTATTGCATCATTCAGGGCAGGGACAGGCAGCTGGTGCGTGCCAGTACTTAAATATACAGACAGCATGAAAAACATAACTATGGAATTTACAGATTTATACCACCCGCTTATAGAAAATCCTGTGAAGAATTCTATTAAAACAGAGAAAAGCATACTTATCACAGGTTCAAATGCATCAGGAAAATCAGTATTTATTAAAACTGTAGCAATTAACGCAATATTTGCACAGACAATCCATACAGTGCTTGCAGAAAGTTACAGTTCATGTTTTTTCCGTGTATATTCATCAATGGCATTAAGAGATGATATCTTTAGTAATGAAAGTTATTATATAGTAGAGATAAAATCGTTAAAAAGAATTCTGGATAAGGCAGAAGAACAGGGTGTGCCAGTGTTATGCTTTATAGATGAAGTTTTAAGAGGAACAAATACACTTGAACGTATAGCATCTTCTTCACAGATACTTAAACAGCTGGCAACTTTGAAATCATTGTGTTTTGCTGCAACACATGACCTTGAACTTGCTAAGATACTGGTTAATTATTTTGATAATTACCATTTTGAAGAAACTGTCAAAGAAAATGATGTTATTTTTGACTATAAACTTAGAAAAGGAAATACAAAGACACGCAACGCAATTAAACTTTTGAATATGATAGGTTATGATAAAACTCTTACTTCACGTGCAGAAGAATTAGCACAGTTTTTCCTTGAGAATGGAAGCTGGCGTGAATTATAACCAGAGCCAGTGGCTTTGTGCGTTTTTAGATTTTAAAACATGCCATAGTGTACTGAATATTTGTGTTTTAACCGGGCAATAATACATAGGAAAAAGATTACAGCATTTTCTTATTGGGTAAAAGAAAGGTCCGGTGGTTATATGAGAAGAGGAACAAAATATTTTTGTGGAATATGTGTTATTATCGCAATATTTGCAGTTAGTAACTATATTTTTTATAAATCAGCACTCAGGCATTTTGAACAAATGCAGATAAGCAGTGAGAAGAAAACATATGAAGAATTTGAAGCTTATGTTTCAGAAAAGGTAGATTCTAAATATAAAGAACTGGAAGAAAAACATGACCAGGTTATGGAGGATAATATTTCTGCTGGTACAACTGAGTATGATAAACTTGGGGTACAGACTGTCTACCAGATTGAAAGTTATGATTCATTAAGGGATACTACGGTTGTTGAATATGAAACATTACCTGAAGAACTTATAGGGCTTACAAGGGAACTTGCTGATGAATACTGTAAGAATTATATGAAAAACCTGCCTGCGGAAGAGTTTCTGAAAGGCTTACAGAGTATGGGGATTACAAGTTTTTCAAATGAAAGGCTTGTGGTTAAGAAAATATATGATAGTTCAAAGGTTGAGTATAAATATTACCTGATTGCAGTTGATGGAGAGGTTGTTGTTTATTATGGTGATAAAAAAACAGTGTATGAATATACAGGTATAGAAACATCAAGGCTTCATCCAAGTGAGAGACGTGCACTTAAAAAGGGCATAGAGGTAAGGGATGAAGACGAATTATACAGTATATTAGAGAATTATTCATCATAAATATAGTTTTAAATACAGATTACTGCCTGGATATTATCCAGGCAGGTCTTTTATTGTATACTAGAGGGAAATTTATATAAGGGGAAAGAAATGGAAAATACAGATATATTGGTTGCAGGAGGCGGTGCAGCAGGAATAATGGCAGCACTTACAGCAACAGAAAATGGCAAAGGAAAAATATTTATAATTGAGAAAATGGGGCAGCTTGGTAAGAAAATACTTGCAACTGGAAATGGAAAATGTAATTATACAAATTATTACCAGGCAAAAGAATGTTACAGGGGAAATGATGTTTCATTTGCATGGAAGGCATTACAAAAGTTTGGATATAAAGAAACTATAAGTTTATTTAAATCATATGGAATTATCCCTTATGACAGGGATGGTTATGTGTATCCATTACCAGGACAGGCTTCATGTGTAAGGGATATTCTGGAAAGGGAACTAAAAAGTACAAAAGTTGTAATTAATAAAGAAGAAAAAATAACAGATGTATCAATACATAGAAAAAATGGAAGACAGGATGGTTTTATTGTAGTAACTGGAAATAACAAATATTTTACCCAAAAACTAATTATTGCAACTGGTGGAAAGGCAGGTGCAGTACATGGCTCTGATGGTTCCGGATACAGCCTTGCCAAATCCCTTGGACATTCTGTAATTACTCCATTTGCTGCGCTTACTTCGTGTATAATCTGTGGGAAGTATACTAAAGACTGGGCTGGTGTAAGAACAAAAGGAACCGTAAGGGCTTATAATAGTAAAGGAAAACTGCTTTGTGAAAATACAGGGGAACTGCAGTTTGTGGCACAGGGTATATCAGGAATACCTGTATTCCAGGTAAGCAGGTATATATCAGAAGAGATTGTAAAGGGCAGAAAACCATATTTAACAATAGACATTATGCCTTTATATAGTGAAGAAGAGATTATTGCCAGTTTATTGTGCCGTAAGAAAAAGAATGGCAGTATAGGGGATATATTTACAGGCATGCTTCATAATAAACTGGCAGCGGCATTGCTTAAATTCTGTGATATATCTATAAAACGCCAGGCTGCAGGGCTTACAAAGGATGAAGCTTCACATATTGCAGCAGTAATGAAAAACTGGCGTCTTGAAGTAAAGGATACAGGAGGGTTTGAAAAGGCACAAGTGACAGGAGGAGGGATACCAGCTTCTGAAATAAATGCAGAAACAATGGAGTCAAAGATTTGTCCAGGTCTTTATTTTGCAGGTGAGGTAATAGATGTTGATGGGATATGTGGCGGGTATAACCTGCAATGGGCATGGACAAGCGGGTATATTGCAGGGAATGCTGCGGGCAGATGTTATAAATAATTTATAATTAACAAATGCTTGTTGTCTGTATACCATAAAATATAACAATAAATTGACTAACAGCATTATTTTGCAGTACAATAAAATAAAAAACAGGAGGAATTTTATGTTAAAAGGAAAAGTAGCAATAGTTACAGGTGGTACAAGAGGTATTGGGTTTGAGGTTGTACGTAAATATCTTTCTAATGGTGCAAAGGTTATATTATTTGGTTCAAGGCAGGAAACAGTTGATAACGCACTTAATAAACTTAAGGAAGAGAACCAGTCATGGGAAGCAGAAGGCATGTGCCCTAAGCTTACAGATGCAAAAGAAGTTGAGGAAGCTGTAAATAAAGTAAAGGAAAAGTATGGAAGGCTTGATATACTGGTAAATAATGCAGGTATTTCACAGAGTACCCCGCTTTATAATTATACAGCAGAGGAATTTGATAAAGTTATAGACTTAAATGTAAAAGCAGTATTCTATGCAATCCTCCCTGCAGCAAGAATTATGAAAGAACAAGGTGGTGGCTGCATAATTAATACAAGTTCAATGGTAAGTATATCTGGACAGCCTGCAGGTGTTGGATATCCAGCAAGTAAGTTTGCAGTAAATGGTCTTACAATTTCACTTGCAAGAGAACTTGGCAAAGATAATATACGTGTAAATGCAGTAGCACCGGGAGTTACAAGGACAGATATGGTTGCAGCACTTCCAGAGCAGACAGTACAGGCAATTTCTGCAAGAATTCCACTTGGAAGGGCGGGAGAACCAGAAGAAGTAGCAGATGCATTCCTTTATCTTGCAAGTGATATGGCAAGTTATGTTACAGGAGAGATTTTATCTGTAGATGGGGCTTCAAAGGCATAAAAGGTAAGTGTGTTTATTACTGGCACAGACCATCCACAATCTACAGTAAATAAAGGGATTTTGTTAATGAAAAGCATATAGTGCATAAAGCCTGGAATATAAGCTGGGTTTTATGCACTATTTATATTGCATTTATCCAAAACTTACATCAAGTATCATCATTACAACAAATCCCAGGGCAACCCCTATTGTCCCAAGATTAAAGTTTTCGCCTGACTGTGCCGCAGGTATAAGTTCCTCTACTACTACGTAAACCATTGCACCTGCTGCAAATGCAAGAAGATATGGCAATACCAGCACAATAAGGCTGGCAATGGCTATTGTTATAGCAGCAAATACAGGTTCAACTATGCCAGATAATGTACCATATATAAATGCCTTTGGTTTGGATATGCCATCATTTTTAAGTGGCATAGAAATAATTGCACCCTCAGGAAAGTTCTGTATTGCAATTCCAGTTGCAAGAGTAAATGCACCTGCCATTGTAATTCCAGTATCACCAATTAATGTACCTGCTAAAGCCACACCTACAGCCATTCCTTCTGGAATATTATGGAATGTAACTGCAAGTGCAAGCATTGTTGATTTCTTAATTTTAAGCTTTAGTCCTTCAGGCTGGTCATTGTCAAGCCTTAAATGTGGCATCAGCATATCTAAACCGACAAGGAATAAAATACCTGCCATAAAACCAGCTGCTGCTGGAAACCATTTATAAATACTCATATTTTCTGACAAGCCGATGGCAGGTATCAGAAGTGACCAAACAGATGCCGCAACCATTACACCTGATGCAAAACCAAGCAGCAGTTTTTCAATTCTGCTATCAAGTTTATTTCCCATAAGAAAAACCATTGCAGCACCTGCCATAGTACCTGCCAATGGAATTAAAATACATGCTGCTATATCCAATTTACCACGTCCTTTACAATAAGTTAGAATTAAATAAAGACCAGTGTGGCATAAGCTTTAAACATGCCACAGTACAGCAGTATATATTATTCTATGAAATAATTTTTAAAAAGTTACAAAATACAGCGCACATTTATACAAGGTAAAACGTTATATAATATATAAGGAATGAAGGGAGGTTAATTATGATTGCTGGTATTGAAGAAAAATATAGCCAGTTGTACAACTATTGTTATTTTAAACTACATAATTCACATCTGGCAGAAGACATTACACAGGAAGCATTTTTACGGTTATTTGAAAATAGCAGGTATAAGGAAATAAAAAATCCTTTGGCATTTTTATATACTGTTGCAAGAAATTTGTGTATAGATGAATACCGTAAAAAGGAAACTGTAGAAATGCCTCAGGAGATGCCAGCAGAAGATGCAGGGGATAAGATAACTGATATGGTTGCAGTGCATATGGCACTTGACGGTCTGTCAGAAAAGGAGCGTGAAATAATACTTTTAAGGGTAGTTAATGAAGTGCCTGTAGAGGATATTGGGAAAATATATGGTATCTCAAGATTTGCGGTATACAGGGAAGTTAAAAAGATTCTTAAAAAACTTGAAAGGAGGCTTTCATAATGGGCAGAAAAATTAAAAAGCATATAGTAGAAATAAGAAAATATTTTGAAGCGCCAGAACCACAGGAAAAGAGCACATTTATAAATAAGGCGTGCCGGGAGAATATATCTGGAAACAGAATAAGCCTCTGGTATATGTTATGGGTGCAGTTTTCTTTTATTTCAAAATGGATATGGATTGTATCTGCATTATTATTTATCTGTTGTTTTATCACAAGCAGGTATATTGCGGAAGAAATAATATGGTTACTGTCTGGGGTAATGCCATTTATAGTAACATTTTCACTATCAGAAAGTATGCGTTCTGTTATATATGGGATGCAGGAATTTGAAATGTCATCAAGGTTTACACTAAAAAGTATTATTATGTCAAGGGTTATTATACTTGGTGCAGGAAATATGTTTTTACTTTTTATTGCAGTATTTTTAGCTGGAAACAGTATGTGGAGAAATATAATATATATGCTTGTACCATATTTGTCATCTGCAATAGGAGGATTTGTAATATTAAGGAAGTTCCCTGCAAGGGAAGGTGTGTATTTAAGCTGTGTTTTCAGTGGGATTATAAGTATTATAGATATAAAACTGGTTAATGACTACAGCTTTATATATGAAGCAAGGTATACTGGAATATGGATAACTGCTGTTTTATTAATGTTTGCTGCTGCAGGTTATGAAAGCTTTAAGATGGCAGACTCTATTAGCAGTAATGTATATGCTGTAAAGTAAACGGTGTACTAATATAAGAAGATGGAAGAAAGAGTGGAAGATTTTTCAAATATTTCACTCTGCAGGTTTGTGTCTGTGCTGCATCCACAAACTTGGAATGTACAAAAAGCAGCGCAGAATGGAGGAAATATGAAGTTAGTTATAGACAGGCTTTCAAAACAATATAAAAATAAAATTGCAGTTGACAGGGTATCAGCAGAGTTTAACAATGGGGTATACGGGCTTCTTGGTGCTAATGGCGCAGGGAAAACTACTTTTATGCGTATGGTCTGTGGTATACTTGCACCTACAAGCGGCAGTATTTCTTTTAATGGTATTGATGCAGGGGAAGAGGAGTACAGAAATGTTCTAGGATACCTTCCGCAGGATTTTGGATACTATCCTAATTTTACTGCATGGGATTTTCTTTTGTATATGTCAGCGTTAAAAGGTTTTGATAAGAAAAGTGCAAAAAAAAGAATAACAGAGCTTTTAGATTTTGTTTCACTTTCTGATGTTTCTAAGAAGAAAATAAAAACTTATTCAGGCGGAATGAAACAGAGGCTTGGAATTGCGCAGGCGCTTTTAAATTATCCTAAAATACTTGTTATGGATGAACCTACAGCAGGACTTGACCCTAAAGAAAGAGTGCGTTTCCGCAATGTAATAGAAAGCATTGGAAAAGAGAGCATAGTTATTTTGTCTACACATATTGTATCAGATGTTGAACATATAGCAGATTATATACTTATGATGAAAAGTGGAAGAATTATATTTAACCAGCCAAGGGAAAATATAGAAGGAGATTTAGAGGAATTTTATCTAAGTGAATTTGAAGATGGGATAGAAAGCATTTAAAATGTTTTTGGCAAAATTAATGATAGTATTAAAAATATATCTAAAATAACAGAATACTGCCTGGCATGTATTAAGTTTAACATTAATATTTAACCAGCCAGAAGCAGCACAGGAGGATTTTTATGAAAAGTATTATAGGATTTGAATTAAAGAAAATATTACAAAAGAAAATAGTATGGATAACATTTATAATATTTTTTATATTCCAGCTTATGCTTACAAGTTTTGCATATTTATTTTCATCAAGGTATATAGATGGGAAGTTTTTAGAAACTAAAGCAGACTGGTTTAAAACAGACAGGAAAAATGCAGAAGAATTGTCTGGAAAAAAGATTGATGACAACCTTCTTTCCAGACTGGAAGAAAGCAATAAGTATATACCAGATTCAGAAGATGAAGCAGAAAGTTATGAATATCTTTCATCAGATGATTACCAGAAAAAAGCCAGGCCATATGAACCATTAAGAAAACTGGTTAAGACAATGCTTTATGTCGGGACAGGAAATGCATATACTTCTATTACAAGCAAAGTATTATATAGTACCAGGCTTGCAGGTGTAGAGGAAAGATGGGATGCACATAAACTTACAGAAGATGAAAAAGAATACTGGAGGGATAAAGAGAGCCAGCTTCCAGATACTTTTACATATAAATATGGTGGTGCATATGAAAGGCTTGTTGATATGAGTGGATGCTATTATATTTGTATGTTTATAACATTTTTTATTGCTATTTGTATAACAAGTATATTTACAGAAGAACATCTAAGAAAAACGGACCAGCTGGTTTTATGCACAAAATATGGAAGAAAGCAAAGTTATATTGCTAAAATAATTGCAGGATGTACAATTACAATATGTATGACATTAATTTTCTGGATATCTACATTTATATGTTTTGTAGCAATATATGGCATAGGAAACTTTTCGGCAATGGTGCAGGTGACGTTTGACCCAATTTATTCTGGTACACTTACAATAGGGCAGGCAGCGCTGGTAATGACAGGACTGCTTTTACTGTCTTCTATAGTTCTTTGTATAATTACAATGGTATTGTCAGAACTTATAAATAGTAATGTGGGTGTAATGGCTATAGTAATTGCAGTTTTCTTTTTACTTGCACGTTTAGTATATGTGCCAGCAGATTTTAAATTTATTGCTAAAGTGTGGAATATGCTTCCAATTAACTTGCTAAAAGGTGACCAGGGACTGTTTGATGTACGTTTGTGGAATATATTTGGTATTAAGCTTACTCTCTGGCAGATGGCAATAATAATATATATTATAACCGGGTTAGTATTTTTCTTTATTGGAAAGAAGAAATACTGCAAATACCAGGTCAGTGCAAGGTGACAGATGCCCCCCGGTGTCATTTAGTTAAAAATATAACAATAAATAAAGGGCTTGTGGGTGTTTGAAAATTAAATAATCCAAAAGTTATTGGCTCTGGCAATTCCAAAATTTTACCAATGGTAGCACGCTTCCGCTTGGATGGGATACTATTAAGGAAGTGCATGGATAAAAGACTTTGTATAATGGATTGTAATAATAAAAATGGTCTTATATTTGAATTATGTTCATATATAATGTGTTTTTGGTAAATTTAGGTTGAATTGGTATAATATAAAGAATATAATAACAATGTTGTTAAATATAAAATTAACTTTGGTAATTATTATGAAAGACATAAAAATTATGTTAGATGGCAGGATTTACAAAGAGGCGGTGATTTATGGAATTTAAAATAAGAAAAGCAGTAAAAGAAGATGAAACCAAAATAAGAGAATTATTTATAGAAATGCTTCAGACTATATATTCTAATAATAATGTTGATGGATATGAAAAGGGATATCTTGATAAATTTTTTGATGGGCATGAGGACTGGATATGTGTTGCAGAAGTAAATAATTCTGTTGCTGCGTATCTTTCAATCGAAGTACACCATGAACAAGAGAATTTTATTTATCTTGATGATTTATCTGTTTCTGGAAAATACCGGAGTAATGGAATTGGAACGGAATTAATCAAAACTGCAGAAAAATTTGCGGAAGAAGTAGATATTTCTATAATAGTTTTTCATGTTGAAAAATCAAACAACCGGGCATTTAATTTATACAGGAAACTGGGATATTCAATTATGGATGACGAAGGTACACGGTTTAGAATGATAAAAAGATTTTCTTAAATTTCTATTTATTTTTTTTAACCTCACTAAGTAAGCCCTTTAAAACCCACCACTTTTTAAGTGTTGGGTTTTAAAGGGCTTACTTAGTCCAGCAGGAGATTGGGCTCCTGCCGGGCTGCTGCAAAGTGGCAATGAGGTTGGTTTGTTATTGGACAAGCAGGCATTGCGGATTGCGGATATACGCTTGGCTAAATAATAATATCCTGTTAAATATTATGAACCACTGGATTTATAATGCCTTACCCCATATTTCCAAAGCAGAAATGCTGGTATAAAGAACCAGCATGCAGCTAGTGGTAAAAATATATATGTAAATGGTACGTCATGTCCAAGTATATAAAGGACAGGGTAATATTGTATTAAAGCATATGGAATAAAGAATGTAGTGAACAGCAATGTTTTTTTTCCATATGCCCCAGCAGGATATTTTCCAAATTCCTTTGCTCCATCTGTAAATATATTCATAAATTCGAGCCCGTCTAATGTGAAGAAACATAGTGCTGCATAAATCATAAACAGAGCAGTGAAAACTACAGTACCACCAATTAATGTGAATATAACAGCAGATATTTTAGGAAAAGTCCATATAACATTGCTTTTTTTAATTCCATAAATAAACATTACAACAGCCTGTAATATTTTTCCAATGCGTGTAAGTTCAAATTTACTTCCTAATACTTGTATAATTTCATTTTGTGGACGTACTAATATTCTGTCAAATTCCCCATTTCTGACAATTCCAGAAAAAGTGTCAAAACCTCTGGCAAATATTTCTGCAAGGGAAAATTCCAAAAGTATAAAAGAGAAACATAATAATACTTCACTATAAGTAAATCCATGTATGCTGGGAAATCTCTGGAACATAAAAAATATTCCGAGAAATACATTAAATGAACCAAGAAACTGTCCAGCTGATGAAAGAAAAAAAGAAGTTTTATATTGCATCATACATCTTGCATTTATTGATATATAGTGGCTATATAGTTTAAAAAACCTGTAAATTTTCTTCATAAATAATCCCTCCATTTTACTTAACTGGTTTTCCATGGAAAATTATGGTGTATCAGCCGCCTTGTATTGTAATTTTTTTCTCTGCAAAATAGCATAAAATTTTGCCTGTTAATGTAATTATTACAAGCCACGCCAGCTGTAATATAACAGCTTTTTGTATCTGTGTATTATCCATGCTGCCGCTGTAAATACGCAAGGCAACATTCTGCATAGATGCAAATGGCAGCAGTTCCATAATTTTCTGTATATTTTCTGGAAAAAAGGGAAGTGGTATAATTGCTCCAGCAAAAAATTCTACAGAAGAAGTAAATAATATACGCAGCCCTTGTGGTGAAATAGTGAAAAATGTCAATACATAAACCAGCATACAAAAGGATACTGTTACAGCAAGTCCTAAGGCAAGTGTAATTAAGAAAAGTAAAAAGTATTGTAAACCTGCTGGTGCACTTAACCCATAGGGGAGTGGAAGGAATAATGAAATTATAAGTATTGGGAAGCATCTTAATACTGCCCGTGACAACCTGTCTGCAATGCTTCTGGAGAACCACATATTATAAATGTTTACTGGACGGCACAGTTCATATATGATATTTCCATTAACTATTGAATCAAAAATTTCATTTTCCATCATCCATGTAGAAAAAAGAACAAGAAATGCCTGTTGTAACCATATGTAAGATGTTGTTGCTGGAAAATCCATGGGAAATGTATCTGTATTTTCTGTATAAAATACATGCATTGCCATAATTTCTATAAATCCCCATGCAAACTGTGTAGCAATTCCAGCTAAAGCCGCTGCCCTGTACTGGAGTCCCATAGCAGACCTGAGCCTGAAGAAGGCAAGATATTTTTTCATATACAGCCTCCTTTTAAATATTGTATGTATGGTATAAACTGGCTATATTTTCATCTATACTGCCGTTTCCATTTTTAATAGAATCCAGTGTACCATCCATAAGTATTTTCCCTTTGCCAATAAGTATAATTCTGTCTGTAAGAGCTTCTATATCCTGCATATCATGTGTAGTGAGTATTACAGTAGTGCCATGTGCCTTGTTCTGTTTTAGTATAAAATCCCTTACAGCAAGTTTTGACACAGCATCCAGTCCTATTGTAGGTTCATCCAGAAATAAAATATGTGGATGGTGCAATAGTGATGCCGCAATTTCACATTTCATCCTTTGTCCAAGTGACAGCTGTCTTGCAGGAGAACGGAGCAGTTCTGCCAGCTCCAGCAGCTCTGTAAGTTCTTCAAGGGTTTGTTTATATTGTTTGTCTGGAATAGAATAGATATCCTTTAATAATTCAAAGGAGTCTATAACTGGAACATCCCACCATAACTGGGAACGCTGTCCAAATACAACGCCAATTTCTTTTACATGCTTTATCCTGTTCTTATAGGGTATCCTTCCATCTACAAGCACAGTCCCGCTGTCTGGTGTTAATATTCCAGTTAGAATTTTGATAGTGGAGCTTTTTCCTGCTCCATTTGGACCAATGTAGCCAACCATTTCTCCATTATTAATAGTAAAACTTACATCATCCAGTGCATGGATTACTTCATATTCACGGTGAAAAAATGCTTTGCAGGCTTCACCAAACCCTGCATTTCTTTTTGCAATCTTGTACGATTTGCATACATGTTCCATCGTAATCATTCTTGCTTCCTCCTGGTAGTTATATTTGCATATCTTGCCAAGCCGGTCTGGTTCTGCTGGATTTTGCCAGCAGATACCGAAGGTAAAATATTCAGTTTGCCCTTAAAAGAGAGCACTTTATTATACTATTGTTATTTGTAAAGTTCAATATATAAATTTTAATTAAGGATAGATTTACAAAATAAGCATGTTGTAAATATAGCAAGAATAATGAAAAGATAAAAATATTTTATGTTATAATTATATTATTAAGGGGTTTTAATTGTATTAATAATGCCAGTAAGGAGGGAAAATAATGCAAAACCAGGCAATATATATTGTTTCACAGGCTATACGTTATATTGAAGATAATCTGCATAATAATCTGGATTTAGATATTGTATCAGGTGCGTTACACTATTCTAAATATTATCTGTGCCGGATTTTTACAAAAACTGCTGGATTAACTATCCACAATTATATAAAAAGAAGGCAGCTTACAGAAGCAGCAAAACTTCTAGTGTTTTCTAAAAAAACGGTTATTGAAATTGCTATTATAAGTGGATATAGAAGCCAGCAGGCATTTACAGATATTTTTAAAGCTATGTATAAAACTTCACCAGCAGAATTCCGTAAAACAGGAAAGTTTTATCCTTTACAACTTGAAATCCAGTTAAAAAATCCACCTTCAAATATGGATTTAAAAAAAGATGATATAGTATTTGCCACGTATGCTGATGTAGAAGACTGGATGGAACTTGCCAGCCAGGCAGCTGATGGATATCCAGGACTTGACCAGGCAGCATATATTAATAAACTGCACCAGTATATTAACCTGGAAAGGGCTTTAATTCTCCGTAATGGAGATATTACTTCTGGCATTATGGGATTTTCAGCTGGTACAGGAAACATAGACTTTCTTGCTGTACATCCACAATACAGACATCTGGGAATTGAAAAGCTTTTTATTAAAAAACTTTTAGACGGATTACTTTATAACAGAGAGATTACTTTAACAACATTCCGTGCAGGCGACAAGGCAGATACAGGCTACCGTGAAAAATATTGCCAGCTTGGGTTTGAGGAAAGGGAACTGCTTGTGGAATATGGCTATCCTGTACAGCGTTTTGTATTTAATCCAGAAAAAGGAGGCATATAGGGTATGGAAAATCCTTTATCTAAGAGTTTTAATACTATAGCTCTTATTAAATTTGCTTTTCCAAGTATGGTTATGATGTTATTTATGGGATTATACACAATAACAGATACTATTTTTGTAGCACGTTTTGTTGATAGCAATGCCTTGTCATCTATTAATATTGTCTGTCCTGTAATTAATATTATTGTTGGTCTGGGAACGATGCTTGGAGCAGGAGGAAGTGCAGTTATTGCAAAGAAAATGGGAAGCGGGAATATAGATGAAGCCAGAAGTAATTTTACTCTTATTATTATAACGGGAATAATTACTGGTCTGGTTATTACAATTATTGGTCTGTTATTTCTTGATAAAATTATCTGGGGATTAGGTGCAAGTAAAACCTTATTTGCATATTGTAAAGATTATCTGGAAATACAGCTTATTTTGGCTGTCCTGGATATTATGCAGGTTTTATACCAAAACCTTTTTGTAACAGCAGGAAGACCAGGTTTAGGGTTAATTCTTTCTGTTTTTGCGGGTATAGCTAATATTTTTTTTGACTATATTTTTATAGTTTGCCTGCGGATGGGAGTAATGGGTGCTGCCCTTGGCACAGGGACTGGATATATGATACCAGCAATTACTGGTACAATATTTTTTCTGGCTGGCAGAAAAGGGCTGCATTTCTGTAAACCCAAGATGGATACACATGTTTTAATAAAAAGCTGTTCAAATGGTATGTCTGAAATGATAAGCCAGTTGTCAGCTGCTATGGCTACATTTCTGTTTAATATAACAATGATGAAACTGGTTGGAGAGGATGGTGTGGCTGCCATTACAGTTATTATATATTCTGGATTTCTTTTGACATCCATTTATATTGGTTTTTCTATGGGGGTAGCTCCAGTTATCAGTTATAATTATGGAGCGGGAAATATAACACAATTAAAGAAAGTGTTACATATTTGCTTCTGCTTCATAATAAGTATTTCAATTTCCGTATTTTTGTTTTCTTTATTTAATGGGAAAAATATTGCAAAATTATTTGCAGCAAATAATAAAAATGTTTATGAGATTACTAAAACAGGATTTACAATATATTCATTTAGCTTTCTGTTTTCTGGATGCAATATTTTTACTTCTGCTCTATTTACGGCACTATCTAATGGAAAATTATCAGCAATAATATCTTTTCTGCGTACATTTGGATTTATTGTAGTTTTACTCTTAATCCTGCCAGAATTCTTAAAAATAACAGGGGTATGGCTGGCTGTTCCAGTTGCAGAACTGCTTACATTTGTATTAGCAGTATGCTTAATACACAGATATAATAAACAATATAATTATTTATAAATATAATTGCCCTTATTCTCTTTATTTACTATTAAGAGAACAAGGGCAGTTTTTTTATATTATTCCGTTATAGTACCTGTTGTAGCGTAATGTCATTTAGTTAAGGGTACAATAGATAAAAACCTTTATAGAAGTCTTTTTAAGTAATGTTAATTGTTGTTTACATATCCTTTGATTTCAGAAATTAAAGCAACAGCATCAGCATTTTGTATTTTAATGTTAGAATAAGGGTTCTCTTGTTTTACCCTTGTATTTATAACATTTAATGAGTTTAACTTGCCGTCTGTATATACAAGTCTTCCTTGTGGACCACTGATAATCTGGTATGTCCCATCTGTATTCTTTTTACAGAAAACCAGAATTTCATCACCCTTTTGTAATAAAGGGTCATCCTTAAGTTCTGTAATGCTATCTGTTGTTTCACCACCAGTCATATAAATAGAAAGCTTTTCACCTTCATTTGAATTATAAACAGGTGTATTTACTTCAGCAGAAAATGTTGTGTATGGAATATTATTTTCTACAGTAGTATTCTCAACGTCCTTTACAGTTACCAGTGCGATTAAATCACTGGCTTGTGATATTTCTTCAATATCACTATAATTGTATGCCCAGCTGGCAGACAAGTATGTGGTTTCCTTTTTATTATCTTTTTTATTATTAAAATATACAAAAGAACCTGTACAAAGCACTATTGCCAGTAAAATAATAATAGAAGAAATTATTTTTTTATTTTTTAACATTTTGATACACCTCCTTAATAAAGTGCATTTGCACCATTCTTATCATCTAGTTGTATGGTAGAAATATTATAACTGCCATACCTGCTATTATTGCCCCATGTATATGGATTCATAATTACCCTGCCATTTGAATGGTCAAGACCAAGACAATGGCCAAATTCATGTATAGCAACTGATTTTAAAGCCCCATCACTATTCCATGTGGATGTTATTGCACGGTTTAATTGCAAATTCTGGCTGGTAAAATAACCATCACTGTAATAATAAGTAGTAAGTCCGTCCCATGATACGTTAGAATTATTTACTTCTGAACAATATATATTATAGTTACCAGCGTTACCGCTAGAAAAGTTTACATTTGTAGTACTCCAGCCATTAGCTCCTGTATTTATAAAAGTTTTTGCACGTGCAGAATTAAAATTTTCATAATAATATTTTATTGTATTGCTTTTCCATTTATATCCTAAAGTAGAATATGCATAAACTGTATTTGTGGTTTCATACAATAATATCATTACTAATAAAATGGATAATAATGGTTTTATATTTGTTTTTTTCATAAGCCGCATCCTGTAAATTTTATTTCTATAAAGATTTTTAATTTAAACTATTGATTTATTAATTATACATTAAAAGTATAGCGGTGTCAATTAAAACAAATTATTTCTGATGAAGAATAAGCAAAATTATGATATAATTTTAAATAAAATAGTATTACAAAGGAAGGATAAATAGTATGATTGATTTTAGAGTAATTATGTGGTTTTGTTATCACTTGTATTTTTTCAATATTTCTTCTTAGGGGAAATGCTTCACCAATGCATGGAAAAAAGAATATAAATATGGTAAAAATATTACAAATAAAAAAGTATAAGTAGTTAATTATATTCTTTCATTAATGTTCCAGTTATTATGGAATTATCTAATAAATATACATTATTATGAATAAATATTTATACAATCTAAATAAATTACAATAAAATATGGATATTTTTGCAAAAAAAGCAAATTTACTATTGCATAAATATAAATCTAGCTGTATAATAGGCATTGCGTTAAGGAATATCCAGAAAATTGTTAAAGCAGACAGTTTTAAAACTATTAAATATAGCAGTAGATGAAAGGAATTGTGTAATAATGGTAAAAGCAGGTATTATTGGTTCTACAGGCTATGCAGGCCAGGAGCTTGTACGCATACTCTTACAGCATCCTGGTGTGGAAATTGTATGGTATGGTTCAAAATCATATATAGATAAGAAATACAGTGAAGTATTTGGCAATATGTTCCAGATTGTGGATGATATCTGTATGGGTGAAAATATAGAAGAACTTGCAGGCCAGGCAGATGTTATTTTTACAGCTACTCCCCAAGGATTGTGCAGTTCACTTGTTAATGAAAAAATATTAAGCCAGACAAAAATAATAGACCTTAGTGCTGATTTCAGGATTAAAGATGTATCCAGATATGAAGAATGGTATGGTATCAAGCACCAGAGTCCTGGATTTATAGAAGAAGCCGTATATGGACTTTGTGAAGTAAACAGGAGATATATAAAAGATGCAAGGCTTATAGCCAATCCAGGGTGTTTCCCAACATGTACAGTTCTTTCAATATATCCGTTGGCAAAAGAAGGGCTGGTTGATATGGATACAATTATTGTTGATGCAAAATCAGGTGTATCTGGTGCAGGGCGTGGGGCAAAAACTTCTAACTTGTATTGTGAAGTTAATGAAAGTATTAAACCATATGGAGTAGCGGTACACCGTCATACACCAGAGATTGAAGACCAGCTTTCTTATGCTTCTGGCAAAGAAACAGTTATTAATTTTACACCGCACCTTGTACCTATGAACAGGGGAATACTTGCCACTTCATATGCAAAAATGTATGGTAAACTTTCATATAAAGAAGTAAAGGAAGTTTATGACAAGTATTATAAAGATGAATATTTTGTGCGTGTACTTGAAGAAAATGTATTTCCAGAAACAAGATGGGTAGAAGGAAGTAATTTTGTGGATATAAACTTTAAAATTGACAACCGCACAGGACGTATTATTATGATGGGTGCTATTGATAATGTTGTTAAAGGTGCAGCAGGACAGGCAGTACAGAATATGAATATTATGTTTGGGTTTGAGGAAAATGCAGGGCTTAAAATAGTTCCCCTTTTTCCATAAAAAAGTGTATTGCCTGTGAAAAAATTAGAAACTTCCAGAGCCAGTAAAAATTATATAATATTTGACCAGAAGGCTCATGGGCAGTAATTATATAATAATGTTTATTTCTGAAAGGATAAAAGTTATGAGTGATGAAGAAAAGAAAGAGTATTTTGATTTAATTACAGAGAAGGCAGAAACCCTTATTGAGGCACTGCCATATATACGTGATTTTAATAATAAAAAAGTTGTTGTAAAATATGGCGGAAGTGCTATGCTTGACAAGCATCTTGAAGAAAGTGTAATTAAAGATGTTGCATTATTAAAACTTATTGGAATGAAACCAGTTATTGTACATGGCGGCGGCAAGGAAATAAGCAGGTGGCTTGACAAGACTGGCAAGGAAACAGAATTTGAGAATGGCCTGCGTGTAACAGATAAAGATACAATGGAAATAGCGGAAATGGTACTTAACCGTGTTAATAAAAATCTTGTCCAGATGGTAGAAAGCCTTGGCGTAAAGGCTGTGGGAATATGCGGCAAGGATGGCGGTATGTTAAAAGCATCCAAGAAAATGCCAGATGGCAAAGATATAGGTTATGTTGGTGATATACAATCGGTTAATACAGAAATTATTGATACACTTATTGAAAATGATTTTATACCAGTTATTGCACCAATAGGCATGGATGAAAATGGTGATACTTATAATATTAATGCTGATGATGCAGCATGTGCAATAGCAAGTGCAATATTTGCTGAAAAGCTTGCATTTCTTACAGATGTAGAGGGTGTGTGCATGAATCCTGATGATAAGAATTCGCTTATATCAGTTCTTGACCTGAATGAGGCCAATAAGCTTATAGAAGGTGGTATAATAAGTGGTGGTATGCTTCCAAAAGTTACTAACTGTATAAATGCTGTTAATTCAGGTGTAAACAGGGTACATATACTTGATGGCAGGAGGGAACACTGTCTTTTACTTGAGTTCTTTACAAAGAAAGGTATTGGTACAGCTATAATTGGTGATGACAGCGGACGTTATTTTAATGAAAATTAAATTAAACGGATACTTATATTATTTTCAAGTGCTTTGCTTATAAACGGAGGATTATTGTGAAAAAGTATTATAAAGAAACAGGGAACGTTTCTAAGAATGATTGCTGCTTCACACAGTAAAAATGTAAAAACAACATTTTTCATTATTATTTGAGCCGCAGAAGGCGCAGTATGGGGGATTATTATGGATATAGAAGAAGCTTCAAAACATTTTATACATGTATATAACAGGAACAAGATTTTTGCTAAAGGTGAAAATGTATATCTTTATGATACAGAAGGAAACAAGTATCTTGACATGGGTGCAGGAATTGCAGTTTCTGCGCTTGGTTACAGCAACGAAGAATATAAACAGGGTCTTAAAGACCAGATTGACAAGATTATACATACATCAAACCTTTATTTTAATGAGCCTGCAATTAAAGCGGCAGGTTATATTTCGGAAGCCTCAGGGCTTGACAGGGTATTTTTTACTAATAGTGGTACAGAAGCTATTGAAGGTGCTATTAAACTTGCAAGAAAATATGCATATTTAAAGAATAAAGACAGCAAAGGCAGTATAATTGCAATGGAACATTCTTTCCATGGAAGAAGCATGGGGGCACTTTCTGTTACTGGTACAAAGCATTACAGGGAACCTTTTGAACCATTAATTGGTGGTGTGTCATTTGCAGAATACAATAACATTGAAAGTGTAAAAGCACTTGTTACAGAAGATACATGTGCAGTAATACTTGAAACGCTGCAGGGAGAGGGCGGGATTTATCCTGCATCACCAGAATTTATAACTGGTTTAAGGAAACTTTGTGATGAAAATGATATTTTGTTGATATTAGATGAAATCCAGTGTGGAATGGGCCGTACAGGCAAAATGTTTACATACCAGTATTATAATATAAAACCAGATATACTTACAATGGCAAAAGCGCTTGGATGTGGTGTGCCTGTAGGTGCATTTGCTGCAAGTGAAAAAGTAGCAGAAGCAATGTGTCCAGGCGACCATGGCACTACTTATGGCGGCAATCCGCTTGCAACAGCTGCTGTGTGCAAAGTATTTGAAATATATAAAGATAAGGATATTGTCAGCCATGTCAATGAAATTTCCCCTTATCTTAAAGAGAAACTTGAAGCACTACAAAGCAAATACAGCAGTATTATAAAAGATGTACGTGGTATGGGTCTTATGTATGGTATTGAACTTGATATGCCAGCCAGCCAGGTAGTTACAGAAGCACTTGAAAATAATTTAATATTAATTTCAGCAGGAAGTAATATTATAAGGTTTGTACCTCCTTTAATAGTAGAAAAAGAACATATTGATACAATGTACAATATATTAGATAAGGTTTTTGGGAAGTTTTAGCCAGGTAATATAACTGCTGGTAAAAGAGGCTGCCGCATTAAGAAATTAAAATACAGGATATAATATTTTATTAAAATACTATATCCTGTATTTTTCATTCTTAATGTGGCCACATGTTTTATGTAGTCTAATCAGTTGTATCACGCCGGATTAAAACAGGTGTGATTTGACGGTGTAAAGGTTCTTTTAATGGTTCTGGAATTCTTTTTTTCATTTCATCCATTTGTAATACCAGAAGTTCTAAGGCATTTTGTGCCATTTTTTCAATTTGTTGTCCTATAGTAGTAATAGGGATTATTGCTTCACTTGCTATAGGGGAATTGTCAAAGCCTACGAGCCGGTAGCTAGAAGGCAGTGTACCATATTTTTGTATAACTATATTTAAAAATATATTAGCATAGGTATCATTTGAAAGGAAAATACCTTTTTTCCCACTACCTGCTTCTTCAATCTGGTCAAAAATCTGGCGTATTTGCTCTACAGTGCTCGTATATGAATTCCCAAAGTCAGCAGTGATAATGTTATATGGTATATTGTTTGAAACACAGGTATCTTCAAATCCCCTGATTCTTCCATAAGCTGGTACATATTCTGGTGTTTTGGAATTGATATGTATAAGCTTAGAACAGTTGTTTTTAATAAGCAGGCTGGCAGCCTGTACACCACCCATATAATTATCAGTACATACACCACATACATGTATGGATTCCCTCTCTATTGTGACTACAGGGATATGATATGATTCAAGCTCTTTTGAAGAAAGTGTATGGCTTAATACAATGAGTCCTTCAATTTTGTATGCGAGAAGTTCTTTTATATATTTTTGTTCTGTTTCTTTATTATTATCTCCAACAAATACAAGGAATTTATAATTGTGTTCCCCATAAGTAGATAAAATCTGGTTTAACATTTCTGCATAGTAATGGAGATACAGGTTGGGAACAATAATGCCTATAAATTCACTTTTTCCATTTGCCAGGACTTTAGCCAGTTTATTTTCATGGTAGCCAAGATTTTTTAGGGCTTTTGCTATTTTTTCCTGGTTCTCTACAGTAAGAGAATCTGGGTTATTAAAATACCTGGATATTGTTGTTTTTGAAAAATTTGTATATTTTGCTATATCTGCAAATGTAACTTTTTTTTTATTCATATTCTTGTGTCCTCTTTCAAGAAAAATAATATGCTATTTTTCTAATTATATCAATGGATAATTATAAAATCAATAAAAAATAAAGCCAGGGATTATATTAAACATATATAGAATTTTACTTTATACAAAATTACCAGAATATTTTGAAAATATTTTGTACAAAATTAAAAAAAATTATTGACAAAAGTATAATTATATTGTATGATTTTATCAAAGTAACCGGTAACTTAATCGGTTATGTAACTGGTTATGTAACAGGTTGTATAACAGCAGATGTGTCTGGAAGATATCTGTAATTAGTAAAATTGTATAATGGTTATACTATTCTGGCACAGGTTATTAGTTAAGGGTGTGAAAATATTTATATTAAAGAAAGGGGAAAAGGCTATGAATAAAAGATTAAAATATGGTTCTCTTATTTCTTTGGTGTTAATGGGAACTATGTTTGCAGGATGTGGGCACAGCCAGCCTTCACCAGATGAAATCCAGGGATATGATGCTGGTGAACAATATCTTTCAATATGGGTACATTCTATTGAAGAAACAGAGGAAGGACAGTGTTATAAAGAAACAGTTGAGGCATTTAATAAGGAGTATGATGGGGAATATTTTGCGGATATTGAATTTATACCAAGAAATGACAGTGGAGGAGGATATTCTGATAAGATTAATGCTTCAGTAATGTCTGGAGGACTGCCAGATGTATTAACTGTTGATGGTCCTAATATTGCAGCTTATGCAGAGAATGGAATTATACAGCCATTAGCAGAGTTGTCTGAAGAAGAGAAAAGTATATACCTTGAATCAATTATTGAACAAGGTACATATAATAATAAATTGTATGCGCTCGGGGCAATGGAATCAAGTGTAGGCCTGTACTATAATAAAGATATTTTAAATGAAGCTGGTGTGGAGGTTCCGGATGCTGGCAATCCATGGACATGGACTGAATTTTTGGAAGTACTTGAAAAAGTAAAGACAGTTACAGATAAAAAGAAAGGATATGCTATTGACATGACATTTCCTGCAGGGGAAGCAACTATTTATTATTATTCTCCGTTTTTCTGGGCTAATGGTGGTGATTTTGTAGATTCTACAGGGCTTAATGCAGATGGGGTATTTAATTCAGAAGAAAACCTGGAGACCTTGGAATATTTTAAAAAGATTTTAGGGAATGGGTATATGTCAAAAGTGCAGATAACTGATTTATTTGAAAGTGGGCGTGCAGCATTTAAATTTGACGGGGCATGGGAGGTGAATACTATTTATTCAAATTATCCAGATATAAATCTGGGTGTTGCACCATATGTTGTCCCAGATAAGTGGAATGGCAGCAGATATACACCTACAGGTTCATGGGCGTTTGCTGCATCATCTGGTACCAAGAATATAAATGGTGCTACAAAGCTTGTACAATATATGAGTGGTATTGAAAGTGGTAAGAAGCTATGGGAAAAAAGCAGGAATTTCCCATCTACTTATGAGGCATTTGAGAGCAGCCCGTTATTTGAAGAAGATGAAAATTATAAGGCATTATACAGCCAGTTAAGCATGTATGGGCATCCAAGGTCTAAAACGCCAGTATATCCACAGGTAAGCTCTTCTGTACAGGAGGTTCTCGAAAACGTGGTGCTGACAGGAAAAGACCCAGTAAAAGAACTTGATAAATCAATAGAAAGGATTAACGCAAAATTAAAGCGTTATAAGGTGGAATAATGAAAAGAGGAAAATTAGAATCACTTATGGGGATGGCTTTTTTCGGACCTGCGTTAGTATTGCTGGCAATATTTTTGTTTTTGCCAATGGTTCTTACATTTATTTTTAGTTTTACAGATTTCTTTGCCCTCAATCCTAAATTAACACATTTCACAGGACTAGAAAATTATTTTGAGGTTTTTAAAGATGAAGATTTCAGGCAGGCATTTTTTAATACAGTTAAATTTGTAATTATTATTGTACCATTACAGGGGCTTGGGTCATTAGGACTGGCACTTCTTATAAATAAAGCCAGCCACTGTAAAAAGTATTTTAAAGTAGCATTTTTTATTCCTGTAGTAATGTCACTGGCTGTAGTATCTACTTTATGGATACAGATTTACAGCCCTGAGGGTATACTTAATTCTGTCCTGGGATTATTTGGAATCCAGGCACAGCCATTTATAAATAGTGCAAGCCAGGCACTTCCATCTATTGCAGTAATGAGTGCATGGCAAGGTGCAGGATACCAGATGATTATATTCCTTGGGGGAATACAGGCAATAAACCCGGCACTTTATGAGGCAGCGGAGATGGACCATGCAACACCATGGCAGAAATTTAAGGATATTACACTTCCAGAGTTAAAGCCATTGTGTATATTTGTCTTTATTACAATAACAATAGGGGCATTCAGGATGCTGGTACAGCCTATGGTTATGACAGGCGGAGGTCCGTCACATTCAACATATACAGTTGTATATGATATATATGAAACAGGAACTGTAAACTGGGAAATCGGGCTGGCCTCTACAATGGCAATTATATTTGCATTTTTTGTAATGGTTTTAACTGTCATACAGACCATCCTGACAAAAGATAAGGAGGAGAAAAATGGTTACAAAAAAGCAAAAAAGAATTAACTGGATAATAACAATTATATTACTGGTTTTTTCACTGTTCTTTTTATTTCCAGTAATATGGATGTTAGCAAATTCATTTAAGCCAGATGCCGCAATTACAGCAGATATGGATTCTTTAAAGGCATTTGTACCACCAGCGCTTAATGGCAGTTTTTTTGAAAATTATATTTCTATTTTAACAAATACAAGTTTTATCAGGTATATGTGTAATACATTGTTTTATGCTGCTGTACTTATTGTGTTGGGAATTGTTGTAAACGGGCTTGCAGGATATGCGCTTGCAAAGATAAATTTCCCATTCAGGGAACGTTGGTTAATGGTTATTATGCTTCTTATGATTGTGCCAATGGAAACAGTAATTACAATACATTTTCTTATTATTGCAAAGCTTGGGCTTTTAAATACTATTATAGGATATATCCTGCCTATGATTGTAAATCCTTTTAACATATTTTTGTTCCGCCAGGTATTTGTAAGCCTGCCAGATGATGTGTATGAGGCTGCACAGCTTGACCATTGTGGGGCATTAAAATATTTCTTTACAATGGTTTTGCCAATGTCAAAAAGTGTGGTTGCAACGGTAAGTGTTTTTACATTTCTTAATGTATGGAATGATTATTTGTGGCCTTCACTGGTATTTACATCTGGCGATTTACTTACTGCACAGATTGGGTTAAATGCGATTACATCAAATGATAATACAACAACAGGCCAGACACTGGCTGTTATTACAATGGTTACTATTCCAGTTATTATTATATATTCATTCTTTTCAAAACAGATTGTAGAAGGTGTAGTTTCAACAGGTTCAAAGGAGGGCTGATTATGAGTTTTATTGAGTTAAAGAATATTTGTAAAAAATATAAAGGAAATGATAGAAATTCAGTTACAGATTTTAACTTGCAGGTTGAGGAAAAGGAATTTATCGCTTTTGTTGGACCGTCTGGATGTGGAAAATCAACAACATTGCGTATGATTGCTGGGTTTGAGGATATTACATCAGGGGATTTGTTTATTGGCGGTGTACGCATGAATGAAATTGCGCCTGCTGGCAGGGGGATTGCCATGGTATTCCAGAATTATGCACTTTATCCACATATGACTGTAGAGAAAAATATTTCATATGGGCTTAAAAATATGAAAGTACCAGCAGAGGAGATTAAGAAAAAGGTAGACTGGGCTGTTAAAATACTTGGGCTTGAGGAGTACCGTTACAGAAAGCCAAAGAATTTATCAGGAGGACAGAGACAGAGGGTTGCTCTTGGAAGGGCTATAGTAAAAGATAAGAAATTATTTTTAATGGATGAGCCGCTTTCTAACCTTGATGCGAAGCTGAGGGTAAGCATGAGAAACGAAATAAGTAAGCTCCACCGCAACCTTGGAAGCACTACTATTTATGTTACACATGACCAGGTGGAAGCAATGACTATGGCAGACAGGATTGTTATTATGAAGGATGGTATAATACAACAGGCAGGAAAGCCTATGGAATTGTATGAGCATCCTGTAAATAAATTTGTAGCAGGGTTTATTGGTTCACCACAAATGAATTTTTATAATGTTAAAATACAAAATGGAAATATTGTATTTTCAGATGGAAATAAAATAAAACTTCCAGATGGGACAGATGAGAGGCTTAAAGGCCGTAGCAGTGTTATTATGGGGATACGTGGTGAAGATATTAAGTTTGATTTATCTAATATAGAGCTTTATAATGGAAACGTACAAAAAGCAGTTATCGAAAATGCAGAAATTATGGGAAATGAAAATAACCTGTATTTTGACTTTGGCGGAATTAGCAGTGTTGCCAGAGTTTCTAAATATGAAACCAGCCAGCCTGGAGATGAAGCAGAGTTTGTATTTATGCCACATAAAATGCATTTCTTTGATATAGATACAGAGGAAGCAGTAATATAAATATAGCTAAGAGAGGGATAATAAAATTATGGATATTCTGGAAAAGGCAAGACAGTATGAAGATATAAACCGTGTTTCTGAAAAGGTAAGACCTTTATTTCATGTGACACCTCCAGTTGGATGGGTGAATGACCCCAATGGTTTTTCTGTATACCAGGGAAAAGTACATTTATTTTACCAGTACCATCCATATAGTACTGGATGGGGTCCGATGCACTGGGGACACCAGGTAACAGAAGATTTTGTGCGATGGCATGAGTGCCCTGCAGCCCTCGCTCCAGATAAAAGCTATGACAGTGAAGGGTGCTTTTCAGGAAGTGGAATTGAAACAGATGAGGGGCATGTGCTGGTTTATACAGGTGTTACAAAGGAAAAAGATGGCAAAGGTAATATACAGAACCAGTGTATTGCTATTGGTGATGGGATAAATTATAAAAAAATACCAGCTAATCCTGTTATTTCAGGAGATATGCTTCCAGAAGGGTTTAGCCGTGAGGATTTCAGGGACCCTAAAATCTGGAAAGAGGATGGTATTTATTATATTGTTGCAGGAAACCGTGATGGTAACAGGGAAGGGCAGGTTGTATTGTTTGCCAGTGAAGATTTGTATAACTGGAATTATAAAGGGGTTTTGGCACATAGCAGAGGCAATGTTGGGAGTATGTGGGAATGTCCAGATTTTTTTGGACTTGATGGAAAACATGTCTTAATATGTTCGCCACAGGATATGGAAGCAAAAGGGTATGAGTTCCACAGTGGAAATAATTCAGTTTACTATTTGGGGAATTATGATAAGGAAAGTATGACATTCTCTAGTACAGGTCCGTTTGCGCTGGATTATGGGCTGGACTTTTATGCACCACAGACTACACTTATGCCAGATGGAAGGCGTATAATGGTTGCCTGGATGCAGTCATGGGACAGTATTTTTGCCCCTGCAAGCCACAAATGGCATGGAATAATGACATTTCCACGTGAACTGGACATAGAAAATAACAGGTTAATACAAAGACCAGCCCGTGAACTTGAAAATTACTACACAAATAAAGTTATTTACAAAGATGAAGTAGTGGAAGGCAGCAGGTACTTTGATGGTATTTGTGGAAGGGCAATGGACTTGGCTGTTGAAATTAACCCAGGTACATTCCATGAATTTATAATTGACCTGGCAAGGAATGAGAAATATTATACACGCATAGTTTTTAACAAAGATAAAGACATTATAGAAACTGACCGTACTTTTTCTGGAATGGTAAGAGATGTTGTATGTATCAGAAGAGCCAGGGCAGGGTATAAAGATGGTACAATTAAGCTGCGTTTTATTATGGATTATAATTCAGTTGAATTGTTTGTAAATAATGGTGAAACAGTGCTTAGTACAGTTATTTATACACCACTGGAAGCACAAGGGGTTTTATTTACATGTGATGGGAGAATAACTGTTAATATTGAAAAATATGATATTGTGGTGTAACAGATGTGTTTACAATGAAAGGAGCATGAAATGGATGTTGTTGCATTAGGTGAATTGTTAATTGATTTTACGTTTAGTGGTACAAGCGGGCAGGGTAACAGGATGTATGAAGCTAATCCAGGCGGGGCACCATGTAATGTTCTTTCCATGCTCCAGAAACTAGGACATTCTACTGCATTTATTGGAAAAGTTGGAAAAGATTCTTTTGGAAGGTTATTAGAAAATGCAGTTAAAGAACAAGGTATAAACACTGATGGCCTGGTGTATGACGGAACAGTCCCAACTACGCTTGCTTTTGTATATACAGGCAGTGGCGGGGAAAGAGATTTTTCATTTTACAGAAATCCTGGGGCAGATATGATGCTTAAACAGGAAGAAATAGATGAAGAACTTATAAAACAGGCAAAAATATTCCATTTTGGAAGTCTTTCCATGACTTCTGGCAGTGCATGCAGGGCAACAGAATATGCTGTTGGTACCGCAAAAAAGAATAATGTACTTGTATCATTTGACCCTAACTTGCGTCCACCCCTTTGGGATAACCTGGATAAGGCAAAGGAAAAAATGAAATACGGTTTTTCACAGTGTGATATTTTAAAAATATCAGATAATGAAATAGAGTTTATAACAGGGATGGATGACATTGACAAAGGTGTGATAGAAATTATAAAGCAGTACCATATTCCTTTTGTATGTGCTACGATGGGCAGGGATGGCAGCAAGGTTTTTTATAATGGCAGTGTTATAAACGGAAAGCCATTTCATTCAGACAGGACAGTTGAAACAACAGGGGCAGGGGATACATTTTGTGGATGTATGCTTCATTTTATACTTCAATATGGTATAGATGGCTTTACACCAGTAATTCTTAAAGATATGTTGTCATATGCCAATGCTGCAGCATGTCTGGTTACTACCAGAAAAGGGGCACTACGGGTAATGCCTTCTATATCAGAAATAGAAAATTTCATGAAATGTGGTCATATATAAGGAACAAATTCCTGAATAATTAATACCATTTTGGAGATATTTTAATATAAACATTATGTATAAATAAAATAAAATTTAACTGTAATATACAAAAGAGCCAGAATTTAACTGGCTTTTTTGTTTTTTATATTATTAAAAGCTGCAGGAAAGAGGTTAATTATGTGGGGAATGCTTATTTCAGTAATATCAGGTATTTTAATGAGTGTACAAGGAGTATTTAATTCAGAAGTAACAAAGCAGACAGGTGTATGGATTGCTGCTGCATTTGTGCAGGTTACAGCTTTTATTGTATGTATGGCGGCATGGTTTATAACAGGCAGGGAAAGCGGTTTTGGTGAAGTGGTCCTGGCAAGGCCTGTTTATCTTTTATCTGGGGGAATAATAGGTGCATTTATAACATATACCGTAATTATTGGAATGAATACGCTTGGACCTGCACAATCAGTAATTTTTATAATAACTGCACAAATTATTTCGGCATACCTTATTGAGCTTCTTGGGCTGTTTGGCGTAGAAAAAAGCCAGTTCCACTGGACAAAACTTCTAGGTGTTATATTAATGGCAGCAGGAATTATTATTTTTAAATGGAAAGATTTAAGGCAGTAATGCCTGTACAGCATATGTTGTAATAAATTTTAATTAAATTGTAATAAATTTGTTGATTGTACCTATTGTAATAATTTTTTATATTGGTTATTATGGTTAATAGTTACAGCTTATAACCAAGATGGCATAACCTTTCATATATTTTTATGAAGGGGGTTCTCTATGGTAAAAAATAAAATGGCAGTAATTGCCATTTGTCTTGTATTTATAGTATTTTCGGGTATTTTCTATATTAAGCCAGGTGTGGATAGAACAGGTGGCAGTATTACCAGCAGTACAGAAGCAGAAAGTACCAGTATGCCAGAAAGTGGCAGCCTTAAAGGGAAACAGGCAGAGAGCACACATATGCCGCCAGATATAATTGCAGTATATATTTGTGGTGCAGTGAAACATCCAGGGGTATACAGCCTGGAAAGTGGACAGAGATTATGTGATGCTGTAAATGCTGCTGGAGGTTTTAAGAAAACGGCAGCACGTTTATCTGTAAACCTTGCAATGCTTCTTAGTGATGGTGAACAGGTAATTATACCAACAAAGAAACAGGTGGCTTCATATAACAAGACATATAAGGGAAATAGTGCAGGGGCAAGGGACACTGCCAGCACAAATACAGACGGGCTTGTAAATATAAATACTGCGTCAAGGGAAGAATTAATGTCATTGCCTGGCATTGGTGCCAGTAAGGCAGATGCAGTTATAGAGTACCGTTTATCAAATAGTTTTAAGACTATTGAAGATATAAAAAATGTTACTGGTATTAAAGATGGTGTGTTTAACCAGATAAAGAACCAGATTACTGTATAAATGGAAGGATGGAATTATAATGGCTAGGAAAGTTTTAGTGGTTGATGATGAGAAATTAATTGTTAAAGGAATCCGTTTCAGCCTTGAGCAGGATGGAATGGAGGTCGACTGTGCGTATGACGGGCAGGAGGCTTTAGATTTCATTAATAATAATAAATATGATGTTATTCTTCTTGATATAATGCTTCCAAAGCTTAATGGTTTTGAAGTATGCCAGCAGATACGTGAATTTTCCAATGTACCCATTATAATGCTTACTGCTAAAGGTGATGATATGGATAAAATCCTTGGTCTTGAATATGGGGCAGATGATTATATTACAAAACCATTTAATATCCTGGAAGTAAAGGCAAGGATTAAGGCAATTATAAGAAGAAGCAGCCAGGCGGAAACAAAAGAGCCACAGAAAGTATATTCATATGGTGGTTTAAGGATTGATATAGACAGCAGGAGAGGATATATAAATGATATAGAAGTAAACCTTACTGCAAAAGAATTTGACCTGCTTGAACTTCTTATGCTTCATCCTAATAAAGTTTATGGGCGTGAGGAACTGCTTAATACTGTGTGGGGCTATGATTACCCTGGTGATGTAAGGACTGTGGATGTACATATCCGCCGTTTAAGGGAGAAGATTGAGGAATCTCCAAGTAATCCTTCTTACATCCATACTAAATGGGGTGTTGGTTATTATTTCCAGAAATAATTTATTATTTTATCTGGTATAATGGAGGAAGCATTTTGAAAAATGTATGGAATAACCTGCTATATAACCTTAAAAGCATGCGTGTCCAGGTCTTTGGAATTCTGTTATGTGTAGGCCTTATACCTATAGTGTTTTTATTTAGTGTAATTACTAATACATATGATACACAGATGGTTTCACAAAGGACTGATGAGCTGTATTCATATGGTACAGTTATTTCTAACCTTGTTGTGTCATCAGGATATCTTTCTGGCCATAATTCTGCAGAACTTGACAGTGAAACAGAAGAAATAGCTAATATTTACCAAGGACGTATAATAATTGTTGACAAAGATTTAAAGATTTTAAAAGATACTTATGGGCTTGAAGAGGGAAAGACCCTGATTTCCACGGAAGTTGTAAAGTGTTTTAGCGGGGGCAGTGGTAAAAGGTATGTAAACAGCCTGGGAGATTACAGACAGCTTACAATGCCTATAACTGACCCCCAGCTTAATGAAGTTTGTGGTGTAATTGTAATAAGCTATTCCACCAAGAATTTAGGGCTGGTTACACATGAAGTATCTAACAGGATATTGTTCCTGCTGCTTGGTATTGCACTTATTATAGTAATATTGTCATTTATATTTTCTCTGTTTATTGCGTCTTCACTTAATAAGGTGACAGAATCAATTAACGATATATCTAAAGGTGATATGGATACAAAGCTTGAAATGCATGGTTATACAGAGCTTGTAAAGATTTCAGAATCATTTAACCAGATGACAGAAGTTATCAGGAAACAGGAAAATTCAAGGCAGGAGTTTGTTTCAAATGTATCACATGAGTTAAAGACCCCTCTTGCGTCTATGAAGGTACTTTCAGACTCCCTTTTATCCCAGGAGGGTATGCCAGAAGAGATATACAGGGAATTTCTTGGGGATATAACTACTGAGATTGAGAGAATGACACAGATAATAAATGACTTGCTCTCAATGGTTAAGATGGATAAGAACAGTGCGAATATGCAGGTTGCCAATATAAGTATTAATGAACTGCTTGAACAGCTTCTTAAACGCTTAAGGCCTATTGCGGCAAAACGCAATATAGAGCTGGTATTTGAAAGTTACAGGCCTGTTATGGCAGATGTTGATGAAGTTAAGATATCAATAGCGTTAAACAATATTATAGAAAATGCAATTAAATATAATTATGATGATGGATGGGTCAGGGTTACATTAAATGCCGACCATAAGTTTTTCTTTGTGACTATACAAGATTCCGGTGTTGGTATTCCAGAGGACGTACAAGATAATGTATTTGAGAGGTTTTACAGGGTTGATAAGGCAAGGTCAAGGGAAACTGGTGGTACGGGGCTTGGTTTGTCACTTACAAGAAATGCAGTTCTTTTACACAGGGGTTCTATAAAGCTTTACAGTAAAGAGAAAGAAGGGACTACATTTACTGTAAGGATACCACTTAATTATATACCTTAGGAAGCGTCTGGAATTGCCAGAGCAATATTATTCTAATAAAAGGAGCTGTTCTTAAATGAAAATACGTGCATTTTGGTTTACATGCCTTCTGGCAGCAGGGTTTATATTGTGTACAGGATGCCAGAAGAACAGTGATGAGGATTACAAAGGATATTATATATTCGGGCTTGATGCTAATGAAACAAAGGTTGCTTATGAAAAGTACACTCCTGTGTCAAAAGATACAGAGGAACTTGTAGAAGAATTTTTAAATAAGATGTCAGATAAACCAGAGGATGTTTATATGAAAAAGGCGGTGCCAGATGATGTTACTATAGATAATTATGTAATATCAGAAGAAGGAAGCCTTTCAATTTACTTTAATTCTTCATATGGCAATTATACAGGAGTGCCAGAAATTTTAAGGCGGGCTGCTATTGTAAAGACACTTTGCCAGGTTCCAGGTGTAGAGGATGTGCAGTTTTATGTTGCTGGACAGCCTCTTACTACTTCTAATATGGAGGCAGTAGGTATTATGACAGCCAGCCAGTTTATTGATAATACAGGTGGTGAAACAAGTTATAAGCAGAATGCTACCCTTAATATGTATTTTTCTGATTATAAAGGGACAGCACTTGTTGAGGTTCCTGTAGAAATAACTTATGATGCTACAATTCCTTTAGAACAGCTTGCTATTGAACAGCTTATGAAAGGACCTTATTCTATAGAGGGTATAAATAAAAAAAGTGTGCTTCCTACAATACCTGCTGGTACAAGGCTTAATAATGTTACAATAAAGGAAAATACTTGTTATGTGGATTTTTCATCTGATTTTTTAAATAAACGTAAGTCAGTTACTTCTGATGTTGCAATATATTCTGTTGTAAATACACTTGTTGAACTTCCCGCAATTAATAAAGTCCAGTTCAGCATTGATGGCGGACAGGTTCTTGAATATAGTGATTCTGTTGGCTTTGGTGAGCCATTTGAAAGAAATCTTGACCTTGTGGTTTCAAGAGTGTCTGTTATGGAGTAATAAAGGTTAAAGATTTCTGTCTGGAAGGAGGGGGTTAAATAAAAAGACCAGCATTATGGATTTTTGCTGCACTTGTTGTATTATTTTGCATATACAGGTATTTCTTTAGTGATATAGATGATGACAGGTATTATGTAATGGATGGGGATTTTGATAAAAAGGCGGAGGCATATATAACAGGGACAGTATATAATTATGAAGAAAAAGAGAATAGTTATGCAGTATATCTGAAAGATATATATGTATTGTTTAAAGATAACGAAAAAGGATATAATTTATCCAGGCTGCTTGTATATATAAAAGAAGAGCCATTTTTTAAAATGGGCAGCAGGTTAAAAATTTGTGGAGATATATATAAATTTGATACACCTTCAAATCCTGGACAATTTAACCAGAAAGAATATTTTAAAGAAAAGAATATTTATTATATGGCATATGCTGGAACTGTTGTACAGGATGGCGTTGGATACAGTCCATTTTTAGAGAAACTGCATAAATTTAGGAAAAGTCTTGAAGATGTGTATAGCATGGCATTGCCTGGAAAAGAATGTGGAATTATATCTGCAATGGTGCTTGGCAGTAAAACACTTCTTGACATGGATATGCGGAGCCTTTACCAGCAAAGTGGCATAGGACATCTTCTTGCAATAAGTGGTCTTCATATTTCTATAATTTGTATAGCTGTGTATAAATTTATAAGGGCTTTGCTTATACTATTTTGTAATATAATACAATATATATATAAAGTTTTATATAACAGTATGGTTACAGGCAGTTTAGAACTGAACGGAAGAGAACCTGTTACATTAAAATATATAAATATGGTATCTGTAATGGCAAAGGTAGTACAAACTGTACCAGTATTTATAACGGCAGGTTTTTTATATTTGTATGGGGTTATAACAGGTTTTAGCATATCTACAAGCAGGGCTGTTATAATGATGGTTCTTATGCTTTTGGCGCCAATTATAAACAGAAGTTATGATATGGTTTCTGCAATGGCTGCCAGTGCTGTTATTATATTATTGCAAAAGCCATTTGCAGTGTATTCATGCAGTTTTCTTCTTTCATTTGGGGCGGTTGTGGGAATTGTTGTTGTATATCCAGTATTAAAATCACTTTATAAAGGCAGGCCAGAAGATATTAACGGGTACAACTTGCGCATAAAATATATACAAAAGTTTGAAAAGTTTCTTAAAACCAGACATTCTGGTAAGACCAGAATTAATAAAAGAGATTTCTATAAATATCTTTTAATGCATCTTAAATATTTATCTTATATAATTTTTGAAAAAATTATAGATTTATTTCTATCAAGTCTTTCTATCCAGATTATAACATTTCCAGTTATATTATATTTTTACTATGAATTTCCTCTATATGGTATATTTATAAATATTATTGTGCTTCCGCTTGTGTCATTGCTTGTAATTACTGCAGCTGTAGGAGGGCTGGCCGGTTTAGCCTGCCTGCCACTGGCAAAGTTTGTACTTGGAAGTGCATATATACTTTTAAACATTTATGAAACTGTGTGTAAGGTTGCTGCAAAACTTCCATATAACATAATAATTACAGGAAGGCCAGAAAACTGGCAGATAATTATATATTTTATAATATTATTTTTTATCTTTTATATTGTTATATACAAGGATTATAAAAATTCTGGTTTTGTGGCAGCAATTATATCTCTATTATTTTTCTTAATTATTTATACAAAAAGATATAACGGGCTTAATGTATCATTTCTTGACACAGGGCAGGGCGATGCTGTATTTATACAAGATAAAGAAGGGGTTGTTTATCTTATTGATGGTGGAAGCAGCAGTGTAAAAGATACAGGCAGGTACAGGATAATACCTTTTCTTAAATATAATGGTATAAGCAAAATTGACTATATGATTATGACACATCCTGATGAAGACCATATTTCAGGGCTTAAAGAAATACTAGAACAAAGTATAGATGGGATTAAAGTGTCATGCTTGCTTGTGCCAGACCCTGCAGATAAGTGTAAAGATAAGGCATATTATAATATAATAAACCTTGCTTCACAGAACAATATAAACACAAGATATATAAAGCCAGGAGATATATTATTAAGCAAAGACAGCTTCCATATGGAATGCTTGCATCCACAGGAAGGTTTTAATGCAGATTCTGCCAATGCTTATTCAACTGTATTAAGTGTTACATACGGTGATAATTCATTTTTATTTACAGGTGATATTGAAGGGAATGGCGAAAATGCACTTTTGGAAAGGCTGGTTACAGATAAAACACTTCCTGTACATTATAATGTTTTAAAAGTGGCACACCATGGTTCTAAAAATTCTTCATCAGATGCATTTTTAAAAAGAGTATCACCAGATATATCAATAATATCATGTGGGGAAAATAATACTTATGGGCATCCACATAAAGAACTGCTTGAGAGAATAGAAAATTCTGGCAGCAGATGGGTTGCTACTAAAGATGCAGGAGCAGTAACAGTGCTAAGTGATGGACAAAATATTACCATAAAAAGCTACAAGAATTAATATACAAGATAGTGTTTAAAAATTAAATATCTCACAAATTATGTGGTTCTGGCAATTCCAAAATTTTACCGTCCAAAAGCCATGTTGCAAACATGGCTTTGCCGCATTCTGCTTGGATGGGATGTGCAGTGGTACATTTTGTAGTGTTTTTTATATAATATGCTTGTTATGGATGGGTATAGATATACCAGTATTTACTGCAAGCCTGGGTCTGGTTTTAGATACACTTTTATATGGAATATTTGGTGTAATGGTGCTTACCCCTATTAAAGGCAGGCTTAAAAAAATATAAATACTGGTAATTTATAAAATTATTGCTTGTTATTCTATACAATCAGTTTTAAAATTTTGAAATGTAAAAAATTTTAAATATACAGGATATTTTTGGTAATGGGGGGCTGTCGCACTAAGAATAAAAATACAAGATATAGTATTTTAGTAAAATAAAAGTTTCTATATATTGTATAATACTTTCTTAATGCGATAGCCCCATATAATTATAAATTTTATTTTTTTCAGCAGTATTGTTAAGTACCATTTTTCAACACAGATTTTGTATATAACTTATTTTGAAATATTATAAAAGATATAAAGTGTTAAGTTAAAGCAAACTTTTCAGTTTTGTTATTTCTGGTTTCATAAAAGAAGGAAAATTACTAACAGGTATATCCTTATAACACTGTAATGTAAAGAGTGAATAAAAATAAAAGCTGTCTAAAAATTCATCTGGGAAATCATTATACATATCCCAGAATTCATCTTCATTTTCTTCATCTTCAGGGTATAAATATTGTTCATCCAGCATATCAGAAAAAAGTGGAAGATGCTTAAGTGGGAGTGGGATTTTTTCCGATTCTCCTATATCATTATAGAAACTGCAGCTTTTTACAATTATTATAAAAAAATCTAGTAGTTCATGGGCAATATAACCAGCAATTTTATTTTGCTCTGCCAGTTGTGCCATATGGTCAAAAATACGTGTAAGGAATATCATTGTAAACGGGGTGGAGTGCCATAAGGTAGCCTGGTGTTCAATATTTTCTTCAATAAAACTAAGTGCTGTTTTTACAGTACCCATATTTTTCATATCCCATATATCATTTAAGTATCCTGGAATCCTTGCTGCCATTCCATATGCTGTAGACAGCCTGTCCCATGGCACATCTTCAATTTTTACATTTTGTATGTATTTTTTATTTTCATCCATAATAACCCTCCATTTTCATAAACAAGTGTTTTTAATTATTTACCTAATAGTAATTATAATAAGGCAAAATATAGAATTTTTCAATGACAAATAGATTTCTTTATGGTACAATGAAGTAGATTTTGGAAAAATATATTAATTGTCTTTGAGCATGTTTGGGAATATTTATTGCTGTACCAGGCTAGAGGGTGGATTTTCAAATGCGCTCATACAGGCGGAATTGGAGGCAATAATGGATTACAAAAATGCAGGTGTTGATATTGAAGCAGGCTATAAAGCAGTTGAACTTATGAAAAAGCATATAGCAAGTACGATGCGTGATGAAGTCCTTACAGGTATTGGCGGTTTTTCGGGAGCATTTTCATTAAAAGAATTTAAGAAAATGGAACAGCCAGCACTTGTATCAGGAACAGATGGTGTTGGAACCAAATTAAAAATTGCTTTTGAGATGGACAAACACGACACTGTTGGAATTGACTGTGTTGCAATGTGTGTAAATGATATTGCATGTGCTGGAGGGGAACCTTTATTTTTCCTTGATTATATAGCATGTGGGAAAAATGAACCTGAAAAAATTGCAAGTATTGTAAGCGGCGTTGCAGAAGGATGCAGGCAGTCAGATGCTGCGCTTATAGGTGGTGAAACAGCTGAGATGCCAGGATTTTATCCTGAAAATGAATATGACCTTGCAGGTTTTGCAGTTGGTATTGTTGACCAGAAGAATATGATTACTGGAAGCCAGATAAAACCAGGTGATGTACTTGTAGGAATTGCCTCATCGGGGCTGCACAGCAATGGTTTTTCACTTGTGCGCAAAGTATTTGACATTAGTAAAGAAGGACTTAATAAAACTTATGAATCACTTGGCGGAAAGACCCTTGGTGAAACTATTCTTAAACCAACTGTTATATATGTGAAAACACTGCGTACAATTAAAGAAGGCGGCGTAACCATTAAGGGGTGCAGCCATATTACAGGTGGTGGTTTTTATGAAAACATACCACGTATGCTGCATAATGGTGTACATGCATATATAAAGACAGACAGTTATGAAATTCCGCCTGTTTTTGGCATGCTTGCCAAGGATGGGGATATATCAAGGGATGCAATGTATAATACCTACAATATGGGTATTGGCATGGTAATAGCAGTTGATGAAGCAGATGCAGACAAAGCAGTGAACCTTATTAAAGTTTCAGGACATGAAGGATTTATTGTTGGTGAAGTAGTAGAAGGTGAGAAAGGTATTACATTAGCATAACAAAGAATACCACACAGCAGAGCTGCAAGGTATCTGGTTCTGCACAGGTATGTCTGGATGATGCCAGGCAGGCTTGTGCATCCTTACTTTGGCTGTGTGCAAATAAATATAAAAGAAAAGAGGGATATTATGCAGAAAATTGCTGTATGTGTTTCCGGTGGCGGGACAAACTTACAAGCAATTATTGACAGTATAGCAGATGGTATTATAAAGAATACGGAAATATCTGTGGTTATAAGCAATAAAAAAGATGCTGCTGCCCTTGGACGTGCAGAAAAGGCAGGAATTCCTGCCTTATGCATAAGCCCTAAGGAATATGGGGACAGAGACCAGTTTGCTGGTGCGATGGTGGATACCCTTAAAAAGTACAATATAGATTTAGTAGTATTTGCAGGATATCTTGTAGTAGTTCCAGAGAAACTTACAAGAGAGTACAAGAACCGTATTATAAATATACACCCGTCACTTATCCCTGCCCACTGTGGTATGGGGTACTATGGGCTTAAAGTACATGAAAGCGTGCTTGCAGCAGGCAATAAAGTTACAGGTGCTACGGTACATTTTGTAGATGAAAAGGCTGACCATGGGCCAATTATACTGCAGAAGGCTGTAGATGTCTGTGAAGGTGATACTCCAGAAATCCTTCAGAAACGTGTAATGGAGCAGGCAGAATGGAAAATACTGCCAGAAGCGGTTAATTTAATTGGCGAAGGAAGAGTATATATAAAAGATAATATTGCACATATTAAATAACTATTATACAGGTGGGCGTGCAGCATATAAGGCAGATGCCTGCTGCATACCCCTTGCAGAGGAGGCTTAGTATCAGTATGAAAGTTTTAATAGTTGGAAGCGGCGGGCGTGAACATGCTATTGCGTGGAGTGTTTCACAAAGTAAAAGGGCAGACAAAATTTATTGTGCACCTGGCAATGGCGGTATAGCTGGAATTGCAGAGTGTGTTAATATTTCGGCAATGGAGTTTGAAAAACTTGCAGATTTTGCCCAGGAAAATGAAATAGACCTTACAATAATTGGAATGGATGACCCACTTGTAGGCGGGATTGTAGATGTATTTGAAGAAAGAGGTTTAAGAGTATTCGGTCCACGTAAAAATGCTGCTATAATTGAAGGTTCTAAGAGTTTTTCCAAAGACCTTATGAAAAAATATGGCATACCAACATGCCACTATGAAACATTTACATCACCAGAAGAAGCTATTTTATATCTTGAAAATGCCACTTTTCCAGTTGTATTAAAGGCAGACGGGCTTGCACTTGGGAAGGGTGTGCTTATATGTAATAACTTGCAGGAGGCAGAAGCTGGAGTTACAACACTTATGCTTGACAAACAGTTTGGTGATGCAGGTGACACAATAGTAATAGAAGACTTTATAACAGGACCAGAAGCTTCTGTACTTTGTTTCTGTGATGGTACACATATAAAACCTATGACAAGTGCACAGGACCATAAGCGTGCTAAGGATGGTGACCAGGGGCTTAATACAGGTGGTATGGGTACATTTTCACCAAGCCCGTTCTATACAGAGGATATAAAGAAATTCTGTGAAGAGAAGATTTACCAGCCAACAATGGATGCAATGAAGGCTGAGGGAAGGGATTTTACAGGAATACTTTTTGTAGGGCTTATGCTTACAGAAGAAGGACCACGTGTACTTGAATATAATGCAAGGTTTGGTGACCCAGAGGCACAGGTAGTCCTTCCACGTATGAAAAATGATATACTGGATGTAATTGATGCATGCATAGATGGCAGGCTTGACCAGATAGATTTAGAATTTGAAGATAATGCTGCTGTATGTGTTGTGCTTGCTTCAGATGGATATCCTGAGCATTATGACAAAGGTAAACTTATAACAGGACTTGAAAACTTTGAAGGTAAAGATGGATATTATGTATTCCATGCAGGGACTAAGAAGACAGATGATGGCATAGTTACAAATGGCGGCAGGGTTCTTGGAATTACGGCTAAAGGCACAGACCTTAAAGAAGCAAGAGCAAATGCATATAAAGCAACAGAATGGGTAGAATTTGAGAATAAATATATGCGTAGTGATATTGGAAAATCTATTGATAAAATATAGTTACTATTTATAGCATTAAGGAGGAAAAATATGTATTCATTTGATGAGGTAAAGAATTTTGACCCAGAAATAGCAAAAGCTATAGAGCAGGAAACAGGAAGGCAGAGGGATAATATTGAGCTTATTGCGTCTGAAAACCTTGTAAGCAAGGCTGTTATGGCAGCAATGGGAAGCACTCTTACCAATAAATATGCAGAGGGTTATCCAGGCAAAAGGTATTATGGCGGATGCCAGTATGTGGATATTGCTGAAGACCTGGCAAGGGACAGGGCTATGGAGCTTTTTGGCTGCACATATGCTAATGTACAGCCTCATTCAGGGGCACAGGCAAATATGACTGTATTCTTTGCACTTATGGAGCCAGGAGATACATTTATGGGAATGAACCTTGACCATGGCGGACATCTTACACATGGAAGCCCTGTAAACCTTTCTGGCAAATATTTTAAATGTGTACCTTATGGTGTCAATGATGAAGGATTTATTGATTATAATGATGTAGAGAGAATTGCAAAAGAGTGCAAACCAAAGGTAATTATAGCAGGTGCAAGTGCATATGCACGTAAAATTGACTTTAAACGTTTCCGTGAAATTGCAGATTCTGTTGGTGCTTACCTTATGGTTGATATGGCTCATATTGCAGGTCTTGTTGCATCAGGATACCATGAAAGCCCAATTCCTTATGCGCATGTAACAACAACTACTACACATAAGACACTCCGTGGACCACGTGGAGGCATGATACTTTCAAGCAAAGAATTTGCAGAAGAGCACAAGCTTAATAAATCTTTATTCCCTGGAATACAGGGTGGTCCTCTTATGCATGTTATTGCGGCAAAAGCAGTATGTTTTAAAGAGGCACTTGACCCTTCATTTAAAGAGTATGGTAAAAATATTATTGACAATGCACAGGCTCTCTGTAAGGGATTAATGGAACGTGGAATTAAGATAGTTTCAGGAGGCACAGATAACCATCTTATGCTTGTTGACCTTGCTGATAAGGGGCTTACAGGCAAAGAAGTTGAAAAATGGCTTGATGAAGCACATATTACATGCAATAAAAATACTATTCCAAATGACCCACAGTCACCATTTGTTACAAGCGGAATACGTCTTGGTACAGCCGCTATTACAACAAGGGGATTTAAAACAGATGATACGGATAAAGTTGCAGAAGCAATAGCAATGGTTATTAATGACCCAGAAGGCAATAAAGCAAAAGCAACAGAGATTGTTAAATCATTGACAGATAAGTATCCTCTTTATGAATAAGATAGCATTAACAGCAGGATGGATATAAACAATTCCTGCATATGGCTAGCAGATTTTTATATAATAAGGTTAAATTAAGATTACAGGCAGATGCTGTGTTACAGTATTATCTGCCTGTAATTGTATAGTGAAGGAAGGAGATAATTAAATGGTTACAAAGAAATTTCAAGATTTAGAATTATCTGCACTGGGGCTTGGCACAATGCGTCTGCCTGTTATAGATGGTGATGATTCAAAGATTGATGAAGAGAAGACAAAAGAAATGGTTGCCTATGCTATGGGAAATGGCATTAATTATTATGATACAGCATGGGGATACCATAGTGGAAATTCAGAAATTATAATGGGAAAGGTTCTTAGCGATTACCCACGTGACAGTTATTATCTTGCTACAAAATTCCCTGGATATGACCTTTCCAATATGGATAAAGTAGAAGATATTTTTGAAAAACAATTAGAGAAATGTAATACAGAATATTTTGATTTTTATTTATTCCACAATGTATGTGAAATGAATATTGACGCTTATCTTAATGAAGAATATGGTATATATAAATACCTTATGGAACAGAAAAAGAATGGCCGTATACGTCATCTTGGATTTTCTGCACATGGGGATTATAATGTAATAAAACGTTTTCTGGAAGCATATGGTAAGGATATGGAATTTGGCCAGTTACAAGTAAACTATATTGACTGGTCATTCCAGGAAGCTAAAGAAAAGGCTGGGTTACTGGAAGAATACAATATTCCACTGTGGGTAATGGAACCACTGCGGGGTGGTAAACTGGCAAAACTTCCAGAAGCAGCAGAAGCAAAGCTTAAGAACCTTCGTCCTGGTGAAAAAACACCAGCATGGGCATTCCGCTTCTTACAGGCTATACCAAATGTTACAATGATTCTTTCTGGAATGTCATCATTTGAACAGTTAAAAGAGAATATAAGAACATTTGAAACAGATAAACCATTATCCAGTGAAGAGATGGATACACTGCTTGGGATTGCAGAGGGAATGTTAAAAGGTGCACTTCCATGTACAGCATGCCATTACTGCACAAGCCATTGTCCAAAAGAACTTGATATACCTATGCTTCTTGGCCTTTATAATGAACATAGTTTTAGTGATGGTGGTTTTATTGCACCAATGGCACTTATGTCTGTACCAGAAGAGAAACATCCATCTGCATGTATTGGCTGCCGCAGTTGTGAAGCAGTCTGTCCACAGCAGATAAAAATATCTGAAGCTATGAGTGATTTTGCAAAGAGGATGGAATTATCAGAAATGTAAATTATACTTAAATTTTCTCTTGAAATATTGATAAAAATAAAGTAAAATTGCTGGTAGTGTGGTTTGCTTCTAACAGAGACTGGCATAATTATTAAGAGGCTTACAAAAAATTGTCTGGATTTAAGTTGTTTTCTTTATTACTAAAGCAGACAGAAAAGAACAAGAAGTAAGATGTGGAAGGGAGAGGTTACATATGAAAGCATATGTAGATATGGACCATAATGAGTTATTATCACTAAAAGCAAGTTTAGAAGAAAAGTTTAAGACAGAACAGGCAAAAGGGCTTTCCCTTAATATGGCAAGAGGCAAGCCAGGAGTTTCACAGCTGGCTATTTCCATGCCTATGTTAGATGTAGTGAATAAAGATTCAGATATGAATACTTTGCTGGGCAATGATACCAGGAATTATGGTGACTGGGATGGTATTGGCGAGTGCAGGCAGTTAATGGCCGATATGATGGAAGTAAAGAAAGCAAATGTAATTGTATGTGGAAACTCCAGTTTAAATATTATGTATGATACGGTTATGCGCTCTATGGCAATGGGAGTAAATGGCATGACACCGTGGTGCAAGTTAGATAAAGTGAAGTTTTTATGTCCAGTTCCTGGATATGACAGGCATTTTAAAATTACAGAATTATTTGGAATTGAGATGATACCAGTCCCTCTTGGAGAAGACGGACCAGATATGGACATGGTAGAACAGTATGTTAACAATGATAATGCAGTTAAAGGAATCTGGTGTGTGCCAAAATATTCAAATCCAACTGGAATTACTTATTCAGATGAAGTAGTAAGACGCTTTGCAAATTTAAAACCAAAAGCAGAAGATTTCAGGATTTTTTGGGATAATGCATATTGTATCCATTATATCTTTGAAGAAACACAGGATAAGATTTTAAATATATTAGAAGAATGTGAAAAAGCAGGAAATCCAAATATGGTTTATGTATTTGCGTCTACTTCAAAAGTAAGCTTTCCAGGTTCTGGTGTATCAGCTATTGCAACATCGCTTGAAAATATGGAATACATTAAGAAGTTTATGACAACCCAGATTATTGGGCATGATAAAATAAACCAGCTGCGCCATGTGAGGTTCTTTAAAAATATAGATGGTTTAAATGCACATATGAAGAAACACGCAGATTTGATACGTCCAAAATTTGAAGCAGTACTTAATATCCTGGAATTAGAACTTACAGGGCTTGGAATTGGAAGCTGGACAAAGCCAAGAGGTGGATATTTTATTTCATTTAATTCGATGCCTGGCTGTGCAAAAGCAATTGTTGCAAAATGTAAGGAGCTTGGACTGGTTCTTACAGGTGCAGGTGCAACATATCCATATGGAAAGGATCCTGATGACTCTAATATACGTATTGCACCTACTTTCCCTACACCAGAAGAGATGGCAGAGGCAGCAAAGATGTTTGTTATTTGTGTAAAACTGGCTTCTGTTGAAAAACTGTTAGGTGAATAATTACTAATAATAAAACTAAAAAGTGATATAAACTGTTTTTTATGGTTTTAATAGTTTATATCACTTTTGTATATTTATATAATAATATTTTGCATGGTATGTTCCAGGTTTTATCCTTCTGTAAGCCCAAGTATAGCTAAATCCATTACTGGACTGCCGGTACTGCCACATTCAGGACATTTATAAGTTCCATAATAATACTGCAGTTTCTTTACACTTTTTTCATCGCCAAGGGTATGCAGTATATTGCTTAAAAAAACATATGTATTATCAAGTGACTTGTTATCCCATTGTCCTATAACAGAGGCAGCAGGTGTAACCACTGAATTTAATACTTCACTTGCTTCACAATTATCATTAATATCATATTCAAGTTCTATGTTTTCATCAAGATAGCCACAAGCTTTACAATAAGGAAAACACTGGCTCCAGTTACCCAGAACCAGGATAAAAGCTTCTTCTCTTTTTCCTAAAAATGCTAAAAGGGCAGCACATATATAAGGCAGGTCATTATAATTATATTCTTTAAGGTTGTCAAGTTTATTAAGGAAAATATCTTCTGCTTCTTTTTTAAAAAATAATATGCTTTTCTGGTAATTATCCATAATATCCTCTGGGACTTTATCTTCACTATTATAATGGTTATATGGAATATCTGATGAAAGAGTTATTCCTGCATTAGTTAAAATTAATATTTGCATTTTAAAATCATCTTTTCCACGCCAATAGCTATATATCTTTGTTAAATAAGGCAGGGCAAGATAAAGCGCAGGATAAAAAGACATCTGGTGTCCAAGCTGTTGCCATATATTATCAAAAGAAATCATATAATCACTGTCACCAGATACATCAAAAGATTTTTCATTTTCTGGTACATCAGGTTCAGGTATTAATAAGCCTTTAAGGTCTTCTGTTATATTTCCATAAGCACCTTTATATATATCCCATAATTCTGAATTTAAACTGGCAGTTTCTATATGAGTAAAATTATCTTCCATATTAACCTCCATTTTTTGTTTATATTTTATATCTGGATTTTAAGTTTTTGTGTTTTATAATTAAGAAAATTCTACCATATTTATGTATAAAAGTCTATTATTTAGAAATGTTTTTGACAGTAACAGAGTAAACTTATATAATATTATTTGGAAATTATTTCTGGGGGTTATTGGTTATGTTAAGTGAAAAGCTGTTGTCAGATATCAGGAATGGAACAAAGATGACTTTAAAACAACAGTTCCAGCTTGTGTTTTTTCTTAGTATCCCTGCTGTAATGGCACAGGTTACTTCTGTTGTTATGCAGTATATTGATGCATCTATGGTAGGAAGCCTGGGTGCAGAGGCTTCTGCGTCAATAGGCCTGGTTTCAAGTTCTACATGGTTATTTGGGGGTGTATGTGGTGCAGTGTCTTCTGGCTTCTCTATACAGGCAGCACAAAGTATTGGGGGAGGCAGGATAAAGGATGCAAGAAGTATTATGCGCCAGGCTGTTATTGCAGCTTTTATTTCAAGCATAGTTCTGGCAGCAGCAGGAGCTATAACCAGCATTAACCTGCCAGCCTGGCTTGGAGGGGCTTTAGAGATACAGAAAGATGCAAGGTATTATTTTTTAATATATGTTTTATCATTGCCCGCTGTCCAGGCAAGCCGCCTTGCAGGAGGGCTGCTGCAGTGCAGTGGAAATATGAAAGTACCAGGGATACTTAATACTTTAATGTGTATACTGGATGTAATCTTTAATTTTATTCTAATTTTTCCATCAAGGGAAGTAAAGGCAGCAGGAATTATATTAAATGTCCCTGGTGCAGGTCTTGGAGTTGCAGGGGCAGCACTTGGAACAGCACTTTCACAGCTTGTTATAGCAGTTTTAATGATGTATTTCCTATGTTTTAAATCAGATATTTTCAAAATAAAACAAGGAGAAAGCTGGAAACTTAAGAAGGATTGTATATTAAGGGCTGTAAAGCTTGCACTTCCAATAGGCTGGGAGAATTTAATGATGTGTGGTGCTATGGTTGTTTCTACACGTATTGTTGCACCATTGGGGTCTGTTCCAATCGCTGCTAATTCTTTTGCTGTTACAGCAGAAAGCCTTTGTTATATGCCAGGTTATGGGATTGCCGAGGCAGCAGCAACACTTTCAGGGCAAAGCATAGGGGCAGGAAGGAAAGAACTTGCACGCAGATTTGCAAGGCTGTCAGTGTGGTCTGGCATTGCCAGTATGTCGGTTACTGGTGCAGCAATGTTTTTTGCAGCACCTTTTATGATGTCACTTCTTACACCAGACCTGGCGATACAGGCACTTGGTGTTTCAATATTAAGGATAGAAGCATTTGCAGAACCAATGTATGGCGCTTCGATTGTAGCCTCTGGGGCATTCCGTGGGGCAGGGGATACACTTGTTCCTAGTATGATGAATTTTGGAAGTATATGGTTTGTAAGGATTACACTTGCATTGCTTTTAGTTGGTAATCTTGCTTTAAAAGGTGTATGGATTGCAATGTGTATAGAATTATGTTTCCGTGGAATGATTTTTATGGTACGCCTTTACAGTGGACGCTGGATGAAAAAATAAATATATGTTTTTTAATGTGCTATGGCAATTATATAACACAAATTTTAAATTAATATAAAAAACAGAAAAATAAGCACCCATTATTAATTATTTATAAAGTTATGGGTGCTTATTTTTAAGTTTTAAACTATTATTTCAAATAATGCAAATAAAATAATAAGTATTAAAGCAATTATAGAGATTGAGAGCAGGATTATAAATATAATAGATGCTTTCACACATTTATGGTCTCTAAAAGAAAGAAATATTATATCTATAACATCAGCTGTAAAGAAAAATTGTAGTATAGAATGTAAAACAGCCATGCCTTTAGACCTTTTGCCCGTTTTACAAGATAACACTAGATATGAAATTGTATAAGGTGATCCAAAAGCGAGTACCAGCCATCCTGCAATACATAAAATAGCTGCCAGTGCAAATCCAACTATAAACATAGGAGGCATTGGAAGCAATATTCCTGAAATTAAACTGCCAGCCACAAGAAACCCTCCTGCAATAAAAAATGGAACCATACAATATTTTACAATAATACAGGAATTAAACATAATGTTATAATATTCTGGTTTGCAGTAACGGGCAGACATAATAATATTTAATATACCAAAAATAAATGGCGTAAATGCCAAATAGTGTATAAATGAAATCCTGGATTCTGTAAAGAATGATATAAACGCCATATACACGGATATTATATATAATACTGGAAATATGTAAAATAAACGTTGTCTGCTTGTTTCTTTCATAATTAAATTCCTTATCTTTTATAACTTTGGTAATTATTTATTCCTGCAAAGGCAAAATAAAGATAGCAGGTTTACTTGTATTATCTGGGATGCCTGTGAGGGTAAAATAATCCGTCTCAATGTTTATTTTATATAATATTATACCAGAATATTTTTATTGTTTCAATAATGTAGTAATTTAAGTTTCCATATTTTTTAGTATGTATGGAAAAGAAGGTTGTTGGAATTATAATTGTACTATTTGGCCAGGAGGAAGTGGTTAATATGCAATATCTTTATATGCAATTTCATCTGTTTTTTCATTTATTAAGCAGACACCAATTCCATTATCGTCATAATCTTCACCACCCCATGTCCTTGAGAAAAGCAAATATATACATATAGGGTCTTTTGGCTGGAAATCATATTCCACAGCCAGAGCGGCAGGGCATAAGGCATGGACAGTTTTTTTAGCTTGTATGGCACAAAGAGGTATCTGGCTTCCGTGTACATATATAATGTAAGTATACTTACATCATTACTGCTCTTAACATTAATATAGTTTTAATAATATCTGGAACAATAATTTTATATAGTTATATTTTAACACAAATATAATTGTTATTATAGTTTAAATGTAATAAAACTTGACATAACCTTATTTTCTAATATAATGAAAACAGATATAATATTACAGGAAATGGCAGACATGGGTTCTAATTATAGATACAGGCAATTTATAATACCTGTGGATGCAGGTTTAAATATAGAATTGCAAGAGAGGAGGTTATTATGTTAGAAATCAAGGGAAAAATTGGTACAGCGTTATGTTATGCAAATATTATAGAGGAAGAGGCTGTGGAACAGATACGCAGAATGTGTGATTATGATTTTACAGAAGGCAGCAGTATACGTATTATGCCAGATGTACACGCAGGAAAGGGCTGTACTATTGGTACTACTATGACAATAAAAGATAAAGCAGTGCCTAATGTAGTTGGTGTAGATATTGGATGTGGCATGTATACAGTGGAACTTGGCAAGGCAGATATTGATTTTGAAAAAGTAGATGAAGCAGCACATTTTATCCCTTCAGGCATGCATGTATGGGAAGGGCGGCAGGAGCGTTTTAACCTTCAGGATTTGCAATGTTACCGTACTCTTAAGAATACAAAATACCTTGAGAGAAGCCTTGGCACCCTGGGCGGTGGCAACCACTTTATTGAGATAGACCAGTCATCAGATGGTACAAATTATCTTGTTATCCATACAGGCAGCCGCAACCTTGGCAAACAGGTTGCAGAATTATACCAGGGACTTGCAGTGGATCTACATTCTGGAAAAGAGGAATACTTTAAAAAAAGAGATGCACTTATAGTAGAATATAAAGCAACAGGACGCAGGAAAGAAATCCAGAAGGCATTAAAAGAACTTGCATGGGAGAGAAGGGACTGTCTTATACCAGATGATTTATGCTATGTTTATGGCAAATATTTTGAATATTATCTGCATGATGTTGAAATTTGCCAGCAGTTTGCAAGAAGAAACCGTGAAAAGATTGCAGAAATACTTATAGAACGTACAGGCATGACAGCAGGAAAATCATTCCATACAATCCATAATTATATTGATACTGAAAACATGATTTTAAGAAAAGGTGCAATATCTGCTTATAAAGATGAAAAAATATTAATTCCAGTTAATATGAGGGATGGAAGTATACTGGCAATGGGAAAAGGCAATCCAGACTGGAATTACTCTGCACCACATGGTGCAGGAAGGCTTATGTCACGTACCAAAGCTAAAGAATCATTAAGCATGGAAGAGTATAAACATACAATGGAAGGGATTTATACAACATCTGTTAATGAAGCGACGCTTGATGAAGCACCAATGGCTTATAAATCTTTAGAGGATATTATTGATGTAATCAGTGAATCTGTAGATATAATTGATATTATGAAACCTGTATATAATTTTAAAGCATCAGAATAAGTTAGTATAGTATCCAGAAGATATTTACTATAGGAGGATTTACCATGTTGGTAACTGGGAAACTGTTAAAGCCGTTAAAAGAGACAAGGTATCTTAATGTAGAAAATACAGACAGATACAGACCTGTTTTACGGCTTTTTTATATGAATTATGAAAAGCTTAAATATTGGATGTACATGGAAGAAGTCTATGAAGAACTTAAAGAAGATGCTTATTTTGCGCAGTACACTATAGAACAGTGCCAGCAGGATTTAGCAACCCTTGTTTCATGGGGTAATCTTGATACAATGCAGGATACAAGAAAAGTAACAACACTGGAAGAATTTAAAAATAAAAAATTCAGGTACCAGCTTTCAGCATATGCTATAGAAATTGAAAGAATGGTTATCCATCTTGAAAATATTTTTGTAGAAGGTGCTTCATTAGAGCCAAGCCTTTTGGAGCGTATCAGACATAATGTACACCGTCTTGGCAATATTTTAGAAGAACCAGAAGAAAAAATTTACAGCTGGTGGAAAGATTTAACTAGTGATTTTATCAGGCTTAATAAAAATTACCATGATTATATGAGGACACTTGACAGTGTAAAAGCAGAAGAAATAATGAAAACAAGGGAATTTCTTGTATTTAAAGACAGCTTAATTGAATATTTAAGGAATTTTGTAAAAAGCCTGCAGCAGAATGTAGATATAATAGGACATTATATAAAAAATACTCCAGAAGAAAATATTGTAAAAATAATAGAAAAAGTCCTGGCATATGAAATGTCAGTCCCAAGGATGGATACAGAAGCAGATGAAAAACTTATTAAAGAAAATCTTGAAGGGCAATGGCAAAGTATTGAAGAATGGTTTGTAAACAGAAATGGAAAAGAAGCAGAAGCAGGCAGGGTTTTTGATGTTACAAATGATGTTATACGTAAGATTACACGTTATGCAACAAGAATTAGTGAAATGATAAATGCAGGTGCAAACCGCAGGGAAGAATATTATAAGGTTGCCCAGATGTTTAATAATTGTAATAATATTAATGAGGCACACAGGCTTTCTTCTAATGTTTTTGGAATTGAAAGCTGCCTGCATTTAAAAGGTGAAATTGAAAGGGAAACGGAGAGCATTAACAGTGGTGTGTATGAAGAAAGGCCACATATAGTAGAAATTACTCCAAGAACCAGGACATACAGGGATAAAGCCCAGAGGACGGGGATTATCGACAGGACAAAGGAGAAAGAAGCAGCAAAGCATGCTGCTATTGAAAGAATTGAAATGGAACGTAAACTTTTAGACAGCTATATAAAAGATGACAGGCTGGATTTTGCAGGACTTCCAGTACTTGAGCCATCTGTCAGGGATACTTTTTTAACATGGCTCTCAAAAGCACTTGAAAGAAAGGACAGAAGTGCAAAGACAGAAGATGGAAGAAATTATTTTATTGAAGAACATGAAGGGCAGGCTTGTGTTGTAGAATGTACAGACGGGAAATTTACAATGCCTGCATATATAATATGTTTTAAATAAATTATAATTACAAAAGGACAGGATTAATGAACGCATTAGAAATATTGTTAAGTAAACGATGGATTGTAAAAAGCAGGGAAAAAGAATTGTATTACCAAGTAAAAGACCAGTTAGGGGAATACAGGAATTTCTTGAATGAAAAGCTTGGATACCATATTGTTATAACACCAAACCTTATTAAACTTGAAAAAGTACCAGCCCAGCCAGAAAACTGGATGGGCATATTAGAGTTTAAAGAAAAGACAGAATATATATTTTTATGCCTTGTGTTAATGTTCCTTGAAGATAAAGAGGCAGAGGAACAATTTGTGCTTTCGGATTTAACAGAATATGTACAAGGACAGTGGAGAGAAGATGAAATTGACTGGACTGTTTACCGTAACCGCAGGTGTTTTGTAAAGGTATTAAAGTTCTGTGTAAATTGTGGAATGTTAAAAGTAGATGATGGAAACGAAGAGAATTTTTCAAAGGATAATGAAGCAGAAGTGTTATATGAAAATACGGGAATATCCAGGTATTTTATGCGTAATTTTGCAATGGATATATCAGGCTTTACAAGTCCCTCGGATTTTGGGAATAAAGAGTGGATTGGGATGGATGAGGACAGAGGGATTATCCGCAGGCAGAGGGTTTACCGCAAACTGCTTATGGCTATGGGGGTTTATAAAACAGAAGATACAGAAGAAGATTTTCTTTATATAAAGAATTACAGGAATATAATACAGGGGGAACTTTCAGGACTGGCAGATTGTAACCTGCATATACATAAAAACAGTGCATTTCTTGTTTTAGGTGAAGACTGCCGTATGGGAAGATGTTTTCCAGAAGAAAATACATTGTCAGATATTACGCTGCTATGTGGCGGTATTATACGTGAAATGCTTGAAAGCGGGGAAATAAACTGTCCTGTAGATGAGAGGATAGTTATGCCTGTACAGAAGTTTATAAGGATTCTGGAAAATTGTAAAGAGAAATACCAGGAAGGTTTTCCTAAAAAATACAGGGAAATGACAATGAACGAATTTGTAACAATAGTAAAGCAGTATATGGAAGAAATGGAACTGGCAGGCACAAATGGTACAGATATCTATATCCAGCCAGCACTTGGTAAAATGAAAGGTGTCTATCCAGATAATTTTAAACTCCAGAAAGGGGCAAAGGATGAATAACAGCAGCTGGATTATTAACAAGGCAGGATTAATTGATTTCTGGTATTATGACCAGCAGGAATTTTCATTCCTGGATGGAAGGATGCTTCTGCGTGGTTCTAATGGTTCTGGAAAGTCTGTTACAATGCAGAGCTTTATACCACTCTTATTAGATGGGAATATGCGGCCTGAGCGTCTTGACCCGTTTGGCTCAAGGGCAAGGAAAATGGAGAACTACCTGCTTGAAGAAGATGACAGCAGGGAAGAGCGCACAGGATATCTTTATATGGAATTGAAACGCCAGGAGTCAGATACATATATAACAATTGGAATGGGGATGCGTGCAAGGAAGAATAAAAAGCTTGAAACATGGTATTTCTGTATTACAGATGGAAGAAGGATTGGTATAGATTTCTGGCTTTATAAAGATGTACAGAATAAAATTGCATATTCTAAAACAGAATTAAGAAACCGTATTGGTGATGGTGGCAGGGTGATGGATTCACAAAATGAATATGCAAGCTGTGTTAATTCATTAATATTTGGTTTTGAAACAATAGAAGAATATAAAGAAATGCTTGATTTATTAATACAACTGCGTACACCAAAGCTTTCTAAAGATTTCAAGCCTTCTGTAATTAATGATATTTTAAGCAAATCTTTGCAGACATTATCAGAAGATGACCTGCGCCCTATGTCTGAAGCTATTGAAAATATGGATACACTTAAAACTAATCTTGATAACATTTCTGAAAGTATAAAAGCAGCAAAACAGATTGAAAAAGTATATGACCAGTATAATAAAGCAGTCCTTTTAAACAGGGCGGAATCATACCTTAAAACTGTAAAAGAATTTAATACACAGCAAAAAGAATTAGAAGCCATTGAGGAAGGAATTACAAGAAATAAAGAAGAATTAGAAAAAGAAAAGGAACTGTATGATAATTTAAAACGGGAATATGTTATTTTAGAAAAAGAGAGGGATTCTTTAAGTAATAATGATGCTACAAGGTTAAAAGCAGAAGAAAACAAACTTGAAGGACAGGCAGCAGAATATGAAAAAGAAATAGAAAATTATGAGAAGCGTTCTGATAAAAAAAGGGAAGAATGCATTGAAAAAGAAAACCGTATTAAGACACAAAAAGATACAAATAATACAGCCTGGCAGGATTTAGATAATACACTTGTACAGATGGAAGAGACAGTAGAAGATATCCCGTTTGATGAAGCATTTTTCTTTATAGAAGAAATAAAATCAAAAAAGGAAAGCAGATGTGATTTTAATTACCATGCAAAAATGCTAAATAAATATATACAGAAAGTAGAGGAAGGTACAAGTATATTAAGACAGGAAGAAGAAGCTAAAAGACACTGTGATGAAGCACTTAGAGAGCTGGATTTAAAACAGGAAGAAAGGGATAAAGCAGAACGGGAATGGCACCAGTATGACAGGCAGCTTATAGAACAAAAAAGTGAAATAACAGAAGCTGTATATATATGGGAACGTGGCAATACAGAGCTTCATATGGAACCTTTAAGTTTACAGGAAATTGCAGGCTTTATTGATAATTACCAGTATGGCATGGATTATTCCAGGGTAAGTGAAATACTGCGCCGCCAGAAGAATAAAGCTTATGATATACTTTATACAGCAGAAAGAAAGCTTATACAGGAAAAAGAGCCATTAACTGTACAGCTTGCAGAAACAGAAGAAGAACTTAAGACATGGGAAAAAAGCAGGGAGCCTGAACCAGAGAGAAGCCAGGAAGTAGTTGATAACAGGAAGAAACTTGATGAAATGGGCATAAAATATATACCATTTTATAAGGCGGTGGATTTTGAGGAAAGCTTAAGCAGTGAAAAGGCGGATAAGCTTGAAGCGGCACTATACCATATGGGTATCCTGGATGCTTTAATTGTAGATGCAGATAACAGGAATAAGATACTTGGAATAGAAGGAAATATATGTGATAAATACCTTTTTAGTGATATAGAGCATGTTAAGCCTGGTATTATGGAAGTTATACAGGTATATAATGCAAAGGATGATATTATCCTTTACCAGCAGATATCAAATGTACTTTCAGGAATTGGCTATTATAGCAAAGATGTGCAGCCTTCAACATGGGCAGGGCTTGAAGGACATTACCGTATAGGGGTATTGGAAGGCACTACAGGCACAGGATATAAAGCTAAATATATTGGAGCAGCAGCAAAGGAGCGTTACCGTTCAGAGAGAATAGAAGAACTTAAAAAGCAAATTGACGTATTAGAAAAACAGATAAAACAGATTGAATGGGATATTCTTAAAAATAAGGAACAACAGAAAACTTTACAGGAAGAAATGGATAAATTCCCTGATGCGGAAGACCTTAAGATTGCAGCAAAAGACCTGTGGGACAGCAAGAGCCGTCTGGATACTGCAAAGGAAACAGCAGAGCAGTACAGGGAAAGACTTTTAAAAGAAGAAGGGAAATTAAAAGAGATACAGCTTAAAGTACAGGAAATTTGTGTGGGAGCCCATATGGCAAACCGTCTGGATGTTTTTGAAAGTGCTTTAAAAGGGCTTAAAGAGTACTATAATCTTTTAAGTGAAGCAGGAATAACATATAACAAGTACTGGTCAGGTGTTGGTATGCTTAAAACACTTGAGGACAGCCTTGAAGGACTTATAGAGGACAGGGATGAAATCCTTTATACATTAAACCAGTATAACCAGCGTAAGGCACGTACACTTGGGGAACTGGAGTCTGTAAGGCAGCAGCTTGGGCTTACAAATTATAATGAAATTAAAGAACGTCTTGATACATGTGTAAAACGTCTTGGTGAAATACCTGGTGAGCGTGACAGGACAGCGTCAGATATAGGTTTTCTTGAAAATTCTATTGAAAATGACAAGGAAAAGATGGGGAGAAAACAAGAACAGATTTCTAATACAGAACAGCTTAAAAATGTCGAAGAACAGATATTCCAGATGGAATACAGTCTTGGCTATGTAATGCCAGATATTTCTGGTGGAGAAACTAATAAACCAGAAGATGCAGAAATAAGGGCAAAGAATGTCTGTAATTTACTTGGAGGACAGGATATAAACAAGATACAGCTGGATTCAATTCATGGAAACCTGCAGACAGTTTTCCATGAGAAAAAGGGATTGCTGGCAGAATACCAGCTTTCTATATACAACCTTTTTGAGGAACAAAGAAAAGTTATTGGCAGGCAGGAGCTTATAGAGAAATATGGTATACCAGCTTTCAGGCCTGATATTAAGACAAAATACAGGGGTATGCCTGTTTCATTTAAAGAACTGGTTGTAAAATTAAATACTGATATGGAGGATTTGGAGAAAGTATTAAGTGCAAAGGACAGGGAACTTTTTGAAGATATACTTTCTAATACAATTAGTAAAAAAATCAGGGCAAAAATTTATGAGAGCAAACGCTGGGTAGAAAAAATGAACAGTCTTATGGAATCTATGCAGACTTCAAGCGGGTTAAAATTAAGCCTTAAATGGATTAGTAAGAAAACAGAAAAAGAAGGACAGCTTGATACAAAAGAACTTGTAAACTTACTGCAAAGTGATACAGAGATACTGCGACAGGAAGATATTGATAAGATGTCATCACATTTCCGTTCCAAAATTATGGATGCAAGGAAATTGGCAAGTGATACAAATACAGCAATGTCTTTCCATATGATTATGAAAGATATACTTGATTACCGCCAGTGGTTTGAATTCCAGCTTTATTCACAAAAGACTGGTGAGAAGAAAAAAGAACTTACAGACAGGGTTTTCTTTACATTTAGCGGAGGTGAAAAAGCAATGTCAATGTATGTGCCACTTTTTTCTGCTGTTGTTGCTAAATATGCAGGGGCAAATAAAGATGCACCACTTCTTATTTCACTTGATGAGGCGTTTGCGGGTGTTGATGAAATGAATATAAAAGATATGTTCAGGCTTATGGTGAGTTTAAACCTTAATTTTATGATAAATTCACAGGTGCTATGGGGTGATTATGAAACTGTGCCAGGTCTTGCAATATACCAGCTTGTGCGTCCTGAAAATGCTAAATTTGTTACAGTAGTGCCTTATATATGGAATGGGAAGACAAGGGTACTGGATGTTTGAAAATTAAACCTCATTAAGTAAGCCCTTTAAAATACACGCTTCTTAAGCGGTGGGTTTGATTTACCAGGGCTTGCTTAGTCCAGCAGGAGTTCAAGCTCCTGCCAGACTGCCGCAAAGCGGCAATGAGGTTGATTTGTTATTGGGCAAGTAGCGAAGTGGATTGCGAATATCCGTTTGGCTATTGTGGACAGGGTATAAAAATGGGACAATTACTTGAAGAATGTGTATGTTATTTTAAAAAGCGGGATGTATATAAAAAACTTTTTAGTGCTTTAAGGAAGAAATATGCAAGCCTTGGACATATGGGAGGGGTTATAAAACTTTCTGGATTATCAAGTGATGAAAAGTATGATTTAGAAGGCTTTTTTAAAAAAGATTTACATGCAGAAGAGGATGTAAAGATATCTTATGCATTTATGGAAAAATCTCTTAAAAATAGTAGGTTTGCGCCATTGTCATGGGAAGAGATTTTAACTGCTTATTTTAAAGAACAACTTATTATAAATAAGGACAAAAAGGAAAAAGAATTAAATAACAGGAATTCTTTTTTTGAAGAATGTGCTTTAAATTGTAATAATAAGATTGTTTTAAAGTGGTTTTTACATGTTTTTAAAGAAAAGGGAAAAGGCAGCCAGATTATTTTTAAAATGTATAATGAAGACAAAAAAGAACTGGAATTGTTTTTAAATAAATTATTTTTGGCACTTGGGAAACTGCCTTGTTTTGAGAAAAAAATGTTACTTCTTCCTGTATTTGCTGCAAAGACAACTGGAAATCCGCATTTTTTTGATTTAAGGACATCTGCCTGCAAACTTTTATTAAGTTTTATAGAATATTTGCTGGAAAATAAAAATTTTTGTGAATTTAATATAGGAGATACAGATGGACTATCTGGAATTGAATATACAGAAAATCTTTTATATAGTGTGGGTATTTTAAAAGATAATGTATCTAATACGTGCCTTGTGTATGGTTTGCATGGAGTTAAAAAGGATGGCAGTATACATAAAGGCATGGAAGGTGCTTTTATAGAAAGAGAACCTGTGCAGGTTACTTTAAAAACATTAAGTTCACTGGAGTGTTTATGTACTGGCAATAGCATGCAGGAAATAAAAGAAATATATGTTGTAGAAAACCCTGCTGTATTTTCTTATCTTACAGATACTTATCCAGATGGTGTATTTATCTGTGGCAATGGACAGTTTAAACTGGCTTTTTATATAACACTAGAATTATTAAAGGGGAAATATACTATTTTTTATGCTGGGGATTTTGATGCAGACGGGCTTATGATTGCACAGAAACTTAAAAACAGGTATCCTTCACAGGTTGTATTGTGGGAATATAATGAAGAGTATTATAAGAGATATTTGTCTGATGTACAGCTGGACAACAAAGCACTTGCTAAACTTGAAAAAGTGGTGGTTAAAGAATTACAGCCAGTTAAAAACAGCCTTCTTAAGTATAAAATGGCAGCTTACCAGGAAACAATGTTAGAAATCTATTTACCTTATAGTTCAAAATGATAGTTTAAAAAAGTTTGTGTATATGGTATAGAGGAAAAAGTAGTTTCTATATTATGCCAGATGTATGGGAACATGGGATATACATTACCATAGAGCAGAAATATTAAATATAAGACAAGGGTGTCAATAGCTTTGGCATCCTTTTTGTATGTGATGAAAAATATTATTATCTCTTTACATAGTTTTATCAGTGGCATGGTTGATAAAACTATTAATACTTTTATGGAAAAATTAAAAAAGAATGCAAGAACAAATAAAAAGTGCAACCATTTACTATAAAAACGTACATATAGTATATAACATTATATATAATGGGAAGTACTTTCTGGAAAGGAGATGGTTAATTATGGAGGATGATGAAATTGTAAATTTGTATTGGGAGCGGCAGGAATGTGCTATTGAGGAAACTAAGAAAAAATATGGCAGGAAACTGCTTTATGTGATTAGGAATATACTTTCATGCAGCCAGGATGTGGAAGAGTGTGAGAATGATACTTATTTGGGGGCATGGAATGCGATGCCTGATGCAAGGCCAGCTTCACTTCCGGCGTTTCTCTGCCGTATTGCTAAAAACCTGGCATTTAAAAAATATAGTTATCTGTCAGCAGATAAGAGGAACTGTGATGTGGAAATTGCATTTGATGAACTGGAAGGGGTTATTGGAGGACAGGCAGTTGAGCAAGAAATAATTGCAAAGCAGACAGCAGATGCAATAAATAAATTTTTGGAAAAGAAAAAACCACTTCACCGTAAAATTTTCGTCAGGAGATATTATTTTTATGAGCCAGCTAGAAGCATTGCAGCACATTCAGGGCTTAGCCAGAGTGCGGTTAAATCTATTTTATTCCGTTTAAGAAGGGACTTAAAAAAATATCTGGAAAAGGAGGGACTGTTATGAAAAATAAATATGAAAAATTATATAGTATTATGGAACTTTTAAAAGATGAATTTATTGAAGAAGCATTTGAAGAAGAAAAAGTAAAAACAGTTACACTATGGAAATTTGCTGTTGCTGCGTGTATCTGTATTTTAGCCTGCAGCAGCTGGTTTAGCCTGAAATATATATATCCAGGCAATACAACAGAAATTAAACACCAGGAGGAAGCAGATGATGGCAATTATAAGGTAAGTACTAATATAGACCGTCTTCCAGAAATTAAGTATGAAAAAAGTACAGAAAACCTTGAAAAAATTATCTGCAGTTTCCAGACAGATGGCAGAGGAGCGGGAGGAAACTATGGCACATTTATTATAAAATCAATAAAGGATAAGACATCCAAAAATCCTACCAGAAATAATACAGAAGGAATTACAGAACTGCCTGTATTTAAAAATGAACCTGGACTTTGGAGTGATACTATCAGGATGAAAGATTTTAATAAGAGTACGAATGGTGTATATTTTGCCCATTTATCTTATGAAACACAAAAAGATTATCCATATGATGGTTATTCCCCTAATATATGGAATATTTGTTTCCAGTCAGATAAGTCAGAGGATATAACTACACAGCTGCTCCAATATACATTTTACCGGAGTTTTTATACTGGCAGTAAAAGATTAGGAGAAGGGAAAAAGGGATGGTATAAAGTAATGGTACCACCATCTGGCACAGGTAAAATATATCCTCTTATTTCACAGGAACAGGCAGAACAAAAACTTAGGAAAGGTGAATTTTTTACAGTTAACCCTTATGATAAGGATGTGGCAGAGACAGCACAGGTGTTATCTGTTGAGCTGGAATACCGTACAGATGAATACCAGGTTTATATACAGCCTTTTTATAAATTTATAATTACAGATGACAGCTGGGATATATCAGAGGTTATGAGATGTGAAAACTGGGAAGACTATATGTCTGTTAGCGAAGTGTATGTCCCAGCAGTACAAGACCAGTACCTTGATATAATAGAAAGTGCAGAACTTAGGGTAAACTAAGAATTGTATTTTGTAATTATATAGCGTATAATAGGGGAAATATTTAAAAAAGCGGAGGAAACAGGATATGGCGTCATGGATGGTTCATTTGCGGATAACGGACTTGCTGCTTGATGTATTTGATAATTTAGAAGAAACAGAATTTGTTGTTGGGAATATTGCACCTGACAGTGGTATTCCAAGTGAAGACTGGAGTTATTATACTCCGCCATCCAGAATATCACATTTCAAGGGTGATGATAAACATATCCATATTGAACAATATATTGAAAAGTATTTTACAAAAGAACTCCAGAAAAGTTATAATACTAAGCAATATTCATTTTATCTAGGATATCTTACCCATCTTATGACAGATATTTTATGGCAGGAACAGATTGCAGATGCCTGTATAGAAAAACATAAAGAAGAGGTATTGGAAGACAGGCATAAATTTGTCTGGAAGATGAAAGGGGACTGGTATGATTTAGATTTCCTTTATTTATCTGAAAATCCAGAATTCAGGGCATTTGAAATTTATAAAAATGCAAAAGATTTTAAAAATACATATATGGATATTTTTCCAGAGGATGCTTTTGATGACCGCAGAGAATATATAACAGGTTTTTATAGTGAAAAAAGGGATAATTTAAACAGGGATTATCCATTTCTGGATAAAGAACATATGGACAAGTTTGTTATGGAAACAACAGATTCAGTGTATAACTGGATAAGCAAAAAATTATCTCTCTAGGCCATGTCTGAAAATTAAAAAATGCACAAATTTATTGGCTCTGTCAATTTCAAAGTTTTACCAACAGCAGCCCGCTTGCGCTTGAATGGGATACGCAGTGGTACATAAAGCCCCAAAATACGGGGCTTAAGCACCAGCGCCCCCATACAGCTGCCTTTTGGTAAAACATTTGGAATTTGCCAGAGTAATATAGTCTTTGTGCAATTTGATGGTTTAAAAGCAATTTTCAGACACGCTCTAGTAAAAATTTATATACCATATGGGAATGGCTTCTGCCTCTATAGGTGGTTAGTAACTTGTTAATAATAGTGATAGGGCTGGTTTTTTAATATGCATCCATCGGATATGAGGTGTCTGGAGCAGACGTTGATACAAGGCCACAAGCAAATACAAGTAAACAAAGGGACTTCTTCAATACTTAAAAGGCTATAGCAGTAATGTCTATAGTCTTTTTTCATATAGTAATTATCATATGAAATGAAATCATATTCTACAAAGCAGAGAAAATATCTAACTTACAATATTCTACAATCTAAATTTCCAATAATTAATGGGCAAAAAATCTTTAAACCAGTGTACAAACATAATCATTATCATTTATTGCACTACTCCACAATTTACTACCAAAAGACAGAAACTAGCTAAACATGACCACCCTATAAGGCAAGGTTAGCCAAAACAAGGGATATGTGGGATTAAATAAATATAATATTACAACAAAGTACATTTAATATTAACACAGATAGTAATATAAAAAGAGAGAATTTAAATAGTAATTTTTAAATGGAAAATATACCAATTATGTGTTATACTATAAATATTAGATTATGAAAGGGACTAAACTATGAAAATTTTTATAAGCCATTCTTCAAAAGATAAAGAATTAGTGTTAATGTTTGTTGATTTACTTGTCCAAGGTTTTCATATTGATTATGATGATATATTTTGTACATCTATGGATAAGGCATTAAGAGTTGGTGAGGATTTTATTAAAAGCATAAAAGAAAATCTACTTGATTCAGAAATTGTACTTTTTCTGATTACACAGAATTATATTGATAGTAAATTTTGTATTATGGAAATGGGAGCGGCATGGGCATTTAAAGATAATATTTTCCCAATTATTGTACCACCATTAGATTATAGTATTTTAAATGATACTCCTCTAAAAATAATTCAAAGTATGATATTAAGTGATGCAGAAGATTTATTTAAAAAACTATATGAATATAAATTAGTAGAAAAACAAATTATTCCGAGACTAAACTTTATGCAAGAGCACGGGTTATTTGATAAAATAAAACAGTTTACAGAAGATGTAAAAATATACGTAAGTAAAAATTATGGATTTAATTTTAAAGATGCAAATATTATTTGTGTAGCACAAAATGGTGACCCAGATGCAGTTAAACTGGAATCAAATGACAATGTCCATAAAATTATATGTAATTTTAAACCAAATGAATTTTATCCTATTCCAAGTAATTTCATTAGTTGTGTTTATCAGTTTGTGCCACATAAGGATTGGAGTAACGTAACTAATAATAGTATATTTTGTTGTAAATGTAGAAGTAATAATGGGTCAATTCAAAAGATGACAATTGAATTTAAATGTGGAGATAATTTATTTAAATTTTATGAGCAGACATTTTTAGTAAATAGTGTTTATTTTGAAATAAAAATTCCTATAACTTATGATACAATGCCTAAAAAATATTTGAAGGATATTTCCGAAATTTGCTTTGTTATAAGACCTAATTTTACAAAGGACTTTTTAGGGGAAATTGAAATATGCGAATTAAAATTCCAAGATAGTATAATAACAAATATTTAATTATTAAAAGGATATAGTAGAAAATTATAAATATGGTTTTTGGGTTATGTGTCCATTATATATGATAAGTATGATGAAACTCTTATAACTTATGAAAAATAGAATAATCTATATGAAAAAACAACTTATTCAAGAAAATGTTGTTAAAAAGCTATACATAAATTGTAATAGTGAAAATAAAGCTATTGAATGCCAAAGAAAAATGAAGAGTTTCCTGTACATATTTTGTCAAAGGCACAAAGTATATTAATAAATATTGATATATTAAAAAAGATATTGTGTATATTACCTTGATTATTCCAGACCTTAATACATTGAAAAAATTTATATTTAATGAATTTAACAAGATGAAAAAGAAATCTCAAATTCAGGATATCAAAATTTTGTTGCTTGGAGGAAATATTTGCACAAAGATTATATTTTATGCCACAAGTTAATTATTTTGCAGCAGGCAGCTATTGGAAAACGCCAGTGCTTAGACCATTAAGCGGGAGCGTGCTGCAAGGTGAAAAATAATTAACTTGTGGCATATCAAAAAACTTTATTCAAATTAATCCAAATTCAAAAAGAACCAACCAGCCCTTTTATCCCTTCCTTTTTAAAGATTTCTTTATAATAACCAGCTTCTTCCTTTATCAGGCCGTCGATTACCTTAATGCCTAGAAGTTCTACGGGTGCTTTATCATCTGTTAAAATATAATTTCCTGCATTATATTTATTAAGGTTATCCGAAACCTGCCCCATAAGATTATACAAATCCCTGTTTTCAAGGAGTTTCCTTTTTTCTTCAAAGGCTTTGTATAGATTAACATTATTAGAAGCAAATAATTCCCTGTTTGTAGAATATGGTACATTGGCAGTATATACTTCACTAAATACAGAAGAGATTGTATCAGCAAGGTACTGGTTAATATTTCCCTCTTCACTGCTATGCATATTCATATTAACCACCATTACACCATTATCAGCCAGATGTTCTTTTACCAGTGTAAAAAATTCTACAGAAGACATCTGGAATGGTATTGTAATATCCTGGTATGCATCAACCATTATAATATTATATTTCTTGTCTGTTGCATTTAAAAATGCCCTGCCATCATAAGTTGTTACATGTACATTATCTGGCAGATGGAAATATTGTCTTGAAAGTTCTGTTATTTTTTCATCAATTTCAACCCCTTCAATTTCCATATCACCAAAATATTTCTTACATTGTGTAGCATATGTGCCTGTCCCCATGCCAAGCACCAGTACCTCCATATCTTCTGTATCTATATCTGGCACCATAAGGGGTGCAGCCATAGCATAATCATAATACATTCCTGTAAGCCCTGTATCCTTCATGTAGACAGACTGTACCCCAAAAAGTACATTAGTTGAAAGGATTACATCCTTGTCAGTCTCTTTAACCTGTAGATAATTATAGACAGACTCACCTTCATATGTGAGGCCGTTTTCCCAGAATGCAAATGAACCTGATGAACCAAGTATACAGCATAAAAGAAAGACTATTGCAGAAATAGTTACCTTTTTTTTAGATATTTTACTGTTTATAAAATAGATTATAGAAATTATAAAAAGTATACCAGCAAATACAAGCAGTGTAATATTTGTACCAACTGCAGGTATCGTTATAAATGTAGGGACAAAAGTGCCAATAATGCTGCCAATAGTATTAAATGCGCCAAGTGTACCTACAGTTTTACCACTGTCCTCAAGGCTTTCTACAGAATATTTTGCAAGGGAAGGTGTAACTGTCCCTAATAAAAATAATGGAAATACAAATACCAGCATACATGAAGCAAATGCTGCAATTATAAGGAAATTATTGTTTACTGTAAATACAAGTAACGCTGATACAGCAAGTATAATATATTTGCCAAGTACAGGTATTGCGGCAATCCATATTGCAGCAATTAATATGCGTGTGTAAAGTTTTCCAGGGTCTGGGTTTTTATCTGCGCTTTTGCCGCCAAATATATTGCCAAGTGCCATAGCAATCATAATTGTACCAATAATAATAGTCCATACAATTTGTGAAGAACTGAAATATGGTGCAAGAAGCCTGCTTGCACCAAGTTCTACAGCCATAACTGACATGCCTGCAAAAAATTCAGTCAGATATAAAAATAATTTGTTTTCCAGTATTTTTTCTTTATTCATGATTGCTCCTTAATCCAGATATTTTTTAAGTACCGCTGTAAGTTTTGAAACATCAAGAGGCTTTGAAAGATGTTCATTCATACCAGCATTTTTTGAGTCCATAATATCTTCTGTAAATGCATTGGCAGTCATAGCTATAATTGGCACACTTGATGCATCCTGCCTGTCAAGTGAACGTATTGCAGAAGTTGCATCATAGCCATTCATAACTGGCATCTGTATATCCATAAAAATAATATCATAATAACCAATGTCTGAACCAGAGAATTTATCTACAGCATCTTTACCATTGCCAGCTTCTTCTATATTTATACCTGTCATGCCAAGAATTTCTATTGCAATTTCCCTGTTTAATTCATTATCTTCTACAAGAAGCAGTCTTTTATCTGAGTAATCGCTTTCTTTTACATTGTCAAGTTTCTGGGTTAGTTCTTCATTTATGTTACCATTTCTAAGATTTTTAAATATGTTTACCAGATTTGATTTAAAAACAGGTTTATTTAACAAAAGGTCTGCGCCATATTTCTTTGCCTCTGTTTCATTGTCCTCCCAGCCATATGCAGTAAATATAATAAAAGGAGTGGAACCAGGTCCAGTTATACTTTTGATTTCTTCTGCGGTTTTTAATCCTTTCATGTTATCAAGGTTCCAGTCAATAATTACAGCATAAAAGCTGTTATGTTCATACTGTTTTTTCTTAATGTTTTTTACAGCTTCTTTGCCAGAAAGTACCCATTCACTATTAATACCAGTTTCATCAAGCATACTGCAGGCTGATTCACAGAAAACCTGGTCATTGTCTGCAACAAGTACATTAAGTCCTGCAAGTTCTTCGGTAAATAAATCTTTATTATCCTGTATTTTTAAATGCATTGTAATTGTAAATTTTGAGCCTTTTCCTTCTTCACTTTCTACAAGGATTTTACCATTCATCATATGTACAATATTCTGGGTTATTGACATTCCAAGACCAGTTCCCTGTACTTTGTTTGTCCTGGTATCTTCTGCCCTTGAAAATGGTTCAAAAATATGTTCAAGATATTCTTTTGACATGCCAATTCCATTGTCTTCAAATATAAATTCGTAACATCCGGAAGATTCAATAATAGTTGGAAGTTCGTTAACAGTAAGGCATATAGTACCATTATCAGGTGTATATTTTACTGCATTGCTCATAATATTGACAAATGCCTGTTGTATACGTAGTGGGTCTCCAATAACATCTTCATGTTCTATGTTAAAAATATGTACTTGTAAATTGTGGTTATGTGCTTTTACTTGTGGCTGTACCATAACAAGAAGGTTGTTTAAAAGTTCTGGAAGGTTAAATTCTTCTTCATTAAGGTTAATTTTGCCAGATTCTATCCTGCTCATATCAAGTACATCGTTAATAAGACCTAACAGGTGTTTACTTGAAGCGTCAATTTTGCTAAGCGAGTCCTGCACACGTTCTTTGTCATTAATATGTGCTGCTGCAATAGCAGTCATTCCAATAATTGCATTCATAGGGGTGCGTATGTCATGTGACATTTTGGAAAGAAATTCTGATTTTGCATTATTTGCCCTGTTTGCTTCTTCAAAAGCTTCCTTAAGGGCTTTTCTTTTCTCAATTTCTTCTTTTGCTATATTGTCAACACAACGTACTCCAAGTACCATAATATGTTCATCTAGTTCTGTGCTTACGTCTACAAAGTGCATTTCAAAATTTTCCTGGTTTCTTGTATCAGGTTTTGTCTGGTATCTTATGGTGAAGTCATTTTCCTTTTTGAAATAACTTATAAGTGCATTGTTTTTGGACATTTTACGTATATCTTTCTGGTATTTTGGAAGAACGTACTGGTCAATATATTTTCTTATTTTATTTGAGTATCCAGTTTTTTCATTTTTTTTAATATTAAATTCATTCTGGGGCTTATCTGGAGGTTTTACAACAATATATGTGTCTTTATCCAGGTCTACATAATATACAGCATCATAATCAAAGCTTAATGCTGCCATAATGCTTAACTGTTGTTTTTCGGACTCAAGGTTTGATTTAATTATATCATTCTGTTTTTTGCGTATTTTATAAATAGCAATACCTGTGCACAGAGTCATTATAAAAACAACTGAAAGGAATAATATTATATGTCTTGATGGATATATGTAATCAACAAATCCAATTTGCTGGTATGACATATTAAGATGTGCTTTGGTAATATTATCAATATCATTTTTATTTAATGTACCCAGTGCCTTATCCATAACTGAATATTTAACAGGGTCAATGTCTTTGCTGGCAGTCATGGAAACACTTGAACTGAACCTGTAATTTTCCCATTGTACAAGTTCTGCAAATCTTATATTTTTTGACTGGTAGTTATATTCTATTGTATTTAAAAGAGTAAGGTCTGCTTTTCCTTTTTTTACAGCAACCAGGCAGTCCCTTGCTGTTTTATAAAATTCTATTTCTGCATTCTTGAAATCTTTTGGAAGATTATTACGCCAGTATGCACGTGCTTTGGTAAGTGCTATTTTATATTTTATATTTTTATCCATTTTGAAATTATGTTTTGAAAGCATTACTGTTTCATATTCCATAATGGGGCTGGTAGTAAGAAAATTGTTGTCCTGGGATGCAATATTTCCAAAAGAACCTATATAAAAATCTATGGTACCATTTTTTATAAGGTCTTGCCAGTAATACTCACGTTTAATAGGATAAAGGCTGATATTAAGTCCTGTATCACGTTGGATTTTCCGCATAATATCTGCATAAATCCCACTGTATTTTCCATCGGATGAGGTATAGGCAAGTGGTTCTGTATTTTCATAAAATCCTACAATAATACTTTTTCCATTAGAAATAAATTTGCTTTCATCTGCAGTAAAAGCGGCATTTCCTTTATTTGTACCCATAAGACATGCTTTAAATACATCACCTACAAGACCAGGTTCTTCAATAATAAGTTCTTTCATTCCCTTATCAAGTTCATATAAAAGGCTGGAGTTACCTTTTTTTACAGTATAATAGAAAGGGTAAGTATCAAGTACCGATACAACTTTACTGCCTGATACCTGGTTAGTTGCATTAAATATTGCTAAATCAGCTTTACCGTTTTTTAATGCCTGTATTTTCTCTGCCATTGAATCAATATATACAGGTTCATAATTAAAATTATGTTCAAGTGCAAAATTTTCTAGTATTGAAGCGTTTGATGAACTTTGTGTTACAGCAATTCTTGTACCATTAAAACTTTTGTAGTCTTCATAATTGTATTTACTGTTTTTTAGTGCAAATATGCCAGGTGCCATATATCCGCCAATCATTGAAGAAAAATCCATTGTTTTTTCACGTCCTGGCAGCATTGTAACTGGGAGAAGCAGGTCAATCCTGCCATCTTCAAGCATTTGGACTGCTTCTGCCCAGTCAGCTTTTATATATTCATATTCCCAGTTGTTAATTTTGGCAAGCCTGTCCAGATATGGTTTACAATATCCAGCTATATTGCCTTCTTTGTCATAGTACAGCAAATTATTAATTCCACATGGGATACGTATAGTTTGTTTAGAAGAAGATTTTGCATTAACTGGTATTTTACTATATAAAAAAGAGGCAAAAATTAAGAACATTGCTAAAATATTTATAAAAATGCATTTGTATTTTGGTGTATTCATAATAATCATACCACTTTCCATAAAAAATAATAGTTGCTATAACAAAAACAGAGTATTTAATTTATAATACTCCTATAAAAAATCTTTCATTGGAAGTTGTTTATTTTAATTTATATATTACATAATTGCTGTCTGTTCCTACTTTAAGCGACAGCTTCTTTATATTTTTGGCAACTTTATTAGGTACTTCAAATGTAATAATTCCTCTTTGGACTTTTGAAGCACCAATTTTCTTATCAAGTATATCTTTATCATAACCAAGCAGGTTGGTTGCTGTATATTCAGTATTTCCATAATAAAGCCTTGCAGATATAATTTTATTACTATATCCCATGCGTGGAAGGAAAGTAGCATTTTTTTTGCCCTGGTTTTTTACTGATGCAGTAACACATATAAATTTTTTACCTTTTGAAGGTTTAAACTGGTAATATTTTCCCTTAAGTATTTTATTTTGTATTTCTGCTTTTTTAATAGCGAATTTCCATGTGCCTACAGTGGCCTTGGTTCCAAGTGCTAAAGGTTCATCTTTTTTATCTTCTTCACCAGATGTCCCATCTGTTGTCCCGTTTTCCTGTGAGGCAGCATTGGTTGCGGCAGGTTCTGGTGAGTTTGTTTCTTCTGGTATATTGCTTGTTATGGAAGAGGTGTCTTTAGAAGGCACACTTGAAGGCTCATTGGTGGATTTACCACATGAGGTGCATAACAGGGTAAGGCAAGTTCCTAATAATATAAGTTTTCTTTTCATAATTGTTTATTCCTCCATTCTTATTGTACATATATAATAGACTAATAGATAATTAAAGAAAAATCAATACTTATATATGTCTGTTTTGTAAATTTTATAGGGCATATTTGAAAAGCCAGACGGATATCCGCAATCTGTTCTACTGCTTGTTCTGTGTATCTTGTTGTAAATTCCTGGCATGTACCAGGGCGTGTTTTTGTTGTGTTTTTTGGATGGTGTTGTTATAATAGGGATGTGGTATTATCAGATAAAGCGGCTTAAGGAGGTATATATATGAAGAGAAAGTTTATAAAAAGCAGTGTAACCATTTTATCTGCTTTGGTTATAACGGGAGTGCTGGTATTTTTATCTGTAAGTGAGGCATTTGCAGGTAAAAAGATACAGTTAAACAGTAAGAAGCTTGATATTATGGAAAGTGAAAGCCATGTCCTTAGACTTATAGGGGCAGGAAAGAATGTTAAATGGAGTATAAAAAGTGGCAAAGATAATGTTTCATTAGAAAGTGCTAAAGCAAATAGAGTTATAATATATGGAAAGAAAGCAGGAAGTGCAAGTGTAAATGCAAAGTTTAAAGGAAAGACATATACCTGTAAAGTGAATGTGTCAGCCTTGCCATATACTTCTAAAGAACCAGATGGACCACAAGTTTCACCACAGCAAGATGGAACAGACAATACAAATACTACACAGCAGCCAGAGGAAAGTAAAAAATGGAGGGCAGTTGCTGGTTTTGGTTCAGAATTATTACAGAATACATGGGAGAAAGGTGAAAATATAATGGTTTCACCAATATCTGTATACAATGCGCTTGCAATGGCAGCTAATGGTGCAAAAGGAGAAACTCTTGCACAGATTGAAAATGCATTTGGCATGTCTTTAAGTGAATGTAATGATTATCTTGCATCATATAACAGTTCACTTCCTTCTGGCAGCAAGTATAAACTTAGCCCTGCTAATTCTATATGGATTAAGGAAAGGGAAGATTTTATTGTAGAGCAGGATTTTATTGATAAGAATATGGAAGTGTTTAATGCTTCAGTTTATCCAGCTGCATTTAATAATGAAACTAAGAATAATATAAATAACTGGGTAAATAAAAATACAGATGGCATGATTAACAAGGTTATAGATGAGATTCCAGAGGATGCACAGATGTATTTAATTAATGCGCTGGCATTTGATGCAGAGTGGAGGAAACCTTATAACAGCAGCCAGGTAAGGGAGGGTGTTTTTACAGAGGAGAATGGCAAGAAAGAGGATGTACAGATGATGTATTCTGAAGAGGATATATATATTGAGGATAAGGACACTACAGGTTTTATAAAATATTATGCAGATAACAAGTATGCTTTTATAGCTCTTCTTCCAAATGAAGGTATTGGAATGGAAGATTATATAAAGAACATTGACGGGCAGAAACTTGACAGCCTTATTGGAAACAAAAGGAATGCAGAAGTTAAAACTGCTATTCCAAAATTTGAGTCTGAATTTGAAACAAAGCTTAATGATGCATTAGCGGATATGGGAATTATAGATGCATTTGATACTAATAAAGCTGATTTCACTGGGATTGGCAGGTTTTTAGATGGTGATGGCCTGCGTATAGATGATGTAATACATAAAACATTTATTAAAGTAGATGAAAAAGGGACTAAGGCGGGTGCTGTAACAGCTGTTTCAATGATAAAATGTACATCATTAATGCCAGGTGAAGTTAAGAAAGTTTACCTTGACAGGCCGTTTATTTATATAATTGCAGACTGCCAGACATGGCTTCCAGCATTTATTGGTATAGTGCAGGATATGTAAAGGTTTGGAAAGAAATTATATAAATCAAAATAAAATTAAGTTTTTTTTGATAAAACTTAATTTTATTAAAAAAATAAGTATTTTAACTAATTTTTGTTGCTTTTTGTGGAAAACTATAATATAATACTACAAGATTGATGGACAAAGGGGTTCAGCTTTTATTGCTGGACCCTTTTTTCGTTGTTTAAGTGGAATGGAGGGTAAATATGATAATTAATGAGGCTTCTAAAGTATTAGGAAATAAAAGAAGAGGGCTTTATGACCCAAGGTTTGAGCATGATAACTGTGGTATTGGTGCTATTGTAAATATAAAAGGAAACAAGACACATGACACTGTGTCTGGTGCGCTTGGCATAGTTGAGAAGTTAGAGCACCGTGCTGGTAAAGATGCAGAAGGAAAAACTGGTGATGGAGTTGGTATTCTCCTGCAGATTTCACATAATTTCTTTAAAAAAGCAGTTAAATCATCAGGCTTTGAAATTGGGGAGGAACGTGATTATGGTATTGGTATGTTTTTCTTTCCACAAGATGAGTTAAAGAGAAACCAGGCAAAAAAGATGTTTGAGGTAATTATAAAAAAAGAAGGGCTTGAGCTTCTAGGATGGAGAAATGTGCCAGTTGTACCAGGAATACTTGGCAATAAGGCAGTAGAATGTATGCCATGTATAATGCAGGCATTTGTAAAACGTCCAGAAGATATTGAAAGAGGGCTTGCTTTTGACAGGAAACTGTATATAGCACGTCGTGTATTTGAACAGAGTAATGATGACACTTATGTAGTATCATTTTCAAGCCGTACTATAGTATATAAAGGAATGTTCCTTGTAGGACAGCTACGCCTGTTTTTTGAGGACCTCCAGGACCCGGATTACTTATCAGCTATTGCAATAGTACATTCAAGGTTCAGCACAAATACTAACCCAAGCTGGATGAGGGCACATCCAAACAGGTTTATTGTACACAATGGTGAGATTAATACTATTGTAGGTAATGCAGATAAGATGCTTGCACGTGAAGAGACCATGGAAACACCTTATCTTTCTGGTGATTTCCACAAGGTACTTCCTGTTGTAAATCCAAATGGCTCAGATTCTGCAAGGCTTGACAACACACTGGAGTTTCTTGTAATGAGTGGCATGGAGCTTCCGCTTGCAGTTATGGTTACAATTCCTGAACCTTGGGAACATGACCTTGGAATAAGCCAGAAGAAAAGGGATTTCTACCAGTATTATGCAACAATGATGGAGCCTTGGGATGGTCCAGCTTCAATACTTTTCTCTGATGGCGATTTAATGGGTGCTGTACTTGACCGTAATGGGCTGCGCCCTTCACGTTATTATATAACAACAGATGGCCAGCTGGTGCTTTCTTCAGAAGTAGGCGTATTTGAGATTCCTGCAGAAAAAGTAGTAAAGAAAGACCGTTTAAGACCAGGGCGTATGCTGCTTGTAGATACTGTAAAAGGTGAGCTTGTAGATGATGATGTGCTTAAGGAGAAGTATGCATCACGCCAGCCATATGGTGAATGGCTTAATAATAATCTTGTAACCCTTAGGGAATTAAAAATACCAAACAAAAGGGTTACAGAATTTACAAATGAAGAAAGGGCAAGGCTGCAGAAAGCATTTGGTTATACATTTGAGGAATATAAGACATCAATACTTCCAATGGCACAGAACGGGGCAGAGCCTATTGCTTCAATGGGTACAGATTCTCCACTGCCTATGTTGTCAGGACAGCCACAGCCATTATTTAACTATTTTAAACAGCTCTTTGCACAGGTAACAAACCCTCCTATTGATGCTATACGTGAAGAAATTGTTACATCTACAAGTGTATATATTGGTGAGGATGGCAACCTGCTTGAAGAAAAGGCGGAGAACTGCAATGTATTAAAAATCTGTAACCCAATTCTTACAGATACGGATTTAATTAAGATAAAAAGCATGGATAAAAAAGGTTTTAAATGTGAGGATATTCCTATCACTTATTATAAAAATACTTCACTGGAAAAAGCACTTGGGCGTCTTTGCCTTGCGGCAGACCGTGCATACAGGGAAGGTGTTAATATACTGGTGCTTACAGACAGGGGCGTTGATGAAAACCATGTGGCTATACCTTCACTTCTTGCAGTTGCTGCTATGCAGCAGCATCTTGTAACAACCAAGAAGAGAACAAGGGTTGCTATGATACTTGAATCAGCAGAGCCAAGGGAAGTACATCATTTTGCAACATTGCTTGGATATGGTGCATGTGCAATTAACCCTTATCTTGCACATAGTACAATTAAAGAGCTTATTGACAGCGGGATGTTAGATAAGGATTATTATGCCGCAGTTGATGATTATGATGCTGCAGTACTGCATGGAATTGTAAAGATTGCATCTAAAATGGGTATTTCTACAATACAGTCATACCAAGGTTCTAAAATATTTGAAGCAATAGGTATTTCAAAAGATGTTATTGGAAAATACTTTACAGATACAAAATATTGTGTTGGAAGCCTCACGCTTGAAGATATACAAGAACAAACTGACAGGCTTCATTCAGCAGCGTTTGACCCGCTTGGTCTTTCTGTGGATTTAACCCTTGAAAGCAGGGGGCAGCATAAAGCACGTGGAAATAAAGAGGAGCATTTATATAACCCAGAAACAATACATCTGTTGCAACAGTCTGCATGGACAGGTAATTATGAGCTTTTTAAACAGTATTCAAAAGCTGTTGATGAGAAAGAACATTGTATGAATTTAAGAGGTATGCTTGATTTTAATTATCCTGGAAAGGGTATACCGCTTGAAGAGGTGGAAAGTGTAGAGGAAATAGTGAAAAGGTTTAAGACAGGTGCAATGTCTTATGGCTCTATTTCCCAGGAGGCACATGAAACACTTGCCATAGCTATGAACAGGCTGCATGGAAAGTCAAACAGTGGGGAAGGCGGGGAAAGTCTTGAAAGGCTGCTTACAGCAGGACAAAAAGAAGACCGCTGTTCAGCTATTAAACAGGTTGCATCAGGGCGTTTTGGTGTAACATCACGTTACCTTGTAAGTGCTAAGGAAATACAGATAAAAATGGCACAGGGAGCTAAACCTGGTGAGGGAGGACATCTTCCAGGGGGCAAAGTATATCCATGGGTTGCCAAAACAAGACATTCAACCCCAGGTGTAAGCCTTATTTCACCTCCGCCACACCATGATATTTACTCTATTGAAGACCTGGCACAGTTAATTTATGACCTTAAGAACAGTAATAAAGATGCAAGGATTTCAGTAAAACTTGTATCAGAGGCAGGTGTAGGTACTGTAGCTGCAGGTGTTGCCAAAGCGGGCGCTGCAGTAATCCTTATATCAGGCTATGATGGCGGTACAGGTGCTGCCCCAAGAAGTTCTATTTATAATGCAGGGCTTCCATGGGAACTTGGGCTTGCAGAAACCCACCAGACACTTATTATGAATGGGCTGCGTTCACATGTGCGTATTGAAACAGATGGAAAGCTTATGACAGGACGTGATGTGCTTGTTGCAGCACTGCTTGGTGCAGAAGAGTTTGGATTTGCAACAGCACCACTTGTAACAATGGGTTGTGTAATGATGAGGGTATGTAACCTTGATACATGTCCTGTAGGTGTGGCAACACAAAACCCTGAACTGCGCAAGAGATTTAAAGGAAAACCTGAATATGTTGAAAACTTTATGAAGTTTGTGGCACAGGAACTACGTGAATATATGGCGGCACTTGGAATAAAGAATGTTGACGGGCTTATAGGACGTACAGATTTACTTAAAGTTAAAGAAGACAGGGCAAAGATAGTTAGTATTGACCTTACAGAAATACTTGACCCAGCATTTGCAGGTGAAAGAAAAGAAAATAAATTTAATCCAAAGAATATTTTCGACTTTGGGCTTGAAAAGACAGTTGATGAAAAGGTGCTGCTGCCTAAACTTAAGAAAGCCATTGAAACAAAGGAAAAGTCAAGGATATCTGTAAACATAACTAATATTAACCGTTCACTTGGGACAATACTTGGTTCAGAGATTACAAAGAAATATAATGATACCCTTGAAGAGGATACTATCACTGTGGAATGTCATGGAAGCGGCGGGCAGAGTTTTGGTGCATTTATACCAAAAGGTCTTACTCTTGAGCTTGTGGGTGATTCTAATGACTATATTGGCAAAGGCTTGTCAGGCGGCAAGATTATTGTATATCCGCCAGCAGGGACAAAGTTTAAGGCAGATGAAAATATAATTGTAGGAAATGTTGCATTTTATGGAGCTACAAGTGGCAAGGCATTTATAAATGGAATAGCAGGGGAGCGTTTCTGTGTAAGGAATTCTGGATGTACTGCTGTTGTAGAAGGGGTAGGTGACCATGGCTGTGAATATATGACAGGAGGACGTGTGGTAATTCTTGGTAATACAGGAAAGAACTTTGCAGCAGGAATGAGCGGCGGGATTGCATATGTGCTTGACGAAAACAGCGATTTATATCTTAAATTAAATAAAGAACTTGTGTCTTCTGCACCTGTAACGGATAAATATGATGTAATTGAACTTAAATCAATAATTGAAGAACATGTGGCAGCAACAGGTTCAGAAAAAGGAAAGATGGTTCTTGACAGTTTTAGTGAATATCTTCCTAAATTTAAAAAGATTATTTCTTATGATTACAGTAAGATGTTACAGCTTATTGCTAAAATGGAAGAGCATGGTCTTGGTTATGAGCAGGCACAGATAGAAGCTTTCTATGCAAGCAGGAAAAGTGAGGCATAGTGGCAAGGGCTGGTTACAATATAAAAGTTTGTGGAAAGGCATGGTTATTGTTATGGGAAAACCAACTGGATTTTTGGAATATAATAGAAAAGATGATAGGGCAGCAGAGCCTTTGGAGAGAATAAAAAACTTTAATGAATTCCATACACCTATGAGTGACAAAGAGAGAAAGGAGCAGGCTGCACGCTGCATGAACTGTGGTGTGCCATTCTGCCAGTCTGGCATGGTGTTAAATGGCATGGTATCAGGCTGTCCTTTAAACAACCTTGTGCCAGAATGGAATGATTTGCTTTATCTTGGTAATATGGAAAAGGCATTAAAGATGTTAATGCATACTAATAATTTTCCAGAGTTTACAGCAAGGGTTTGCCCTGCGCTTTGTGAAGCTGCCTGCACATGTGGGCTTAATGATACACCCGTTACATGTAAGGCAAATGAAATGGCTATAATTGAGTATGGTTATAATAACGGGCTTATGGAAGCTGTACCTCCAAAGGTACGTACAGGAAAGAAAGTTGCTATAGTTGGTTCAGGACCAGCAGGGCTTGCGGCAGCAGACCAGTTAAATAAGCGTGGACATTCTGTAACCGTATATGAGAGAAATAACCATATTGGCGGGCTTCTTATGTATGGTATACCAAATATGAAACTTGAAAAGTGGGTAATTGACAGGAAACAGCAAGTAATGGAGAAAGAGGGCATAGAGTTTATTGTAAATGCTGATGTTGGTAAAAATGTAAAGGCAGCGGACCTGCTTAAAGATTATGACTGTGTAATACTTGCATGTGGGGCGTCAGAACCACGTGATATAAAAACAGAAGGACGTGATGCAGAAGGGATTTATTTTGCTGTTGATTTCCTGTCACGTTCTACAAAGCATGTGCTTTCTGGAAAGACTGAGGGTTTTGTAAATACAAAGGGAAAGAATGTAGTTGTAATAGGAGGCGGTGATACAGGTAATGACTGTGTTGGCACAGCAGTACGCCAGGGTGCTAAATCTGTTGTGCAGGTTGAAATGATGCCAAAACTGCCAGAAGACCGTGCAGAGAGTAATCCATGGCCAGAGTGGCCACGTGTCTGTAAGACAGATTATGGCCAGGAAGAGGCTATTGCAGTATATGGCAAAGACCCACGTATTTACCAGGCAACAGTTAAGGAATTTATTAAAGATAAAAGCGGGAAACTTAAGAAAGTTAAACTGGTAAAACTTGAACCTAAGAAAGATGACAAGACAGGCAGGATTAATATGGCGGAAATACCAGGAAGTGAATTTGAAATTGCTGCTGATTATGTGCTTATAGCAGCTGGTTTCCTTGGTACACAGAGTTATATTGCCAAAGCGTTTGGAGTGAAGCTGGATGCACGCACTAATGTTGAAACAGAAAAAGATTCATATAAAACATCTGTAGATAAAGTATTTACAGCGGGTGATATGCACAGGGGACAGTCACTTGTTGTATGGGGTATAAGTGAAGGCAGGGGTGTTGCAAAAGAGGCCGATAAGTATCTGATGGGATATACAAATTTGTAAACTGTGTGCGGGGCTTGAAATTAAAAAGTGCATAAATTTTTTATCTGCTTTTGAGTTTCTACATTTTTTTAATACACATGTATTTTGGCTCTGGCAATTCCAAAGTTTTACCACCAACAGCACGCTCTCGCTTGGATGGATATGCAGTGGTGCATAAAATCTGAAAAAACCAGATTTAAACACCAGCATATCCATAACAGCTGCCTTTTGGTAAAACATTTGGAATTTGCCAGAGTAATATAGTCTTTGGGTAATTTAAAAAATGGGGAAACTCAAATTATCTGCTGGGTTGATTTTGCATTGCAAATATCCGGTAAGTAATTTTTGTATACCGCTATAAAGGTGAAAATCTTTATGGCGGTTTTTGAGGTGTATATAATAATTTTTTATATTAAAGATATTAACCTAAGACAACAGGAAATTAAAGTCTGCTTGTTTTAAGTCTGGTGCTGTTGTATAATCTGTTTAAACAAATATAGAAAAAACAAGTTTTATCATAATTGTAAAAGATATTTATTTTAGGATGGAGGAGTAATTATGGTAAAGAAAGCACTTCCAGTTGGCAGGGATTCTTTTAATGAAATCAAGAATGACGGTTATTATTATGTGGATAAAACAGGACTGGTACGGGATTTGCTCCAGCCAGGTGGTATGGTGATGGGAGGTTTTTGAAGATATGTTTACTGGATATTTACAAGATACAATTAGTATCAGGGATGTAAATATTGCAAAACCTATGAAAGAGAATTTTTACCATGGCCTTTTATTAGGTCTGTTAAAGGCAGAAAGCAGATGGAGAGTAAAGTCTGACCAGGAATCTGGTGCTGGTTATGCAGATATTTTGTTAAAAATCTGTAAAGAAAATATAGGATGTATTTTTGAAATTAAGTATGCGGAAAAAGGTAATTTTGATACAGCATGCAGCAAGGCAATGCAACAAATTAAAGACAAGGCTTATATAACTGCTTTAAGACAAGATGGAATAAAGATTATACACCAGTATGGAGTGGTGTGTTATAAAAAGACATGCAAGATTGTACATGAACAATATAATATATAATTTTTGTAAACGTTATAGATAAGGAGATATTATTATGTGGAACCAGTTTTCCAGGACAGGGCTTTTGCTTGGAAATGAAGCAATGGAAAAGCTTGCTGCTGCAAGGGTGGCAGTATTTGGCATAGGCGGTGTAGGCGGATATGTTGCTGAAGCACTTGCAAGAAGCGGCATAGGAAGCCTTGACCTTATAGATAATGATACTGTAAGCCTGTCTAATATTAACAGGCAGATTATTGCTACAAGAAAGACTGTAGGACAGTATAAGGTGGATGTTATGAAAGAACGGATACTTGATATTAACCCAGATGCAAAAGTATGTATATATAAATGTTTCTTCCTGCCTGGAAATGAGGAGGATTTTCCTTTTTGTGAATATTCTTATGTAGTAGATGCTGTGGATACGGTTACAGCGAAAATTGGGATTATTATGAAAGCAAAGGAATGTAGTGTTCCTGTAATAAGCAGCATGGGAGCAGGTAATAAACTTGAAGCGTCACAATTTAAGGTGGCTGATATTTATAATACAAAGGTCTGCCCTCTTGCAAAAGTTATGAGACATGAGCTTAGGAAAAGAGGAGTGGATGGTTTGAAAGTGGTGTATTCGGAAGAAGTACCATTAGTACCTGGAAGTGCAGCAGATATGGAAGAAGGTAAAAATGGAAGGCCTGTGCCTGGGAGTGTTGCATTTGTGCCTTCTGCAGCAGGGCTGGTTATTGCAGGGGAGGTTGTGAAAGGACTGGTTTTACGGGTATAAATTTCTATGTGGTTTGTTTTGGGGATGAACGGTTTCTGTGTTATGGTATAAAGTTATATATAGAAATTTATAGAACAGGTATGTGGTGGCTAACGTGTCTATTTAGATATAATTTTATAAAAAGGTATAGAATTTTATTAATTAATAAAGTTTTATACCTTTTTTTATTGTTTTAAGTTTATAGTATTTTTTAACTATTTTACTAATAATAGACTATATTTTTTGGTAGTATTGTATAAAAACTTCATATGTAAATTATATATAATATATAAAAAAATAAGTAAATTTAAAAACATATTGCATAAGTTTTCTAAATATAATAATATTAAATTACTTTAGTAAACTATAAAATAATGCAGCAGTTAGTATGCTGTCTATGTATAATCCAGACAGTACATTATGGTATCAGGGCGTGGCTTAATTATAAAAACAGCGGCATTGGAAGGGAGGTATATTAGATTTATAAGGCATTGTGGTGTCATGTATAACTATAGGTTTTATTAAAAAGGAAAGGGGATACAGTATGAGGATGAGTGTGTTAAAAAAAGGCGTTAAAAAAGCAGTTGCTTTTACAGCAGCATTGTCACTTGCAGTTACAAGTAATAGCTTTGGAATGGCCGGGAGGGGGTATGCAGAGGCAGCGGAAAATCTTATAAAATTATCTGATGATGATGTAAATAATTTATATAAAGAAGTTTCAAGCCGCAGACAATCTGTACATGACCCTTCAATAGTACCAGATGGCAATGGTTCTTACCATGTATTTGGAACAATGATGGGTGTTGCTAAGACAGATGACCTTGTGAACTGGGATGCAGTAATCAGGGATGAAGATGATAATAGCAAAAGCTTATATAACAAGCCTTTTGCAGAAGCATTTACAGATAATGCTTTAAAAGGAAATACAACATATTATGATTCTGCTGGCCAGGCACATACGGTTAATTTTGGTACTTATAATATTAATGACTGGATTTCAGAAAATACAATAAAAGGAAACCAATGGGCACCAGATGTTATATACAACACTGAGATGGGTAAATGGTGTATGTACCTTAGCCTTAATGGACCAACATGGAATTCAGCAATAGTCCTTCTTACAGCTGATGATATAGAAGGACCTTATACATACCAGGCGCCAATAGTATTTTCGGGATTCCAGACATCAAATAATTCAAAAACAGGAGGTTTCCATAATACAGACCTGGAGCTTGCTATTGGTTCACAGAACAGCCTTCCAGCAAGATATGACAAGGGAGGGGATTGGGGGAAATTATGGCCTCATGCTATAGACCCAGCTGTATTTTATGATGATAATGGAAACCTGTGGATGTCATACGGTTCATGGTCTGGTGGTATTTATATGCTCCAGCTTGATGAAAAGACAGGCTTAAGGGATTATTCTGTAAAATATGAAAGTAACTTTGATACTTTACAGGGTAATGTGACTTCTGATGCATATTTTGGAAAGAAAATTGCTGGTGGGCATTATGTATCAGGTGAAGCATCATATATAGAAAAAATAGGGGATAAATATGTATTATTTATGTCTTATGGTTTTATGCTTGCAGAAACTGGTGGATATGAAATGAGGATATTCTATTCTGATAATCCAGACGGACCTTATATAGATACTAAAGGGGAAAGTGCTATATATGACAAAGCTATGCAAAATTATGCAGTTGGTTCCAGGACAACACGTGGGCAGAAACTTCTTGGCAATTACCAGTGGGAAACTATGAAAATTGGTGAGAATACACAAGGACATAATTCTGCATATTATGATGAGAAAACTGGACGTGCATATGTAGTATACCACACAAGGTTTAATGATGGTACAGAAGGACACCAGTTACGTGTACATGAGCTGTTTTTAAACCAAGATGGATATATTGTTGCATCACCATATGAGTATTCAGCAGATAACGCTAAAGTTACAGCTTCAACATCGTATCCAGAAAGTGGTATTATAGGTACATATGATGTTATAGTACATAAATATGATACAAAGTGTAACCAGTATGGCGGGGAAACAGAAATTGTTAAGCCTGTAAAGGTTACATTAAATGCTGATGGAACTGTTTCAGGAGGTATGTCTGGAAACTGGGCTGTTGTTAATGGCACTCCATATGCTACAATTACATTAGGCGGTAAAGAATATAAAGGTGTTTTTGCAGAACAGAATGTTACTGGAACTAATGTAAATACCATGTGTTTTACTGTTATTGATAAAACAACAGGGCTTTGTGCATGGGGTTCACGTGAAATTGCAGATGATGCTGCAGTTGCACAAAATGTCAAAAATTTTAAAGTTTCAATAAGCAGTGAAACATATAATGATATAGAACTTCCAACAGAAAGTTTTGCAGGTGCAACTATTACATGGAGTTCTTCTGATACAGATGTTATTAGTAATAATGGTGTAGTAACTATACCTGCTGATGATACAGAAGTTATACTTACAGTAAGGATATCAAAAGGTGATTATTATTATGAAAGAGAGTATACAACTACTGTAATGGGAGAAGGTACGCCTGTTGATACTACTTCAGGGCTTGAAGCTTTGTATAAATTTGAAGGTAATCTTACAAATGAGGTGGATAGTTCACAAACAGGACAGCTTTTAGGAAATGGAGCTGCCCAGATACCAGGGTATGAATATAATCCAGATATGGGAAGTAAGATACTTCACCAGTATTTTGGAGCTGGTGGTTCTGAAAGTTATGCAAAATTTACAAATCCACTGCAGGGTAAAGAGCTTGATGGTGCAACAGTGTCATTATGGGTAAACTGTCCTGGTGAAAATAGATTTGATGCTATATGGTCATTTTTGGATAATGATAAATCTGACGGAATAGATGGAAGGCTCTTTTTTACGCCAAATACATACTTGGGATTTAATGGTACTGGCGGATGGTTTGACTGTAACCACGGGGATACAGCAACAAATGCTATATCAGCCAATAAGTGGCATCTTGTAACTGTAAGTATGGGCAGCAGTAATTTCTCTATATGTATAGACGGTGTTAAACGTTATGATAAGAATACTGCTAATACATGGAATTCCATTGATGCTAAAACATATGGTGACATGGGCAGGTCTTTATTAAACCTGTTATCTTCTGCACAGGATTTCTATCTTGGTTATGGTTCATTCTGGGGTTCAGCAGATGTATTAATGGATTCTTTAAGGATATACAGCAGGGCTTTGACAGAAGCAGATATAGCACAGCTGTATAATGAAGAACTGGCAGAGATAGAAAAAGCGAAGATGGAGGGCTCTGCGGATACAAGCAAGTTTATATATTATAATGATTATAATAATTCAGCAGGAATTAGTGATACAGGGTGGCAGTCTGTTACTGCACAAGCTATGTTATCACTTGCAACAGATATAACTGGTGATAAAAAACTGTATGTTAATTTTGCACCAGGTAATGTAAATTCACGTTCAGCATATAATTCATTTGGTATTGGAAGTAAGCTTGATGGAACTGGTGAATACACTGTAAGTTTTGATACAAAACTGCCAGTAGGTAATAACCAGCAATCACAATTAGCTCTTACATCATCAGGTTATAGTTATTCTGGTAATGATGTGATAACTGGTAACTATATCTGGAGTATGAATAATAATGCTGGTAATAGTACAAACTGGACTATTAATGATGACTCTGGTACAGTAGTTAATATTCCAAAAGATACGTGGGTTAATATAACTACTAAAATATCAGGAAGTACAGATGTTTCAGATGAACCATTTGTTCCAAATGACCCATCAGATGAAAGCCTTAAAGATGGTCTTATTGCAGAGTATTTATTTAATGGAAGTCTTAAGGACAGTAAAGATAAAACAAAACAGGCAGAAATTGTAGCTGTTGATGATGATAACAGGTCTAAGATTGTAAAGGATAGTGACCGTGGCAATGTAATGGAGATGAGAGGTACATGGCAGGCTACAGGGTATCTTAAGCTTGATAATAGTTATCTTAATGAAATTAATGATGCATTTACTGTTACAATGTGGGCAAAGGCTAATAATTCAAAGACAGATGGAAATAATATATCCGGAAACGATATAAGCTTATTTAATTTTAAGACAACACCAGATTCATGGAAGGAAGGTACTAATACATATAAACCAGGTTTTGTTTCATTAGATGCCAGTCTTCATCCTTGGATAAATGATTATGCTGAAACCCCAAATTTTGTTGATAGAAAAGCTGATGATACAAATATTAAACTTTCATCTACAGACTGGCAACAGGTAACAATGTCTATTGATGGTACTAATAATAAGATTTATGTATATATTGATGGGAAACTTGCAGAAACAGTTGATGGATTAGGTGGTGGTAATTGTTCAAGCCTGATTACTAACATTAAACAAAATACCACCGAAATACAAATTGGTACATTTCTTCCTTGGTGGAATGCATGGGATTTCAGAGGGTATGTAGATGATGTACGTCTTTATAACAGGGTTCTTACAGCAGATGAGGTTAGTAAGTTATATGCGGTAGAAGGCAATAAGAGTATAGCTGCAATGCAGTCACAGGGAGACTCTGGTTCATCAGCAATGCCTGCAAAAGCAGATGTTACAATTACTAATCTTGATACAGGTGCAGAGTTATACAGTGGAAGTATTAATAATCTTTCTAGTACCATTGTTGATGGTATTTATGTATTAAATGGAAGATACCAGTCAGTATCAAGCTTTGATAATATTAAAGTTTATTCAGGTGATGTAACATCTGTATATGATATTGTATTTGATGCTAATGGTGGCGAAGGAAGCATGGATAATATGCTGGCTTGTAATATTGTACAGAATTACAGGCTGAGTGCCAATAAATTTAAGAAAGATGGCTATACTTTTGCAGGATGGGGCGTAACGCCAGATGGTGATGTACAATACCAGGATGAGGATATTGTAAGCGGGCTTTCTTCTGAAAATGGAGGAATTGTTACTTTATATGCTGTATGGCTTCCAAATTATACAATTACATTTGATGGAAATGCTCCTGATGGTGCGGAGGTAACAGGCAGCATGAGGGATATGTCTTGTGTAACAGGCACAGAATATACATTATATTCAAATTCCTTTAAATGTGAAGGATATACATTTGCAGGCTGGGCAACAGAAAATAATGCTGTTTCAGCCACATATGCCAATAAAGCGAAGGTTAAGAACCTTACAGATAAAGCAGGCAGTATAGTAATATTGTATGCAGTATGGACTAAGGGTGATACGCCAGTTAATCCAGATGATGCTTCTCTTAAGGAAGGACTTATGGCAGAATATTTATTTGATGGCAACCTTATAGACAGCAAAAATCCATCAAAACAGGCAGAAATAATAGGAGAAGAAGATGACAATAAGCCTGTAATTGTGAAAGATGCATCACGTGGCAATGTAATGGAAATGAGAGGTACATGGCAGGCAACAGGATATATTAAGATTGACAAGAGCTATGTAAATAACATTAATAATGTATTTACTGTTACAATGTGGGCAAAGGCTAATAATTCAAAAACTGGTGAAGATGGCATATGTGGAAAAAATACAAGTATATTTAACTTTAAGACAACACCTGATTCATGGCAGGAAGGTACTGATGCATATAAACCAGGTTTTGTTTCCCTTGATGCCAGCCTCCATCCTTGGATAAATGACTTTGCTGAAAATAATAACTGGGTTGACAGGAAAGATGAAGAAATAAACCTGTCATCAAGTAAATGGCAGCAGGTAACAATGTCTATTGATGGCAGCAGTGACAAGATTTATGTATATGTTGATGGTAAACTTGCAGAAACAGTTAATGGATTAGGCGGTGGTACATGTGCGTCTCTTATTGAAAGTATTAAACAGAATACAACTGAAATACAGATTGGTACTTTTCTTCCTTGGTGGAATGCATGGGATTTCAGGGGATATGTAGATGATATACGTTTTTATGACAGGCTTCTGACAGATGAGGAAATTGCAAAGCTATATTCAAGGGCAGGAGACAGCAGTATAGCAGAAAGCCAGACAACAAAACCTACAGAAACACCATCTGGAACAACAAAGCCATCACAGCCAACACAGAAGCCATCAGACCCTGGCAATAGTGGCGGCAATGGCAGTGGTGGAGGATTTGGTGGTGGATACCAGCCTTCTATAACAACAGCACCAACTGTAAAGCCAACAGCTACACCAAAAGTGACAGCTACACCAAAGGCAACAATAGCACCAACTGTTAAACCAGTAGTAACACCAACACCTGTCCCTGGAGGCTCTGGTTCTTCTGGTGGAGATACAGACCCAGTGCCAACTGTAACACCAAATGTCCCTGATGGCAGTAATAATAACCAGGATAATAATAAAGATTCAGGCAAAAAAGTAAAGAAAGGTACTGCATTTACTAATAATAAGACAAAAGCAGTATATAAAGTTATCAAGACAGGAGCAAATGCAAAGGTTGAGTATATTGGCAACAAAGCTTCAAAAGCAACAAAAATAACTATTCCTAAGAAAGTTACATATAATGGCGTTAAATATAAAGTTACATCTATTGGCAAGAAAGCATTTGCTGGAAATAAGAAGCTTAAAGAAGTTATAATTAGTAAAAATGTTACTTCAATAAATGATAAGGCATTCAGTAATTGTAAAAAACTTTCTTTGGTAAAGATATCATCAAATGTAAAGAATATAGGTAAAAAAGCATTTTATGGATGTAAGAACCTGCGCTATATACGTATTGATTCAAACAACCTTAAATTGTCAGATATAGGTAAAAATGCGTTTGCTGGAGGGTATAAAACACCTAGGGTAAAAGTTAAAAAGAACAAAGTTAAACTTTACAAAGATATTTTATTAAAGAAAGGGCTTTCTTCAAAAGCAGTATTTGTGACAGGCTCTGCAAAATTAGTAAAATAGTTGTATATTTATAACAGGATTTGTATGGTTTAGCTTGATTATAGCGGTAATATGTTATATTATGTAAAAAAGGCAGCCGGGAATATAAGCCCGGTTGTCTTATTATTGAAAGGAGTATTGGCAGGATGAAGAAGAAAAGTTTGTTTCCAGCAACAGGAGGCTTTTTGCATGGAGGTGACTATAACCCAGAACAGTGGCTTGACAGGCCAGATATTCTTAAAGAAGATATAAAAATGATGAAAAAAGCAGGTATTAATTCCGCTACACTTGGTGTATTTTCATGGTCTGTTTATGAACCATCAGAAGGAGAATACAATTTTGGATGGCTTACAGATGTTATGGACAACCTCTATGAAAATGGTATTTATACTGTGCTTGCTACACCTTCCGGGGCACGTCCTGCATGGCTTGATGAGAAGTATCCAGAAGCTATGCGTGTTGATAATTATGGACACAGGAACCATCATGGTTTCAGGCATAACCATTGTATGAGTTCACCTGTATACCGTGAAAAAGTTTCAAATATTATCCATAAACTTGTAGAAAATGCAGGCAGCCATCCAGGTCTTGTAATGTGGCATATTTCCAATGAATTTGGAGGTGAGTGTTATTGTCCTCTTTGTGTAAAGCGTTTCCAGGATTATCTTGCGGATAAGTTTGACAATGATATTTCAAAGTTAAACTATGCATGGTGGAATACATTCTGGAGCCATAATTATAACAGTTTCAGCCAGATAGAGCCGCCATTTGCCAATGGTGAAATTAGCAGCCTTGGACTTGACCTTGAGTGGAAACGTTTTACAACATGGAATATGACAGATTATATGAAATCTGAAATAAACATTTTAAAGAAACTGACACCTGCAATACCTGTTACTACTAATTTTATGCAGATGTATGGAGGTCTTGATTACCATGTAATGGCAAAGGAACTTGATGTTGTTTCATGGGATTCATATCCAGCACTTCATAACCAGTGGGAAACATTTACAGAATCCATGGAAAGCAATTCATTTGACCATGCAATACTGCGTTCTATGAAGAAAGATAAGCCATTTATGCTTATGGAAAGTGCACCAGGGCTTGTAAACTGGCAGCAGTACAATAAAGTAAAACGTCCAGGGGTGCACAAGTTATTTTCATTACAGGCAGTTGCATGTGGTTCTGATACGGTACAGTATTTCCAGTGGAGAAAAGGAAGAGGTTCTTTTGAACAGTACCATGGCGCAGTAGTTGACCATCTTGGAACTGATGATACAAGGCTGTTTAAAGAAGTTGAAGACCTTGGTGCTGCATTAAAGAAGATTTCAAAGGCAGCAGGGACTATTGTAGAAGCAAAGGCAGCACTTTTATATGACTGGGATAACAGATGGGCAATAGAGGATATCAAGGGTCTTAGCAATGAAACAAAGAATTACAATAATATATGTTATAATGTTTACAGTCAGTTTTTAAGGCTTGGCATTGAAATGGATGTTATTGCTTCTGACAGTGGTTTTATGGATTATGACATTGTAGTTGCACCTATGCTTTATATGTTAAGGCCAGGTGTTGCAGATGAAATGAAAGCATTTGTGGAAAAAGGCGGACAGCTGCTTGCAACATATCTTACAGGATATGTTGATATTAACCAGCTTTGTTATCTTGGAGGCTTTCCAGGTGACGGCCTTAAAGACCTTTTTGGAGTAATAAGTGAAGAAATAGACACATTGTACCCTTGTGATACTAATAATGCATTATTTAAAGATGGAAGCCTTGCAAGTATAAAAGATTATGCAGAAACATTGCGTGTAAGTGATGCAGAAGTAATTGCATCTTATACAGATGATTTTTACAGTGGTACACCAGTAGTTACAAAGAAAAAATATGGAAAAGGCTGTGCGTATTATATTGGGGCAAGAATATGTGCTGAAAAAATGAGCAGTATTTTCCTTGAAATGGCAGAAAATGCAGGTATAACCCGTAAAGAACTTCCATATGGTGTAGAGTACCACAAAAGGACGTCAGATGGTGAAAGTTATGAATTTTACCTGAATAATTCAGAAGAAGTCCAGAAAGTTAAAGATGTAAAAGGCATAAATCTTTTAAATGATGAAAAGGTTAATGGTATATTAGAACTTGGAAAATATGAAACAGCAGTTATAGAAAATGTATAATTATACAAAATATATTTGTCAAGCGGATATCTGCAATGCCTGCAGGCAGGCATTGGCTGCTTGATAAGGTTAAATACATTCCTGTAGTATAGAAAATTACTTTTTTATTAGTTTTATAAATAGTAGGAAGGGAAAAAGAAATGGAAATAAATTATCTGGAAAATTATTATAATAATTATGAAGAAAATACCAGGTTACAATCCAGGCATGGACAGATTGAATTTATTACATCTATAAAATATATAGAACAATATCTGGAAAAAGGAGCAAAAATTCTTGATGTAGGTGCAGGTACAGGAAGGTATTCACTGGCATTATCAAGAAAAGGTTATAATGTTACTGCTGTTGAACTAGTACAACATAATATAGATGTTTTTAAGTCACTTTTAAAGGAAGATGACAATATCAGCATTAACCAGGGAAATGCGATGGATTTGTCTGTTTATCCAGATGCTTCATTTGATGCAGTGCTTATATTTGGCCCTATGTACCATTTATATTCAAAAGAAGAAAAGACTACGGTATTAAATGAAGCAAAACGTATTATTAGAGATGACGGGTATATTTTTGCTGCATATTGTATGAATGAGCCAACAATAATCCAATGGGGTTTTGGAAATGATGGTATCAATGTTATAGACGCTTTAAAAAATAACATGTTTAAAGAAGGTTTTAAATGTATATCTGAGCCAAAAGATATATTTGAGCTTGTGCGTGTAGAAGATATAGAAGAATTAAATAAAATATGTGGGCTTTACAGGGTAAAATTAATTGGGACTGATATGTTTGCACATTATATTAAGGACAGGATAGACAGCTGGAATGATGAGGTATATAAAATATATCTGGAATATCATTTTTCTATTTGTGAACGTGCAGATATAATAGGTTTATCTAACCATACAATGGACATATTAAAAAAACGCAAATAACAATTATAGTAAATAGAGGGATAAGAGTAAAAGATTTTTCAAATCTTTCACTTTGCAAGTTTGTGTCTGCGCTGCATCCACAAACTTGGAATGCGCAAAAAGCAGCGCAGAAATGGGGATAAATATGGATGCAGGTGGTATAATTGGATTTGTTATATATTGTATTGTAGGTGGTTTGTTTATTGTATTTGGAATTTCATCATTTTTTTCAAAAAAGCCTGTTGGATTCTGGGCAAATATAAAAATGTGTGAAGTTACTGATACAAGGGATTATAATAAGGCAACAGGAAAATTATTTCTCTGCTTTGGAATATTTTTTATAATATTTGGGCTGCCTTTGTTGGCAGGCCAGAATTCACCATTAATATTATTATCAATAGCAGGAGATATGTTTCTTGTAATAACAGTGATGCTTGTATATGAACTGGTAATTATGAAAAAATACCGTAAAATGTAGTATTGGATTTTTAATAAATATAATGTTTTTTGTAATATTTACAAATATGCCAGAATTTAATGAGGTACAGGTTGTGATAAATATTAGCACTTATGAAAGTGAAAATTTAGTAATCGCAAAATGGTAATTAATATATAGGAAGATG
>Ga0137308_100075_pt1 | contig 171606 bp, 170 predicted proteins | sample Inofrocosms_June_FD_97181 | JGI IMG/M metagenome (GOLD analysis project Ga0137308, IMG submission 97181) | Mouse cecal microbial communities from Vienna, Austria - N-Acetylneuraminic and N-Acetylglucosamine D2O microcosms_June | ecosystem: Host-associated > Mammals > Digestive system > Large... | reverse complement strand
GGCAACAGGCCATAATTATTCAATAATAATAAACCAATGGGCATCATGCACAGAAACAGGTGAAAGAACGTATGTTTGTATTTGCGGAGATAGTTATACAGAAACCATTCCGGCAACAAGCCATAATTATGCAGAAACAATAACAAAAGAGGCATCATGCACAGAAACAGGTGAAAGAACATATACCTGTGCTTGTGGTGACAGCTACAGCGAAATAATCCCATTGGCACATCAATATGTAGGTGGTGTTTGCGAAAAATGTGGTGGAAAGCAAGATGCAGGTCTCTATGATGAGAATGATGAGCTAGTTGCAAGTTTTGATGAACTGGCAAATGTTTATGGACTGGATATAACAAAATATCTGTCAGACACTCGATACCAAAGCGACAAAGAAGGTCTGTACTACATACTAAATCATAATGATGAACTGGGTAGTGCAGTCAAGCTGGTTATTCCAGAGGGTGTAACGACTATAGGCAGAAATGCATTTAAGATGTGTAAACAATTGAGATCCATTGTTCTACCAGATACTATAACAACATTAGGCGGCTGTTTTGTAGATGGATGCATTAATTTAGAAGAAATAACTATTCCTTTGTCATGTGAATTTGGAAAATACACATTTACATCAACAAATCCTAAATTAAGTAAATTTATATTAACTGAAGGTTCAGGAAAAGCTATAGATTATGTTTATAATTATATTGATTGCTCTTATCAATATACTCCCTGGTACATAAACAAAGCACACAATATCAGTGTTAAACTTGCCGATGGTGTTACACGGATTGGGGATCTGACTTTTAGAGAATGCACGGGATTAACAAGTGTTGAGATGACAGGTACAGTAACACAAATTGGGGCTCAGGCATTCTATAAATGTGAAAATCTAGTGACGGTTCTCAATGAATTATTGCCTCAAAACCTTGAAGTATTAGGAAATGGTGCATTTTACAACTGCTTGAATATTCAGTTGGATGGAGTTATTATAATTCCATCTAAAATAGCAGAGATTCCTAATGAATGCTTTTATATGTTGGATACAACCAAAATGTGGAGCATATAAGATGTATATTACCTGACAGACTGACATATATTGGAGAATCTGCTTTTAGTGGATGGAAATTTGAGACAATGGGGATTGTAGGAAGTGATTCTGACATTGAAATTCCTGCAACGGTGACAGAAATAGGTCAAAATGCATTTGCTGGAAATATCAACTTAGTAACAGTAGAGTTGCCATATGGTGTCGAAAGCCTGAGACATGGAGTATTCCAAAGCTGCTCTGTGCTTCGTGATGTAAATATTCCCGACAGTGTGACATATATGGGATGTTATATGTTTATAAATTGTAAGAAACTTTTAACAATGTATATTCCAGATTCTGTTGAGAGAATAGGAAATCCCCAAGGAAGTGTGACTCCAGCTTATACAGATGGAATGTTTTATGGCACCAGTTATGTGAAAATATACTGTGGAGCGTCCCGTAAACCTACAAATTGGTTTAGCAACTGGAATTGCTATGGGTATAATAAAGGCTGTTTATATAATTCTACATATTTTAATACTTCACGTGAACAATACAATGTAATAAAAAATAATTAATTCAAAAGTCCCATGAGGACCAAAGGGAGAACCTTGCCCGCCTGGTGAGATGGGCGAAATGCGGCGGATGGTTCCACAGGCTGCCGGTGATGGCGGTACTTCTGGTGATGCGGACCTATTATCGCATTATGGGCGGACAGCAATCCAAAGGAAAAAGATTTGAGTAGTGTCATAGCAAATGAATAGGACAGCAATACAGAAGGGATTTCCTGCTTCAAAGGAAATCCCTTCTGTATATATCCTGCCAAGCAAAACACCGCCGGTCTGCCAGGCCGTCACCGGATCAGAATCGGCATTCCGCTGCCGTCATTCAGATCCTGCAGTTCCTCGGAAAGCTTCTGCTGCGTGGCACAGGAAGCTTCGGACTGAATATCCATATACAGGATAAACATATCTTCCAAAGCCATATTTTTCTCATCAGCGATCTCCTGCATGATCGGCTTCAGCTTCTCAATCTGGGCGGAGACAGGGACTTTTTGCGGATCGATATCTCCCATCACCTGTTCCGCGTAATCGTTAATTCTCTTTAAAATAGCACGGTTCTCGTCTGTCATAGCGCATCACTCCTCACAAAATTTTTCTTAATTATAACACTTTAACGCTTGTGGTGTATAGCTATTTTTGATATGATAAGAAGAAAAGTGTTATTTGACAGAAAACTATATCCAAGGAGGAAAATATGGCAGATATCAGACCATTTCAGGCATACAGGCCGGCCCGGGGGCTCGAGGCGGAAATCGCGGCCCTGCCCTATGACGTATACAACAGGGAAGAAGCGATGGCGGAGGTGAAAAAACACCCCGGCTCTTTTCTCTCAATTGACCGCGCGGAGACCCAGTTTGCTCCCGATGTTGACATCTATGCGGACTGTGTCTATGAGAAAGCCCATGACATGCTGTGGCAGTGGATAAGGGATGGCCGTTTTGTCCAAGAGGACAAGCCCTGCTACTATATCTATGAACAGGTCATGGAGGGACGGAGTCAGAAGGGCATTGTGGCCTGCGCCTCCATTGACGACTATCTGAACCAGGTGATCAAAAAACATGAGAACACCCGTGCGGACAAGGAGCAGGACAGGATCCGCCATGTGGACGCCTGCAATGCCCAGACAGGTCCCATTTTCCTGGCCTACCGCAACCAGGCGGCGCTGCAGCAGGTGATAGCCCAGGTGACAGAGGGCCCGGCGGTCTATGACTTTACCGCGCAGGACGGCATCACGCACAGAGTCTGGGTAGTGTCTGACGAGCAGCAGATGCGGACCATTCGAGAGACTTTTGCCGCCATGGAGCAAATCTATATTGCGGACGGACACCACCGCTGCGCCTCCGCCGTGAAGGTGGGGCTTGGGCGCAGGGAGATGAATCCGTCCCACACCGGGGAGGAGGAGTACAACTTTTTCCTGTCGGTGCTGTTTTCCGCAGATGAATTGAAAATCCTGGACTATAACCGGGTGGTGAAGGACTTAAACGGGTATGACCAGGAAGCTTTTCTGGAAAAAATCAGAGAGAAATTTGATGTGGAATGTCTGGGGGAATCCCCCTGCAGGCCGGAGAAAAAGTGCCAGTTCGGCATGTATCTGCACGGGCAGTGGTATCGTCTCACAGCCCATGGGGACATTCGCAGCCAGGACGCGGTGGAGGGGCTGGACGTATCTATTTTGCAGGAGCATCTCTTAGCGCCCATTCTGGGCATCGGGGATCCCAAGACCGACAAGCGCATTGACTTTGTGGGAGGAATCCGCGGGCTGGAAGAACTGGAGAGAAGGACGCAGACGGATATGGAGGTGGCTTTTGCCCTGTATCCCACCTCCATCTATGAGTTGTTTGCCGTGGCGGATGCGGGCAGGCTGATGCCCCCCAAGTCCACCTGGTTTGAGCCCAAACTCAGAAGCGGGCTGTTTGTACATACCTTTTCCTGCGGCAGTATGGCACCCGCAGCGCAAGGATAATAATATAACAGCATCTGCCCAAAAGCGCGCCGCAAGGCATATGGACGCCCAAGCTGCCATATGCCAAACAAGGGACTTGCCTGCTTTCAGGACGGATGCGGAATCCAAAATAATAAAGAAGCCATACAGAAAAGAGGCGACTATGGACAATAAGCTGTATAAACTAATGAATTGGCCTGCGATAGAAGAGATTGTCTACTCCGAGTGCGACCACCCTCACGATCTGCTGGGCCCTCACAAGGCGGGCAGCCAGATGCTGGTACAGGCGTTTTATCCGGGGGCGGTGGAGATGACTTTGCAGCTGGTGAAGAGCGGCAGGGAATATCCCATGGACATGGCTGATGAAGAGGGATTTTTTGCGGTGCTGATACCGGAGAAGGAACTGGGAGCATACTGCTATGTGGCGACGGATCAGGACGGAAATGTGGTTCGGGTGCAGGATCCCTATCGGCATACCCCCATGATCACCAAAAAAGACACGGAAAAGTTCGACGCCGGTATCCATTATACTATATATGAAAAGCTGGGAGCGCATCCCTGTACTCTGGACGGGGAGGAGGGAACCTATTTTGCCGTATGGGCCCCCAATGCCATGCGGGTCAGTGTGGTGGGGGATTTCAACAGATGGGATGGCCGTGCCCACCAGATGCGCCGCTTGTGGGACAGCGGTATCTTTGAACTGTTCATTCCCCAGGTGGGCGTGGGCAGCATCTACAAGTTTGAAATCAAGGCCAGGGGAGGACTGACTTTCCTGAAATCGGACCCCTATGGCAACGCGGCACAGCTTCGCCCGGACAACGCCTCCGTGGTGGCGGACATCGGCCATTTTACCTGGGAGGATGAGGAGTTTATCAGAGAACGCAAAGAATTTCAGGGCGGTAATGCCCCTGTCAGCGTCTATGAGATGTATATGGGTTCCTTTCTGGAGCCCCGGGAAGGCGAGCCATACGCCAATTACAGAGACATTGCCCCCAAGGTGGTGGCCTATGTGAAGGAGATGGGCTATACCCATGTGGAACTGATGCCCATCATGGAGCATCCCTTCGACGGATCCTGGGGGTACCAGGTCATCGGTTATTATGCACCCACTGCCCGGTACGGCAGCCCCGAGGACTTTATGTATTTTGTCAACGAACTGCACAAGGCGGGCATCGGCGTGATTCTGGACTGGGTGCCGGCTCATTTTCCCAGAGATACCCATGGATTGTCCGGCTTTGACGGCACATGCCTGTATGAGCATCAGGATCCCCGTCAGGGCTTTCATCCCCACTGGGGAACGCTGATCTACAATTACGGAAGGCCCCAGGTGTCCAACTATCTGATAGCTAATGCGCTGTTCTGGGTGGAGAAATTTCACGCGGACGGCATCCGCATGGACGCCGTGGCCAGCATGCTGTATCTGGACTATGGCAAAAATGATGGGGAATGGGTGGCCAACATGTACGGCGGCAAGGAGAATCTGGAGGCCATGGAGATGATCAAGCATCTGAACTCCATCCTGAAAAAGCGCAATCCAGGCGTGTTGTCCATCGCGGAGGAGAGCACCGCGTTCCCCCTGATCACCGAGGCGCTGGACAAGGGCGGCCTGGGCTTTGACTTAAAGTGGAACATGGGCTTTATGAATGATTATCTGGGCTATATCCGGATGGATCCCTATTTCCGCAGCCATCACCACGGGGAGCTTACTTTCAGCATGATCTATGCCTACAGCGAGAAATTCCAGCTGGTGTTCTCCCACGACGAGGTGGTGCACGGCAAGGCCACCATGGCGGGGAAGATGCCCGGCAGCAGGGAGGAAAAGCTGGCTAATCTGCGTCTGACCTACGCCTACATGATGACTCATCCCGGCAAGAAGCTGCTGTTTATGGGCCAGGAGTTGGCGGAATTTGACGAGTGGAACGAGAACAGGAGAGTGCAGTGGGAACTGCTGGAGGTGCCGGAGCACAAGGGCGTGGCGGAGTTATATAAGGATTTGAACCATCTGTACCGCAGGGAGACCGCCCTGTATGAATTGGATCAGGATCCCACGGGTTTTGCCTGGATCAATGCCATCTCCGGCAATGACTGCTATCTGAGTTATCTGCGGAAGGGCAGGGATGCTGCGGATATGCTGCTGGTGGTGGCGAATTTTGCGGGGGTGGCCCAGGAGATTCGCACAGGCGTTCCTTATGACGGCAAATATAAGGAAATTCTGAATACGGATGAAAAAATATACGGCGGCACAGGGGTGGTAAATAAGAAGGCCCTGGCCGCGCAGGACATTGAGTGGGACGAGCAGGCGGTGTCTATCAGCGTCAAGCTGGCACCTCTGTCTCTGAGTATCCTGCGCTTTGAACCATACACCGAGGCAGAACTGAACCGGGTCATCGAGGAGCGTGTGCGTAAAAAGCTGGCGCTGATCAAGGAAAATACCCCCAAGAAGGCATCGGGTAGAACGGTGGCCGGGAAGGACAGCGATACGGAAAAGGCGACAGAAGCTGGGGAGAAGGCTGCTTCTAAGAAGGCGGCAGGCGCTGGGGGGAAGGCGGCTCCGAAAAAGCAGGTCAGCGCCGCAGGTATGACTGCGTCGGGGAAGAAGAAGGTTTCCGATAAAACGGTAGGTACTGCAGATGGAAAGAAAAAAAGGGAGGCGGTATCCCAGTAGGCTGAAAGGAGCAGTAATAAAATGTTTGTACGTGTAATTGTTCCCAGGGCAGCCACCGGGCAGACATCCCAGCTTGACCCCGGGGCGATAGAGAAATTTTTCTCCGAACTGCCGGAAAAGGCAATGAATATGGGACTGCGGATCGTGCTGGCCTTGGTGGTATTCCTGCTGGGGGTGCAGGTGATCAAGTTGGTCCGCAAGCTTGTAAAAAAATCCCTGGTGCGGGGAAAGGTGGATGTGGGGGTCCAGCAGTTTACCGATTCTTTTCTCAAGACGGTGCTGTATATTCTGCTGATCTTCATGATTGCCGGGGGCTTCGGCGTGGACGCTGCCAGCGTAGTGGCTCTGCTGGGGTCCGCAGGCGTGGCCATCGGCCTGGCGGTGCAGGGGAGTCTCTCCAATCTGGCGGGAGGAGTGTTGATCCTGATTCTAAAACCTTTTCTGGTGGGGGATTATATCATTGACGAGGGCGGCAAGGAGGGCACGGTGACGGAGATCCAGCTGTTTTACACCAAGCTGCTGACCCCGGACAACCGGACTGTGGTATTACCCAACGGAACCCTGGCCAACGGCAGCCTGGTGAATATCACCACGGACAAGTACCGCAGATGCGATATCTCCGTGGGGATTTCCTATGGTTCCGACATCCGGGTTGCCAGAGAGGCGCTGATGGATTTGCTGTCAGGGGATTCGGCGGTGTTGAAGGATCGGGAGATGCGTGTGGTGGTGGATTCGCTGGGAGACAGCGCCATACAGCTGATCATTCGCTGCTGGTTCACCAACGAGGAATACTGGGACGGGCGTTACCGCCTGACGGAGGGGGTCAAGTATGCTCTGGATCGGGCCGGTATTCAGATTCCCTATCCCCAGCTGGATGTGCATGTGCAGCAGTGAAGCTGCTGAAGGCGGCGGATATTGCCTTCACAGGAGTGTGAAAAGCAATAATAGAATAGTTAAAATAGTATGGACGGAGGAAACGGTAAAATGGCGATTGTAGATGTTGTAAAGTATAACGGGGAGCCCGGTCTGCTTGCCTGGAAGTTCCCGGAGGAGGAACTGGGGACGTGGACGCAGTTGATCGTGAACGAATCCCAGGAGGCAGTTCTGTTCAGGGACGGGAGAGCGATGGATGTATTTGGGGCCGGAAGGCATACCCTGGAGACGCAGAACATTCCCATTTTGAACAAGATCATAAATCTGCCCTTCGGTGGCAGATCCCCTTTTGCGGCAGAGGTGTGGTATGTCAATAAGCTTTCCACCCTGGATGTCAAATGGGGGACGCCGTCTCCCATCCAAATGCAGGATTCCAGATACCGGATATTTGTGCCGGTCCGTGCCAACGGCATGTTTGGTATCCGGGTGGAGGACGCAATGAAATTTCTGGTAAAGCTTGTGGGAACCATGCCGGCTTTTGACAGGAACATGCTTGTGAATCATTTCAGGGGTCTATGCGTCACCAAGGTCAAAGATGCCCTGTCCTCCTATCTTTTGAAAAAGCAGATCAGCGTTATGGAGATAAACGCGTATATCGACGAACTCTCCGGGTATATGAAGGAGAGAATCGAGCCGGATATGGCGGAGTACGGGATCAAGCTGATTAATTTTTATGTAAATGAAATCAGTGTCCCGGAGGATGACCCCTCGGTAAAGAAATTGAAGGATGCTCTGGCTAAAAAGGCGGAGATGGATATTATCGGATTCGACTACAGACAGGAGAGGTCTTTTGACGCCCTGGAGGGAGCTGCTACCAACCCCGGATCAGCCGGCGCACTGTTCATGGGCGCGGGCATTGGTACAGGCATGGGCCTGGGCATGGGCGGTGCAATGGGGTCAGCTTTTGGAGAGATCAGCAAAGAAATCAGGACCGAAGAGCCCAAGGAGAGTCCGGGGCCGGATATGCAGATGGCATGTCCCGGCTGTGGCAGAAAGATACCGGCAAAGGGGCGTTTTTGTCCGGAGTGCGGGACGCCGCTGGCAAAAAAATGTCCCAAATGTAATGCCGCCATTGACGGCGATCCCAGATTTTGCCCGGAGTGCGGGGAGAAGCTGAAGTAGCAAAATGGTGCAGACAGGGAGGCAGCGGAACTCTTAACAGCAGCCTCCCTGCCAGCGCCAGGAAGAACTACTGGCCGTATTTTGGCCGGGAGTTCTTCCGTTGGGAATGGTGCTGGCAGGGAGGCAGCGGAACTCTTAATAGGAGAAATGACATGGGAGATACAGTAAAAATAACGGATTTAAAATGTCCCGGATGCGGCAGCGCCTTGAAGATGCCCGCCGAGGGCGCCAAGAAGGTTCAGTGCGAATATTGCGGCAATGAATACATTATAGATGCGGGTCAGGAAGCGCCCGGCGCCCGCCGGGCCCCCCAGTGGGATCCGGCGGCAGGTCAGGGGATGCCCGGCGGGCGTCGGATTCCCCGGTGGGAAACGGCGCCCCAGGAAGGCAAATCGGAGTCGGTGTCCAAGGGTTCCATTGTTGGCTCTATAATCGGTGTGCTCTGTCTGTTTGTCCTGGTGGGAGTCAGAGCCTACTGGAGGGCACAGGATCGGGAGGCCGCAAGGCAGGCGGCGCAGCGGGAGGTTGTGGAGTCCATGGCGGCGAGTATCAACACATACAATCCCTATACCACGGACAAAGAAGAGGAGGGCCAGGAAGCCCTTTCCGGCATATTGGAGCAGATGGTTGTCACCGTCTTTGGAAAAGAGGCGGACAGCGTGACGCAGGAGGAACTGGATCAGATCCAGTGGATTGCGGATCAAAGTGATTTTGATAATATGTACATTGGCTACAGCTTTGAAAATCCGCTGGAAAACCCTGACGCGCAGCTGGAATGGCTCACCTTCCCCTCCGGGAGCGACAGGGGCTATTCGGGACTGTATATGTTTGGGGGACTTAAAAAGCTGGATATAAAGGGCTCCCTTTCTCAGTGCGATTTGCAGGGGCTTTCACTGGAGAGTCTTTCGGCGTCCTTCAGTTCCCTGGCGGACGCGGCCCGGGCTTTGGACGATCCTGCCACCATCCGCCAGCTGTCTCTGGGCAGTTCGGTAAAAAGTCTGGAGGGGCTGGATCTATTCCCCAATCTGGAGAGTCTCACCATAGATGCCGACGATATGAGCGATGTGAATGAGGTGGTGGCGCTGGGGCAGCTGAAGTCCCTCACTTTGGAGGATGCGGATGCCATAAGCGACTTTGCCGTTTTTGCTGCCATGGGGAATCTGGAGGAACTTTATATTGAATCGGAAAATCTGAAATCTTTGGACTTCTTAAAGAGGATGCCCCAGCTGAAAAGCCTCGGTCTCTCCGACGGGGAACTTTTGAGTCTTGACGGAATAGAGGCGCTGGAGGGTCTTGAGAGGCTTTCGGTGACGGACTGCGGGGAACTGAAAAGTATGGACGCTGTAGCCACTCTCACGGGGCTTACGGAATTGTCACTGGAGAAACCCTATAACTGCGAGGAGCCGTCCCTTGCAGGTCTAACCGGGCTTAAGAGACTGACGCTGGACAACTTTGACTCCTGTGCGTTTTTGTCCAAATTGACAGAACTGGAGGAACTGACTCTGCGCAGCTGTGACATGCCGTCCAATATTGATCTGTCGGGGCTGACTCAGCTGAAAAGACTGACTTGTACCACTTTTTATCAGGACAGATCCCTGGCCTTTGTCAAGAATATTTCCTCGCTGGAATATTTGAATCTGGGCGGAATGGTGACATATGAGGATATCTCAGGCATATTTGCGCTGCCTAACATCCGGGAACTTAAGTTAAGCGGTATGGAGTGTGAGATTGATTTTGACCGGGTGGGAGACAATTCTTCTCTGGAGTCTCTGGAAATGGCCGGTGTAAGGCTGTATGAGAATGTGAAGGTATACAGTTCGGGGGGAATGACAAGTGTATACTACGATGATGTGTTCCTGGCGGAACATCTGGACTTTTTCGAGCATTTCCCCAGCCTGAGAAAGCTGGATGTAGCGGACAACGAACTCAAGGATCTGGAATTTGCAGGCAGCCTTGTGAATCTGGAGGAGATAGATTTCTCGGAGAACTATGTGACGGATATGCATGTGCTGGCCTCGATTCCGTCCCTGCGGCTGGTGAACTGCACGGGGAATCCTATAAGCAATCTGCGGGTTCTGGACGAGAACCATGTTCACGTTATAAACGAATAGTCATACAACGAAAAGAGGAGAATGATTTTTATGAAAACGGAGATGACAAAGGATTTAAAGAAAAGGGTTGATAAGTACGGGAGTGTGCTGGCGGCTTTCAGATCTCAGGGCGGTGGCGGAAAGGGACTGATGGCGGGCGGTATCATGCTGCTTGTCTGCGGCGTATTGTTTGGGGGGCTGCTGATGTTTGTGAAAGTGGTTGGCGGTATTGTAGTTTTTGCCGTTTTTGCCTTTCCCGGGCTGGCCATGTTTGTGCCGGGTATGGTGCTGGATAAAAATAGGCAGGCGGGCTATCTGGAGTATTATCAGAAACAGACGGGGTATAGTTTGGAGGAACTGCGGGAGGCCGACCGGGAACTGCTGAGTCCGGATGCGGTGAAAGTCATAAGCAAGACCAACAGATCGGCCGGGAAACAGGAGACGGTGTTTTTTATCACGCCGCACTATTTCCTGTCTATCTGGCCGATTTACGGATGTTATCTGCGAAAGCTGGATGACATTGTGGCGGCTTTTTACTCCAATGAGATTCCCGGGATTAACGGATATCGTCAGAATCTGTTTATCATAACGCGGCAGGACGCGCAGAATAAGGGGCGTAAGAATGAATATACCGGGAAACAGTATGGGGGATTTGAGAACGGACAATTGACCGATCTGAAAAACTGCCGGGAGATCTGTGACGAGGCCCTGAGTGAGATGGCGGCCAGGGCGCCCCATATTATTACCAGCCAGTATATTGTTGTGAAAGGCGTCAAGTATAATCTGCTCAGCATGGAGGACTGGCAGAGGGATTGGGCGTATATTCTGGAGGAATAAATAGTATGCATTATGATTATCTGGTAGTGGGATCGGGCCTGTACGGCTCGATCTTTGCCCATGAGGCCAAGACTCGGGGCAAGTCGGTTCTGGTGGTGGACAAGCGGCCCCATGTGGCGGGCAATATCTATACGGAAAAGATGGAGGGAATCCCGGTTCACAAATACGGAGCCCATATTTTTCACACCAACAATGAGCGTGTGTGGAATTATATTACGCAGTTCGCGCAGTTCAACCGCTTCACCAATTCCCCGGTGGCAAATTATAAAGGGGAATTATATTCCCTGCCCTTCAACATGTATACCTTTAACAAAATGTGGGGTGTGACAACGCCCCAGGAAGCGGCGGCCAAGATAGAGGAGCAAAAAAGGGAGGCGGCTATCACGGAGCCTGCGAACCTGGAAGAGCAGGCCGTTTCCCTGGTGGGACGGGATATCTTTGAGAAGCTGGTGAAGGGCTACACAGAGAAACAATGGGGGCGAGACTGTAAGGAACTTCCGGCATTTATTATCAAGCGGCTGCCGGTGCGGCTTACTTTTGATAACAATTATTTCAATGCCCTGTACCAGGGAATCCCCATAGGCGGCTATACCCGGCTGGTAGAAAATCTGCTGGAGGGAATCGAGGTGCGCCTGTGTACGGATTATCTGGAGCACCGGGAGGAACTTGACGCTCTGGCGGATAAGGTGGTCTACACCGGGCCCATAGACGGGTTCTATGACTATCGGCTGGGAGCGCTGGAATACCGCTCTGTGTACTTTGAGACGGAGGTGCTGGACCTGCCCAACTTCCAGGGCAACGCGGCAGTGAATTACACGGACCGGGAGACCCCCTGGACCCGGATTATCGAGCACAAGTGGTTCGTATTTGGGAAAGACGAGGAGGGCAGAGAGTTTCCCAAGACAGTGATCAGCCGGGAGTACAGCTTAGAGTGGAAGCCGGGGGATGAACCCTATTATCCTGTGAACGATGAGAGAAACAGTTTACTGTACAGGGAATACAGAAAGCTGGCCGATGAGGAGAAGAAGGTGATTTTCGGCGGAAGGCTGGGGGAGTACAGGTACTACGATATGGACGCGGTGATTGCGGCGGCGCTGGAATTGTGTGACAGAGAACTGCAGGCGTAAAAAAACCTCGGAAAGGTAATCTTTCCGAGGTTTTCAGCTGAAAATGGGACTCGAACCCACGACCCCTTCATTACGAGTGAAGTGCTCTACCAACTGAGCTATTTCAGCACTGCTATTTATTATAGCGGGTAATGAGGAAAAATGCAACCTTTATTTTCAGAAATTTACAAATTGAGAAGGGACTTTTCTGCTTTACAGGACTAAAATATTCAAGTATAATACAAAGGGTAGTGTATAAGCATTTTGTGAGAGTGAGGAAAGTACATATGAAACAATTAATGTTAGGAAACAAGGCGCTGGCCCGGGGCCTGTATGAGGCGGGCTGCTGTGTGGTATCCAGTTATCCCGGCACCCCCAGCACGGAGGTGACCGAGGAAGCCGCCAAATATGATGAGATCTATTGCGAGTGGGCTCCCAACGAGAAGGTTGCCATGGAGGTGGCTTTTGGAGCCTGTCTGGCGGGCAGGCGGGCTTTCTGCGGCATGAAACATGTGGGGCTGAATGTGGCGGCGGATCCCCTTTTCACCTGTTCCTATACCGGTGTGAACGCGGGGCTGGTGATCTGTGTGGCGGATGACGCAGGAATGCACTCCTCCCAGAACGAGCAGGACAGCCGCCATCATGCCATCGCCTCCAAGGTTCCCATGCTGGAACCTGCGGACTCCGACGAGGCATACCGGTTTGCCAAGCTGGCCTTTGCCATCAGCGAGGAGTTTGACACGCCGGTTATTATCAAGATGTGTACCAGGGTGGCCCATTCCCAGAGCGTGGTGGATACGGGAGAGCGGGTGGTGCCAGAGATAAAGCCCTATGAAAAAAATATTGCGAAATATGTGATGATGCCCGGTAATGCCATACGGCGCCATCCCTTTGTGGAAGAGCGTACCCGCAGACTCATCGCCTACGGGGAGACAGCGGAGGTCAACCGGGTGGAGATGGGGGACACCGGGCTGGGAATTATCACTTCCTCCACCAGCTATCAGTATGTCAAGGAGGTTTTCGGCAATAAGGCGTCCATCTTAAAGATCGGTATGGTCAATCCCCTGCCCCGGCAGCTGATTCTGGATTTTGCCGCCAGGGTGGACAAGCTGGCCATTGTGGAAGAACTGGATCCCATTATTGAGAATCATTGCAGACAGCTGGGACTGGAAGTTACGGGCAAGGATGTTTTTCCCATGGAGGGCGAGTATTCCCAGAATCTGGTGGCAGAGAAGCTGGGGGTGTCCGTTTCCCCGGTAAAAAGTCTGGAGGAGGCGCTGCCAGGCAGACCCCCTGTCATGTGTTCGGGCTGTCCTCACAGGGGCTTGTTCTACACCTTGAAGCAGAATAAATGTACGGTATTGGGGGACATCGGCTGCTATACCCTGGGGGCGGTGGCTCCTTTGAGCGCCATGGACGTGACCCTGTGCATGGGCGCTTCCATCAGTTCCATCCATGGCTTTAACAAGGCTTTGGGGCAGGAGAGCGAGGGTAAGACCGTGGCGGTGATAGGGGATTCCACCTTCATGCATTCCGGCATGACGGGCCTGGCCAATATAGCCTATAACCAGAGCAATTCCACGGTGATTATTCTGGACAACTCTATCACAGGCATGACAGGGCACCAGCAGAATCCTACCACCGGTTACAATATCAAGGGGGATCCGGCGGGCAAAATCAATCTGGAGGAACTGTGCCGCGCCATGGGCTTTAACCGGGTGACGGTGGTGGACCCTTATGATCTGGCGGAGTGTGACAGAGTATTGAAGCAGGAACTGGCGGCGGAGGAACCCTCCGTTATTATCAGCCGCAGGCCCTGTGTACTGCTTAAATATGTGAAGCATGAGAAGCCCCTGAAGGTGGACTGTGACAAATGTGTGGGCTGTAAGTCCTGTATGCGTCTGGGCTGTCCGTCCATCAGCATCAGGAACGGCAAGGCTGTAATAGATTCCACTTTGTGCGTGGGCTGCGGTGTGTGTAAGCAGCTGTGCAAGTTCGGCGCGCTGGAGTCTCAGGAGTAATAAAGTTCCAAACATCCAAAACTCATTGGTGTAATAAAACAGGTGTGGCGGGAGTTTGGATGTTGTACATCCAAATACGTATTAACGCAGTATCACAGGCACGGCCTGGGATATGCAGGAAAGAGGTAAGTATGACAAAAAATATTATGATTGTAGGCGTGGGGGGCCAAGGCTCCCTGCTGGCCAGCAAACTGCTGGGTCATCTGTTATTGACAGAAGGGTATGACGTAAAAGTGTCTGAAGTACACGGTATGAGCCAGAGGGGCGGCAGTGTGGTGACTTATGTGCGTTTCGGGGAAAAGGTGTATTCCCCCATTATCGACAGGGGGCAGGCGGACTATATCGTGTCCTTTGAAAAGTTGGAAGCCGCCCGCTATGTGGAGTATTTAAAGTCTGACGGGCGAATTGTGACAAACACCCAGGAGATTGATCCCATGCCGGTGATAACGGGAGCTGCGCAGTACCCGGCGGATCTGGTGAATAAGCTGGAAAAGCTGGGGATTGCGGTGGATGCTATGGATTGTCTGGCATTAGCGGAGCAGGCGGGTTCCCCCAAGGCGGTAAACATCGTGCTGATGGGCAGACTTTCCAAGTATTTTGACATTTCCGTGGAAAAATGGGAGAAGGCTATAGAGGACTGTGTTCCGGCTAAATTTCTGGAACTGAACAAAAAAGCTTTTGCCCTGGGGCGGGACTATGCGGCATAGATGTATGCCGAATCACAGAGTTTTATAAACAGCATTAGCAATTTATCAAGCAGCGGCCATGTTGCGAACGGTAGCCTATTTGCCGGGAAATGCCCTGCAGGGAAATTGAAAAAGCATAATTAGCAGACAGGAGAGAAGAGAAGATGGGAAATTATTATCAGCCGGAGATTGAGACAATGCCGCTCCCGCAGCTGCAGGCCCTGCAGAGCGAGAGGCTGGTGGCACAGGTGAAGCATGTGTATGAGAACGTGGAGTTTTATCGAGACAGGATGGATGCGGCCGGGGTGAAGCCGGAGGATATCCATGGCATCTGTGATCTGCACAAACTGCCCTTTGTCACCAAGGATGATCTGCGGGATCAGTATCCCTATGGGCTGCTGGGAGTGCCGCTGTCGGAGTGTGTGCGCATCCAGTCCACCAGCGGCACCACGGGACGCAGGGTGGTGGCTTTCTACACCCAGGAGGATATTGACCTGTGGGATGACTGCTGTGCCCGGGCCATTGTGGCGGCGGGAGGTACCAGAGAGGATGTGTGTCACGTATGCTATGGCTATGGCTTGTTCACGGGAGGTCCCGGATTAAACGGCGGCTCCCACAAGGTGGGTTGTCTGACGCTGCCCATGTCCTCCGGCAACACGGAGCGTCAGCTGCAGTTTATGACGGATCTGGGATCCACCATTATCTGCTGTACCCCTTCCTATGCGGCCAACCTGGGGGAGGCCATCAACGAGAGAGGACTGCGGGATAAGATCAAGCTGAAAGCCGGTATCTTCGGCGCGGAGCCTTGGACGGAGGAGATGCGCCATAATATTGAGGAATCCCTGGGCATCAAGGCATATGACATCTATGGGCTGACAGAGATTTCCGGTCCAGGCGTGTCCTTTGAGTGCGAGGAGCAGGCGGGTATGCATGTGCAGGAGGATCATTTCATTCCTGAAATCATCGATCCTGAGACGGGGGAGGTGCTGCCTGAGGGAGAGGTGGGCGAGTTGGTATTTACCTGTATCACCAAGAAAGCTTTCCCGCTGCTGCGCTACCGTACCAGGGATTTGTGCTATTTGACCAGAAAGAAATGCTCCTGCGGCCGCACCCACATCCGTATGCACAAGCCCATGGGCAGAAGCGACGATATGATGGTAGTCAAAGGCGTCAACGTATGGCCCTCACAGATCGAGGCAGTGCTGCTGAACCAGGGCTATCAGGCCAACTATCAGATTCTGGTGGACCGTGTCGGCAACAATGACACCATCGAGGTACAGGTGGAGTTGACCCCGGAGATGGCGGAGAATCCCACCATGACTATTGAGCAGAGGGAGAAAAAGATCGTGGCCGGTCTGAAGTCCATGCTGGGTATTAAAGTGGATGTGAAGGTGGTGGAACCCAAGACCATCACCCGGAGCGAGGGCAAGGCCGTCAGAGTTATCGACAAGAGGGAACTGTATCAGTAAGGGAGCGGTGCGGACAAGGCGCTTGCACAAGACTTTGTCAGTAAGTTCCTGCCATATGGAAATGAGGAAAGAATATGGTTGCGATGCATGGCTGGATCACGTTAAGGGAAACATACAGGGTGGTGGATGAGGACGACCTGGGGTGATATTCAGGGTGCTGCACCAGAGAGATCCAGCAGTTTTGCCGCATTTTTGCCCAGAACTGCCTCCTGTTCTGCGGCAGTCAGCCCTATGGCCCGCAGCCGCTCCACATAGTCCCCTTGGTCCTGCCATGGAGAGTCGGTGCCGAACAGGATTCGGGAAGTTCCATGCTTACGGCAAAGACGCAGGAAATCCGCCGGGGCCAGCACTGTGTTTTTGTGGGGAGAGGGCTCCATGCCGGGGTAGGGATCCATCTGGCCATAGGTAAAGGCGGTGTCCAGCCATACAGGCGCTCCGGCCAGATCGCTTTCCACCTGGGCCCGGTTGCCCCAGCCGCCCATGTGGGCCAGTACCAGCTTTTGGGGTGCAACCTCCTTAAGCACGTGCAGCACATGCTCCACGGAAGCATAATCGTAGCCGTTTATACTGATATCTACCCCTGCATGGGTCAGCACGATAAGCCCCAGGTCGGAAGCCTCGTAGAGAATCCGCAGATTCTTGGGATCATCCAGATCCGTCCTCTGATAGGCGGGATGCAGTTTTATGCCCTTCACTCCGGCACTTTTCAGCCGCCGCAGTTCCTGGCGCACATGGGGATAATCCGGGTGCATACCGCCGAAGGGCAGGATGCCCTGGCTCTGCAGGGGCAGTAGCTTTTCAATAACAGTGTTGTTCAGATGTTCCACGCTGTTTGGGTTGGTCACCGCAGGCTGGGGCACACTGTAAGCGATCCTGTGGTGGCGCATGGAAACTAAAAGCCCGTACAACGGCAGGAAAGAGGATGTTCTCCCGATCTGATTTTGTTGCCTACAATATGGAGTGATCATACAAATACGGCATGTTTGTTGGACGGAACGGGAGCCACAATATGCAGGCAATGTAAACAATACCCGTATATGCTTCCTGATGGGTATGAAGAAGATATTGTACCTGATCGTGTGATTCATCTGATCCATGGAGAAGGGATTGGCCGAATTGTAATAATGATTTGCCGGGATTTTTTGACGGCAGATTATCTTTCCAGAGTCCTGACAGGATTAAAGACAACTTTGATTCTTATACCTTCTTATTCTACCGGGGATCATGATTTTGAACAAATATTTGGAAAACTGCTTTCCGAAGACTGTTGTGCCATTTGGACAAACGCATGTTCAGTGGTAAAAAAGCAGCAGAGAGAGGGAAAGGTAGGCATGGTATTGCAGGCCGGCAAGGTGAGGGTAGGTATAAGAGAGCGCTATAAGGAGTTCACTTGTCCCGGAGCCTGTGAAGGACAAGAATGCACCGATCCTAACATAAGGATATGTGAATTATATTATGATAGAGATGTCTCATAGATGGAGAGGAGGGATGAAATGGATAATTTCACGAAAGAGTATCAGGCACTTTATGACAATCTGGGATCGTCCGTCAATGAGGAAGCGGTATCTGCCGTGCTGGAAAGATTGAGTCAACAGTATCTTAAAGTACTTATGAAGGGACTTCATGAACAGAAGACAGAGGAAGTTATGGAAGCCACCAAACAGATGGCATATGTCAGGACAATTATGAAAAAGCAGCTGGATGAACAGAATGCCTTTTGCAATATGTGCTTCTTGGCCGGGATTAATGTGGGACAGATCAGAGTGGGTAATGCCTGGCTCCAGGAGCAGGGAAATGAAAAAAGCTTTGAAAGGAATATGACGATTTTGTGCGCAAAGGCACATGTCAGGGAAATTGTAAAAAGCGTCTATGAGAATCCAGGAATACAACACAAAATTCTGGCTCGGATGGTAGGTATAAGAACTAATTATCTCAGTCAGCTGGTGGTAAGCCTTGAGGAGGCCAAGTGTCTGCGCCGTTTCGGCACAAACAAGTGTACTTTTTATGAACTGACTTTAGCAGGAAAAGATTTTGCAAGAAAGAATTTTTCGGAGGAAAGATGTTTTCCTCTCAAGAATTATCTCTTAACAAAGGGCGGAGAGGAGGAACTAAATAATGGGAAGAAAACTCGAATAGATATATTGAAACAGCCGTTGTTGGAGGATGAGCAATATAGGTATGAAGAGGCGGCATATAGGCGGGATAAGAGCGAGATTCCTGATATTAATCTATTCGCAAGAAGAAAATATGAAATACCGTCTAAAAAAGCAGCCAAGACATTTCAAAGGTATGATATTGCCAAATAGGAGATACTATGGAACAGATTATAAAGAGTTTAAATGAGCTCAGAGCGAAAGATCAAAACTGGGATGAGCACAAAGAATTGGCGGACATAGATCTGGGCGAACAGGATACTTCCGTAAATTATCTGTTTAGAGAGGTGAGGGAATTTCTAAAAAAGCAGCCGGAAAATGATCTGGAAATATTAAGACAGTATGTGGGAAATGACGCACTTTATGAATCTCTGGCAGAGACGGTTAAAAAATCACTGTGGCATTTCAGAGCATGGGAGGTAGTCCGCAATTTAGAAAAGAATGAAGGAAGCCGAATCCAAATATTATTCCAAAACATAATGGAAAAATATGTTTTGCGTGTGGATTTTGAATTTCAGGATACGTATGGCCTATATGATATTAAGGATGTGGACATATTTCATCGCCTGCTGCAAAGCTATGATGTCTTGGTGGCTTTTTATATTCGACAACATTTTTCAAAAAGGGCAATTATAGACGATATAATGGAGGAAACAGATATTATAAAGGAAGATGCCGAGATTTTCGCCGAGATTTTGGAACGATATTACAGGGAATTACAAATTAATTTTATTATGGATGAATTGTCTAAAGGAAATAGAAATTAGAAATGTTTGCTGAAAATGTGAATTTATTTTATATGTCGAAATCAAATGAGAAGAAAACTTTATGCACAATTGGCAGGAGGAGAGAAGATGCGTCTGACGGGTAAAATGGGAAAGAGAATTATGACAATGCTGTTAATCTGCGTGATGACAGCGATGTGTTTGACCGCATGCGGCAAGGGGGAAGACTGGCGTTCCAAGGAAGTGCCGGTGATAGATGACAATTACCGCACATGGTACGAGATATTTGTGTATTCCTTCAACGACAGCGACGGCGACAGAGTCGGGGATCTGCAGGGTGTGATCTCCAAACTGGATTATGTGTCGGATATGGGCTTTAACGGAATCTGGCTGATGCCGATCATGCCGTCCCCCTCCTACCATAAGTATGATGTGACCGATTATCAGGCCATTGACCCGCTGTACGGCACCATGGAGGATTTTGACAGGCTGGTGGAGGAGTGCGACAGGCGGGGGATCAAGCTGATTATCGATCTGGTGCTGAACCACACTTCTTCGGAGCATCCTTGGTTTACAGCGGCCTGCGAGTACCTGGGGCAGCTGGAAGAGGGGGAGGAACCTTCTGCGGAGGATTGTCCTTACTACGCCTATTACAACTTTGTCAAGGGAAATCCTTCATCTCCCACTTATTATCAGGTAGGCGGTACGGATTACTACTATGAAGGTGCGTTTTCCGACCAAATGCCGGATGTGAATTTTGACTGCGAGGCGCTGCGAAAGGAATTTGAGGAGATCATGAGCTTCTGGCTGAACAAGGGCGTGGGGGGGTTCCGACTGGACGCGGTGAAGCATTTTTACGGCGAGGCCACCAGCAAGAATGTGGAGGTTCTGACCTGGGTAAACGATTATGTGAAGTATATTGATCCCAATGCCTACATGGTGGGGGAGTGCTGGGACGGTATGAATATTTACGCCCAGTATTATGCCAGCGGTATAGACAGTTTTTTTGATTTTGAGTTTGCGGATTCCACCGGTGTGATTACCAAGACGCTGACCTACAACGGGGAGGCCAACAGCGCCCAGGCTTACGCCAAGGCTCTGGTCAGAGTGCAGAATGCCATCCGGGATTACCGGGAGGACGCCATCGACGCGCCGTTTTTCGTGAATCATGATCTGTCCAGGGCGGCGGGATATCTGCGCTATGATGAGCGAAAGATCAAGATGGCCGCCACTCTCAATGTGCTGATGAGCGGCAGCGCCTTTGTGTACTATGGCGAGGAGATTGGCATGACCGGTAGCGGGCGGGATGAAAACAAGCGCGCCCCCATGTACTGGTCGGACGACAGCCAGGCCAAGGGCATGACGGCAGGGCCGGCGGATATGGAACCCCAGGAGAATCAGTTTGCGTGTGCCTTGGAACAGATGAAGGACGAAAAGTCCATCTACAGTTTTTATAAGGATACGATTCTTCTGCGCAACCAGAATCCGGAGATTGCCAGGGGGACAGTGGCCCGTCTGGAGGAGATCACTGACCAGGATATTGCGGCCATCTCCAAGACCTACAACGGAACCACCATCTATTTGATCTACAATCTGTCGGAGACGGACAAAAAGGAAGTGACTCTATCAAAGGAGCAGTACGGCTACGCAGAGATTGCGGGTTATCTCTCCGTGGACGGCGAGAAAGTGACACTGAGGGGAGATACTCTTACGCTGCCCTCCTACAGTGTAGTAGTATTGCGATAGCGGAAAATATGCAAGGGAAAGCCGTGGCAACACGGCTTTCAAATTTTTTGTCCCCAAATTCAAAAATGCCACACTATATGAATGAGAACAGCAGGTTCCTGCAAAGCGCGCTGACAGATGTGCTCTAAGCGATCGGCATTTATCACCAGGTCTGTGTGCCGGAAGGGAACATGCAAAACTTAACAGGAGACGAGAGAATGTCCAGTGCAACAGGTATGTGTGACCGATTGGAATCGGAATTTGCCGAAAACTACATGGAAAAGCTGTTTTACTTCTGTCTGAAAAAGACGGGCAGCAGTACCGAGGCCGAGGATTTGACGCAGGATATTGCGTTGCATATTCTGACGGCTTTGAACAGAGGAACGATTCCCGAAAGTTTTTCCGCATGGGTCTGGCAGATTGCGCGCAACCGATACTCTGTATGGGCAGGTGAGAAGCATAGACGCAATGAGTTGGTAACCGGTGCCGACATCGGCGACTATGAGATTCGGGACGAGAGCGATAATATCCTTGATGAGATGATACACAGTGAGCAGATGTCACTGTTTCGGCGGGAGCTGGCATTCATCAGCAGCGATTATCGCAATATCGTTGTGGCCTATTACATGGAAAACCAAAGTATGCGTACCATTGCGGCGAAGCTTTCGCTTTCCCTGGAAGCGGTGAAGAAACGTCTTCAGCGCGCAAGAATAATTTTGAAGGAAGGTATGGATATGGCGAGAGAATTTGGAGTGAGAAGTTATAACCCGGAACAGATAACTTTCATTATGAACGGCAAGGACGGAGATAAGGGGCAGCCCTGGTCCATCATCACGCATCTCTTATACAAGAATATTTTTCTTGAAACATACGAAAATCCCGAAACGGCGGAGGAACTGGCGCTGGAACTTGGGATAGCGCTTCCCTATATGGAGGATGAGTTGGAGTATCTGGTCAGAGAGGAACTTCTTCGCAAGATCAACAATAAGTATGAGACCAATTTCCCTATTGTCAGCCGCAGTACACAGCGCGCAATATATGACGCGAACAAGGCGATCCAGAAACCGCTGACGGACAAGCTGTGTGAAATGATTGATCTCTATATGAAAGAAGACGGGGGGAAAGTGACCACAGGCTATGTGGGCCCGGAGGCAGCCAGGTGGGCTTTGCTGGCATGCGCTTTCGATTGGCTGAAGTGGAACTGGAGTACGGAAGAACAGGGCGGCAATGTGTATGGCGGCTCCCCCAATCCCCCACGTCCCGACAACGGCGCATGGACACTCTACGGATACGAAACCATTGATTGGAAAGAGCCTGCTTTCGTGGGGCTGCACGGAGGGTATGTCTCCCATGATAAGAATGAAGTAATACAGGATATCGACTTTGGCCAGTACAAGTTTTGGGCCGGGAATTTCTATGAAAAGACGCCGGAGCATCTTACGTATCCCGAGTTGTATACACTTTGGCTGGTGTGTACGGGAAAAGGGGAGGCCGGAGAGAAGGGGTATGTGGAAAAATTGCTGGAATATGGCTATCTTAAGGAGGTGGACGGTGTTATTAATCCCAATGTGGTCATATTTGACCGCAGCAAAGAAAAGCCGGAACATGCGGAAATGTCTGCCAGATTGACTGTCTTGAAAAATGAAATCAATGCTTTATTTATGCAGGCTCCGTCTATCACTCGAGGATATGTTGTGGAACAGGCATTGGAAGATGGTTGGCTTGGGTATGATGGGAATACGATAAATACAATCGGAGCGTATATTTATCTTTAAACGTTATTGAACTGCCCATTATAATTTCTAGGGGCTTTTAGGCCAGGAGCAAGTCGGCTATATCCTCCACAAGATTCCGCAGGCGGGTGTATATTGAAAAGAACCAGATTTTACTTGACATTCAACTCATAAAACATATAATTAGAATTACAACAGCAGAAAGAATAGCAACCTCATATTTTTGAGGTGTTATTCTTTCTGCTGTTTTCTTTTACACAGTCGATTGGAAAAGGAGGAACTTGTCAATGATGAAAGAGAATGAAAAAAGGATCACTAACCGAGAGGTAAAAAACAGTGCGTTTATTACATATTTTGGTGATCCAGAGAATGCGTCTAAACTGTATACGGCGTTGGGAGATGAAGAGGTAGCTCCGGAGGATATTACCTATGTGACGTTGGAGGGAGTAATGTTCATCGCCAGAAAGAATGATCTGGCGTTTACAGTAAAGAACCGTGTGCTGGTCATCAGCGAACATCAGTCTACCGTAAATGAAAACATGCCTCTGAGGGATCTTCTTTACCTGGGGCGTACTCTGGAGAAACTGTTGGATGAAAAAATGATCTACAGGCGCAAACAGTTCAAGATTCCCACTCCGGAGTTCTATGTTTTCTACAATGGAAATGAGTCCTACCCGCCGGAAAAAATTCTGCGGCTTTCCGAGGCTTTTCTTGAAAAAACAGAGCACCCTATGGTAGAATTAGAGGTGAAAGTGATCAATATAAATTTGCCATCAGGACATAAGCTGTTAAAAGAATGCCGTCCGATGTACGAGTATTCATGGTTTATTCAGCGGATCAAGGAGTATCTGACCGCCGGATGGATTCGGGATGCTGCAATCATCCAGGCGGTGAGAGACTGCAAAGATGAGGGAATCCTGGTGGAATTCATAAAAAACCATGGGTCGGAGGTGGTAAATATGTTAAATATACAGTGGGACTTTGATGACGCGATAGCGGTAGAAAGAGAAGAGGCATTTGAGGAAGGGCGGAATATGGGGTTAGAGTTGGGAAAAGCCGTCGGAATAGCCGAGGGAAAAGCTGCCGGAATAGCCGAGGGAAAAGCTGCCGGAATAGCCGAGGGAAAAGCTGCCGGAATAGCCGAGGGAAAAGCTGCTGGAATAGCCGAGGGAAAAGCTGCCGGAATAGCCGAGGGAAAAGCTGCCGGAATCGTTGAGGGAGAGCGACAAGTCATATATACGTTTCTGGAGCGTTTAGGGGAAATTCCTGAGGATATTTTCAGGCGTATTGAGGAGGAGCAGGACGACAGAATTCTAAAGAGATGGTATGTAGCCGCCCCAGGGGTAAAAAGTTTTGAAGAGTTTCGAGTGTATATAAATGAAATATGAATTAAGAAACCTTCCTTACATTGACTTTTTCTGGTAGGTATAGTATCATGTACTATATTGATTTAAAGCGTTACAGAAAAAAAGTACAGAGAGGAAAGATACAATGCCGGTTACGGATTTATTGGAGCGAAATCACAAGCTATACGGGGAGGAAGTGGCTCTGGTAGAGTTGAACCCCACTATGAAAGATACCAGGCGCACCACCTGGAAGGAGTATGAGTTGGTGCAGCAGACCTCCTCGGAGCCTTACAGGCGTGAAATCACCTGGAGCGTGTTTGACGAGAAGGCTAACCGAGTGGCTAACATGCTCATCGAGAGGGGCATACAGAAGGGGGATCGGGTGGCGATCCTGATGTTCAATTGTCTGGAGTGGCTGCCCATCTACTTTGGGATACTGAAGACGGGGGCTATCGCCGTGCCTTTCAACTTTCGTTTTGACGCCAAGGAGATCCAGTACTGCGCGGATCTGGCCCAGGTACATATTCTGTTTTTTGGGCCGGAGTTTATCGGCCGTATCGAGTCTATAGAAGGGCGGCTCTCCAAGGGCAGGCTGTTGATCTATGTGGGGGACGGCTGCCCCACCTTTGCGGAGAGTTATCGTGAACTGGTGGCGGACTGCTCCAGCCAGCCGCCTCTGATCCGTCTGGAGGAAGACGATGATGCGGCCATCTATTTTTCTTCGGGCACTACCGGTTTTCCCAAGGCTATTCTGCACAATCATGAGAGTCTGATGCAGGCGGCTCAGATGGAACAGAAGCATCATCTGACGGATCGCAAGGATGTATTTCTATGCATTCCACCCCTATATCACACAGGAGCCAAGTTCCATTGGATGGGCAGCCTGTGTGCAGGCAGCAGGGCGGTACTTTTGAAAGGCGCTACCCCGGAGATCATTCTGGATGCGGTGTCCAAGGAGCGTTGCACCATTGTATGGCTCCTGGTGCCCTGGGCCCAGGACATTCTGGACAGCTTGGACAGAGGGGATCTAAAGCTGGAGAACTATGTGTTGGATCAGTGGAGGTTGATGCATATCGGCGCCCAGCCGGTGCCGCCATCCCTGATCAAGCACTGGAAAGAGTATTTTCCTCATCATCTGTATGATACCAATTATGGACTGTCCGAGTCCACCGGGCCGGGCTGTGTGCATCTGGGCATTGAGAACATCCACAAGGTGGGCGCCATCGGCATTCCTGGCTACCGCTGGAGGTGCAAGATTGTGGATGAGGGCGGACAGCCTGTGGCCCAGGGGAATGTGGGCGAACTATGTGTCAAAGGCCCCGGTGTCATGACCTGCTACTACAATGATCCGGAAGCTACTGCGGCCACACTTAAGGACGGCTGGCTCTGCACGGGGGATATGGCCATGCAGGACGAGGACGGATTTATCTTCCTGGTGGATCGGAAAAAGGATGTGATTGTCAGCGGCGGTGAGAATATCTACCCTGTGCAGATAGAGAATTTCCTGAGTGCCTATGAGAAAGTAAAGGATGTGGCGGTTATCGGCCTGCCGGACAAGCGTCTGGGAGAGATCACCGGCGCCATCATCGCCATAAAAGAGGGCATGACCTGCACGGAGGAGGAGATTGAGCGGTTCTGTGAGGAACTGCCCCGCTACAAGAGACCTAAGAAGATTATCTTTGCGGAGGTGCCTCGGAACGCCACGGGCAAGATCGAGAAGCCTGCTCTGCGTATAAAGTACGGCGCGGATCAGCTGGTAGCCCAGCAGAACCGGGGATAGATTAGAAAAGCCGCCAAACAGGAAAAATATACCTGTTCGGCGGCTTCTCTATTAATTATCAATATGTTCAGTGAATGGACGGATGCCTATTTTCCCAGGGCCGTGGACTGCTTCACCACGGTCTCCTTATTATAGCAGGCGAAGGTTTCGTCCACCAGCTTTTTATCGGGTTTTGGTGTGATTAGACTTACCACCGGCACGATGACCAGTCCCGCCAGCATGGCGATGGCGCCGCAGTTGATGGGATTTTGCATGATGGTGGGCAGAAGCTGCTTCGCTGCCATTTCCACCAGCATCAGGCCGGAGCCGAAGATAAAGGATACCCAGCAGGCCGCCTTGGTGGTCTTTTTCCAGTACAGGGCGTACAGGAAGGGAGCCAGGAAAGCTCCGGCCAGCGCCCCCCAGGAGATGCCCATGAGCTGTGCTATAAAAGTTATGGAGCTCTTGTACTGTATCAGGGCCAGGACGGCGGAGATGGCGATAAACACTACCACCAGAATGCGGATCAACAGAAGCTGTTTTTTGTCATCCATCTTTTTCATAAAAGTCTCTTTCAAAAAGTCGATGGTCAAAGTGGAACTGGATGCGATGACCAGGGAACTCAGGGTGGACATGGAGGCCGAAAGCACCAAAATAACCACCAGGGCGATCAGCACAGGACCCAGGTTTTGCAGCATAGTGGGGATCACGGAGTCAAAGCCGCCTGAGGCAATGTCGATTTGGTCGGAAAACAGCCTGCCGAAGCCCCCCAGAAAATAGCAGCCGCCGGCCACCACCAGCGCAAACAGCGTGGAGATGATGGTGCCTTTTTTAATGGATTCCTCATTTTTGATGGCATAAAATTTCTGCACCATCTGGGGCAGCCCCCAGGTGCCCAGAGAGGTCAGGATCACCACAAACAGCAGGTTCAGGGGGTCCGGACCGAAGAAAGAGGCGAAGATGCCGGGAGTCTCGGTAACGGATGGGTCTGTGATCCGGGCCAGTCCCTCGTAAGCCGCCATGAAGCCGCCTTTGCTCTTAAGGACGGCGGCAATAACGGTTACAATGCCAAAGAGCATGATAATACCCTGGATAAAGTCATTGATGGCGGTGGCCATATAGCCCCCGGCGATGACATAGATGGCCGTGAGCACTGCCATCAAGATGATACACACGGAATAGTCAATGTCAAAGGCCATGCCGAAGAGCCGGGAGAGTCCGTTATACAGAGAGGCCGTATAGGGGATCAGGAAGATAAATATAATGACGGAGGCGGCGATCTTCAGCGGTCTGCTGCCAAAGCGCTGGCCAAAAAACTGGGGCATGGTAGCGGAGTCCAGGTGCTGTGTCATGATCCGGGTGCGCCTGCCCAGCACTACCCAGGCCAGCAGGGAGCCGATGACGGCGTTGCCGATGCCGGCCCAGGTGGCGGCAATTCCGTATTTCCAGCCAAACTGCCCCGCATAGCCTACAAACACCACCGCGGAGAAATAGGAGGTGCCGTAGGCGAAGGCGGTGAGCCACGGCCCTACGGAGCGCCCTCCCAGCACGAAGCCATTCACGTCAGTGGCATTTTTTCGGCAGTAGAGGCCGATGCCGATGAGTACGGCGAAATAAATGATTAAAATGATAAGCTTTAACATGGTACTTTATCCTTTCTTAATTGTAAGTTCCGCATCTGTCCTATCAGCACCATTTATGGCAGAGAAATATCTGTCCTTAAAGAGGCCACATATTTCTCTGGGCACTGATAGGCCAGATGCTGTTTGTAAGTTCCGCATCTGTCCTATCAGCACCATTTCTGGCAGAGAAATCTTTGGCCTGTCAGTACAAATGCGGTGCACTGTAGTACTTTAAAACGTAAAACATTGACGCTTTAAAACATTGAAGTGCTGCTGTGGAAAGTTTAGCATACTATATAGGAAAAGTCAATCTCACATTTTCAGCTGCTTTTTGATATGGTGTTCAATACACTGGATGCCCTTGTAAAAGCCCATGGCAATCACGCATAGAATCAGTATGCTGGTGATCACCAGGTTCAGCTGGAACACTTGGCTGCCGTAGATGATCAGGTAGCCCAGGCCCCGTCTGGCGGCAAGAAATTCCCCGATGATGACTCCCACCAGAGCCAGGCCGATGTTGACCTTGGTGGTGCTGAGCATGATGGGGATGGAGCCGGGCAGGATCACCTTGCGGAAGGCATCTCCCTTGTGGCCCCCCAGAGTGTAGATCAGGGTGATCTTTTCGCTGTCTACCTGCTGGAATCCCGTGTAAAAGCTGATGATGGATCCGAACAGGGCCACGGATATTCCCGCTACCACGATGGTGGTGCTGCCGGTGCCCAGCCACACGATGAAAAGAGGCGCCAGGGCCGACTTAGGCAGGCTGTTCAGGATCACCAGGTATGGTTCGGTGATCTCGGACAGCTTCTGGGAATACCACAGCAGCGTGGCGGAAATCAGGCTGATCAGAAACACCAGCAGGAAACTGACAATGGTCTCCATCAATGTGATGCCCACATGCAGAAACAGAGAGCGGTCCAGGACCATGCCCCAGAGGCATTTCGCCACCAGAGAGGGACTGGAGAAAAAGAAGCTGTCGATCCAGCCAAGCCTGGCGCTGGTTTCCCACAAGGCCAGGAAGAGCAGGAAGAAAAAGAGCCGGTAAAACGCGATCTGATGGTGGTGCCGCCGGTGCTGTCTGACAAAGGCTTCCTGCGTCGTCAATTCTTTTTTGTGCTTGTTCATGACCTCATTTCCTCCCATAATTGATTAAAGTACTCGTTAAATTCCGGGGCATTCCTGGCAGCCAGGGGCGAATCGTCCTGGAGCGTTAAGTGGATGGGGATCTCTTTTTTTACGGTGGCGGGCCTGCCGGAAAGCACCACGATGCGGTCCGCCAGGCTTACCGCCTCGGACAGATCGTGGGTGATCAGAATCACTGTCTTGCCGGTCCTGCGGATCAGATGGCAGATGTCGGCGGACACCATGAGCCTGGTCTGGTAATCCAGGGCGCTGAAGGGTTCATCCAGCAAAAGCAGCTGGGGCTGCAGCGCCAGAGTGCGGATCAGGGCGGCTCGCTGCTTCATGCCGCCGGAGAGTTCGCTGGGGCGCTTATCCTTAAATTTCTCCAAATCGTAGTCTCGCAGCAGCGAATTTACATATTCCAATCTTTCCGGGGTCAGCATATGGTTGATTTCCAGCCCCAGGATTACATTTTTATAGATGCTGCGCCATTCAAACAGGTGCTCCCGTTGCAGCATATAACCCACCCGGGGATAGTGCAGGGAGCCGTCCGGATTGTTCACCAGGATCGTGCCCTCCTCCGCGGGCAGAAGGCCGGCAATGATGGAAAGCAGCGTGGATTTGCCGCAGCCGCTGGGACCCACCACAGCCACAAATTCTCCCTCCCGGACTCCGAAGGTGATTCGGTCCAGCGCTTTGGTCTCCCCGTGGAGACTGTGGTAGGAATAGCTGATGTTTTTCAACTCCAGTATATTTTTATCCATCCGAGTCCTCTCCCAAAGTTATTTTCACAGATCATTTACTTTATAGTATTCGTTCCTTGCAATAAAGTGCCATCCATGGTATGATATAGATTAGTTTTAATTTGTCATCTGCGGAACTTAAAACAGCAGATACCTGCCCGATGACCGAAAAAAGTCCGGCTGCGTTTGGGACGGAGTTTTTTCAACAGATGTGGTACCGGGTGGGTATATACGGAACAAAAATAAGGAGATACATATGGCTACATTGTGGGGAGGGCGCTTTACCAAGGACACGGACAGCCAGGTCTATGCCTTTAATGCGTCTATAGGCTTTGATAAAAGGCTTTACAAACAGGATATCGAGGGCAGCATCGCCCATGTGGTGATGCTGGCCAAGCAGGGGATATTGACATCCCAGGAGCGGGACGTGCTGATCAAGGGTCTCACCGGCATTCGGGAGGACGTGGAGGCCGGGAGGCTTGTGATTGATGAGACCTATGAGGATATTCACAGCTTTGTGGAGGCCAACCTGATCCAGAGAGTGGGGGAGCCGGGCAAGAAGCTGCACACCGGCCGCAGCCGCAACGACCAGGTGGCGTTGGACATGCGTCTGTACACCAGGGCCCAGGTGCTGTCCACGGACGGTTTGTTAAAGGAACTGATGACCGTGATTCTGGATACCATGGAAGCCAATGTGGAAACCTACATGCCGGGCTTTACTCACCTGCAGAAGGCCCAGCCCACCACCCTGGCCCATCACTATGGGGCTTACTTTGAAATGTTCAAGCGGGACCGCCAGCGGCTGAAGGATATCCACGACCGGATGAACTACTGTCCGCTGGGGGCCGGTGCGCTGGCAGGCACCACCTATCCCCTGGACCGGGGGTACACGGCGGCGCTGCTGGGATTTGAGGGTCCCACACTGAACAGTATGGACTCGGTGTCCGACAGAGATTACCTGATAGAATTTTTGTCGGCATTGTCCCTGATTATGATGCATTTAAGCCGTTTCTGTGAAGAGATTATCATCTGGAACTCCAACGAGTACCAGTTCGTGGAGATCGACGATGCCTATTCCACCGGCAGCAGCATCATGCCCCAGAAGAAAAACCCGGATATTGCGGAGTTGGTGCGGGGCAAGACCGGGCGTGTATACGGGGCGTTGATGTCCCTGCTGACCACTATGAAAGGGCTTCCCCTGGCATATAATAAGGATATGCAGGAGGATAAGGAGATGGCGTTTGATGCCATGGAGACGGTGCAGAACTGTCTGGTGCTTTTCACCGGTATGCTCCGAACCATGGGCTTTAGGCGGGAGCGAATGGCGGACAGTGCGATGAATGGTTTCGCTAATGCTACGGATGCGGCGGATTATCTGGTGGGCAAAGGTGTGCCCTTCAGAGATGCCCATAGCATAATCGGCAGGCTTGTGCTATACTGTATCGATAAGGGCTGTGCCATTGACGCGCTGAGTCTGGAGCAGCTGCAGGAGATCAGCGATAAGTTCGGGCCGGATCTTTATGATGCCATATCTTTGAAGAGTTGTGTGGAGAAACGCCTGACCGTGGGCGCCCCCGGCAGGGAGGCCATGCGGGAGGTGATCCGCATAAGCAGGGAGTATCTGGAAGAGGACTGGCAGCCCAGAGATTGGCAGCTGCCGAACGTAAAATAAAGAGTGTGCGGCCGGATAGGTGAAGCCGCGAAGGGACTTCACCCTTCAGAGCCGTCGCGCGGCGACTTTATATTAGGAGGATAAAGATATGAGTGAAAAGTTAAAAGTAGGTATCCTGGGCGGTACCGGTATGGTTGGACAGAGATTTATCGCATTGTTGGAGAATCACCCCTGGTTCGAGGTGACGGCTGTCGCCGCCAGTCCCCGTTCGGCGGGCAAGACCTATGAAGAGGCTGTGGGGGATCGCTGGAAGATGGATACTCCTATGCCGGAGGCCGTGAAAAATCTGGTGGTAATGAATGTCAATGAGGTGGAGCAAGTGGCGTCAGGTGTGGATTTTGTGTTCAGCGCCGTGGATATGACCAAGGAGGAGATCAAGAAGATCGAGGAGGACTATGCCAGGACAGAGACTCCTGTGGTATCCAACAACAGCGCTCACCGCTGGACTCCCGATGTGCCCATGATGGTGCCGGAGATCAATCCTCAGCATGCCCAGGTCATCGAAGCTCAGAGAAAGCGTCTGGGCACCACCAGAGGCTTTGTGGCGGTAAAACCAAACTGTTCCATCCAGAGTTATGCCCCTGTGCTGACGGCATGGAAGGAATTTGAACCCTACGAGGTGGTGGCCACCACCTATCAGGCCATCTCCGGAGCAGGCAAGACCTTTAAGGACTGGCCCGAGATGGAGGGCAATATCATCCCCTATATCGGCGGAGAGGAGGAAAAGAGCGAGAAGGAGCCTCTGCGTCTGTGGGGCCAGATCGTGGATGGTCAGATCGTGCCCGCTGCCAGCCCTGTGATCACCTGCCAATGTATTCGGGTGCCGGTGCTGAACGGCCACACGGCGGCAGTGTTTGTAAAATTCCGTAAGAAACCCACCAAAGAGCAGTTGATCGAGAAACTGGTGAATTTCAGCGGCGAACCCCAGAGGCTGGAACTGCCCAGCGCGCCGAAGCAGTTCATCCGCTATATGGAGGAGGACAACAGGCCTCAGGTGTCTATGGATGTGGACTACGAGAACGGCATGGGTATCAGCATCGGTCGTCTGCGTGAGGACACGGTATACGACTACAAGTTCGTGGGTCTGTCCCACAACACCGTGAGGGGCGCGGCAGGCGGAGCGGTACTCTGTGCGGAACTGTTGAAGGCCCAGGGATATATAACCAGGAAGTAATTGTTTTAGGATAAAGGAAGATACGGATACAGCAAGTCGCAGGCCAGCATTGCAGGAAAGAGGTAAATATGAACGAACTACGATACCAAGTGGATTTACTGACGGCAAAGAACCAGAAGCTGAGTGTACAGGAAAAAATGTACCGTTTGGTTTGTGAGACCTCTTACAGTGCTTTTCTATATTATTCTTTTGAAAAAAGCGAGATCACGCTGCTGGGAAAATGGGACAGTTTTTTTGATTTCCGTATCAAGGATTGGAAGGACTTGGGACGCCTGTATGAGATGGTGGATGAGCCCTATGTGGAACCCTTGAGAGAGATTATTTTTCTGGAAAAAAAGCAGGAGCAGGACGCTGTGACAGAGTGTATGCTGCGGGAGCGGAGGGCTTGGCTGGAGTTCCGCGCCAAGGTTTTCTACGACGAGGAAGGTGTCCCTCAGGATAAGATCATCTGTGTCAGTGATATCACCAAGTTCAAACTGCAGAATGAAGAATTGACCTATATGGCCTATTATGATTCCCTGACAGGGCTGTACAATCGGAATTATTTCGTGAGGCTGTTGTCGGAATTTGTGCGCAGGGCCCAGGAGGAGCGGGAGATTGTAAGTGTGCTGTTGATTGACATTGATGATTTCCGCAAAGTCAATGACGGGCTGGGAATCATCGTGGGAGACGAACTGGTTCAGCAGGTGGGAAGTTTTCTGAAGGAGATGTCCAGTGAGGATATTATTGTCTGTCATTTGAACAGTGATATTTATTGCATGGCCATTTATGATCCCACGGGGCAGAAGGCGGTAGGAAAGATCCATGAGCGGATCCAGGAACGAATGAGCAAACCTTTCCATCTCAGCGGCGGTCAGGAACTCAATACAACGGTCAGTATCGGCGTGGCGGAATATCCGGAGTCGGCGTCCACTGCCTTGGAACTGATCGGCTGTGCCGAGATTGTCATGTACAAGAGTAAGGACATGGGTAAGAATACCATACAGTATTTTGACACGCCGATTCTGAATGCGTTCCTGCAGAATGTGCAGCTTGAGAACCAGCTCAAGGATGCCATCTACAGTCACAGCTTTGAATTGTACTATCAGCCCCAGTACTATGCGGGCAATAAGCGGCTGCGGGGGATGGAGGCATTGATCCGCTGGCGGGACGGTTCGGGACGCATGGTCAGCCCTGCGGTGTTTATCCCCATCGCCGAGCAGAACGGAGCCATCGTACCCATTGGGCGCTGGGTTATGGAGGAGGGAGTCCGGCAGTATGCCAAATGGCGGCAAAATCAAGATAATTCTATGGTGTTGTCCATCAATGTCTCCGCCATACAATATATGAGAGACGGGTTTGTGGATGAACTTTTGCAGGTGCTCAGCACATATCAGGTACACCCTCAGGAGGTGGAACTGGAGATCACGGAGAGCATATTGATCGAGGATTTTGAAAAGGTGACTGCCAAGTTGAGGTCGTTGCGCAGCTATGGAATACGGGTGTCGCTGGATGATTTCGGCACGGGCTTTTCCTCCCTTTCCTATTTGAAAAAGCTGCCAATAGATACTCTGAAAATAGACAAATCCTTCATCGATACCGTGCTGTCTGACGGGGCCACCAGGGTGATCACCGAGAGCATTATCTCCATGGTTCGCACTTTGGGGCTGGAGACCATTGCGGAGGGTGTGGAACAGGAGCAGCAGTACAAATATCTTCATGCCATCGGCTGTGATATCATACAGGGTTATTATTTCGGCAGGCCGCTCCCGGTACAGGAGATGGAGGCTCTGTTGGATAAACTGGCGTAAGAATGTCCGTAAAGGCGGGCAGGAATGAATATGGATTGAAAATAAAGCATCCAGACGTAATAACACAGGCACGGCAAGAGGTTGGTCTGAGTCGGACTGCAATTATATAGATAGAGGTAGATTTGGGCAAAAATCTTTTTATAGCGGAAAAGCCCAGTGTGGCAAAAGAATTCGCGAAAGCATTAAAATTGAATACGAGTTCCCGGGATGGCTTTCTGGAGTCACAGAACTGCATTATCACCTGGTGCGTGGGGCATCTGGTGACCATGAGTTATCCGGAAGTGTATGACGAGAAATATCGTCCATGGCGTTACGATACCATCCCTTTTATTCCCAATGAATTTAAATATGAGGTCATTGACAGCGTACGGAAGCAGTTTACCATTGTCAGCGGCCTCTTAAACCGTCCGGACGTAACCACGATCTATGTGTGTACCGACTCCGGGCGGGAGGGGGAATACATATACCGTCTGGTGGAACAGATGTCGGGCGTCAAGGGCAAGGTGCGGAAGCGGGTGTGGATCGATTCCCAGACCGAGGAGGAGATTCTGCGGGGCATCAAGGAGGCTAAAGACTTGTCGGAGTACGATGCCCTCAGTGATGCCGCCTATCTGCGGGCCAAGGAAGACTATCTGATGGGCATCAATTTCTCCCGGGTGTTGACGCTGAAATACGGAAGGTCGGTGCAAAATTATCTGAGCCGTGACCGTGCGGTGATCTCCGTGGGCAGGGTTATGACCTGTGTGCTGGGCATGGTAGTAAAGCGGGAGCGGGAGATCCGAGCCTTTGTCAAAACCCCTTTTTACCGTGTGTTAGGCAGCTTTGACCTGGAGGGCCACAAGCTGGAAGGGGAGTGGAAGGCCGTGGAGGGCAGCCGGTACTATCAGTCCCCCAAACTCTATAAGGAGAACGGTTTCAAGGCCAGGGAGGATGCCCAGGCGCTGATCGATCAACTCTCCGGCGATGCGGTTATAGAGTCTGCCACCCGGAAGAACGAGAACAAGAACCCGCCGCTTCTGTACAATCTGGCAGAGCTGCAAAACGACTGTTCCAAGCTGTTCAAGATCAGTCCGGATGAGACTTTGCGGATCGTGCAGGAGTTGTATGAGAAAAAGATGGTGACTTACCCCAGGACGGATGCCAGAGTGCTGTCCACGGCGGTAGCCAAGGAGATCCACAAGAATATCGGTGGGCTGCAGGGCTATGGACTTTGCGGCGGTTTTGCCAGGGAGATCTTGAGCCAGGGCAGTTATAAGAATATCGCCAAGACCCGTTATGTGAACGACAAGCAGATCACGGATCACTATGCCATCATTCCCACTGGCCAGGGCTTGAACAATCTCCAGAGCCTGGCGCCCGTGGCGGCCAAGGTCTATGAGGTGATTGTGCGTCGGTTTTTGAGTGTTTTTTATCCGGCGGCAGTCTACCAGAAAGTATCTCTGCAGGCCAAGGTAGCCGGAGAGAGTTTTTTTGCGGGTTTCAAGGTGTTGGCCCAGGAGGGCTACCTCAAAGTGACGCAGTATTCTTTTTCCAAGAAGAGTGCGGATGCCGGTTCCAAGCCCCAGGGCACGGATAAACAGACCGGCCAGGTCGCAAACCAGGGAGAGGAGGTCCGGGAGGATGGCGGCGAGGAAGAAGAGCAGAAATGTGACGAGCAGTTCATGACGCTGTTAAAGGGTCTGAAAAAAGGGTCAAAGCTCTCTGCCAAAGACTATGAGATCAAGGAGGGGGAGACTTCCCCTCCCAAGCGCTACAATTCCGGCAGCATTATCCTGACCATGGAGAATGCGGGACAGTTTATTGAGGACGAGGAGTTGCGGGCCCAGATCAAGGGAAGCGGCATCGGCACCAGCGCCACTAGGGCGGAGATTCTGAAGAAACTGGTGAATATTGAGTATCTGGCGCTGAACAAAAAGACCCAGGTGATCACGCCCACTTTGATGGGGGAGATGATTTTTGACGTGGTGAATCTCTCTATCCGGCCTCTTCTGGATCCGGCGCTGACCGCCAGCTGGGAGAAAGGACTGACTCTTGTGGCAGACGGCAATATCACCGCCGACGAGTACATGGGAAAGCTGGACGATTTTGTGACCCGCCGCACCAACATGGTGAAGCAGCTGGCCAATCAGGACAATCTGCAGGCATGCTTCCGGGCGACGGAGGCGTTCTATCCAAAAGGAAAGTGACGGTCATATTCTTCTCATGGATTGTTTGTGCTGTTGATGGCGGCATGTCTGGAAACTCGGATGTTGTACTAATACCGATTGGTGCCATATCTCAGGCTCAGCCCGTGATATGCAGGAAAGGGGAATTTATGCGGGATGATATAGAAGACAAAATTCGCAAATTGGAAGAAAAGGGCGTTGTAATCATAGATCCCAGACAGACCTATATTTCGCCGGAGGTGGATATAGACAGGATCTATAAAGGATGCGTACTGTATCCGGGATGCAGGCTGACGGGAGAGCGCACCCTTGTGGGCACATCGGCGCAGATTGGCACGGAAGGTCCTGCCGTGATACATAATTCCATCATAGGAGCGGAGGCGGAGGTCAGCAGCGGCTTTTTGTCAGACTCCACATTACTGCCCAGGGCAAAGGCGGGGGCCAACGTGCATTTTCGCGGCGGCACCCTTTTGGAGGAGTATGCCACTACGGCCCATTGTGTGGGGCTTAAGCAGTCCATTCTGATGTACAGTGTCACGCTGGGGTCCCTGATCAATTTTTGTGATGTACTGATCTCCGGCGGATGCTCCCGCAAGGAGCACACGGAAGTGGGAAGCGGATTTATCCATTTCAATTTTACGCCCTGGGGGAAAAATGGGGATAAGGCCACGCCCTCGCTGGTGGGGAATGTTACGGATGGCGTATTTCTGGATCAGAAACGTATTTTTCTGGGAGGTTTGTCGGGCATGGTAGGTCCCGCGTCCGTGGGCTTTGGCTCCATGACCGTGGCCGGACAGGTGATCAGGCATCCTGTTGCCGATTCCACCATGCATGCGGAAACCGGCAGCAATATAGACAAAAGCTGCTCCTTTTCCGGCGTTGCTTTTTCGGAAAGGCGCTTCAGGCAGATTTATGAAAAGAATGCAGAGTTTTTAGCGCAGTTATATGCCCTTAAAGAGTGGTATCTCCATATCCGGCTGCGGAGGAGCAAACTGCAGGGGGATTTGGAATTGTCCCTTGTACTGAACGGGGCGATTGAAACCATACAAAGTTGTATGAGGGAGCGTGTGAGCCGCTATAACAGCCTGGCCGCAGAGTGGTCCCTGGCGCCCATGAACGAAAGCATTCTGGAAAAGGAAGGTGCGCCTGTAGACGTGTCTGTGGACTGGAGAACGGACCTGGCATATGACGAGTGGATCAAGGGGGTCGGTGAGGAGGAACGTGAGGGACTCCATAGGTGGCTTCTGCACCTAAAAAGTGGCTTTAAAAATGATTTTCCTCTGGATTTTTCTTCCGAAATATGAGAGAATAGATGAGACGAATTATGAATACATTTTCCATACTTGGAAAATAGTGTTTTAAGTAACAGACGAAAGGAGATTTCACATGATTTACTCAAAAGAAGTTGAAGAAATGTGTCCGGTAGCGCAGGGCGTTCACCACGGCTGTGCTCCCATCCCTGAAGAAGCGAACTGGGTCCAGGCCAAGAAGGTGGAAGACATCTCGGGCTTTACCCATGGTGTGGGCTGGTGTGCTCCCCAGCAGGGCGCCTGCAAGCTGTCCCTGAACGTGAAGGAAGGCATCATCCAGGAGGCGCTGGTGGAGACCATCGGCTGTTCCGGCATGACTCACTCCGCTGCTATGGCCGCTGAGATTCTGCCCGGCCTGACTGTTATGGAGGCTTTGAATACTGACTTGGTATGTGATGCCATCAACACCGCTATGAGAGAACTGTTCCTGCAGATCGTGTATGGCCGCTCCCAGAGCGCTTTCTCCGAGGAAGGTCTGCCGGTTGGCGCTGGTCTGGAGGATTTGGGCAAGGGGCTGCGCAGCCAGGTTGGCACAATGTACGGCACTCTGGCCAAGGGTCCCCGCTATCTGGAGATGGCAGAGGGCTACGTGACAGGCATCGCTCTGGACGCCGAGGATCAGATCATCGGCTACCAGTTTGTGAACCTGGGCAAGATGACCGACTTTATCAAGAAGGGCGACGACCCCAACACCGCCTATGAGAAGGCAAAGGGCCAGTATGGCCGTGTTGCTGACGCGGTGAAGATCATCGATCCCAGAAACGATAAAGAAGTGAAATAAGAGAGAAGAGGAGGTAAAAAGTAATGGCGTTATTTGAATCATATGAAAGACGTATTGATCAGATCAATAAAGTACTGAATAGTTACGGTATCTCTTCTATCGAAGAAGCCGAGAAGATCACCAAGGATGCCGGTCTGGACGTGTACGAGCAGGTGAAGAAGATCCAGCCCATCTGTTTTGAGAATGCATGTTGGGCTTACACCGTGGGCGCTGCCATCGCCATCAAGAAGGGCTGCCGCAAGGCTGCTGACGCTGCTGCCGCCATCGGAGAGGGCCTGCAGGCTTTCTGTATCCCTGGTTCCGTGGCCGACACCCGTAAGGTTGGTCTGGGTCACGGCAATCTGGGCAAGATGCTGCTGGAGGAGGAGACGGATTGTTTCTGTTTCCTGGCAGGCCATGAGTCCTTTGCCGCCGCAGAAGGCGCCATCGGTATCGCCGAGAAGGCCAATAAGGTTCGCCAGAAACCTCTGCGTGTTATCTTAAACGGCCTGGGCAAGGATGCCGCACAGATTATTTCCCGTATCAACGGCTTTACATATGTGGAGACCAAGTATGATCCCTACACCAACACCGTGGAAGAAGTGTTCCGCAAGCCTTATTCCGAGGGACTGCGCGCCAAGGTAAACTGCTATGGCGCAAACAGCGTTCCCGAGGGTGTTGCCATCATGTGGAAGGAGAACGTGGACGTGTCCATCACCGGTAACTCCACCAATCCCACCAGGTTCCAGCATCCCGTGGCAGGCACCTACAAGAAGGAGAGAACCGAGGCCGGTAAGAAGTACTTCTCCGTTGCTTCCGGCGGCGGTACAGGACGTACCCTCCATCCCGATAATATGGCAGCAGGCCCTGCATCCTACGGTTTCACCGACACCCTGGGCCGTATGCATTCCGACGCGCAGTTCGCTGGGTCTTCCTCCGTTCCTGCCCATGTGGAGATGATGGGCCTGATCGGTATGGGCAACAACCCGATGGTTGGGGCTACTGTGGCTGTGGCTGTGAGCATTGAGGAAGCGGCGAAGGAAGGCAAGTTCTAAGAAATGCAGTAAAATCAACGATTTAAGGATGTGGTTCGGAGTGGTAAAATGTGGGAAAATGTATGTAATTTATGCATTATTCCTACACCACTCCTACACATCATTCCTACACTGAAAACATACTATTTTATTTTTTCCATTTCCTCTTTAAGCCAATCTATTTCTCGTTTTGTATATACTCGTTCTGTAATATCTTGAATAGAATGACCGACCATGTACTTAATAGCATATTCGTCTACGTGATATTTTTTGGCAATCGTAATGAAATGCATACGTCCATCGTGGGCTCTATGCTGTGGATTCAGTTTTAGTTCATCTCTAATCTTATTAAATCGTTTTTGATATTTATCATATGTAAACATATATGAGCTTCTGTGAGTGGCAGTGTCGGTACAGTTGATTAAAAAGTCGCTTCCAATTTCCTGCGCTTCTTTATATTTTTCCATAACTAAATGACGTATCTTTGAATGAATGGGTACAATACGGTTAGTTCCTGCTTCGGTTTTCATTCCACCCATAAAGGTCCAGTTATCTAAATCTATGTTTTCCAGTTTGAGTAATCCAAGTTCTTGAGGTCTCCATCCGGAATAGCATTGTATTAAAACAACGTCAACATATTTTGTGTTATCTACATGTTCCCATAATATTTGTATTTCTGTATCATTGAATGGAATATGACCTCGCTTGGCTTCCTCTTTCTCCTTTATAATGTCGTCCGATACATTGAATGTTCTAGCGTAGTTCCGGTCTACAATCTCATATTCTAAAGCATAATCCAACATAAGATTGAACATTGATTTGATTCGGGCTTTTGTTCCCGCTGAAGGCAGATGTTCTTTTCCTTTTATAATTGCAATTCCTTCGTCCATGCAACCTTTAATATGCCGAGCACGGACATCGCAAGCTCTCATGTTGTAAATAGAAGAACAGTAAGACCAGGCCGATGTAATTGTTCTGCTACTCGAATCTGATTTTAAAGTTTTAAAATACTCTTCGCTCCATCGTTCGTATAACTGTTTTACGGTGATGGCAGGTTCTAAATCATACGGATTTTTGTTATACTCAACCAGAGCAGAATAGGCATCATTATATGTTGGAAAATAGGACTCGGGTTTTAACGGTTTACATATTGGACGACCTGTTTCTGTTTTGCCGACTGTCACCATTGCACGAAATGGATTGCGAAGATTTCGTCCCTTGATTTCGCTGATCTGGCCGAATCCATTTGGTAACCGTTTGCGTTTATTTGATTTTCGGGATGTTCTTGGTTTTGCATTTGGATGCATTGGATATCCGCAATGTGGACAAACTAATGCTTTATCACTTATCTGCAGTTCACACTCAGGGCATTTAATTAACATTTTTGTTCTCCTTTCTGTTGAAACATCCGTAGCAATCATATATCATAGTGTAGGAATTGTCAACTCCTACATTTAAACTTTCTTGCGGGTTATATTTTAACCTAGATTAAGAATCGAGGTGATATATACGGTTAGCGTGAATGAAACGGTCTGTCCGAATTGCGGCGGACGGCTGAAACTTTACGATAAGGTAAAACGGATTATACGGACAAAAGGACGTGTTACAAAGTGGATAGTTATCAGAAGGGTGAGATGTCAAATATGTGGTAGGATACATAGAGAGCTGCCAGAAGATATTTTCCCATATAAACAGTATGAGGCTGAGGTTGTTCGAGGGGTGTTGGAGGGATTCATTACTCCAGAAACGATGGGTTACGAGGATTATCCGTGCGAGATGACTATGTTGCAATGGAAGGCGCAAAAAACGCAACTCCTTTTATGAAAAAAATCGAAAGGAGAAATTGCAATGAAAATTGTACAAAAAGCCGTTAAGAGATTGTATCATTTTGAATGTTGCAACTGTGGGAGTAAGCTTGAGGTTGAACCCGGCAAACTTATGGATGTCGGAAATAAAATCAGCAAGTTTTATTGCCCAACGTGTGACGCAGAACGATACATCGGATGGAATAAGGTACATGTGAAAACAATTTACGAAAACGAAGGGTAGTATAAAGCAAGATTTGAGTCGCCAACAACGACTCTTATCTTTTTTCATCATTTAAAACGCATAAAAAACATTCCCTTTTATGGAAAGGAGATGTTACTTATGATTAAAGAGGGAGACGATAAGATTTGTCCGGAATGCAACGGACTGCTGAAACCATATGATCATGTAACAAGGAGCGTTCGATCTGGATTTGGAAATATTGAGCATATAAGGATTCAGCGTTATAAATGCGTTAAATGCAAAAGGATACACCGAGAGTTGCCTAACTACTTGGTGCCATATAAACAGTTTAAGGCTGATATAATAGCTGGAGTAATAGATGGCTCGGTTGGAGTACAAAACTTGGAATATGAAGACTATCCTTGCGAAATGACCATGAAAAGGTGGACAAAAGAATATACGGGCAAAAAATAGGTTTCTAAAAATTGTAACATTTTCAGAGAAAAAGGGCTTGAAACACAAGCTCTTTTCTTTTCATTGACTTCTTTTTTACTAACAGCCGTCCTTAACCTAGAATAGCCGTAGAAAGGAGGTAAACGCAGATGGAAGAATTTGCGAGTGGTTCTGTTCCTGTCTCCGTAGCGGCTAAAGTATATGGAAAAGATGCTTCCTGGGTCCGAGCCGGCATCATATCCGGGTGGCTGCCAATCGGAAAAGCGACAAGGAACGGAAAACTGATTACAGACATTGAGGAGATGAATAGCAAGTATGGACGTATCAACTTCTATATCTCTCCCAAATTGCTGTTTGAGGAAACAGGTTATGTGTGGAAAGGAGAGCGAAAATGAGTACAACAATACGGCCAGAGTTGTCAGAGAAGAATCCGTACTGGATTGAGAAGCATCGGTACTATGAACTGAAGCACTTCTGTCTTCAGTATCCAATCTGGAAGAAAGCAAGGGCGGCACTAAGCAGTTTGAGCCAACGCCCGATTGATGCGGTTAAGCTTACCGGAAGCATTGGCGATCCAACCGTCAAGTGTGTGGAGGCGAGAGAGTTCTATTCCGAACGGATGGGGCTGATTGAAAAAGCTGCTGCGGAAACGGATGCAGAATTGGGGGATTATATTTTGAAAGCCGTTACCCAGGGAATCTCTTATGACCATCTGAGGGCGAGAGTAAACGTGCCTTGCTGTAAGGATGTCTACTACGAATTATACAGGCGCTTCTTCTGGATTCTGAATCGGATAAGAAAGTGAGGACTGAGGTATGAAGATTGTAGAGAAAGCCATTAAGCAGACCTATCGCTTTAGCTGTCCGGTGTGCGGTAGCCGGTTGGAGGGTGAGAGTCAGGAATTCGTTGATATCGGCGGAAAGGTCAACAAGTTCTTTTGCCCAGTTTGCAGAGAGGATCGTTATATTCCCTGGTCCAGTCTCAGAAAGAATATTACATACGAAAAATCAAAGGGTACGCAATAATTATAATCTCCTTTATGAAAGGAGGCATGGTTATATGTCAAAGATAAAGTCTATAATCATTTATATTTTGTCAGTAGCACTCGCATTTGAAAGCGGATTAATCGCAATCTTTGTATGTGTTATGGCAGCATTGGCTGATGAAAAGACAGAGTCAAGGAAACGTAGCAGTCGTGTCAGCTATTCAAATTATTACAACGAAAGGAGAGGAGCCTAACAGAGGCTCTTTCTCTTTACGCAAAATTTGCATGGCTCTTTATGAAAGGAGCGTGATATTTATGAAAAGAAAAATAACGATTGACCCGGTTATCTGGAGGACATTGACGGTCAAACAGAAGTTTTGGGCGGTTATCGGAAAGATTCTTTATAAAGTCGGATACCTGAAAGATTGAGCCAGCAATGGCTCTTTTCTTTTATATTTTCAGAACGAAGGTAACGGAAAAACATGCTATTTTGGTATTTGGAAAATTTCCCGGGTAAGAAATTCGGGAGAACTTTTCGGAAAGGAGAAAGAAGTGCTGATAGTAGTTGGAGTAATTGTGGGGTTTTTGCTTGGTGTTGCTGCGACTTTGCATATTTTGCGAAAGGATACCATCGGGAATTTGGTGATTGCGGATGATCCGGAGGACGGTTCCTATATGTTCCTTGAAATTTCAAGATTGGACATCGAAAGACTGAGGGCGCAACCGACGGTAAAACTCAATGTTGTTAATAAAGGTAGAACGCATAAATAACACTTTCTGTTATGGAACATAAAATTCATCATTGAAAGGAGAAGAAAACGATGGATGAGCAAATTAGACAGGCGTTGGCAAATGAGATTTTAAGTCAACTTAATGGTTTGAGTAATCTCGAACCGGGAAGCAAAGAACAACAGACGGCAGTGGAAAATGTCACCAAACTCTACAGATTGGGATTGGAGGATGTAAAAGCCGACACTGATTACGATGAAAAAATATATCGCAGGGATGTAGATGCACAGCACGAACAGGAAGAGCTGGATCGGCAGGCCCGCGAGGAACAGTTCAAGAAAGATCAGCTGGCGGAACAGACTAAAGACCGATATTTCAAACTGGGAATAGCGGCGGCAGAAATCGTATTACCGTTGATTTTCTATGCAACCTGGATGAAGAGAGGATTCAAATTTGAAGAGACGGGAACTTATACATCAACGACGTTCAGAGGATTGTTCAATCGATTCAGACCGACAAAGAAATGAATTTGAAGGCAAAAGACGAGAGTTCGTGCAAAACGCATGGACTCTTCGTTTTTCTCCGCATAGATAACAACTGCTCGGAGACAACTTTATTGATTTTGGGATAACCACAAAAGGCGAAGAACCGAACATTGAGCTGGATTTTAATGTTGACGGAATTATTACAAACCGATTTAAGGAGGAGTCCTGAACAAGGACTCTTTCTTCTTGCAGTAAGGAGCGAGCTATGCGATACCACTATGAAAAACCGATAATTTATCTCTCCATGTATGGAGAACGTTATATTTGTGAGCATCCGGTCTATAATAGTTGCACTTTGTTCAAGATTGGCGAAAAAGGACTGGCTGTTATTCAGCAGCGTTTTGACGCTGAAACCAAGAGTACATGGTGGAGCGAAGTAGATTCGTGGATTACGGACGATTTATATTTGCATCCGAGGTTCAAGGAATACTTTGAAAACAGAGCAGGTGATTGTGTGGATGGTCTTTACCCAACGGTCACAGTCAGGCAAATTATGTGGGCTTTGAAAATGAAGCCAATACCAAGAGAACGTTGGGAAACGGTGTTTGACCGGCGTGATATTTAGCGAATTTTGCAACTCCTTTTATGGAAAGCTACGTATTTACGAAAGGAGAAAAGGATGAGCAAAAACGGAGAGACATTTAAGCAACAAAATACGCATATTCGAGGATATGTTATTACGGAGTAAAAATGGGTACGAAATTGAAACACTCAGAAATGAACTGGCAAAAATGCGTATATCATTACAGAAATTACAGTATGCGAGAGAGTCCTAACAAGGGCTCTTTCTCTTTACGCTTGAAATGCAACTGCCTTTATGAAAACCAACGATTTGGAAAGGAGAAAAGGAGTATGGACGAAATGAAAATCAACTCAAAATTCTTGAGGAACTTGATTGCTAAGTTTGTAAAAAGAGAGGTAAAGAAAAAGGCAGGATACGAAGTGGATATCCAGCTGAATGAATTTACGGCAACGGTTACGGACGGAACGGCTCATGTTCACTTGAATGTAGATGCGGAATTGGGTAAAGACGAACTTACAAAGCTTCTGGCAGCGATTGGTTTGTAAAGAGTTGAGGGATCGTGGAGACACGGTCTCTTCGCTTTTACATACGCAAAAATCGCAAGGGCTTTTATGGAAAAATAAACTAATTTCAGGAGGGTACAATTATGATGAAAGCATTAAAGGAATACAACGAAATGGTTATGAGACCGTCATGGAAATGGCTGAAGAAGCACTGGAAAGGATATTCGGTGTTGCTGGTAATTTCGATGATTGTTCCGTACCTTTGGTTCTACTGGAGCGACATCACGGAGTACATCAAGAGCAAGTTTAAGAACCACGAAGGGGAGTCCTAACAAGGGCTCTTTCTTCTTGCGCAAAATTTACAAGGACTATTATGGAGAAACAGTTAGCTCAGTTGGGAGAGCACCACTGAAATGTGGGTGTCGGGGGTTCGAGTCCCTCACTGCTTCTCTTAAATTTTGGAGTCTTGACAGGGACTCCTAGTTTTTATCGAAAGGAGAAAAAGAATGAAAGGAATCAGAGGCAGTACTGAATTTGAGAAGCAGTTTATTGATGTGTTCGATCAGTTGTGCAGGAGACACCATTCGTGGAAAGTATGGCAAGACTTTGTGGATATGTCCGCATGTGCCATCGCTAATGCTGTGGACAAAAGACCGGAGGTCTGGAAGCTGAGGGAAGATTCATACATGGAGACTATTAAAAGCTATTCCAAAGATGAACTCAATCTTATCTCTGAGCTGCTTGGCATTACCACGTTAGCCTTGGAGGAGAATCCCGCTCAGGACTTTCTTGGAAAGTTCTACATGCAGCTCGACTTTGGAAGCGGATGGCATGGCCAGTTCTTTACGCCGTGGCATGTTGCCGAACTTATGGCAAAACTGCAGTTAGGAGATGAGGCAAAAGACCAGATTGTGTCCGAAGATTATATTTCGGTTTGTGACTCCTGCTGTGGAGCGGGATGTATGCTTATGGCGTTCGCAAATGTCTGTAAAGATGATATGGACATTAACTATCAGCGGTCGGTACTTTTTGTCGGGCAGGATATTGATGAAGTTGTCGCAAAGATGTGCTACATACAAATCAGCCTTTTGGGATGCCCTGGGTATGTAGTTGTAGGAAATTCTCTTTCGGAACCTATTTGCGGCACTACAATAGAACCAAGTTATAAGAAGCCTGAAAACATTTGGTTTACGCCATTATATTTTACCCCGATGTGTGGACCTTGCGCAGGATAAAGTCATGGAACGCAGAAGTACGAAAGCCGGAAGAGATGATGGAGGAAGAAAAAGAATCTCCTAAATCCGAGGAGCCCTCTAAAAACGTACCACCGGAGATTGTGCGGTCTGTTCCAACAGTACATAAACCACCGCAAATGCCGGTCATGAAAAAATCGGAGGGCAAGAAGCCATTTTCATGGAAAGAGTTTTTTACAGTGAAAGGAAAGGGTAAAAGATGAATTTGAAGCAAAAGTTCTACAGAATGTGTGGTAAGTCGAGGTTATATTTAAGACGTTCCTCTCCCACTATTTTGTGCTGTGTGGCCGCTGTTGGTGTAGTCGGGACAGCCGTTGCCGCCGTCAAGGTGACTCCTAAAGCTATGAAGTTGTTGGAAGATGCTACGGACGAAAAAGGAACAGATTTAAGCAGGACGGAGATTGTCCTCACTGTTGCTCATTTGTATATTCCAGCGGCTGCTATTGGAGCCGGCACCATCTTCTGTATTTTTGGAGCAAATGCTCTTAACAAACAGCATCAGACAAGATTGATGAGCGCTTACGCTTTGCTTAGAAACTATCACAAGGAATATCGTGATAAGTTGATCGAACTGCATGGCGAAGAAGCAGATGTCGAAATCAGAAATGCCATGATATGGGAACGGTGTGATTTTCATCCGCTTGATTCAGATGTTCCGGATGGTAAAGTCATATTTTATGATGAGTTATCCGGGGAATCCATTATGCGATACGAGCGGGAAGTGATAGATGCTGAATATCATTTCAACCGCAATTTTACAATGAGAGGTTATGCATTCCTGAATGAGTTCTATGAATTTCTGGGGCTGCCTATGACCGAATACGGAGGAACTGTTGGGTGGTCCATGTCTTCTGGAATCATGTGGGTAGATTTTGAACATCGGCTGATTGATAATGACGATGGAGGAACGGCCTGCTATTCCATTGATATGGTATTTCCGCCGGAAGTCCTGGAAGAATGGGAATGCTGACAACTCCGCAAAATTTGCAACCGCTATTATGAAAGGAGGAGATGCTTTATGACTGGAGCGGTAATTAAAGGAATCGGATTGGCGGCGACTGTAATTGGGATGGGGACATCACTCATCACTGATTGGGTCAACGAAAAGAAGATGGATGAAAAGATCGAAGAAAAAGTGAATGAGGCATTGGCCAGGAAAGAACACGAAGAAGAGGAGTCCTGAACAAGGGCTCTTTCTTCTTGCACACAATGCGCAAGGAGGCAGCGCAATGAGCAACGATTATATTTTGTCCGTGATTCGGGAATGTGCGGATGAATACCTAAAAGAACCGGGATGGCGTATGTCAAAAGAATGGTTCAAGCAGGTTTCGTATAGCCGGTGGGCGGTGGGTGAAATATTGAAAAGCATTGAAGAATCCCGATTCACGCCGCCCATAATGGTTGTTGAGGATTTCATCCGTAAAATGGATGACTTCTCATGCCGGAACAAAAAGACCAGTTTTATATTTTCAGTCGCACACGATATGGCAGAGAACATTTTGGACGTTCTGATTGCCATGAAATGACATATCGAAAGGAGAAAAAAGATGAAAGTATTAAGAAAGCAAGAAGTATCTATTCAGACAACAGGAGAGTTCAAGGTCGGGGATCAGATTCAGATTGGAAAGTATACCGCTACCTGCCAGAAAGTCACCAGGAAAGGGGCACTCTTTCTTTTGGACCAGTATTTGGATGAAGCCTTTAAGATGAATCGCGAGAATACGAATGAGGGCGGCTATGAGGCGAGCGACCTGCGCAAAAAGCTGCAGGAGAACAGTGTTCTGGAAATCTTCAATCCTGTCCGGGAAATGATGGTTCCGTTCAAGAACGGTGATTTGCTCCGTATTCCGTATGCGGAGGAATTCTTCGGTGATGTCGATTCTTATGAACCGAGCGGAAAGAAACAGTGGCCGCTTATGGAGGACAGCAAGAACCGAATCGCTATCCGGGAAGGAGAAGCTTATGAGTGGGGCTGGCTGCAGAACAAGCTGAAGTCTTCTGGGGCGGATTTCGCTCGTGTGAGCAGCGGTGGCGGTACGGCCTTCCTCGGCGCGTCGGACTCTTATGGGGTTCGTCCGGTTCTCCGCTTGCGGTTAGGCTAATCTCCGCCCCTTGTGGGCGGTTTATATTTTGAAAGGAGAAGCGATGAAATGAAGAAACCTGATTTCTCCCGGATTGCCAAAAGTGTAAAGGTGGGGTTACATAAACATAGCCCTGAAATCCTTACAGGAATTGGCATCGCCGGGATGATTACTACCACCGTATTGGCAGTGCGGGCAACGCCCAAAGCGCTGATTCTTATCGAGGAGGAGAAGCGCCGGCAGAACAAAGAGCTGTATGAATATGCTGAAAGAAAAAGATTAGACAGTCATCCGAGAGTCGACCAGCTAAAACCGATAGAGCTTGTTCGGACTACTTGGGTCTGTTATATTCCTGCATCTATCACCGGCGCACTTTCTATTGCCTGCTTGATTGGGGCCAGCTCCGTGAACATTCGGCGTAATGCAGCGTTGGCTGCAGCATATTCCCTGTCAGAGTCAGCTTTAAAAGAATACCAGGAAAAGGTAATTGAAACCATCGGGGAGAAGAAAGAGCAGGAAATCCGGGATGCGGTAGCAAAGGATAAGCTTCAGCGTGATCCGGTCGTGAATAAAGAAGTCATCATCACAGGACGCGGGGAAACTCTCTGCTATGATACGATTACATCCCGATATTTTAAGTGTGACATTGAAAAACTCCGGAGGGTGGAAAACGAGCTGAATAAAAGGCTTATTAGCGAGATGTATATTTCGCTGAACGAGTTCTATTACGAAATCGGCTTGCGTTCTACCGATATTGGCGACGATCTCGGATGGAATTTGGCAGATGGATTTATCAATCTGGAATTCAGCTCACAACTTGCGGAAGATGAGACGCCGTGTCTTGTAATCGGGTACCGGGTGGCACCCCGGTATGATTTCCGTACCCTGATGTGACTGCGCAGAAATTACAATGCCTTTAATGGAAGAATCCACACTATTTCATAAACGAAAGGAGAACAATTATGGAACCTAATGAAGTAATGGAAAACGAGGAAGTTATCGAGACGGCTACGGAGGAGATCGTGAAAGCGAGTTCTGGATGCGGGTTTAAGATGGCGGCGGGTTTCGGCTTGGGCATTCTTGCAGGTATGGCTATCTGTAAGCTGGCAAAGCCGGTAATCGCCAAGATCAAAGCGCGGAAAGCAAAGCCCATGATCACTACGGCGGCGGACGATTTTGATGACGACCACTTTGACGACGAAGAGGAGTCCGAAGAAGAATCCGAGGAATGATATTCGGTGGATCAGACGAGGGGAGAGTACCTGTAACAGGGTGCTTTCCCTTTTTTCGTTTCCTGGAAGGAGGATTGCAATGAATAGGTATTTGTATGATGGACCGGTCATGGAGTTTGACCGTTGCGTCCAGAGTAACTGGAAAGGAGAGACAATGGCCGCATCTGAGACAAAAGCCCGGAGTAATCTTTCCTACCAGTGGAAGAAAAGGAACAACCGCATTGCCAGCGTGAAGATTACGTTGCCCGGCAAACTGCGGGAGATAAGCTGAAAGGAGAAACTATGAGAAATGAAGAAAATTTGGTGGGTTCGGTACTGTTTATTCTAGGGGTGGCGGCACTTGGATACGCCATGCATGTAACCAGTAAAATGAATAAACTCTGCGCAAAACTGGACTTATCCGTGGATGAATTATCAGAATCCATTGACATATCTATGCCAGATGCAATCGTTAAGGAAGCTGTTGATCGGGCGGCTGATAGAGCGGCATATAAGGCTGTACAGTCTGCCACCGTAACAGCTGTGAACCAGGTTCGTCATGACATACAGAAAGAAGTCAAGACGGCTGTGGATAGCGCTTATGCCGATTTGCGTGGAAAAGTTGAGAGAGAAATCTCGGACCAAATCGGTAATATTGACATAAGTTCAATAAAGCGGGATGTAATTAAAAAGGCTGGAGAAAAAGCCGCCGAAAAGTTTGAGAGTGATTTGGAAGATATTTTAGAGAAGTACAATAGTGATCTCAATAATGTCTCCAAAATCTACAATTCCATTGCTAAGTCAATCTCCAGTCGTGATGACAGCAAAGAAATGACGTTCAGGATTGCATAAGAAAGGAGAATTATATTTTATGGAAGAATACAAGCCAAACTCCCATAAATCTAAGGAAGAACAGCAGACGGCGCCCCCTGAAAAGAAAGTGGAAAAAGTGGTCAGCGGGTCTGTAAAATCCAGAAAGAAAAGTGAGATTCAGAAATTTGCGGATGTGTTTATCCAGGAGGATGCGCAGAAAGTAAAGTCTTATATTCTGATGGATGTATTGGTACCGGCGGTAAAGAAAGCCATATCGGATATTGTGACAAACGGGATTGACATGATCCTGTACGGAGAGACTGGGCGAACAAAAAAGAACGGAACGGCTTCCAAGGTATCTTACAGGAGCTATTACGACAAGAGGGATGACCGCAGGGATTATGGTTCTTCCAGAACGCGGACAGGGTACGACTATGATGATGTTATCCTAGACAATCGCGGGGAAGCAGAAGAAGTCCTGTCTCGAATGGATGAACTGATTGCTACATATGGCCTTGTCAGTGTGGCAGACTTCTACGATCTGGTAGGAATCACGGGCAGCTATACAGACAATAAGTACGGCTGGACAGATATTCGGAATGCATCGGTGGTAAGGGTTCATGACGGATACACGATTAAACTGCCGAGAGCGTTGCCGTTAAACTAAAAAATATGAAAAGGAGCAATAATCATGAAAGCAAATGAAATTATGAGTAAAGCCAGTGGGGCTTTGAATAAGATCGGGTTCGGCTTGAAGAAGCGCAGCCCTGAGATTCTGGTGGCGGTTGGTGTTGTGGGCACTGTTGTAAGTGCTGTAATGGCCTGCAAAGCGACCACGAAAATCAACACAATCCTGGACGAGACCAAGGAGCAGTTGGACAAGATCCATGAGTATGCGGGGAATCCCGATGTGGCGGAGAAGTACAATGCGGAAGACGCTAAGAAGGATACAGCTATCGTTTATGCCCAGGCAGGTGTAAAGCTGGCCAAGCTATATGCTCCGGCGGTGGGGCTTGGGATTTTGTCCATCAGCAGCATTCTGGCATCCAACAATATCCTCAGGAAACGCAATATGGCAATCTCAGCAGCTTTGGCGGCAGCTACCCAGGACTTTAAAGATTACCGCAACCGTGTTATAGAGAGGTTCGGAAAAGAAGTGGACCATCAGCTCCGTTATAACATTAAGGCCGAGGAAATCGAGGAGACTGTTACAGATGAGAAAGGCAAGGAGAAAAAGGTCAAGAAGAGCATCGAGGTTGCCGATCCGAATGCCAGCGGTTATGTGAAGTATTTCACAAGGAGCAATCCTTACTGGGAGGAAGACTCTTCCTATGTCGAGATGTTCCTGCGTTCCCAACAGAACTACGCCAATGACAAACTGAAAGCAACTGGGCATCTCACTCTGAACGATGTTTATGATATGCTCGGATTCCATGACAGTAAGGCTGGCATGGTAGTTGGCTGGATTTATGATTTGGATCACCCGAATGGAGACAACTACGTGGAATTCGATGTGAAGAAAGTGAATCTCCCGAACGAGCAAGGCGGGTACGAAGAGGCTTACGCCATCGACTTCAACGTGGACGGCAATATTTATAATGAGATGATTTGAAGGGAAGGGTATGCCTCTATGCTATCCGGGAACTTTGATCGCGATTTGGCTGACTATCCTTATCTGTTTTAGGGATGGCCAGCCTTTATATTTTAGAAAGGAGTGGCTGACATGTACAGAAGAATACGAATGCTTTTGCTTCTTTTGATATTTTGTGTTGTTGGGAATTGTGCATCTGTTTGCGGAGAAATTGTCTCCGTTGCAGAGCCGGTCAGTACAGAATCCATACTGATTTCCGAACAAATCGAAGTGTCAATAAACGAAGAGGAGCATTCTGGCATTCCTGCCGCGGTTGAAGTAAAAGAACTTTTGGATAACAGCGAAGAGGCAGGACTTTCAGAAGAAGATATCGATTTGATTGCTCTGGTGACAATGGCTGAGGCAGAGGGGGAATCGGAGTACGGAAAGCGGTTGGTGATCGATACGGTTTTGAACCGCGTAGATTCCGAGCATTATCCCGATACGGTCTTTGAAGTTGTTTATCAGCCCAGTCAGTTTTCATCCATGTGGAACGGACGTGTAGACCGATGCTGCGTCACGGATGAAATATGTCAGCTTGTCAGGGAAGAACTTCTGGAACGGCAAAACTATGAAGTTATATTTTTTACGGCGGGCGGATACGGCAAATATGGAACTCCTATGTTCCAGGAAGGAAACCATTACTTTAGCAGTTATGAATGAAAGGAGAATCTTATGAATAGCGGATTAGTTGTCATGTCTTATACTTTATCGGCGTTGTCCGGAATCTGTTTTATAACGGGGCTGGCAGTCCTGTTTGGGGGAAGGAGCGGAAAGTATGGAAAATTTTGAGGCCATTATCGCCATGTTGGACTTCACCCTGGATTCCAAACGTAAGCGGCACATTGTCGGTGGCATTCTGCTGAGCGTGTCGTTTCTGTTTGGAGGCTTGGCGCTTACCACCATGACATTAAAGACGGAGGAAAAGCGGGATGAGTAGAGGATTATATTTGACGGCGTTTGCCACTGGGGCGATAGCTGGCTCTGTGGTGACGTGGTGTTTTGTAAAAAAGAAGTACGAGAGGATTGCCCAGGAAGAGATCGACTCCGTGAAAGAGGTCTTTGCCAGGAAGGAATTTGATTCCGGGGTAAAAGAGATGACCAAAACCGGAGAAGAGGTCGTAAAAGGGCTGAATGACGGAATCAGACAGGCAGCCGAACAAGCAAAAGAAAAGCCCGATCTTGTACAGTATGCCGCTATGGTCCAAAAATACGGAGGAACTGTTGGCGAGGAAAAGGAGGCTCCCATGAAAGAAAAATTTCCTTATGTCATATCGCCAGAAGAATTTGGCGAGTTTGAGGATTATGAGAAGATAAGCCTTACCTATTATTCGGACGGTGTCCTGGCAGATGAGAATAATGAAGTTGTAGATGATGTGGAGGATATTGTCGGTGATGCTCTGGATCACTTCGGCGAGTATGAAGATGATTCTGTATTTGTCAGATGTGATGAGCGGAAATGTGACTATGAGATTCTTATGGATCAGCGGACATTTTCAGAAGTGGCCGAGAATAATCCCCGTCAGGTGGAGGTACGATGAGAAACGAGCTGATTAACGAATACTTTGAATGGATGTACCGGCTCGTGTGCAAAGATGCCAAAGGACTGTCCTACCGGAAGCTGCTCTGTAAACTTTTTGATACTCCGTTTAACTACACGATTGCTATGGACGGCAACCGAGTGGAAGATGGGGTGGATTTGCGGTATCGGTTTGGCTATGAATGTGGTTTTGATAATTCGGCAGTAGCAGACTGTCTGGATGACAAAGACTGCAGTGTATTGGAGATGATGGTCGCCCTTGCCATTCGATGTGAAGAGCATATCATGGACAACCCGGATATCGGGGATAGAACCGGCAAATGGTTTCTGGACATGATTGTAAATCTTGGTTTGGAGAAGATGACGGATGATCATTTTGACAAGCGGTATGTCGAGAGGATTCTGCATCGGTTCCTGAACCGGGAATATGGACGAAATGGCGATGGCGGCCTCTTCACAGTACATCATAGCCGGATTGACATGCGGTCGGTGGAAATATGGTATCAGGCAATGTGGTACCTCGATGAGGTGCTTAAGAGCTGAATTATATTTTGAGAGGAGAGATATACGATGAAGATGGTAGATTGCTACAATCTGCATGAGGTGGCTGCTGTTGCCAACCGTAATACAGAAACTATTGTACGGATGATACAGCGGGCAAACGGGGAAATCGGGAGGCTGAAAAGAAAGAACCGTTCCAATGCTATGGTCGGATTTATATTTGGCGTTGCCGTGGAACTTTGCTTTCTGGCGCAGAACCAGAAAATCAATGAGCTGGAAGAAAAGCTCAGCAATATGAACGAGGAAATTAAGGAGCTTAGGGACAGGGAAGGAGATTAAAAATGCGATGATTGACTTTCTTATGATTTCAACACGCAGCACAAAGCGTGGGATAATAGAAATCTATCCAAAGTTTATTGTCAGGACAAGCTCCGATTTGATGATCCGGGGCGGGGACTTCTATGCTATCTGGATTGAGGAACGTGGTTTATGGTCAACAGATGAGCAGGATGCATTACAACTGATTGACCGTGAACTGGATAGATATGCGGAGAAGAACCGCCAAAGTTTTGATTCCAATATTAAAGTCCTCCATATGTGGGACGCCGAATCAGGCATGATTGACCGGTGGCATAAATATTGCCAGAAGCAGATGAGGGACTCTTTCCATATGTTGGACGAGAAACTTATATTTTCCAACACGCCTACCGACAAGAAAGACTACGCCAGCAAAAAGCTGAATTATCCGCTTGAAGCTGGCGATTTGTCTGCTTATGACAAGCTGATGTCGGTATTATATTCCGAAGAAGAGAGGCACAAGATCGAATGGGCCATTGGGTCAGTCGTATCCGGGGAATCCAAAAAGCTTCAGAAGTTTATGGTTTTGTATGGGGCTGCTGGAACCGGAAAATCAACGGTTCTTAACATCATACAGCAGCTCTTTGAGGGATACTATTCGGTCTTTGATGCTAAAAGTCTTGGCTCTTCAAACAACTCTTTTGCTTTGGAAGCGTTTAAGAGCAATCCGCTGGTCGCTATCCAGCACGATGGAGACCTGTCAAAGATTGAGGATAACACAAGGTTGAACAGTCTGGTCTCCCACGAACTTATGACAGTGAACGAAAAGTTCAAATCGACCTATTCCAACCGTTTCAAATGTTTCCTTTTCATGGGCACAAATAAGCCGGTAAAGATTACGGACGCAAAATCAGGTCTGATACGAAGACTGATTGATGTGTCTCCAACCGGTGAAAAATTAGACCCGAAGGACTACAAAGCGATTGTGAAGCAGATTGATTTTGAGCTTGGCGCAATCGCATACCATTGTCAGGAAGTGTATTTGGCGAGTCCCGGAGAGTATGACGATTATATTCCGATTACGATGTTGGGCGCGTCAAATGACTTCTACAATTTCATCATCGATTCCTATCATGTATTCAAGAAAGAAGACGGCACAACTTTGAAAGCCGCCTGGGAAATGTATAAGACTTACTGCGATGAGGCAAAAGTCGGTTTTCCATTTTCCCAGAGAGTTTTTAAGGAAGAACTTAAAAATTACTTCTATGAGTACAAGGAGCGCTTCAATTTTGATGATGGTACAAGGGTGCGCAGTTATTATGTTGGTTTCCGGACTGAAAAATTTGATGAAAGGAAGGAAAATAAAAAAGAACAGGAAATGAAACCGTTACTGCAGTTTGATTGCACGGAATCTATATTTGACCGTGAGTGTTCCGGCTGCCCTGCGCAGTACGCTTCATCCCAGGAGACACCATCTAAAAAGTGGGATGCAGTAAAAACGAAGTTGGCGGCATTGGACACATCAAAGCTGCATTATGTAAAGGTTCCAGAAAATCATATAGTCATTGACTTCGATATTACGGACGAGACTGGGAACAAGAGTTTTGAAAGGAATGTTGAAGAGGCAAGCAAGTGGCCGCCTACCTATGCCGAACTGAGCAAAAGCGGGGCTGGAATTCATCTCCATTATATTTATGCGGGAGATCCGGCGAAACTCAGCAGGATTTACGACGACCATATCGAAGTGAAAGTGTTCACCGGCAACAGCTCTCTTCGGAGAAAGCTGTCGAAATGTAACAATCTGCCGATTGCCACGATTAGCTCCGGGCTGCCACTGAAAGGAGAAAAAATGGTAAATTTTGACGCTATAAAGAGCGAGAAAGGACTTAGGACTCTGATTATGCGGAATCTCAATAAGGAGATTCATCCGGGAACTAAGCCGAGCATCGATTTCATTTATAAAATTTTGGAAGACGCCTACGCAAGTGATTTAAAGTACGATATCACAGACATGCGCAATGGCGTTCTTGCTTTTGCTGCCAACAGTACAAACCAGGCGGATTACTGTATCAAGCTCGTGAACAAGATGCAGTTCAAGTCGGAGGAGGCTTCTTCTGGGATGAGAAATGAAGATGCAAAACTGGTTTTCTACGATGTGGAGGTATTTCCGAATCTCTTCCTTGTAAACTGGAAGATCGAGGGTGAGGGAAAACCGGTAGTCCGCATGATTAACCCGGCTCCTGCAGAGATTGAAGAACTGATGAAATTCCGTCTGGTGGGATTTAACTGCCGGCGGTATGACAATCATATTCTCTACGCAAGGCTTATGGGATATGACAATGAGCAGCTTTACAACCTTTCCCAAAGGATTATCAGCGGAAGTGCCAACTGCTTCTTTGGGGAGGCTTATAACGTCAGTTATACGGACGTTTATGACTTTTCCAGTAAAAAGCAGTCCTTAAAGAAATTCGAGATTGAGTTGGGCATTCACCATCAGGAACTGGGATTGCCCTGGGATCAACCGGTACCGGAGGAACTCTGGACGAAAGTTGCCGAGTATTGCGACAATGATGTTCTGGCTACAGAAGCGGTGTTCAATGCAAGGAAGTCAGATTTCACGGCAAGGCAGGTTCTGGCCGATGTGGCAGGTATGACTGTTAATGACACGACCAACACGCTGACAACCAGGATTATATTTGGCAACAACCGGAAACCGCAGGATCAATTCAATTATCGGGATATGGGGATTGACGAGTTACCGTTCGGTAAAGAGGAAGAGAACTTTTATAATTTGTTCAACGAAGACGGTAAACCTGAGTTTCCCGGTTACACCTTTGAGCATGGGAAGTCTATCTATCGCGGAGAAGAAGTCGGCGAGGGAGGTTATGTCTATGCCGAGCCTGGAATCTATGGAAACGTGGCATTGCTGGATATTGCATCCATGCACCCAAGCAGTATTGTGGCAGAGAATCTTTTTGGTGATGTATATACTCAGCGGTTTAAGGAGATTCTGGATGCCCGTATCGCTATCAAGCATAAAGACTTTGATAAAGCCAGAAAAATGCTGGGTGGGGCTTTGGCGAAATACTTAACGGATGAGGATTCGGCAGCAGATCTGGCCCAGGCACTGAAGATTGCGATCAACTCTGTGTATGGCCTGACTTCGGCTACATTCGAGAATCCTTTCCGAGATGTTCGCAACAAAGACAATATCGTGGCGAAACGTGGAGCTCTGTTCATGGTAAACCTTAAACACGAGGTACAGGAACGGGGCTTTACTGTTGCCCATATCAAGACGGACTCCATCAAGATTCCGGATGCAACGCCGGAAATTATTCAGTTTGTCATGGAGTTCGGCAAGAAATACGGATACACCTTTGAGCATGAGGCTACCTACGACAAAATGTGCCTGGTCAACGATGCGGTTTATATTGCCCGTTATAAGGACGGAAAGCACGCTGGGGAATGGACGGCTACCGGCACTCAGTTTGCGGTTCCGTATGTTTTCAAGAAGCTGTTTAGCAAGGAAGATATTGTGTTTGAGGATCTGTGTGAGGCGAAGTCCGTCAGTAGCGCATTATATTTGGACATGAACGAGGATATGCCGGATGTGACCGAGTATGAGAAAGAGTTGGCCAAGGCCGAGAGCAAGTATAAGAAAGGCGAATTGTCTGATACCACATTTGAGAGAATGGGGCAGGAGTTGGTCCCTCTTATTGAGAAAGGGCACAATTATATTTTCATAGGCAAGGTTGGAAACTTTTGTCCAATTAAGGCGGGCTGCGGAGGCGGCGTGCTTTACCGCGAAAAGGACGGAAAATATTATGCCGCAACAGGATCGAAAGGCTACCGGTGGCTGGAATCGGAGATGGTCAGGGAGCTCGGCAAGCAGGCCGACATTGATGAGCAGTATTATATTTCTATGGTAGATGAAGCGATTGCTACAATCTCTAAGTACGGAGACTTTGAACAGTTTGCTTCTGATGACCCCTATGTAAAAGCTGAAAATTGGGATTTTATGAATATTCCGGATGGAGTAGACGAAGAAATCCCGTTTAATTAAAAGAAAAGGAGAAAGAAAAATGTCAAGAAGAATACCACCTATCAACATCGAGAACGCGAGGATTATTTTCAGGAATTTTTCCGGCAAGGAGACAAAGTACAACCGGAAAGGGGATCGGAACTTCTGTGTAATCATCGAAGATCCCGACATGGCTCAGCAGCTGGCAGCGGATGGATGGAATGTGCGTATCCTGCCGCCCCGTGATGAGGACGAGGAAGCAAGAAATTATATTCAGGTTGCCGTGAGCTATAAGGTCATTCCGCCGAAAGTTATCATGGTGACGAGGCGGGCGCAGACCCCGCTGGACGAGGAGTCCGTGGATTCCCTGGATTATGCAGAAATCCGGAATGTAGATCTGACCATCAATCCATCCGAGTGGGAAGTCAATGGAAAAACCGGCATCAAAGCTTACCTGAAGACAATGTATGTCACTATTGAGGAAGACGAGTGGGCAGAGAAGTATGCAGCGCTTGAGGGGCCGCAGGAATAAAGCGACGAGGGGCGGCGACTGATCATGGTTGCCGCTCTCTTCTGTTTCAGAAAGGAGAATTTAATGGTTGGAAACACCAAGTTCGTAGATTTTGAGAAGTATTGCAAAACCTGCGAGTATGAAAAGAAGAAAGATACTGACAGCCCATGCAACGAGTGCCTTGATACCTGTGCCAGGGAAGGAACCGATGAGCCGGAAATGTGGAGGGAAAAAGAGAGATGAAAAAATCCCCGGTTAAAATTCCGAAGAGATCTTATGCTTTCGTGGACGGTTCTTTCAATCCTACAACAAAGATTTATGGTTGTGGCGGATTTCTGATTGACCAGTTTGGAAAGAGACATGTTATACAGGCAAGCAGCGACAATGAAGAATGGGCGGTTATGAGAAATGTAGCCGGCGAAATCCTTGGGGCGAAAAAGGTAATGGAACTGGCAAGGAAGCTCCAGATGAAAAAGCTGATTATATTCTACGACTATGAAGGAGTTGCCAACTGGCCTTTGGGAATATGGAAAGCAAAGAAACCTGTTACCAAGGACTATGTTCAGTTTGCCTGTTCCATTATCGCTTGTGGCGTAAAGTTATATTTTCGCCATGTAAAGGGGCATTCTGGTATTTCCGGTAACGAGGAGGCTGACCGGCTGGCAAAAGAGGCTGTCGGATTATTGAAGAAATGATACAGGAGGAACTTTATGGCTGGAATACAGTTGCGTGACTACCAGTTAGATGCGGTACGTCGGATGAAAAACGGCTGCATCCTGTGTGGCGGAGTTGGTAGCGGTAAGTCTCGCACTGCTCTCGCCTACTATTATTTATGCGAAGATGGGGAGATTGGTACGGACGAATATGTCCCGATGGGCGATCCGCCAAAAGACCTTTATATTATCACCACTGCCCGAAAAAGGGACACCTGCGAGTGGGAGGGAGAACTTTCACCGTTCTTGCTCTCGCCTAATCATGAAGTTAATCTCTACTCCAACAAAGTGGTTATTGACTCATGGAACAACATCCAGAAGTATGCCGAAGTGCAGAATGCTTTCTTTATATTTGACGAGCAGCGGGTTGTCGGTACCGGAGCCTGGGTAAAAGCTTTCTTGCGAATAACAAAAGCAAACCGATGGATTCTGCTGTCGGCCACTCCTGGGGATACATGGCAGGATTATATTCCGGTGTTCATTGCCAACGGTTTCTATAAGAATAAAAGCGAGTTCACAAGGGAGCATATTGTTTACAGTCATTTTACCAAGTTCCCTAAAGTTGACCGATACCTGAATACCGGACGGCTGATACGGCTTCGGAACTCTATTCTGATTAGCATGGATTTCAAACGGGAAACAATCTCCCATCATGAGGATGTGTTCGTGCCTTATAGCATTGAGAGGTATAAGGATGTTTGTCGTACACGGTGGAATCCTTGGGAGAATAAGCCGATTGAGAACGCTGCGGAGTTCTGCTACGCATTGCGGAAAGTGGTCAATTCAGATGAATCAAGGCAGGTTGCATTGTTGCAGATTTTGGAGAAGCATCCGAGGGCAATTATATTTTACAACTTCGATTACGAGTTGGAGATCCTAAGAGAAATGTTTTTGGGCAGGTGTGATTCTAAACTGGGCGGTTTCGAGATGGCCGAGTGGAACGGACATGCGCATCAGCCAATTCCAGAGTCAGAAAGCTGGGTATACCTTGTTCAGTACAATGCGGGAGCTGAAGGGTGGAACTGCATCAAGACAGACACCATTATATTTTACTCGCAGAACTATTCTTACAAAATCATGGTACAGTCCAGCGGGCGGATTGATAGGATGAACACTCCCTACACGGATTTATATTATTACCACCTGAAAAGCCGATCAGGGATTGATTTGGCAATCAGTAAGGCACTGAAAGATAAGAAAAAGTTCAATGAAACCGGATGGGCAAAATGGTGATGGAGAATGAAAGGAGAAAGCTGTGAAAAAGAAATTAGAAAGCTTTTTGGTGTGTGCCGATTTTTCCAATGATATTCCGGTACTTGTTGTCGGGACAAAGGTTAAAAACGGTATAAACATCATCAATGCTTTTAAGGGTGAGGAAGCTGAAAAGCTGTATCAAAAACTCACTGTTAAAAAGGAGGATGTTTAAATTGACTTTTATTGCTTTTTGTGAGGCTATTATTGAACGTCCTTTATTGGAACATGAGATAAAACTAATTAAGTATTTGGAAGAACATCCGGATGCGAAAGTTATATATCCCAAGGCACGAGGATTGACAAAAATGCCTTATCAGGAATGGCTATCTATATTACATGTTTTATATAAAGGCTGTGAAAAGGAGAACGAAAATGAGCTATCAGTACGACCAGTATCTGGCCAAACATAAAGAAAATGTGAGAAACGGCTTTGACTGGCTCCAAACCAATCTTCCGGAGCTGGTAAAGGACGTACCCAATTTAGGGTGGCAAACTGGTTTTGCGCATGACCAGTCAAAGTCTGAGCCGGACGAATACGAGGCATATGACGCTTACTTCTATGGCGGCAATCGGTCTTTCAAAGTGGTTCAGGAATACCGAAAAGCCTGGTTGATGCATCTCCATCGAAATCCTCATCACTGGCAGCATTGGGTGCTGATTAACGACGATCCAAAAGAGGGCGAGATTCTCATAGAGATGCCAATCAATTATATTTTTGAGATGGTTTGTGATTGGTGGGCATTCAGTTGGGCGAAAGGGAATCAGCAGGAAATCTTCAAATGGTATGACGAGCATAAGAACTACATGAAGCTGCATCCGAATACCAGAAAGAAAGTGGAAGAGATTCTCAGCAAGATAAAGGAAAAACTGGATGGTAGTTCCGAACTCGCCCATCACGGAGTCGAGGGACAAAAATGGGGTGTACGGAATGGACCACCATATCCAATCAAGAAAACGGTTGAAAAATCCGGAGAAGGTGCTACCATTGAAGATACATACATTCATAAAAGCGTTGGAGCAAAGGCTCGGAACTATGATATTTTAGACCCGGCGACTGGAGAATACTTTCATTTCTCGGAGGGAACCAGAATCAGAGAATCGAAAGTGTTTGCCGGAAAAGGCGGTGTAAAAGAACTGGAGCCGGAAGTTGCTCAGGGACTTTCCGAACAGATTGGCGGCGATCCCGATGAATGGCAGCACTGCAAAGGAATTGGAACGATTGACTGTGATGGTGAAGATGTTGATGCGGAGGTGCATTGGTTCCAGGAACCATCGGTGGGAAAACACAAATTCAAAGTGAAGAAATGGCTGGAATGAGGTGAAGAATATGAAAGTTAGGTGGAAAGGAAAAACAGATTTTCTGGTACTTACGCACGACAAAGTATACACTGTCCTCGCAGTAGAAAAGGGGTGGTATCGGATTGTGGACGACAGCGGGGACGACTATCTGTATCCCCCGGATCAGTTTGAGGTCGTAGAAGAATAAATCATTGATATTTTGGTATAAGAGTAGCTCGGTTTGTCTTAACGGATAAATTCGGGCTATTTTTATGCTTATTTTTGAAAGGAGAAGAACATGAAAGTATTTATTAGTGGTCCCATGAAAGGGTATCCCAACTTCAACAAGGAAGCCTTTGATCAGGCAGAAAAAGAACTGATTCAGCAGGGCTATACAGTTTTTAATCCGGCATGGATGGATTTTTCTGGAGAATGGACCAAACAGGACAAACGGGCGATTGATGCGGCCATCATGAGCCGATGCGATGCTGTATATCAGTTACCCGGATGGGATGGATTAGGAAACAGTGGAAGCCGCATGGAATGTGCGTTTGCTCAGGGGGCAGGAATGATATTTTTGGAAAAGGATGCAAACGGTTTCTTCTTTGTCGCAAATAAGGAGAATTGAAAAATGTTAGGCGACTATATTAAAAGATTAACTGATAAAGGATACAAGATTTCTTTTGAAAATCCTATTGAAGAAGCAGACTGGATGTGTATCAAAATTTCTAAAAATGGTTTTAGTACAGAAATTACCATTTCCCCGTGTGACATAAATATGTCTGTCTTGCCAATAGAAAACATGTTGCTAAAAACTATTGAAAATATTGTGGGAACACGCGTTTTGGAACTTTGAAAGGAGAAAAAAGATGGATTGGAGATGCACCTGTTTAAATGAGCGAGTGGATAACCGCCCAACATTTACGATTGGAAATCGAGGGCAAGGAAAGACAACGTTGCTCATAAAACGAGCCGCAGAAACAAATGGTGTTATTGTTTGTCCTACTAACGAGATGGCTATTTATATTTCTCGGATGGCAAAGGAACTCGGACATTCGATTCCTAAACCAATTACTTATGATATGTGGCAACAAACTTTTCGCCGAATGAGAAATCAAAAATACTATTTTGATGAATATGGCATGATACTCTTATGGGATATTCAGAAGGAAATGGGATGTTTTGAGCAGGTCGGTGTTAAAGACATCATGATTGACCGGGAGTCGATAAATCATTTGAATGATATTTTAGGCGGGTTGAAAGTATACAATATGGATGGCAAGAAATTAAAATTAAAAATAGAGCTTTGTGAGGAGGATTAAGCGGTATGGATTTTAACATTATTGCAGTGGATTTCGATGGGACTCTGTGCGAGAATAAGTGGCCGGAAATCGGAGAGCCGAATAATGAGCTAATCGCTTACCTGAAAAAGCGCCAGGAAGCAGGAGACAAACTGATTCTGTGGACTTGCCGTGTCGGTGAGGTACGTGATGCCGCAGTTGCTTGGTCTGCTGAGCAGGGACTTATATTTGACGCAGTCAACGAGAATCTGCCAGAGGTTCTGGAATGGATGGGCGGCGATACCAGAAAGATATTTGCCAACGAGTACATAGATGACCGGAATTTTACTTTCTTGCCGCAAACAGACCGCATGGAATTACTGGGCAGGATGGTGGATGTTGTCGAAGATTGGTTGGAAAAGAAAGGTATGGCTACGGATGATGAAGCTGCCATTAAAGGTGACGACTATGACTATCTTGTGGAGGGGTTTGCTGCCGGGATGGGAATATCGTGTGATCGTATGGAGGACGATGAGTTGCTTGATAAATTGTGCCCAAATCTCGACGGGCCGGTTCCGGTTAGCATGACATTACCAGGCGATTTCGATGGCGACGAATTGGTGTAGGAGGTGTCCGATGACAAAAAAGGAGTTTGAAAAACTGGATGCAAAATCCAAGCGGCGTGCAGCACAAAAGGCACTCGCCTGGTTTTGTGTATTAACATCGGTGAGATTTCCATTTTTGAATATTGCCAGTAAAGAAGAATCCGAGACGATTAAAGTCATTCTCGGTAAGTATATGAATGAAGAATTGGAGGAGAAAACAACATGACATTTTGGCAGATGGTTATTGTTTTTATTGTTGTCTATCTTTGTGTTTATGCACTGATAGGCAGGATTTGTCAGTGTATTGAACATTGTGCTACGGCCAGAGCATATTCTAAGTTCCGAGAGAATGGAGTATTGGTAAAGATGGACGATGTCGAAGCAGGTATCAAGAAATCAAATAAGGAGAAGCATGATGTGGCGGAGAGAGTTACTGAAAAATAAGCTCTATGCCATAGCAATTATATTTCTTGGAGCGTTGTCCGTCCCTATTGAATGGGACGCAACGTTCTTTTTATTTGCTCTGATGGTTGGGCTTACATTGTTCTTTTCTAAGGAAAATTGGATTATGTAGGAGGCGGTTCTATGGGACGTGCGGAAATTCGGCGGGCAATGAAAAACGAGAAGAAAACAAAGACCGCCACCTATAACCTGACCAAAGCTCAGCTGGATGCTATGGTGCGGGAACAGATTGAAAATGAGTTGGTGAAAATTCGGCAGCAGGCTACAGATGATGCTGTCAATACCGCTATGATATTATTGCTGACACTGCCATTAGAGGTTCTGATGGATCACTACTGGCCTAAGTCCTATGCGAAACGCATTCCGCAGTTCACGGCATATGTTCTGGAATATTACGAAAGATGGCAGAACGGTGAGCTGGATATGGAAAAGCTGAAAGAGGATTTATGGGATTACGGCGGTGTTCGGCTGGAAGAAGGAGGTCAAAACAGTGGTTAAGGTTATATTTGGAGCCGTGTCTTTCCTTGTTGGTTTGTCGGCGATAATAGCGTCAAAGGCTATTTCATCCTGTGCCGTTTACATGGATGACTCGTTCCGGTGGGGAGGTAGAGATGGAAATGGCTAACAATGATTTACGGAGAAATGCAGAGGGTTATTCTGACCCGACTGCATACGAGGCTATCAAGAATCTGGACGCAGATGATGAGCGGTTTCACAAGTTGCTGAACACAATCTTCACGATTTGTGAACTCTCTGGATTTCATCTGGAGGAACGGATTGTCTTGAAAGATTTGCAGACAGGAAAAGTTTGGAGGTGAACGGAGCAGCTGAAGGAGAAAGTGATTAAACTCGGTACGGCTATTCGGAAAGTATTTCATGACGTTTTTGGTCAGAAAGAAGTTTCTCTGGAGCTTCCCGAGAAGGGTGCAGTTAAGAAAAGACGGTATCATCGGAAAGAAAAACCGTCCGTATTCTATCATTACATACCGACAGCCAGAAGAAATTTACCATATATGAGGCGGTCTTATTGAAATTTCCGTGCCCACTTTTATTTTTGGCTGCCCACTTTTTGGAGCGGTTTTGGAGAGTTGGGAGAATGGTACGGACGAAATTTGGTGGAATTTGGGTAAAAATGGTCAATTTTCTGCCCATTTGCCCACTTTCTGCCCACTTTTGAAACCCCGATTTGGTCACTAAAAACCCAGTATTTATGCGGGTTTGCGGGCTCAAAGCCCATTTGCCCACCCTTTTTCTTAACTAATTGTGATAAAAAGTTTAAATATATATAAAGGTTGTGAAAAAAGGTGGGAAAGTGGGCAGAGCGAGAGAAAGGAGGTTTTATGAAAAAGAAGAACACATGGTCCGAGATTTATGAAAGCTTTCAGTCAATCTATCCGAATTTGAAGAAAGAAGCCGTCGGATATTGTCCGCATGGTTACATGTCGATTCTGGTATATTTTCCGGATGGGCTGCGTATGGTATATAATGAGGTGGAAAGACGAGCCAGGTTTGTCACGGCATGAGCAGAATTTTGAGAATGATATTTCTTTTTTGCCGTGTATGTGGTATACTGGAACTGCGACACAACTTTAAAACATTTTGGTAATAGGGACAATGCTTTGTTAAAAAGCGTTATCTCTCTTTACTTATACCCTATTACCAGAGTTAAGATTGTGTCGCAACAATGAGAGAGCCGCTTTTTAGTGCGTCTCTTCGGTGGGGCGCACTTTTTATATTGTGCCTATATTGGACAACCTCGTGAAAAACACAAGCTCTGTTATGGAGAACGGTATTTCCTTTACTCATACCAGTAATTTGGGCGAGAGTTGTGTGGCAGCAATGCGGAAGTACTCGTTCTCTTTATTTTTGGAGGTAGCAAGATGGACAATAATGTTGCCGTAAGCGGAAACTTTGAGATTATACCTTGTGATAAAATGACAGATATTGAGAATAAGCCCGGTATCAAAAAACTGGAGCTTACCTCATCGCAAAAAATCCAGATTGGAGGACTAATGCAACAGCTTCCTGCAGTCGTGGCGGCTAATGCTTTAAGCAATATGTATATGGTTCGATTTCCTGCCGGAATACCAAATGCGTTGACTCCCCTAAAGCAAGGTGGATTCAGTACTATGGTCAAGGGCGAGAATGGGCGGATTGCAGGAACTGCTTCTTTATATTCTGTTGAAGCACAGGCAGCCGTTCTTGGAGCGTTCAATGCCATGTCGATAGTTTCCGGCCAGTACTTCCTCGCACAGATTAATAGCGAACTTAAAACGATGAACCAGAACATTGACAAAATTCTGGAGTTCCTTTACGGTGATAAGAAAGCAGAACTTATATCTGAAGTCAGCTTTGTGAAATCTGCCTACCAAAATTACAGTTCGATTATGGAGCATGAGCAGCAGCGGTTTGCCACCCTTGTCAGTTTACAAGAAGCAAAGAAAGTTGCAATGAAAGATATTGAGTTTTATATGTCGGATCTGGATTCCACTGTCAATACTAAAAGCGGTTCCGATATTGTAGCTTGGACTGACAAGATATTTCAGATTAAGGACTGCCTGGAACTTTCTATACAGCTTTATTCCATGAGCAGTCTGTTGGAAATCTATTATTCACAGAATTACGATGCCAATTATATTTCAAATGTCGAGGAAGAATCCGTTACCTACATCGGTAAATGCGAGAAGCGCATGTTAAGCAGTTTCAGTAAATTGAGCACACATATTCAGAGCTTTAAAGAAGGTCCTCTGAAAAAGGTTGATAAGCCGGCTCTTGAAAAGAAAGTTAATCTGGTGGTGGATTCATTCAGCAGAGGTACAGAATCTGAGATGCTCAAATCGATTCGTTCTGTTCTGCACGCTTCGGAAGCAAAAGCAGAGTATTATGTGAACAGCAATGGCGATTTATATTTGAGAACTGCATAAAGATGGTACATGCCCTACGTGCATTTTACAAGGTGTTTTATGAAAGGAGAGGATAAAAAGCTTTTTGTCTCTTCGGTTCAATTTGGAAGTGGGGCAGCCCTATTTCCTGATTACTGAAAGGAGATAAAAAATGACAAGAAGAAAAAACGAGTATGAAGTTATCTATGGAGGCAGCAGTAAAAGATTCTCAGATCCAACAGAAAGATATGAAGACATCTATGATGAGGATGGAGATGCCGTTATTTGTGATTTATGCGGCGGAGAGATGAAATGGAAAGATAATGAATGTGTGTGCCCTGAGTGTGGGCAGCGGATGGATCGAGAAACATTTTTCAATTATATCGGAGCGGAGCCTCCTGGTCCGGAATGTACCGGATGTGAAAATATTTATCCGGGATGCGTAATCTGTCCTTATGGTTACGTCGAGGATAAAGAATAACATACTACGGATTTGAGTCGCATACAGCGGCTCTTTTCTTTTGCTATTTTTTTTGCCCGCGAAAAAAACATACCCTTTTATGAAGAGAGAAGAATAAAAGCGCCATTTTAGCTTTTACTTTCTCTTTTTTATTTTCAGAAAAAATGAGAGGAGGTTTCCCTATGGCCGGGACAAAGTTGGAACGAGACTTCCAGGCAAATCTTATAAAGGAATTGAAAGAGCTGTTTGTAGGTTGCATCGTGACCAAACTGGATGCCAGCCACATTCAGGGAATACCAGACCTCTTGATTCTGTATAAAGATAAATGGGCCACCTTGGAATGTAAGAAATCTGCGAGGGCTAAAAAACAGCCGAACCAAGAGTATTACGTTGGACTGATGAACAAGATGTCTTTTTCAAGATTCATCTGTCCCGAGAACAAGGAGGAAGTATTGCATGAACTTCAACAAGCATTCAAACCTTGAAGGGCAGCACGCCTTTCTTGGCGCAAGCAAGTACCACTGGATTAATTACAGTGAAGATAAAGTTGCGGAATCTTACAGCAGATTTTTAGCGACGCAGAAAGGAACACAGCTCCATGAATTTGCGGCGCAGTGTATCCGGCTTGGCCAAAAGTTACCAAAATCGAAAAAGACACTGAACGCATATGTTAATGATGCTATCGGTTTCAAAATGACACCTGAACAAATTCTGTTTTACTCAGACAACTGTTTTGGTACAGCGGATGCGATTGCTTTCCGTGGTGATTTGCTGAGAATACATGATTTAAAAACGGGGGCTATTCTGGCCCACATGGAGCAGCTAGAAGTATACGCTGCTCTTTTTTGTTTGGAATACAAAGTCAAACCGGCAGATATTCGTATGGAGCTCCGTCTGTATCAGTCGGATGATATTTTGGTCGGTAATCCGACAGTTGAGGATATCGCACCAATCATGGATAAAATCATCACGTTTGACAGAATCATTAACAAAATTAAAGAACAGGAGGAGTAAGCATGAATCCCGTTGCGGAAGAAATTTTAATGCATTATGGAATGCCAAGACGTTCCGGCCGCTATCCTTGGGGTTCCGGCGATAATCCTTACCAGCACAGTGGCGATTTTCTCAGCCGTATTGATGAGTTGAAAAGTCAAGGGCTTCGTGAGACAGAAATTGCGGAACAACTTGGTCTGACAACTACTCAGTTGCGCACTCAGATGAGCCTTGCAAAAGATGAACGGCGCTCTCTCCAGGTTGCAACTGCTAAAGGACTTAGAGAAAAGGGATACAGTCTTAACGAAATTGCCGAAAAGATGGGATTTGCTAATGATTCTTCGGTACGCTCTCTTCTCAATGAAAATTCCGAAGCCCGCATGAACCAGGCTAAAACGACTGCCGATTTTCTGAAAAAGATGATTGACGAAAAAGGAATGATCGACGTTGGCACTGGAGTTGAGCGTGAACTTGGGATTTCCAGAGAAAAGCTGAACCAGGCGCTTTATATTTTGGAGATGGAGGGATATCCGGTTTATGGCGGTGGTGTTCCGCAAGTGACAAATCCAGGCAAACAGACGAACATCAAGGTCATATGCCCTCCTGGGACAGAGCATAGAGAAATTTATGATTTCGATAATGTTCATTCAGTAAAGGACTATGACCAGATTCTCAGCGAAGACGGGCAGAAAATAAGACCCGCGTTTCAATATCCGGAAAGTATGGATTCCAGTCGCCTGAAAATTAACTATGCGGAAGACGGTGGTATCCAGAAAGATGGCGTAATCGAGATTCGGAGAGGCGTGGATGATTTGTCGCTTGGCGATTCCCATTATGCCCAGGTTCGCATTATGGTTGATGGAACGCATTATCTGAAAGGAATGGCAGTATATTCTGATGACCTCCCGGATGGCGTGGATGTGTTATTCAATACAAACAAGAAAACTGGAACACCGATGACCGATGTTCTTAAGAAAATCAAAGATGATCCTGACAATCCATTTGGCTCTTTGATTAAGGAACATGGAGGACAGAGCTATTATATTGACAAAGATGGGAATGAAAAACTTTCCCTTATCAACAAGCGTGCTGAAGAAGGAGATTGGGGAGAATGGAGCGACCATCTTCCGTCCCAGTTCTTGTCGAAGCAAAGCATGACCCTTATCAATAAGCAGCTTGGACTTGCCACTGCTGATAAAGTTGCAGAGTATGACGAAATTTGTGCGCTTACCAACCCTACTGTCAAGAAGACATTGCTTAAATCATTTGCTGATGATTGCGATTCGGCGGCAGTGCATCTTCAGGCAGCAGCATTACCAAGACAGAAGTACCAGGTCATATTACCTTTGACCACAATCAAAGATACAGAAGTCTATGCTCCAAATTATAAGAATGGAGAGCAGGTCGCTTTGATTCGGTATCCGCATGGTGGTACTTTTGAAATTCCGGTTCTTACCGTGAACAATAAGCAACCAGAAGGTAAGAAGGTACTTGGTAATACACCAAAAGATGCAATCGGTATTAACAGTAAAGTTGCGGAACGTTTGTCGGGTGCCGATTTCGATGGCGACACTGTTATGGTAATTCCGACAGGCGGAAAAATTAAGATTACGTCTACCCATCCGCTCAAAGGATTGGAAGGATTCGATCCTAAAGAGAAGTATGGTCCTGACAGCACTACGCAGCCCTATAAGCGGATGAAAAATACTCAAACCGAGATGGGAAAAGTGTCAAATCTGATTACTGATATGACATTAAAGGGCGCTACAGAAGATGAACTTGCTCGTGCAGTCCGGCATAGCATGGTTGTTATTGACGCCGAGAAGCATAATCTCGACTATAAGAGAAGTGAGCAGGATAACGGAATCGCATCTCTGAAAAAGAAGTATCAGGGAAGAGTCGAAGACGGAAAGTATAAAGAAGGCGCCGCCACTTTGATTTCGCGTGCTAAATCTGAGGTATCTGTGCCTAAGCGTAAAGGAAGCCCCACTATCAATGAGGACGGCTCCTTGAGCTACAAGACTGCTGACGATCTTACCTATGTTGACAAGAAAACCGGAAAGACCAAGACCCGCACACAGGCCAGCACACAGATGGCTGAAGCCAAGGACGCCCGTACCCTTTCCTCAGGCACCCCTCAGGAAGAAGCCTATGCCTCCTATGCTAATAAGATGAAGTCCCTGGCTAACCAGGCTCGTAAGGAGATGGTGAGTACCGGTAAGATCCCCTACTCTGCTTCCGCCAAGGCGGCCTACCAGAACGAAGTAGACTCCCTTAATGCTAAGCTCAATGTGGCCCTTAAGAACGCCCCTCGCGAAAGACAGGCTCAGGTAATTGCAAATGCTACAGTAACGGCAAAGAAGCAGGCAAATCCCGACATGACCAATGCTGAGATCAAGAAAGCAAATCAACAGGCTCTCACAGCAGCACGAAAACAGGTGGGAGCAGAGCGCAAGCCAGTTGTCATAACAGATAGAGAATGGGAAGCTATACAAGCCGGAGCTATTAGCGAAAGCAAGCTGACACAGATTCTCAATAATGCCGACATCGACAGCCTCAGACAGCGAGCGACACCCCGTGCTACTACAACATTGAGTACCGCTAAGCAGAACAAGATTGCCTCTATGAGCGCTTCTGGTTATAGCACATCTGAGATTGCTGAAGCACTTGGCATTTCTACATCAACCGTGTCTAAATACTTGTAATGAAAGGAGTGAATTGTTCATGCAACAGCAATGCATGTTGACAACGATTGACAATCCGTTTGATCCATTTGAACAGTTTCATTCCTGGTTTCTGTTCGATGTGGAAAAAGGTTACAATACTTGCGCTTATCTTGGAAGAATTGCGCGAACTTCTGAACAGATGTCGGATGAAGAGAATGACATCGAAGTGGAACGTGCAATCGATGAAATCATTAAATACGATTTCCTGAACATCTATAAAAAGGTGAAGAAACAAGGTAATAGCAGGAAAAGTAATCAGGATTCAAGCAATAAAGCAAGCTAACAACAATTCGTATACTGTCAGAGCCTCCGCTGACAGGGCTGCCATAAGGTATAGGGGGGGGGTCGCCAAAATAGCACCCCCTCCCTTATCGCGGCGGTCTTTGAAAATTCTCCGGGGGATATTTTTGTGGAGAGTTTTTATATTTTCATGATACTAAAAAGAGCTCGCAGGGTTCGTATGACGCCACAGGATCGCTTTCCTGTTTTCTCCTTTCAGATTCAGGCGTGAAACAGCTTTGTGAGTTCTTTTTAGTGTCATGAAACTGGTCTATTAGTATATGGATTCCCAACAGGACTATGTTAAAACTAAATGATATTTGAACGAGAGGAGGCGATAACTGTGGGAAAAACCAAAGTCGTTAGTTCATCTGGGGCTACCCGCAGAATGCGTCCTGCGTTGACACCAGAAGCAAGAGAAAACCAGATGATTTCTTTGGCGATGGATGTCGCGGAAGAACGGTTAAGGAATGGAACGGCATCTTCTCAGGAAATAGTTCATTTTTTAAAGCTTGGCTCGTCCAGAGAGAAGTATGAGCAGGAAAAGATTGCTTTGGAGAACGAGCTTGTAAAGGCTAAAACGGAAGCGGTCGCTTCGGCAAAGGACATAAAGGAGATGTACGACCAGGCGATGGCCTCTTTCCGTAGATATAGTGGGCAGGAGGATGATGAAGATGAGTATTAGAACATATTCCGAACTTTCTCTGCTGAGAACATTCGAGGAGAGGTTTCGATACCTACAGCTTAATGGTTCCGTAGGCAAGGAAACATTTGGCTTTGACAGGTTTATCAATCAGGAGTTTTATAGATCCCAGGAATGGAAGTCTGTTCGGGATTTTGTGATTCTGCGGGATGGGGGATGTGACTTGGGTATTGACGGATATGACATCTGTGGAAAAATATTTATCCATCATATGAATCCGATTCTTCCTAAGGATATTGAAACCTGTAGTGATTTCCTGCTTAATCCTGAGTACCTGATTACAACGACGCTTAATACCCATAATGCTATCCATTACGGTGATGAGGAACTACTGGTCAGGCTTCCGCCGGAGCGAACAAGAAACGATACGTGTCCGTGGCGGCGTTGAAAGGAGAACGATTCTTAAAAGGCTGGAATGTTAAAAGAAAGAAGCCGCCCACCACAACGGCTTCTTTTGGATGTTATTTGTGCGTTTTGTAAAATTGTCGGTAATTGATGCGCTTTTGCGGCTTGTCCTTGTTTTTAAGCCAGTAAGCCAAATATTCTGGAAACACTTCAGATATGTCTTTTGGTTTGTAAGATTTAGAATAAGAAACATAAGGCTGTTTGTCCACTTTAACATCACCTCCAGTCTTTTAAGAATCATTCTCCTTTCGTTAGCAGATATTGTATATGAATAATAGTTATGTGTCAAGACGTTGCGGAAAGGAGCAATCTTATGAGTTCAATTTATCATCATGGAATAAATGGACAAAAATGGGGTGTACGGAATGGACCGCCGTATCCGCTCGGCACATCCGATCATTCCTCTTCAGAAAAGAAAGCGGGTTGGAAAAAATCTTTAAAATCAGCGGCAAATCAAAATAAGCCGTCGTCTTCTCGAAATGATGCAAGCGAAAAATCTAAGAAAGCAACCATCACTAGAGAAGAACTTTCTGAGTATCGACATGAAATGATGGATCGATATGCAAAGAATGCTGGTAAACAGAAATATTATCGTGAGTCAACGGATGAGCAGTTACAGAAAGATATCGAGAGACAGCAAACAATGAAAAAAGTTGCGATAGGTGTTGCTGTCACCGCTGGCATAGGGGTTGGAGTTTATTTTGCTTATAAACATGATGCTATAGGGTTGATAAAAGAACGCTTGGGTATTGAAGGAAAGGCAGATTTAGATATCGCTAAAAAAGCAATGCGGACAGCACTTGATGATACAGATATTGTCTTGAATAAGGGGAGTGTCATACACAGAATGAGTGCTTATAGTGATATTGACTTTTCAAAAGTGAATACACCAACATTTGCATCATATAAAGAAAAAGATGTTCTTACTTATATGACCAAACTCGGGGATTTTAATAATACTGGCAAAAGATATGATGTTGCTTTGGAAGCAATAAAAGATATTAGAATGCCGTCAGAAGACAAAGCAAGAAAAGTATTTGAAGAACTTTGGAAAACTGATAAATCTTATAGAAAAGACTTGGAACAAAGTTTGTTGGATATGTATACAGATATATTAAAGCGCAGGATAGGGGAAGATGAACTCAGTCAGGATTTTAAAAATCTCGCTGCTTCCAAAGTACGCACTATATTAAGAGATGATCCGTTTAATGGTGCGATTGAGGCCATAGCCCGACAAGGCAATGATTCTAAGACTTTAATTAGCAGGTTTGTAGATTTGGGATACTCTGCCATAGAAGATTATCACGACAAAGGCTCGTTTGCAGATTCGCCAATTATTCTTTTGAATCCGTCATCCTCGGTCGTTAAGAGGGGGGAGGATTTAGTCACTGAGAGTATGAAACGGATTGCTGAGGTGAAGCTTATTGACTTAATATGATTTGTTTGATACAATAATGAACATAGAATTTGTGATAGGCTTTAATGATTCATATGCGGAAAGGGAGTATTTCTATGATATCTGAAAGTACGATTGATTTATACCAGAAGATAAAAAGCAACAAAGCTACTGAGCTTGAAAAGTTAGAGTTTGAAATGGATATTGGAACTTATAGTTGGAAGCGAGAAGTTATAATAGAGAAGATAGAGCAAATGCTCAAGGAGCGAAACAAAAAAGGCCGTTGAATCGGTCTTTTTTTATGCCTAAAAGTGAGGAAAACTTTATGGAAAGCATACTTACATCAATCAAGAAAATGCTCGGAATTATCGAAGAGTATGAACAATTCGATGCTGATTTGATTATGCATATAAACTCCGTATTTATGATTCTGAACCAGATTGGTGTTGGACCATCACGGGGCTTTTCAATTAAAGGGGAAGATGAGATATGGACGGATTTTATTCCAGATGACTCACGACTGGAATTGGTTAAATCCTATATGCATCTGAAAGTGAAGCTGCTCTTCGACCCGCCACTGGGGTCGGCGGTCATCGAGGTCATGAACCGTCAGATTCAAGAATTTGAGTGGCGGCTCAGTATCGCGGCTGATCCTGGAGAATCCAAAGGAGAGGAGGAAAATTCAAAATGAACAATTTTTTACAGCATCATGGGGTTTTGGGTCAGCGTTGGGGAGTGAGGCGTTATCAGAACAGCGATGGTACTTTGACGTCTGCAGGAAGAAGACGGCTTCAGGGGAGTGGAATATCTTCTGATGAGAATGGTCGTGTAAGTGGTGATAATAGCGGTCGTGCAAGAGGAGCCGTCCATCAAACGGTTGCAAATGATTATAAGAATGCCGGGGCTGGACTGCAGTCTGCAAGCAATGCTGCAAAGGCCGCTTCAAGTATAAGCAGCCGTGGAGCTAACCGTAAACAGGCAAAGGCAATAGATAAAATGGATTTGTCGAAAATGACGGATAAAGAGCTTCAAGCCGCAATTAACCGTCTCAATCTGGAACGGAGCTACAAGGCGTTATCGACTGAGCATATCAAGTCCGGTAGGGATTATGTGTCCAGTTTTCTGTCTACGACGGGCGATGTTCTCGCAATCGGTGCTTCAGCGGCAAGTATCATGATGATGATTCATCAGCTTAAGAACTAGATGATGCCATGGGAAGGAGAAATTCAAAATGGATAGTAAGAGTGACTTACGGCACCATGGTATCCTTGGGCAGAGATGGGGAAAACGGAATGCCCTCCTTACCCGCTTGGCGGCGGGGATTATTCGCAGGCGGAAAGGAAAGCTATTTATAAGAAGAGGAAACAGCCAAACAGTATTTACAACAAGAAGCATTTCGATGAGGTTCTGAGAGCGGACAAAACGACGCTTAGCACATTATCGTATGACCGTGACCGGACAAAAAACACTGATATGTTTTACGCTACCCATAATGTGCTGGACAAGCATCAGTACAATGCCCTGTTTAACCGAAAGGTACCACAGACAATATACGACGAAAACGGAAACAGCCTCGGAACAGGGACATTTCTGAAGTATCGGATAGACAATTCCCTTAAGCAGAACATAAAAGTCGCAAGCGAAGATTCCGGAGCGGAAGTTTTCAGGAGTTTGTATAAGAAAGATCGGGATTTCTACAATTTCGTTACGGATGATGCACGGATGCAAAGTTATTTCGTAAGTGATAAGTACAAGTTCAAGGGATACCGGGAAGCCAGAGATGTCTTGAAACGGATGAGGAACGATGATTATGTTCCGACCGCTGATGAACTGCAGAAAGTGTACAGGATGTTTAATTATGTTATCCCTTACGACGGCCAGGGAGATACACGTAAGGGTAAGGATGCCTATACGCAGAGAACCAAGTTCTTTAATGCCTGTAAACAGGCTGGGTATGGGGCAGTTCTCGATACGAATGATGCAATATACGGAGGATTCAAAGCAAAATCTCCGGTAATCGTATTTGACATGGAGTCTGTCGTTCCGAAAGATGTTTACCGCACGAAAACAAGCGAGCAAAGATTTTCGCAGATGGTGCTGGTCGGCAGAAAAGCACTGGGACTATAAAGGAGAGAGGAGAATAGAACATGGCATTGTCGAACACGGCCACACCGAAGTATTACGGCCAGTTTCGAGATGCCGTAATGAAAGGCGAAATACCCGTCTGTGAGATGATATCGCTGGAGATGAATCGGATTGACGATCTGATTGCGAATCCGGGTATCTGGTACGACGATAAAGCTATTGACGGCTTTATTGCCTACTGTGAAGAAGAACTGACTCTGACAGATGGAGCTGATTTGAGATTGCTCGATACTTTCAAACTTTGGGCGGAGCAGATATTTGGCTGGTATTACTTTGTTGAGCGGAGTGTGTACGTTCCGAATCCTGATGGTCATGGCGGCCGCTATGTGAGAAAAAACGTGAAGCGGCGGCTCATTAACAAGCAGTATCTAATTGTAGCCAGAGGGGCAGCCAAATCAATGTATGGCTCCTGCATCCAGAATTATTTCCTGAATGTGGATACATCAACAACCCACCAGATTACCACTGCCCCAACTATGAAACAGGCAGATGAGGTAATGTCGCCCATTCGGACTGCCATTACCAGATCCAGGGGACCGTTCTTCCGGTTCCTGACAGACGGCTCTCTTCAAAATACGACTGGTTCTAAAGCGAACCGGGTAAAGCTGGCATCCACGAAAAAAGGAATTGAGAATTTCCTGACAGGTTCTCTTTTGGAAGTCCGCCCTATGAGTATTAACAAGCTTCAGGGGTTAAGGCCAAAGGTATCAACGGTGGATGAATGGCTTTCCGGGGATATATGCGAAGACGTGGTTGGTGCAATCGAGCAGGGTGCATCGAAACTGGATGATTATTTGATTGTTGCAATCAGTTCGGAAGGTACGGTGCGAAACGGAAGCGGCGACACGATTAAGATGGAGCTGCTAGACATCCTGAAGGGGGATTACATCAATCCCCATGTGTCCATCTGGTATTACAGGCTGGATTCCATAGACGAAGTGGCTAATCCGGCAATGTGGATAAAGGCTAATCCAAACATCGGAAAAACAGTAAGCTATGAGACCTATCAGCTGGATGTGGAAAGAGCCGAAAAAGCACCAGCAGCCAGGAACGATATTCTGGCAAAGCGGTTCGGCATACCGATGGAAGGATACACGTATTACTTTACTTATGAGGAAACGCTACCGCATAAAAAGCGGGATTATTGGCAGCTGCCGTGTTCTCTCGGAGGGGATTTATCCCAGGGGGATGATTTCTGTTCTTTCACTTTTCTTTTCCCTTTATCAAATGGCTCTTTCGGAGTTAAGACCCGCAATTACATCACGGAGCTGACGTTGAAGAAACTTCCGGCTGCAATACGCATGAAGTATGACCAATTCATAGCAGAGGGTAGTCTGATCGTTATGCCTGGCACCGTACTGGACATGATGGAAGTCTACGAGGATTTGGATAACCATATTGCTCAGTGCGACTATGATGTACGTTGCTTCGGCTATGACCCATACAATGCAAAAGATTTCGTTGCGAGATGGGAATCCGAGAATGGTCCTTTTGGTATAGAAAAGGTTATCCAGGGAGCTAAAACGGAATCGGTACCGTTAGGTGAGCTGAAGAAGCTTTCTGAAGAAAGAATGCTTCTGTTTGATGAAGAACTTATGACATTTGCAATGGGAAACTGCATTGTTATGGAAGACACGAACGGAAACAGAAAGCTTCTTAAGAAACGGTACGATGCCAAGATTGACGCTGTTGCCGCGATGATGGATGCATTTGTAGCTTACAAGCTGAACAGAGAGGCATTTGATTAGGAATTGCGAAAGCGGTTCTTTTTTTTTTATTGGAGGAAAATTCAAAATGGAGATTTCAATGGGAGCCAGACTGAAACATGCCTGGAATGCTTTCTTTAATAAAGACCCTACAAGGAGTTACCGGGACATTGGCATCGGATATTCTTTCCGCCCGGATAGGATGCGGTTTTCAAGGGGTAATGAACGATCCATTGTGACATCGGTTTATAACCGGATTGCGATGGATGTGGCCGCAGTGGATATGTTCCATGTACGTTTGGACGAGAATAATCGCTTTCTTGCGACGCTCGATTCCGGGCTGAATAATCGCCTTACAGTTGAAGCCAATGCAGATCAGACTGGGCGGGCATTTCTGCAGGATGTTGTCATGTCTATGATGGATGAGGGGTGCGTGGCCATTGTTCCGACGGACACGGATGATGATCCGGGAGATGGGATTCCTGGCTCTTTTGACATCGATGCTATGCGGACAGGACAGATTTTGGAGTGGTATCCGCAGCATGTCCGCGTCCGGGTCTATAACGAACGGACAGGCCAGAAAGAAGATATTCTTATGGCAAAGCAGTCGGTGGCAATTATTGAGAATCCGCTTTATGCGGTTATCAACGAACCGAATTCCACGATGCAGCGCCTGATCAGGAAGCTGAATCTGTTAGATGTGATTGACGAACAGAACGGCTCCGGGAAATTGGATTTGATTATCCAGCTTCCTTATATTATCAAGACCGAAGCGAGGCGCCGGCAGGCCGAGAACCGGCGTAAGGACATAGAGGATCAATTACGGGGATCGAAGTATGGGATTGCTTATACCGATGGTACAGAGCATATCACGCAGCTGAATCGACCCGTCGAGAACAATCTGATGTCCCAGATTGAATACCTGACGAGTATGCTGTACAGCCAGTTGGGAATCACTCAGGGAATTTTGGATGGTACTGCGGACGAGAAGACGATGCTCAACTACTACAATCGGACGATTGAACCTATCCTGTCAGCAATCGCTGACGAAATGAAACGGAAGTTTCTCACCAAGACCGCTCGGTCTCAGCGGCAGTCAATCGAATTCTTCAGAGATCCGTTCAAGCTTGTTCCTGTGTCTGAAATTTCTGAGATCGCAGACAAGTTTACGAGAAACGAGATTATGACATCCAACGAAATCCGGCAGGTTATCGGCATGAAGCCGTCGGACGATCCGAAAGCCGATGAATTGCGCAACAAGAACCTGAGCGAATCGGCCGCGGATAAGGAAAGTCCTGCGGATGCCACACCTGAAGAAACAGTAGAAGAAAACAACCAGACATAGAAGGAGGAAAATTCAAAATGAAGAAATTCGACTTTAGTGGCTGGGCTACCCGGAATAACCTGAAATGCTCTGATGGGAGAACCATCCTGAAGGATGCATTCAAGGATAACGATGGGCAGACGGTTCCACTCGTATGGAACCACCAGCACAATGGACCGTTTAATGTTCTCGGACATGCATTGTTGGAGAACCGTGCAGACGGCGTATATGCATACTGCACATTCAACGATACCGAGCAGGGTAGGAACGCAAAGCTTCTGGTGGAACACGGAGATGTTTCAGCGTTATCCATCTTTGCGAATCAGCTTCGTGAGCGTGCGTCCAATGTACTCCACGGTGCTATTCGAGAAGTCAGCCTCGTACTGGCGGGAGCAAATCCTGGGGCGTTCATCGATACGGTAGCGCTTTCTCATGGTGACGATGCGGATGGTGAGGCGATTATCTACACCGGAGAACCGATCAGCCTCTATCATTCCGACACCAAGAAAGAGGACGAAGACGGTGGCAGTGATAATCCGGATGATAAAGATAAAAATCCGGATAAGAAGGATGGCGAAGATGATGAGACCATCGAGGACGTCATCAAAACTTTCAACAAAAAACAGAAAGATGTTTTCTATGCTGTTGTTGGGGAGATTATGTCCCAGAAGGATGCCCCCGATGACAAGAAAAAAGAGGAAGAGAAAAAAGGAGGTAATGAGACCATGAAACATAACGTATTCGATCAGAAGCAGGCGAGAACGGATATCCTGAGCCATGCCGATGGGGAAGCGATTATTTCCCTGGCAAAGAACAACCAGGTGGGGAGCCTGCAGACTGCACTCCAGATCTATGCCGACGAGAATAACCTCACGCTTCAGCATGATGCTACAAGCAGCGGGTTTGTACAGACCGGTGACGGAAATGTCACCCTGTTGTTCCCCGAGTACAAGGATGTGAGACCCGGCGCTCCGGAGCTGATTACCAGTGACCAGGGGTGGATTTCCGTTGTCATGAGGAAAGTGCACAAGAGCCCCATTTCCAGAATCAGGACTGGGCAGGTGGACATCCGCAATATCGATGCCCTGAGGGCAAAGGGATACGAGAAAGGCAAGGAGAAGAAGCTGACCGGAAACTTCAAGCTGGTCAGAAGAACCACCGATCCCCAGACGGTGTATGTAAAGAACGCCCTGCATAGAGATGACATCGTGGATATCACGGATCTCGACTATGTGCAGTACCTGTACAACATCGACAGGATGATGCTGAACGAAGAACTGGCCACGGCAATCATGCTGGGAGATGGCCGCGATGAGGGCGATGCGGATAAGATTTCGCCGGAGCACATCAGACCTATCTGGCTCGATGACGATCTGTATACTCTGCACGTGGATCTGGACGTGGAAGCAGCGAAGAAAGAGCTTCAGGGGACGAACACCGGCGTAAGTTTCGGACTCAACTACATCTTGGCCGAGGCACTCATCAATACCGTCCTGTATGCAAGAGAAAAGTACAAGGGCACCGGCACCCCCGATTTCTTCTGCACGCCCCATATGCTGAATGTCATGCTGTTGGCAAGAGACATGAACGGAAGACGGATCTATTCGTCTAAGGCGGAGCTGGCCTCTTCCTTGAACGTGGGAGAGATTGTGACGGCAGAACAGTTCGAGGGCAAGACCCGGACCACGTCCGAAAACAAGACGAAGAAATTGTTGGGTATCATTGCGAATCTGGCAGACTATTCCCTGGGCGCGACTAAGGGTGGCGAAGTAACTCACTTCACCCAGTTCGACATTGATTTCAACCAGGAGAAGTCCCTGCTGGAGACCAGATGCTCCGGCGCACTGACTAGGGTGTATTCTGCCATCGCCATTGAGGAACCGGTAGAGGAGCAGGGATAAAGATCGGAGGAGAAATTCAAAATGGCAAAGTTTTATGGAAAAATCGGCTACGCTGAGACGGTGGAAACGAAGCCGGGCGTATGGAGACCGAAGATAATCGAAAAACCCTATTTCGGGGATTTGATTCGGAACTCACGCCAGTATGAATCTGCCGGGCAGGTGAATGACAATCTTAATATTGCCAACGAAATCAGCATCGTAGCCGATCCATATGCCAGGCAGAATTTTCACTCCATGCGATACGTTGAATTTATGGGGGCGAAATGGAAGATCACAAGAGTGGAAGTCCAGTACCCCAGGCTGATACTGACGATAGGGGGTGTGTATAACGATGGCAAAACCGAGGGAAACACTACAGACTCTGCTTGAAGGTCTTCTTGATAGTCGCAATGTATATTACCAGCCCCCTGAATCAGTCAAACTCAGCTATCCGTGCATTGTTTATGAACGAAGCGGTATCCGTACAGATTCGGCGAACAACAAGATATATCGGAAATACAATCGATATACGGTAACATATATTGACGAAGACCCGGATTCGGAGATTCCCAATAAGCTGTTGGAATTGGAATATTGTGGGTTTGATACCCACTTCACGGCAGATAATCTCAATCACGATGTCTTCACACTATATTTTTAAGGAGGTAGAAATTCATGAGAAAAATTAAATGGGACGAAGTCGGCAAGCGTCTCTATGAAACTGGCGTGGATCATGGCGTTCTTTATCCCGCCGTAAAGGCATCTTATCCGAAAGGCGTAGCCTGGGACGGTCTGATTAACGTAAACGAGAGCCCTTCCGGGGCAGAGTCGACACCGCAGTATGCGGATAACATTGAATATCTTAATCTGATTTCCGCAGAGAAGTTTGCGGCGACCATCGAGGCATACTTCTCTCCTGAGGAATTTGATGAATGCGATGGTTCAGCGGAAGTGGCTCCCGGAGTAAATATCGGTCAGCAGACAAGAAAGATGTTTGGATTATCTTATCGGACTTTGATCGGCAACGATGTAGATGATACCGATCACGGTTATAAGATCCATCTGGTGTACAACGGGAAAGCGGCACCGTCGGAGAGAGCCCGCAATACTGTGAATGAAAGCCCGGAGGCTCTTCAGCTCAGCTGGTCGGTATCTACCACAGCGGTGGTGATTAACACGATCAATCCGAAGACTGGAAAGGTCTACAAACCGACGGCGCATTTACAGATTGATTCCACAAGAGTCGATCCGGAGAAGTTGGCGGCATTCGAGGAAATCCTTTATGGAAAGGACGGCGAATTTGCTGCAACTACCGATACTGATTTCAGCTCTGGAAAGAAATATTACGAGCTGGTGGACGGCGAGTATGCCGAAACTTCCGATACGACTTTTGACAGTGCCAAAACCTACTATGAGATGACAGCGGAACCTGTCGAGGCGCGGCTGCCTTTGCCGGACGAGGTGATTCGGTTCTTCAATGAGGCAGGTTAAGACCGTAACAACAAACTGAATAATGGAACATGCATAACGGGGCTGCTTTCAGACAGATGAAGTGCGGCTCCGTTTTTTATGTGTAAATGGAAAGGAGAAAATCATGTTAAAGAAAACCCATACCTACCATGATTTCGATGGCCAGCAGAGGACAGAGGATTTTTATTTCAACCTGACGGAGGCCGAGCTGACGGAGCTTGAATATTCCATGAATGGCGGGCTGTCCCAGCTGTTGAAGAAGATCATCAAAGAGGATGACCAAAAACAGATTATCGAGTATTTCAAGAAGATCGTGATCATGGCCTACGGTGTAAAGAGCCTGGACGGAAGACAGTTCGTTAAGAACGATAAGGTTCGCGAGGAATTTGCTTCCACCATTGCATATTCCGACATCTTCATGGAACTGGCCCACGATGCGAATAAGGCTGCGGAGTTCGTCAACGGTATTATGCCCAAAACAAGAGCTAAGGCGGGGCAGAACATCACCGCGCTTCCCGGCCAGGCGCCCATCGCAGGGGTCACTCCGCCTACCGCTTAAGTCTATGAAGGAGGGAGATTGGAGAAATGCTTAGAATCACGATACCCGGTCAGGAATTATGGGATGAGGGGAAAGAGGAATTCGTCAGTACCAAAGGAACAACTCTGCAGCTTGAGCATTCTCTGGTCTCCCTTTCAAAATGGGAATCCAAATGGCATAAGCCGTTTCTTGGCAAAGGGGATAAAACGGTGGAGGAAACGGTGGACTATATACGCTGCATGACATTGACGCAGAATGTTGACCCATCGGTCTATGGTTTTGTTACCAATGAAATAATTGGTCAGGTTTCTGATTACATTGACGATTCGATGACGGCAACCTGGTTCTCGAAAGAAGAGAAGGGAAACACCAGTCAGGAAGTGGTCACGGCGGAGTTGATTTATTACTGGATGATTGCTCTTAATATTCCGTTCGAGTGTCAGAAATGGCATCTGAACAGGCTCCTGACGCTGATAAGGGTCTGCAACGTGAAGAATGCGCCTCCGGAGAAACTTTCCCAGAAAGAGATTACCAAGAGGACTGCGGCGATAAATGCTGCCAGAAGAAAAGCACATAAATCAAAAGGGAGGAAATAGGTTATGAAATTGGTGGAATCTATTTTAAGTCGGAATCCCTGCTATACGGCAGGAAAGAAAATCAAAGTAACCGGCCTGATGCTTCATTCCGTAGGCTGTCCACAGCCAAAAGCATCAGCTTTCATCAACAGTTGGAATGATCCGTCTCACAACAATTCCTGTGTCCACGGGTTCATCGATGGAAATGACGGAACCGTATATCAGACATTGCCCTGGGATCATCGGGGATGGCATTGTGGAAGCGGCTCCAAAGGGAGCGGAAACAATAGTCATATCGGCGTAGAGATGTGCGAGCCGGCCTGCATCAAGTATACGGGTGGGGCAAATTTTACCTGCACTGATCCGAATGCCGCCAAAGCCGTGGCAAAGCGTACCTATGAGACTGCCGTGGAACTATTCGCCATGCTCTGCAAAAAGTTTGGTCTTGACCCATTGGCGGATGGGGTGGTGATTTCCCATAAGGAAGGCCATGACCGGGGGATTGCTTCAAATCATGGAGACCCGGAACATCTGTGGTCACAGCTCGGAACCGGATATACAATGGACGGTTTTCGTAAAGCGGTAAAAGATGCGATGGGCGCTGCAGTTTCGGAAACCGTAGAGGGCGGAACCAAGATTATGGGAGCTGCATTGGCGACAGCTGAGCAGATGGCTTCCTATATCAAGAGGAAGAACCCGGATGTGCCACAATCTGTGGTTGACATGATTCCGTTTTATTTATCCGAGGGACAAGCGGAGGGTGTCCGTGGGGATGTTGCGTTTGCCCAGTCGTGTCTGGAAACGGGCAATTTCGGATTTTCCGGATCGGCGGTGACTCTTGACCAGAACAATTTCTGTGGCATGGGAGTGACTGCCAACGGTATGAAAGGAGATTCCTTTGACACGCCGCAGATGGGAATCCGTGCGCAGATTCAGCATCTGAAAGCTTACGCTTCGACGGAACCATTGAACGGCGAATGCATCGATCCCAGATTCCAGTATGTTAAGCGTGGATGTGCAGAGTACGTGGAATGGCTTGGGCAACAGGAGAACCCGCAAGGAGCCGGATGGGCAGCAGGGGGCGAATATGGAGGTAAAATTCTGACTATCCTGAACGCCATCCTTTCTGTAACAGAAGAATCGTCATCCGCCGTACAGCCCGAACCCGAAGCGTGGTATCGAGTGCGAAAGACCTGGGATGACCCCTCTTCCCAGAAAGGGGCATTCAAAGTAATGGAATATGCAAGGGACTGTGCGGATGAGAATCCTGGCTATAGCGTATTCGACGAGAATGGCTGTGCCTTATATTCGTCAACCGATGTTTTTGAGCCCTTTTTAGTAAGGGTGAATACTTCGTATCTGAACATCAGAAAGGGGCCGGGAACTAATCATCCCAAGAGTGGGAAGTATACGGGAATCGGAGTCTTTACAATCGTGGAAGTACAGCCCGGCGAAGGATCGGATTCTGGATGGGGGCTTTTGACGTCCTATGCAGATGACAGAGATGGGTGGATTTCTTTGGATATTACAGAAAGGGTGTAGATCATGAGCGGCATAACGTTCCGGCATAAAGGCGACTTCTCCAAAACGGAGAAGTTTTTTAATTCTCTTTTGAAGCTGGATTATCTCAACGTGCTGGAGCGTTATGGGCAGGCGGGGGTTGCGGCTCTCGCCGCTGCAACGCCAAGGGACAGTGGTTTGACAGCAGCTTCCTGGGATTATGAGATAACCCATAACGGGAAAGAAACAACTATTGCGTTCACCAATTCCAATGTCAGCAATGGGGTGAATATCGCAATTATTTTACAGTATGGACATGGAACAAAAGGCGGCGGATACGTGGCGGGAAGAGATTACATCAATCCGGCCATACAGCCAATTTTCGATAAGATGGCAAATGAAGCTTGGAGGGAGGTAACAAATCTATGAGTAAGTCTGTAGAAAAACGCATTGTCGAGATGCGGTTTGACAATCAGCAGTTCGAGAAGGGCGTACAGACTACTATGGGTACGCTCGACAAGCTCAAACATTCCCTGAAGCTCGATGGAGCTACAAAAGGCCTTGAAGATATCGATAAAGCGGCAAAAGGAATTAACATATCAGGGCTGAGTAGTGCTGTAGAAACTGTTAAGAGCAGGTTTTCGGCACTTGAAGTGGTGGCTATCACAGCATTGGCGAACATCACGAATTCGGTGGTCAATGCCGGAAAGAAACTCGTTGATTCGTTTACGATGGAGCCGATTCAGCAGGGGTTTGCAGAATACGAACTCAAAATGGGGTCTGTACAGACCATTATGGCGAGCACGGGAGCAGACATCAAGACAGTCAATGGGTACCTTGAAGAATTAAATACATATTCGGATAAAACCATTTACTCGTTTTCTGATATGACCTCAAGCATTGGCAAATTTACAAATGCCGGTGTTTCTCTGGATGATGCAGTAAAGGCAATTAAGGGTATCAGCAATGAGGCAGCGGTTTCAGGGGCAAATGCAAACGAAGCTTCCAGAGCTATGTATAATTTCGCTCAGGCGTTGTCTTCGGGAGCAGTAAAACTGATAGACTGGAAGTCCATTGAAAATGCCAATATGGCCACTGTAGAGTTCAAACAGTCATTGCTGGATACGGCACTCGCAATGGGGACTGTCGTTAAAGTCGGCGATAAATATCAGTCAACAACAACGGATGCGCAGGGGAAGATATCTGACTTGTTTACGGCAACGAGTATGTTTAACGATTCCCTTTCCTCGCAATGGATGACTACAGATGTTCTTGTGCAGACGTTGGGTAATTATGCAACAGATGTGCGGGAAATGACCGCTGCGGAGAAGAAGGCATATGAGGAAAAACTCCGGGGCATTGGATATACCGAAGAGCAGATCAAGGCTATTGAGGAGCTTGGGCAGAAAGCGTTTGACTCAGCACAGGATGTAAAGACATTCAGCCAGCTGATGGATACGCTGAAAGAAGCAGCCGGTTCCGGATGGGCACAGACATTTGAGATTTTATTTGGCGATTTGGAAGAAGCAAAAGTATTATGGACTTCTGTAAGCCAGGTTGTCGGTGGATTCATCGACCAATCATCAAAAGCTAGGAATGACATGCTTCAGGGTTGGAAAGATTTGGGCGGGAGACAAGCCCTCATCGAGTCCGTTCAAAATGCATTCAGTGGTCTGATGAGTGTAGTTAAGCCGGTTGGAGAGGCGTTTCGTGAAATTTTTCCGGCAACTACATCGGAACAGCTTATGAACCTTACTAAAGGTCTAAAAGAGTTTACATCGCATTTGAAACTGAGCGATAAAGATTCCCAAAACTTAAAGAATACTTTTAAGGGTCTATTCGCAGTTTTAGATCTTGTGAAACAGGGAATTGGCGCGCTTGTTAAAGCGGTGTTCCCGATGACAAAAGGGCTTGGGAGTCTCGGCTCTGGGGTTTTAAGCGTAACCGGGAAAATCGGGGAATGGCTTGTATCTCTGGACCAGGCAGCAAAGAAGAGCGATGTTTTTAACCAGGCAATACAGAAATTTCACGATAAAGTCAGCCCAATCCTAAAATCGGTAAAAGGGCATATCAACGGCGCTGTTGTGGCAATCAAGAAATTCGCAGAAACGCATTTCAATGTCCCGGATACATCGGGACTTATGAGCGTGGCAGATAAGCTGAAAGCAAGAATTGAACCGTTCAAAAAAATAGGCGAAGTCGCAAAGGAAGCGATGGGAAAATTGGTTGACGCATTCAAGGCATCTGCCCCTGTTCTGGCGAATCTGGGCGGAATCATTGTCGATGCTCTCGGAAAAGTAATTGACGGAATCATGAAAGCATTGCGCGGCGAAGGATTTGATTCACTGATTGACCTATTGAACGGGGGTATTGTCACCGGTATTGGTGTAGGAATTATGAAGTTCATCAAGAACCTTACCGGATTGGAAAGCACTGCAGATGATGCTATTGGAGGGTTTGCTGGAATTATAGAGGGATTCAAGGGCGCTATCAATGGAGCAAAAGAAACCCTTGCAGATTTTCAGGCAAGTCTGAAAGCGGATATACTGATGAAGATTGCTGGTTCCATTGCAGTTCTTGCTGGTTCACTTTTGGTGCTATCATTGATTGATTCGGATAAACTGGGAGGGGCATTAGCTTCTATCAGCATCCTCTTTGCCGAATTGGCTGCATCTATGGCGTTGTTTGATAAAACATTGAGCGGGCAGAAAGGTCTGAACAAGTTTGGAATGGCGATGATTGAAATGTCGGCCGCTATTCTTGTGCTCGCGTCAGCTCTAAAGAAGATTGCAAGTATTGATTCGGATAAGTTGGCCGGTGCTCTTGTCGGTATAACAGTTCTAATCGGAGAGATGGTGGCGGCTTCCTTGGCACTTTCAAAATGGGGCGGGAAGATAAAGACAAGTGCGGTCTCAATGATTCTTTTCGCCGAAGCCATCAATATCCTGGCAAATGCTGTCGGGAAACTAGGGGCGCTAGATACAGATAAGCTGACAAAAGGGCTTGTTGGTGTCGGCGTACTCATGGCGGAGCTTGCTGCGTTCATGGTTGCTTCAAAGTTTGGAAATTTCAAAGCGACACAGGGACTTGCAATCATTGAATTGTCGGCGGCACTTCTGATTTTGGAAAAGTCGGTTTCTGGTTTCGGGTCGATGGACATTGAAACAATAAAGAAAGGGCTGACTGGTGTCGGTGTTATCCTTGCAGAAGTGGCAGGCTTCTCGGTAATCGCCGGAAAAGCGAAACATATTCTTTCCAGTGCAACGGCTTTGACCGTTATCGGAGCAGCCATGTTGATATTTGGGAAAGCGATTAAAGATATCGGGTCGCTGTCCATTGAAATGATTGGAAAAGGATTAATTGGAATTGGCGGTGCATTGGCTGCCGTAGCAGTAGCTGTAAACCTTATGCCTAAAAATATGGTCGGCATTGGGCTCGGATTGGTCGAAGTTGCAGCAGCACTTAAAATCATCGGCAGTGTTATTCAGGATGCCGGTGGGATGAAATGGGAAGAAATTGGAAAAGGCATGGTCGTCCTGGCCGGGTCCATGACGATTCTGGCAGTAGCGCTCAATGCTATGAAAGGAACCCTCGGGGGAGCATCGGCAATGCTGGTTATGTCGGCGGCACTTGCTGTCTTCACTCCAGTATTGAAATCCCTTGGCTCAATGAGCTTGGCGGAAATTGGAAAAGGGCTACTGGCTCTGGCCGGGGCATTTACGGTTTTGGGTATTGCCGGGGCGGTACTTGGTCCTATGGTTCCAGCAATCCTTGGTTTATCCGGAGCGTTGGCATTACTCGGGGTGGCGGTTGCTGCTTGCGGCGTGGGCATTTTGGCATTTTCAGCGGGGCTGGCTTCTCTGGCTGTTTCCGGCGTGGCCGGTGTAACGGCGTTGGTGGCCGCCTTGGAAATTCTGATTGTTGGAGTGCTCGGGATTATTGCAAACAGTGCTACGGCTATTGCCGGGGCAGTGAAAGCGATTGTTCTTGCAATAGTGGATGTCATAGTTGAATGTGCCCCGCCGATTGCGGAGGGCGTACTTACATTGATCGAGGAAGTACTGAAATCCTTAGCGGAGCATGGACCTAACATAGTGACTTACCTGATGGACTTCCTGATTGGGGTCATCAATGCGATTGCGTCAAGGCTTCCGGAACTGATTAAAGCGGCTGTGAATCTAATTGGTGCGTTCTTCCAGGGCGTTGTCGATGCCTTGAAAGGGATTGACACCAACGTTCTTTTGGAAGGCATTGTTGGTATCGGTTTGCTTTCGGCTATTATGCTTGCGCTTTCTGCCGTTGCGGGGCTGATACCCGGAGCTATGGCGGGCGTTCTTGGTATGGGAGTGGTGATTGCCGAGATGTCTTTGGTTCTCGCTGCCGTTGGAGCATTGGCGCAGCTTCCAGGCCTGAAGTGGTTGATTGGAGAAGGAGGGGATTTATTGCAGGGTGTAGGTACGGCTATCGGGAAATTTGTCGGGGGTATTGTCGGAGGATTTTTAGGCGGCATCTCGGCACAGTTCCCACAGATTGGTCAGGATTTGACTGATTTTATGTCTAATGCCCAGGGATTCATTGAAGGAGCAAAGAAGATCGACCCGGCCATGCTGCAGGGCGTCAATGCTCTTGCACAGACGATTCTGCTTTTGACAGCAGCAAATATTTTGGACGGACTGACCAAATGGTTTACCGGAGGAACCAGCCTTGTGAAGTTTGGCGAGGAACTAGCGGAATTCGGGCCATATTTCAAGAAATATTCCGATGAGATTGCCGGCATCAATCCGGAAGTGATAACCGCTTCTTCTAATGCGGCGCTTGCTCTGGCTGAGATGGCATCGAAACTGCCTAACAGCGGAGGGCTTGCCGGCAAGATATTTGGAGAGAATAATCTGTCTGATTTTGGGGCAGAGCTGGAGAAATTCGGTCCCCACATCAAGAAATACGGGGATCAGGTAAGAGGGCTTGATGCGGGGGCAGTAAAAGCATCTGCGGAAGCGGCTCAATTACTGGCTGACATGGCGGCGACACTTCCAAATGCGGGAGGGTTGGCCGCTAAAATTATGGGTGATAATACACTCTCTGCGTTTGGTGAAGAGCTGGAGAAATTCGGTCCGCATATCTCAAAGTATGCGAAAGATGTGAATGGAGTCGATCCAGTTGCAGTGAAAGCATCCGCCCAAGCCGCACAGGTGTTATCAGATATGGCGGCAACTTTACCTAATTCCGGCGGCTTAGCTGCACTGATTATGGGCGACAATACTCTTTCGGAGTTCGGCGAAGAACTGGAGAAATTCGGTCCGCACATAGCCAAGTATGCTCAGGATGTGGCGGGTGTACAGCCGACAGTGGTCACGGCATCAGCCAATGCGGCGAAAGCGCTTAGCGAACTGGCGAGCAATCTGCCGAATACAGGCGGTCTCGTAAGCTGGTTTACAGGTGACAACGATATTGGGAAGTTTGGACAGAGCCTAGAGAAGTTTGGGCAGTCATTTGCCGGTTATTATAATTCTATTTCCGGCATCAATACCTCGCTGCTTGATAGCGTGATTGCCGAGCTTCATGCGCTGGTGGATTTAGCGAATGGCATAACAAGCGTAGACACTTCAGGGTTGACCAGATTTGCAAAAGACCTGACTACTATGGGGAACAACGGTATCGATGGATTCATTCAGGCATTTACAGATGCCAATGCAAAAGTACAGAAGAGCGTTACAGATATGCTTGACACCGTTATATCCACGATGCAGTCCCAGACAGGAACTTTGACTTCGGCTGGAACTACGGCAGGGCAGAGTCTGGGAACAGGCGTTACCGATGGAATTGCTTCCAAAAAAGCGGTGATATTGCTGACTGCTTCTGCAGTATGCCAGGCGTTGGTTCAGACGATGCAGACGGGCTTACCGAGCAACACGTTCAACACGATTGGGCAGAACGTAATCCAAGGAATCATCAACGGAATGACTTCAAAGAGGGGGCTGTTGTTGAGTACGGCGAGAAATCTTTGCACCTCGCTGATACAACAGTTCAGGACTTCTCTGCCGAGTAACACGTTCAATACGATTGGACAGAACGTAATCCAGGCTTTAATTAACGGCATGAATGCGAAAAAATCGTCGCTTCTTACAACGGCAAGGAATCTTTGCACAGCGCTGGTTTCCAAGTTCAAAGCTGAGTTACCAAACAGCACGTTCAACACGATTGGGCAGAATATTGTTCAGGCGCTGGCGAACGGAATTATCAGCAAGCAGGGCACTGCAGTTGAGGCGGCAAAAGGGGTATGCACCGCTGTTAAGAATGCGTTTAGCAACAACCTTACAAGCGGCGATCTTAGACCGGTTGGCGCGAATGCTGCTCAGGGATTAGCAGACGGAATCAGAAGCAAGATCGATGAGATTGCGGACGCGGCGATTGATGCGGCAAAGAAAGCAGTTGCAGCAGCGAAAAAAGAACTTGACGAGCATTCTCCGTCGAAAGTGTTCTTTAAGATTGGTGAGAATGTGGATCTGGGAATGGTGAATGGCATCCGTGCTTATCTTGGGCGTATCGGCGATGCTGGGACGTCTATGGGCAGGGAAGCTATCGATTCCATGAAATCGGCGATTGCGCATGTGTCCGATATCGTAAACGGAGAAATGGATGCCGACCCGACAATAAGACCGGTTCTGGATCTGTCCAATGTTCAAAATGGAGTCGGAAAAATCAATTCCTTGTTCTCTAAAGGGTTGGATATGTCTGTCTCGTATAACAAGGCAGTGGAGGCATCGAGAAGCAGGAAAGCAGAATCGTCGCCCAGCATTGAAAATCCTAGCAACTATCAACAGCCTGCACCGAATACTTTTAGTTTCGTGCAGAACAACTATTCACCTAAGTCACTGTCGAGGTCTGAAATTTATCGGCAGACGAACAATCAGTTTTCTGCGTTCAGAAAGGCGGTGAACCCTACGTGATAAAATCAGTAACCATTACAAATTACCTTGGGGAGTCGGTCAAGATCACTTTAGCGGAAGATGATCCCGAGCATGGGATGATAATTTCCAGCATAACTGGTCTTGGCCCTCCAAAGGCCAACGTGAATATGACAGATTTGGCAACGATGGACGGATCTTTGTTCAATTCGGCAAGGGTAGAAAAAAGGAACATTACGATTCATATGTTCTTTACGTTTGCCCCAACCATTGAAGACGCGAGGCATAACACCTACAAATACTTTCCTATCAAGAAAAATTTGAAGTTTCTTATTGAAACCGATAACAGGATTGTCGAAACGGACGGCGTTGTCGAAACAAATGAGCCTGACATATTCAGCAAAGAGGAATCGAACCAGATATCATTGATTTGTTCGGACCCTTATCTTTATTCTGCGGGGGAGAACGGAACAAATGTAACTGTGTTTTTTGGAATTGAGCCGCTGTTTGAATTTGTATTTTCAAATGAGTCTTTGACTGAGCCGCTTTTGGAGTTCGGTTCGATTGAAAACGAGACTGAGAAGACCATTTACTACGACGGCGATTCCGAAATCGGTGTAACCATAACCATTCATGCAATCGGCGACGCCGGTAATATAACGATCTACAATACTGGAACTCGTGAAGTGATGAAGATTTACAACAGCAAAATAGCGGCTTTAACTGGATCTGGAATTATCGCTGGTGATGATATCATCATCTCAACGGTCAGAGGTAATAAATATATAAGCCTGCTCAGGGGAGGTATTTATACCAATATCCTGAATGCTTTGGATAAAGAATCTGACTGGTTCCAGCTTACAAAGGGCGATAATATATTTGCCTATACGGCAGACGAGGGGGCTGAGAATCTTCAGTTTAAAATCGAGAACAGAATCATCTATGAGGGGGTTTGAAGATGGAACTATTTATCATCGATAATGAGTTCAGAAGTTTGTACAACATCGACGTCTTTGAATCCTTTATATGGACTGAACGGTACAATGGGTATGGAAACTTCGAGTTTTATACGCCGGTCAGCGACGCCATGATGGGCATCATTGCCACGATCCAGGAGAAAATGGAGGCTAAACTCGATTGTTATGTTTGGTTGAAAGAATCTGCGTCTGCAATGGTTATAGAAGATATCGAGATCTCAACTAATACCGAAACAGGAAGCCATTTGATCGTTTCAGGAAGAGGTCTCGAATCTTTGCTTGAGCGGAGAATCGTGTGGGAACAGACATCCGTAAGAGGAAAGATCCAAACAGGGGTTAAGAAACTTTTGGACGACGCTATCATCAACCCGAAGCTGCCTGACAGAAAGGTTCCGGAATTCAGGTTTGTAGAGTCGAAAGACCCTTACATTATAAATCTGACTCACAGAGCCCAGTATACCGGTGATAATCTCTATGATGTTGTCCTTAAAATTTGTGACACATATCAGCTCGGGTTTGATGTATCCATGACGGCAGACGGGCATTTCGAGTTTTGCCTTATTCATGGGCAGGATCGGTCCTACGAACAGGATGACAATCCTTATGTTATATTTTCACCAAAATACGAGAACATCGTAAACAGCGACTATTTGGAGTCTGGGAAGACTTTGAGGAATGTTGTACTGGTGGCAGGAGAGGGCGAAGGGAGTGCGAGAAAGAAAAGAATTGTCGGTGGAGGGACTGGCTTATCCAGAAAGGAACTTTACACCGATGCAAGAGATATTCAGTCGGATGAGTATTCAGATCAACTGAATGAAGACCGGGAAACATTGAACAAATGGCAAGAATTACTGGAAGAAAACGAACAGGGGCTGGCCGATGCGACATCCGAGTTTAATTCCACGGCAACGGATTATAATAAGACGAAGTCCGACTATATATCTTTTAAATCCGATTACGAAGCCAGAATATCTGCCCTTAACCAACGGATCTCCTACTATAATACCCAAATAACCAATTACGGGAATTCATTAACCGCTGCTCAAAAAACTCAGCTGGCATCAAGAAACAATTATAAGGCTCAGTCTGATAACTATGCCAATCTGATAAGTGGATGCAGCGACAAGATTAGCAATTACAACAGCAAAATCACCAATGAGCGAACAATGAGATATGCTCAGCTCGTTCAGTATGAAGAGGCGATTGATAGCCAGGAAGCTGTAAAAAAGCAATACGAAGACGCCAAGAAAGATGTTGACTCTAAGAAAGAGGAAATTGAAAAGGTGCTCCCTAATTATGAGTCTCAACTAAAAGATTATGAGGATATGATATCCAAGTATGAAGACGTCATAGAAAGCAACCAGAAAACTTTGGACGACGAAACGAAAGAATACAATAGCGCTACGGCTGAGTACAACAAAACCAAATCGGCATATGAGTCGAACAAAGCCACGTATGAGGCTAATATTGTAACTTGTAAGCAAAAGATAGCGGAGTATGAGGCTAAGATTGTGGCCGATCAGAAAGAGATTGATGAACTAATGGACGCTCTGCTGGATCAGCGTGGTGCCGAAGAGCTGGCAGAAAATGTCTATATGAAGGCGTTTACTGGAGAAATCGAGGCAAGGAAGACTTTTGTATATGGCGAGGATTTTGTCAAAGGCGATCTTGTTCAGATTGTAAATGAATATGGCATGGAATCCAAAGTCCGAGTTTCAGAAATAATGAGAGTTCAGGATACAAACGGCTATAGCATGTATCCTACTTTCCAAGTATTAGAATAACGAAAGGAGGGAAACAGAATATGGTGACAAGTGGTTTTTACGATTCATTAAACCATGATAGACGCTATAGATCTATACAGTTCGGAAGTATCTTTGACGGTGTTATCCGGGATGGCGTATTTCAGCATGTCGGTTCCAGGCTGATGGTAAGTCAGAACAGTGGAATGATGATCAGTGTCGGAACAGGCCGTGCCTGGTTTAACCACACTTGGACTTATAACGACTCGATTCTTCCACTTACGGTACCGCAGTCAGAAGTGATTCTTGACCGTGTTGATGCCGTTGTTTTGGAAGTAGATGCTCGTGAAGAAGGAAGAATCAACACAATCAAAATCGTTAAAGGGACGCCGACCTCGAAGAACGCTAAGCCGCCGGCGATGATCAAAGAGAAGAACCGCTGGCAGTATCCATTAGCTTATATCAAAGTTGCCGCAGGAGTGACTTCCATTCGTACTGCTGATATCACAAATAAGGTTGGAACCAGTGACTGTCCATTTGTAACGGCACCACTTGATAAGATGAGTATTGACGATCTTGTTAAACAATGGGCGGATCAGTGGCAGGTCTTCTATGAGAACGAAACTGCTGATATGAACAAAACAAACGCCTTTTGGAAAGAGCAGTGGCGTATCTGGTATGCGGGACAAACCGCCGAGATTCAGCAGACTTATCTTAACTGGGAAAAACAATGGGAAGATTTCTACAATACCCATTCCGGTGAAATAGAGCGGACTGCTGAGGAATGGAAAGAGCAATGGCAACTGTGGTTCTATGAGTATGTGAATAACAGCACGAGGGAGCTTGCATATTGGAAGACTCTTGTTACTGATGATTTCACGGAGTACAGCACGTTTTGGAAAAACGAATGGAGGAAGTGGTACGATTCTCAAACCGCCGAGATTCAGCAGACTTATCTTAACTGGGAAAAACAATGGGAAGATTTCTACAATACCCATTCCGGTGAAATAGAGCGGACTGCTGAGGAATGGAAAGTCCTGTGGCAGACTTGGTTTGAGGAATACGTAAACACCAATCAGACAGATTACAACACTTGGAAAGACAATCTGAATACGGATTTCATGAACTGGTGGGATTCGATAAGGGAAGTTCTTGATTCCGTGGATGTTTCGGCGTTTGCCGCAAAGCTGGCTGATTTGGAGAAGCGGATCGACGAGTTGGAAATTTTCAAGTCCGATTTGGCCACTGACCATTCCATTTACGATTATGCATCCGAGGAGAACGGGGATGTCCTTGATAACGGGCAGGATAAGATAAAGACAAAGATTGTCGAGTTTGCCACGGTCGAAGGACAGGAAAAGTTCGAGACAGATTACACGGAATTCAAAGAGAATCTGAGGGATGAACATTCCGTCTTTGAATTTGTTACAGATTCGGACAATCAAAATCTTCAGGATTCCGAAGAAAGAGATGTCCAGTCTAGGGTTGTGGAGTTCGTTGCTGTAAAAGATGTAGACCTTTATAAAGAGGTGGTAAGTCTCAATGAACAGGTAAAAGCACTTCAGGAAACCATTCTTAATTTGGTTCTCGACCACGCTTTCTATCAAACTATTTCCGATGGCGGCTCATGGCTGCTCAGCGAATATGAGCAGGTTGAAACTATTACGAAACGTACCGAAGACCTCCTCGACAGTTTTGGCGAATCTATCACAGGAGTAGCTAAGCTGGCTATGTAATGAAAGGAGGCTGCTATGTTCGACAATACATTTGTGTATCTGCAAACCATTTTGGACTCAAAAAAAGAGTCGGTACAGGACAATGTCGGCGATCCGTTGCAAAGCAGAGAATACAACGGACTGCTGGCGAAATTCTTGGAGGGTATTCCTGATAGCTTCCAGGTAGACAGTTGGCTAAGAGATAACCACAACGGTAACAAGGGGAGATATGTTCTCCTCGACTCCGAGAGGGATGATGTCAAGGACAGCAATGACCGAAAATTTGACACTCGGGGCTATTCCACAGAACAAATACTTGATAGCGGAAATAATCCGATCCGTTCTCTGGCTGTATTTGTAAAAAAATAAAACCATTAGGAGGTAAACGAAACATGAAAATTACGGATTATGCTTTAGTCTCAACTCTGTCGGCGGATAACGTTCTTTTGGTAGACGGCGCTGGCGGCACAAAGACAATTTTGGCAAAGGACTTGCTGAAAGCTCTGGCCGAGGCAGGAAACGCCAAGGATTACTTAACGGTGATGAATGTGGCCGATTTGACTCAGTCCACGGCAGTCGCTAAGACAGACAAGATTATGATCAACACATCCGCAGGAAATAAGGGAATCACAGTGGATGACGCTTTGTGGGCTATTCTGGATGCCTGCGCCCCTTTGGAGGTTCGTAAGAACACGTTCCGCGGCAAGAATCTGGGAGCGGCTCTGACTTCCGAACAGAAGACCAACATTGCCAACGGCACATTCAAGAGATTCTTCTTGGGTGATTACTGGGAGATCGGCGGCAGAGTCTGGAGAATTGTGGATATGGATTACTGGTGGAATAGCGGCGATACGGCTTGCACGACCCACCATCTGGTAGTTATGCCCGATTCCCAGCTGTACACAGCGAAGATGAATGAGACGAACATCACGACTGGCGGCTATGTAGGCTCTAAGATGTACACGGAGAATCTGGAAAATGCCAAGACACTGGTGTATGCCGCATTTGGCGAGACTGCAGTTCTGAATCATCGCGAGTATTTGACGAATGCTGTGAGCAATGGCTATCCGTCCGCAGGCGCCTGGTATGATTCCAAGGTTGAGCTGCCGAATGAAATCATGATGTATGGAAGCCTGGTGTTTACTCCTGCAGGAGACGGATCTTTCGTGCCGAACCGTTATACCATCGACAAAACTCAGCTTGCGCTCATGGCTGCACATCCGAGATTCATCAATCCTGCAAGACAGAACCAGTGGTTGAGAGACGTCGTTTCTGGGGCGGATTTCGCTTGTGTGAGCTCCTATGGCAATACGCGCTTCAACGGCGCGTCGAACTCTATTGGGGTTCGTCCGGTCTTCGGTCTGAGGGGTTAGGAAATCTGGGGGCCTTGTGCCCCCTTGTCTGAAACCGTATATAGGTGACTAAAAAATATGTTAAAAAAGAAAGGAACGATAGAAATGGATGAGAAAATCTATAAGATAACCCTTGCTGACGGAACAGAGATCAAGAACTTGCGGCTCAACGGAAACAATTTCATTTCCGATGCGCCTGTTGCCGCAGAAATTTTCGATGGCAACTGTTCTGAGGTCGTAATCAATGACGGCGAAAATGACGAGTTTCATGAGAACATGGAACTGGTACAGATTACTCCTGTTGGAGATGAGTATTGGTTTGTTCTCCGTGATCTTACCGCCGCAGAACTGAAACAAATCAAAATGCGGTCCGACATCGAGTATGTCGCAATGATGGCCGGCGTGGAGATCTAAGAGAAAGAAGATTGAAAGAAGGAGGAACACCATGGAACATAGCAAGAATTACCAGAAAGTAAAGCGCTACTACGATATGAAGATGTGGGAGGAGACCCGCGTCCGTAACGCCGTAAAGATGGGCTGGATTACCGAGGCGGAATTCCAGGAAATCACTGGTAAGGAGTATTGATGAGCGTCCTGGTAAGTGACCGGACAGAGTCAAAGTTCGAGCCCATTACGTACTCAACGGAATTACACAACATGCTGCGGGAGTTCATGCAGAGAAACTTTGGGGTGAAAGACCTGGAGCATTTCGTCCAGCTCCGTTATACTTATGGAAAGGATGATACGGAGGATTTTGGAAAATACCGTTACCTTATGCTGACTCATAAGAAGGAAATCGATCATTTGGCAACGCTTATGACCAATAATGTCAGGGCGGCCAACAGTATCTACCCGACTACTATGAGAGAGTACGAGACGCGGAGGGATTACCAGTCGTCGGCTATTGTGAACTGCGAGCAGATCATCAAGGAACTGCAGCGTGTTGTGGAGACCTTTGAGGTGGACCTGAATGTTTATGGCAGGTATGTAAAAGCTATCGACCGAGAAATCGGTTTGATAAAAAAGTGGCGTCAGCGGGACAACAAAATCAAGTCATATGTCCAACAGGGGTAACATCTAATTTTGCGTCGTTTCTGGGACGAATTTCGCTAATGTGAACAGCAATGGCAATACGAACTACAACAACGCGTCGAACTCTAATGGGGTTCGTCCGGATTCTCTGCCTAACCAACAGAGAAGGAGATGTTGTCCTTTCCATCAAGGATAAATAGCAAAGCCGGACGCAATTTACTACGGTAAGTATTGCTACAACGGTGAATAATCTTATGACGTATGAGGAGATAGTCTGTGACGCTAACAACTTGTATAAGGCTTACAAGGCCTCGATTAAGGGCAGCAAATGGAAGGAGACTACCCAGAAGTTCATGATAAACTTCCTGCGGCATCTTATTGCCATACAGGATGACCTTCGGGGGCGTACGCTTCAAAATGGACCAACCGAGGAGTTCTCTCTGTCCGAAAGAGGCCGGGTAAGACCGATTACAAGTATCCGCATCCGGGACCGGATCGTGCGGCATGTCTTATGTGATGAGGTGCTTCTTCCAGCAGTTCGTAAACACATCATTTATGATAATGGGGCTTCCATCAAAGGGAGGGGTATTTCGCATCAAAGGGATCGTTTCGAGGTTCATCTCCGTTGCTACTATAAGCTGCACGGTAACGAGGGCTGGATACTGTTCGGGGATTTTTCCAAGTTTTACGACAACATCATACATGAGATAGCAAAGAGGGAATTGCTGAAGCTGTTTGACGATGACGAATTCATTGACTGGCTGCTTACCCTTATATTTGAAGGCTTCAAGATTGACGTTTCTTATATGTCAGACGAGGATTATGCGTCCTGCATGGAGGACACGTTTAACAAGCTTGATTACCGAAATGTTCCGAAGAATCTGTTGACAGGCGAGAAATGGATGTATAAGTCGGTCAACATCGGAGATCAGCTTTCTCAGATTATTGGTATTTATTATCCGTACCGTATCGACAATTATGTGAAGTACGTAAGAAGTCAGAAGTTTTATGGGCGGTATATGGATGACTGGTATATCATGAACCCAAGCAAGGAAGAATTGCAGGATTTGCTCAGAAACATTTGTGCGATTGCAAAAGAACTTGGCATTCATATCAACATGAAAAAGACCCGGATTGTGAAGATTTCGAGCACCTACAAATATTTGCAGATCCGCTACACCCTCACAAAGGATGGAAAAATCATCAAGCGGATCAATCCGACCCGTGTCACCACAATGAGACGAAAACTAAAGAAATTAGCTGTAAAAGTCCAGGACGGAGAGATTCTGTATGAGAATGTAGAGAACATGTTCCGTGGCTGGATGGGCAGCTTTTATAAATTATTGTCGAGGTATCAACGGCAAAACCTGATTAGCTTGTACGGGGAGCTGTTTGACAAGACTATTATGATTGTCAATAAAAAGATGATTATAACGGATAAGTCGCAAGAAAAAACTGAAGGAGGTTATGTAGATGGATGGCTGGATGCAGATACTGCTGACGGTTTTTAGCTCAGTTTTAGCGTCTTCTGGGCTGTGGGCTTATATCGCCAAAAGAGCAGAGAAAAAAGACGTAAAGACAGAGATGCTTATAGGCCTGGGGCATGATCGAATTATGTATCTGGGAATGTCATATATCGATCGGGGGTGGATCACTTCCGATGAATATGAGAATCTTTACGAGTATCTCTATAAGCCGTATGAAAAGATGGGCGGTAACGGCTCTGCCAAGCGTATCATGAACGAGGTAAATAAACTACCTATACACAAATCACAATACAAGGAGGAATTAAATCATGAAGATGACTAACAAAACCTATAACACTTTGAAATGGATCGCACAGTATCTTCTTCCGGCTGCCGGCACGTTATATTTTGCTTTGGCCGGAATCTGGGGACTGCCCTGTGGGGAACAGGTAGTGGGCACCATCACTGCGGTGGATACGTTCTTGGGAGTGATTCTTGGGATCAGCACGGCGCAGTACAACAAGGCAGGCGGAAAATGATGAAGGGCTGCCTGTGGGTTTTGCTGCTGTATCTGGTTTACATATCGGTTCTGGTAATAGCGCTGGTCATTCTGTTTAAGTACGGAGGGCTGGCGTTTATTGCTTTTGTGCTGATTGCATCGTGTGTTGTTGGTGTGGCGGCAAATTATATTTTGGAGAAAAAAGGCCGGATGCAATAAAGGGCGATAGGTTGTGTCGGGAAGTAGGAAAATGTCGTTTACTTCGTGAGTATTCCTACATTTTTCATCTCTAAATGATGTATTCTCAAGGTTTCACGTTTCCGTTGAAGAAGCCGCAAATGCTGGTAAGTTCTAAGAAATAGCGTATTTTTAAGGGTTTCCGTTGATGTGGAATGTCAGCGGAAGCCCTAAATTTTACCTCCTGCTGGCATATGTTGGCAGGAGGCTCATATTCTCTGTATGCAAGGACAAAGGGAAAGCCAGAGAAGCGGCTCTACCCAAATACTAATGCGTTACCTCATATTGAGGTCAGCCGTCACTATTGTGAGTAGTGGCGGCTATTTCTTTATATCCTTGAAAAGTTGTGAAATGAAGAGAACAGATCGATTTTATATGGGATTTTTACGTACTTTTACCCTAGACTATGACAGCCCGGAGATTACAGGCTGCGCTGCTATAAAGGAAGAGTGGAGCAGTGTGTTCTCTTATCGGGCATTCTATATATTGTCGGAATCTATGGAGCCTGTGCTCCATAAGCATCAGATTGTGTTTGGAAAGCTGGCCAGGGGATGGAAGTCTGGTCGTGGGTAGATATATGCATATCAGAGAGAGGGGCCTTGGGGCAGAGAGGTGGTAATACACCGCTTGGTGGAGATCACGGAGGAGGGGACATATCTCTTTCAAGGCGATAATAATGATGTGTCAGACGAAGCGGTGGGTAGGGAGCAGATAGGGTATCATATTTTGGGGTTCTTTCAGGAAGGCAGATATACCTAATCGTGGAAACAGACAACATCACTTGCACTACAATCAAGCGCACGGCATAGGCTTTCCAGAGTATTCATGGTTACGCTTTTATTGTGCTTCAAGTCATTTATGGTGTGTGGGTCTACACCATGCTTGTGTATTAGGGCATAAGTAGTAACCTTCTTTTGTTTCATTGTCTCCCAAAGCGGCGTATAGTCAATCATTCTGCATCACCTCAACACAATTATGTTGGGAGATTTTTCTATTGACCATACTGGAAGATTCCACTATACTAAAGAAAGCGCATTCACAAATTGAGGAGGTAAACATGGATAATGTATTTGAGCAGGTTAGTGAATACTTAAGCAACAAGAATTTGAATGAGGTAATTATGAAGAGTGAAGCATACCTCCAAGCGGATGCAGAAGTAGATAAGTTGCATGGCAAATTGAAAGGTATGCAGCTGTCCCAAGAGACTAAAGAGACAGTAGATGAGTTTTTAGATTCATACATCTATTTAATGACATTAACTGTGGAACTAGCATATCGGCAGGGCATGAAAGATCTTGCGGACTTCACAGCATCACTTATGAATTTTAATATTGAACAGTGATACCTGCCAAGGTAGCGCCTTGTTTGGGAGTTGTCCTGGCAGACATGGAGGGATATGAGAGCCGGGCTGTTATAAGTCAAGCGAAAGCTCAAGCGGCTATTTCCTGACAGGAGTGGGCTTATTCTGTTCGGGCTCCAGATCACGATCCTTTCTTTGAATGACCTCTGGGGCCTCATGCATCCGGCTGTGGAAGAGCGGCCCGAAAAGGAAAAACGGTGTTTCTGTATAATCATCTCAGAAAGCGGCAATCTCAGTTTTTGTTGCTTCGAGATCGGAGGGGTCAATGCCCAGCTTCAGCAGTTTATTTCCTTGATTTCTATATAGTGTGAGCAGCAGCCTCTTTTTGTCGGTTATGCCATCCACAGAGATTGACCTGTGGAAATCGGCGGTTTTGTCCTGGGTGGAAGGGGATGTAGCTGCACATTCTGGTATCTGTCCCTGGCCTAAAACAAAACAAGGTTCTGCAAAGGAATTGTTCCCCAGGCAGCTTTCTATATTGATTTTTGATGATGATGTTGTATAGTAAAGATTAGGAATATATGAATGGCAACAAATCGGGAGATTGTAAATGATTTTTGTAAATGAGAAATTTGAAGCTGAAAATATATTGTGATATGCGGGTATTATGTGCCTTATCATTGATGGAAAAATGATTCGGATATGGACATGTGTGGTGCCGCCTCACTCACCTCAATCGGTAAACAGGGGTGTGATGATGCTAGCGCAGAAACTGGCAACACATAGTCGGATAGATACAACAGGATATCTTGCTCGGATTTAGGAGATAGAAAAGCTGATCAGAGGTGGAAACTGCAATAGGAATATACATTTGGATTCTATAGATGTTAATTCAGCAGAGTAGCTTTGCTGGCATTGGGGTAGACTGTGTCTTAGGAGATTGAGTTATGGATGCGGTAATGGAAAAATATCTATTGAAAAATTTGATACAAGAAATCTTTCCATGGATAATGTGATTAGGGAACAGTTGCCAAATGTTTTGTATTACCGGGGGATATTAGCCTGCTTCAGAGTAGTGCTGTTGCGGTAATTGGGTCAAGGGACATATCGGAGAGGGGAAAGGTGATTTCCCAGAATATCTCCAGAGCGTTGTGTAAAAGGAACAAGACGGTTCTCAATGGGTTGGTGTTGGGGTGTGATGCGGAGGCTCTGGAGGAAGTCGTGAATTGTGGCGGAAAAGGGATTGCCGTCATGCCGTGAGGATTGGATCAGATTTATCCTAAAAGGTATCAGGTGTTGGCAGAGAAGATTTTAGAGAACGGCGGATGCCTGGTCAGTGAGTATCCTGCAGGAATCAAACCCAAGAAAAAAATTTTGTTGCCCGGAATAGGTTGCAGGCATTGTTTTCTCAGCTGGTGATTGTGGTGGAGTCGCAGGAGAAGAGCGGTACCTGGCATACGGTTGAGTATGCTAGGAGGCTTAAGAGACCAGTTGCCTGTTATATGGAAAAGGAAGGTGTTTCCAGTGTAGGGAATGAAATGTTAGTGCGGAGCAATAAGGCTTATGCGTTAAGAGACAATGAAGGGATGGAGTATGTTTTGGAATTGTTGGATAATCGGTGGGAGCAGCAGTGTCTGCCGATTTGAAAAAATGAGGTAAAATACTGAAGCTGCTGCAAACATTTGATATTATAGAGGAGATGATGGGCTGTGTTGTTCTTATGGGTTTTTCCCATTAGCATGACAGCCTTTTTATGTGATGAATGAATTTTATTCTGCCGTGTACTGGGAATAGTCTTTTCTTTATGATATAATAAGAACAATGAAAGAACTTTAAATGGGAGGAAAAATGTTTTCACATTGTAACGTAATGATCAAAATGTTTCCTGCGGGTGCCGGAGATTGCTTGCTGCTTGACTTTATTAAAGAGGATTATCGTATATTAATAGATGGTGGATATGCTGACACTTATCGTAAATATTTAAAAAAGTATTTGACAGAGCTCGCTATGCAGGAGAAAAGAATCAATTTGTTAATTATTTCCCATATAGACAGCGATCATATTGGAGGGATTCAAGCGTTATTAGAGGAAAATGGGTTGGCCGAATCCCCATCTATTATTGGTGTGGATGAGGTGTGGTACAATGCGTTTTTTCATGTGAATAGAGAAAAGGTTCACGAAGGGACCATTCCTTATACAATAAGAGAGTTTTTAAGTCAGAGTCTGACAATACATAATGGGTTTAAAAGAGATGGGCGGTTTGATATAAGCGTAAATCAGGGAAATACGGTGGCTGGACTTCTGAAGGAAAGAGGATATAATTGGAACTCCATGTGGGATGGAAAAGCGGTATGTGTGAAATACGGTGGAGGGAAATACTTGACAGATAAAATTAAATGTACGTTGGTGAGCCCAGGAGAAAAGGAGTTAAATGAACTGGCGCAGTTCTGGATATCCAAATTGAAAAGTAATATTAAGGAGTTTATAGTATGCGATAATGTTATATATAGCGAGGCGTTTGAATGTTACTATATGCATAATGAGCAAGATCAGGATGATGTAATCAGAAAAGATATTGATTTTGACAATGTGGAGAAAGAAAAAGAAATCGACTGGTCGAAATGGGTAGATGCGTGGAGCGGACAGATAGACAATAGTGTAACAAATAGGTCTTCAATTGCGTTTTTGTTGGAGTATAAGGGTATAAAGCTGCTTTTTCCCGGAGATTGCCCTATACAATTGATACAGGAGAAGCTGCCTAAAGTAATTGATATCGTGAAATTGCCGCATCATGGTTCGGAAAAGAACATGAACAATGAATTCATAAATAATACAGAGGTCTCTTATTATCTTTTGTCTACGGATGGCCAACAACATGGACATCCATCGAAACAAGTGGTAGCAAATATTTTGTATAGTGCACCAGGTAGTCCTGTCCTGTTGAAAAATTATGATATTTCTGATTTGGATGGGATAGGTGTTTTTATGGGGGATGAACATGAGTAATTGGGATGTAAATATTGAGAAGATTGTTGCCAAGATAGAGGGACCAAAAAAGGGAAATGCTTTTTTGATTGACAGGAGCCGGGCAGTTACAGTGAAGCATTGTATACCAGATCCATCTGCAAAGGTAAAACTTGTGTTTCCAAAGATACAGGAGGGGGAGCTGATTGAAGTCTATGCCACGGTGGAGAAACAATTTAATTCCGAAGAGGATGAGTTGTTGTTGCTGGAATTGGAGCGGGAATTGCCTGCAATAGATATATCCATTGCCATAATGAAAATGCATCCTTCTGACGGAGCAGGGGTATTTGGTTATGATGCAAACCATCTTACGTTAGGGAGATGGACGGAACTTGCTTCGGCAGCAAGTGTAATATCCAATCCCGACATTGTTCAAGATATGCAATTTGACGCAAAATATAATCGGGAAAGTGATTTCTCTGGATTATCTGGAAGCCCAATTGTAAAGGGTAACTGTATCATTGGCATTGTATCGCAGGAAACATTGGAAAAAGCTCAGGCAATCTGTATCCATGGAATCAGTGTCAAGAGTTGTTCTGAGTTTTGGATAAGATATGGTATACAGGTAATAGAACTTTCTGATACGGGAGAATATTCTTTTGAGCCGAATTTGTCCATAGGCAGTTATAGAAGTGAGAACAAGATTATCACAATTGGTGGTGAACAGGGAATTCAAGGATGGCTTCATGGAAAATACAGAGAGAAGTTGGAGGAAATAGTTTCTCTTCATCGCAGAGGGGATGTAGATGGCTCATGGAGAGGGCTAAAAGAACAGATCATTGAATTAGATAAAAATCCTTATGTTGGTGGGGATGTAAAAGCGGAATATTATTACAGGATGGCTTTGTGGTTCCTTGAGGATAGGAGAGATGTAGGAAAAGCGCAGAAAAAATATGATAGAGCAATAGAGTTAAAGCCTGATTTGGATGGCTGTATTTTTCATGTATTAAAGCAGGCGCTGACAGGGGAGCGTGAGGATGCGCAAGAATTGCTGGAGCCGGTGGATACGGTCAATAAATTTAATGTGTATTTGCAGGTATGTATTAATGCTCGAAAGATTGAAAAGGCTTATAAAAAGTATGAGGAAATAGATCAAGTAATTTCAATGGATGATACCTCATATTATCTTTTGAGTGTCCTGGAAACTTTGCGTCATGAATATGATGTTGCGATGGAAAATATTGAAGATGCACTGGAAATGAACGAGAAGATGCCGGTTTACTACTTGGTAAAAGGAATCATTTTATATTGGAAAGCACTTCCGGCAGATGTTTATATGGAAAATGATTTTTGTCCAGTTATGTTAAATAACGGACTGCTTCATTTGGATGTAGGGCAGCATCAGATATTGCAGGAAGCAGGAGTGGCTTATCGCAGGGCGTTTCGATTAGCTGATGATATTGGAAATGAAGAATTGATGGAAAACATTCTTAGTATTTGGATTAATAGTTTATCTGTTGACAGCAGTTTTCAAAATGACATTCTGGAGCCCTTACAGTTACTGCTAGGAATAAATTCTTTTAGTGTGGTCGCACTTCTTTATATGATACAGAGGAAAATAAAACTTCCTGAAAATGTGACAATAGAGAGTTTGGAACGATATCTGAAGAAGAGTCAGAATAAAATAGGATATATAATTGTGCTTATTGAACTATGTATCTGGCAAAATAATTTTAAGGATGCAAAGAAATTCCTGCATGAGTATCGGCCTTTGTTTTTTAGGGGAGAGTATTATGATTATTGGTATAAATTCATTGTAAAGGTTGAAGAAAATAAGGAAAAATTGAAGGAATATGAAGATGAAATAAAAGATAATGCAGAATTGGAGGAAATTCGGAGAAAAAGACTTTTGTGTCTGTTTTGGCAGTTGGATTCAGAAAAGGATAATGAACTACAGGTGTTGCTTAATGACATCTATAAACAGACTGATAAAAGGCTGGATCTGATGAATTTGATTTTTTTTAGTAAAACAAGAAGAAAATGGCGGGATATGCTGCAATATGCGGAGCAATTGTCGAAGCGGTATAATGATATTTATGGCAATGTATATAAGATACAAAGTTTGGTGGAATTAGGGGAATATGATTTGGCTATGAATGCAATTGTAGAGCTTGAGGAAGGCCAGGTCATTGGCACGGAAGAGGTAATACTCCATTACAAAATGGTTATTTGTGAAAGATGGGGACGATATGCAGAAGCGATAGAAGCAGGTAGGAAATTGCTTAAGGAGAAACCTTCTGAGCAGCTTTTGTTAAAGCTATGCAGTTTGTATGTATTAGATGGTGATGATGAAAATGCATTAAATATACTTTTAAGAGCAGAAGAAGGCGGAATTGCTTCAGTGGCATGTTGCCAGCGGATAAGTACCTGTTATCTTGGTATAAACCAGCGAAAGGCATGGGAGTATGCGGTGAAGGCTGTTAAGCTTTCAAAAGATCAGCCAGAAGTCATGCTTTGGGCGACTAATATTGCGAATCGTACAGGAAGGAGTGATAAAGCAGGAGAATATTTCCACCGTGTCATGTTAGATAAATCAAACCCTCAGTTGCTTATGACTAAAAGCATTGATGAGGTAGTAGAGTTGATCAAAGCATCTCGAGAGGAAATCGAAAAAAATATAGAAATGTTGTATAAAGGAATACTTCCAAGCCATCTATTTGTAGATTCTTATCATGGGAATCAAACGTATGCGGAATTTTTTTATGCACTATGGGATGATAATAAAACAGCATCAATGGAGTTTGGTGCGCATCATTATGAGAAGAGCGACTTGAGGTTAGACAGGAAAATGATAGCACTGGATTATTCATCCTGTCTGTTTTTATATGAAATGAATTTGTTAGTGATTCTTTGTGATGAGTTGGAGCAGATTTATGTTGCCGGGGATTTATTTGGTGTTATTTCAGACGAAATATGTAGGATTCCGGTAAATCAGCCTGATTTGATTAGAACTCGATATAAATTGGTAGAAAAGTGCAAAACGGAATTAAACGTATGTTTTGTGGAGTGCAAATTGCCAACAGGCGTAGAGGAAATGGAGGTAAAGCGCAGAGTAGATGCAATGCATGCCTATACTGCTGATAATTATGAGGCAGTATGGGTATCAGATGATGGTGCAGAAAATAGCGTTCGGGAAATAGAAGTGATTACAGTATTGTACAGAGAAGGCAAAATACCACAGGATACTTTTGAGGCGTATGCTGCTGAAGTAATGCCCGCCAGAGAAGATAAAATACAAAGTCTGCATCAAGAGCAGGCTCGTTTGTTGGTGAGCGAGATAGTTTTAAAGAGGTGGAATGATTTTTATCTGCTCCCGGCTGTGTGTGAAAGCTTTACTGTTCTGGCAGAAGTGGAAATGGCAAACACTGCTCTGCGAGACTATGAAAGTATGGTTGTTAAGGAGCGCATATGTAAGCGGCTGGACGGTTTAAAAAAGGCTTTGTTAGACTTAAAAGATCAAGGAAAGCTGATATTTCTTCCGATGGAGGAATATCATGACGGCATGGTATATAGTAACATGTTGATTTCTCTAATGATTGTTTCGGAAAAGAGGAATTTGCCTATGTGTGTGGATGACCGGGTTATGACAAGTTATTCCCATGTAGGTAAGGCACCAGTTTACAATTCCTTTGACTTGATGAAAATTTTATATTTGACTAGGAAAATCCGATTAGAGGAATATAGTTCTTTGTGGAAAAAAGCCTTAGACAAAAGTATCTGTTATGTACTGCCTGACAATCATTTTGTACTGTATGCTTTGAAGCTTTCAGAAGTGAACCGGGATACACATAGATTGAAAGAGTCTGAAATGCTTTCAACAATAAGGAAATATGTGGTGGCAGCATTGTCACAGGGCAGCTTTTTAAGCCATGAAGAATTAGCGCACGTACATATTCCAGAATGGGAATTTTATGTTTTCCATCTGCAGGGGCAATCCAGAGATTTGTTTCGTTCTGTTTGGAAATCAGATATGGATTATGAAAGGATGTGCCTGGCTTCGGAATGGATTCTTTGTCACTACTCCCAGTTTGCTTTTGACTTCAGCGGTGCAGTGGATGAAAAAAGGCGTAAAGAGTGTCATGCAATACAATTGGCAGATTTTCTGTTGGAGGGGGTGTTGATGGCACCGGATGAGGAACGTACGGAAAAGTATTTTAAATGGTTGTATGGATGGTTTGATACTTATCTGGAAGCGAATCCGGGGATAAAGGTTAAGACACTTAAATATACGCAGGAATTTATAGTATCCTATCTTAGAGAAATTAGGCATGAAGGTAGTAAGCAGGAAATTAATCTAACCCAATGGATGTTTGCTACAGGTATCTATTATATGTCGGATGAATATAAGGCGTATATGTTGGAAGATACTATGATTTCAAATATGTATAATTCCATTTACTGTCAAATTAGTATTGTGTCGAATCCTGCAAGACAGGTTCCGATAACATTGTATAGAACCTGGGAGAAAGAGGTTCTCGCAATGGATGAAAAAAAGGTTCTTGTCAAGAATTATAAAGATGTTTGTTTTCATTTTTCTTGGGAGTATATTCTTCCTGCATTTTCAGGTGTGAATATTACATGGGAAGAAAATTCAGTGAAAAATGTTAAGCGGATGTTTATGGACAGGGGAAGCCGTCTGAAACATGAGGATAGAAATGTTAGAAAGAGGGAATTGCGATATATTGAACCATATTTGGAGGAATTTGATTATGGGAAGCAGAATCTTGCGTTACAAAGCATGGGGCAATATGCGGAAGCGGCAGATGAAATTCTGCGATTACTGGATATGTCAGAGAAGTATGAGGATTTAAGAACTGAATGTGGTCTTAAAAATGAGTGGCTTCATAGGGAGGATACCAGGAAACTTATGTTGCCAGTTTGGCCAGACTATTTTAAACAATTATATGATTTTGATGTAAATCCAGATATTTCTACTGCCATTAGGGATAATATAGCGCTGGCGCTTCCACTGCGCTTTGGTGAAATAAGTTGTGAAGCACAAGTGAGAAATCATAATCCAGTGAGAGTATTGCATGGGCTTGTATTGTTATTGTCTACTGATGCCAGTGAGGAAGAGATACTTATGTTGGTGGAGACTTTATTTTCCTTTGCGGATGAAAAAGAAGGGAAATATGGGTATGCCTTTATTGTGTTGCTGAAGTTGGTATGGCGTTTGTTTTCAGAGATGGAAAACTATAAAAATGAATCATATGAAAACCTTCTGATATGGGCATATCTATGGAGTGATAAGGCTTTGTCATGTTTGACAAAACTGGAAAGGGAGAATTATCTGGATGTTGCTGTTTATGTAAAAAAGTTAGAAGAGAGTACAGATATTGATATCAAGACAGATGGACTGTGGGATACTACGGAAAATGAGGATGTATTATCTCCTGTTCAGATGAATTTGTTTAAGTTGTGTGTTACAGGAACTTTGCTGATATGTAATCGTTGTGAGAATAGGATGGGGCAGTTGGGTTCGGTAATTCTGGATAGATTAATTGCGTGTTATAGTGTATGGATCAACGTTCCGATCTATTATCGTGAAGCTGAACTTATGCATCATAATGAAAAAAATTGCTTTGGCGCAATTTTTACAGAGAATGTTTATTCTTTGATTGAAAGTCTGGAGGAGTTGGGTAATTGTGAGGGAAAAATCTATATAAGGGAGCCTTATGGAACAATTAGTAGTAGGATAAAGAGTCTGCTTCAGAGGATTCTAGAAGGAGCAGGTGTCGGTGTACCGGAATTAGTGTATCTGTTTGTAATTTCCCGGGAAGATATGGAAGAAGCATGTGTAGATATGGTAAAGGAGATTATTGAGAAACAGGTGTTAGGACAAGAGTTTCAAATTGATCTTGTTAGATATCGGTTACTGGCGTATATTGTAAGGGAATTACCCAAAGACTTTCAAGATGAATATATAGTACATGAATTTGCAAGAGTGGGAGCATTGTTACATACCAGGGAGATGCAATGGGAGGAAGTATATAATCTTGTGCTTGAAATCATACAATTTTCCGATTATGAGAATTTCTATGTTTTCTGGGAAAAGTATGTGGATGAATTAGAGGGATTTGAAGCGCTGCAGATGGCAGAATGGGTAGGTCGGATACAACTTGCGATGCCGCTTGAATATGCAGAAAGAACAAGAAACTTGAGGATGCGGCTTGAGTTGAAATCTTGAAATTAGGAAATGGCATGGCTCTTTGTGCTACAAAGTGTACTTGATCGACTGTATTATCTGGTGGCGTATTACCAATGTGTCACTATTACAGGAAAGTATTGCTAACCGTTTTATAAAAGCGGATCAGTTGAAGTGACGACTTTTGAAGGGAGGAATAACTTTTAACAGAACAAGATGTGGATACTTGATGAATGCATAGTAATCAACGGAATATGGTGTAAACACATATTGAGGTGGGTAAGGATGTGGTATATAGCAGATGGTTGCGATTACCCACCCGGTAAGTCTACCTCACGTCTACAATGCGGGTAATAAGAGTTGAATATCTCTATATACAGGTGGATACAGATAGAGATGCTCAAGCGGGTAAAAGATTGATTTTGTGGGGTATTATGAGAAATATTGTGATGTATAAAGACGCTGAAAAACATCCAAACGCAAAGGGCAACAACCCTATGGTTGGCGCTACCGTTGCTGTGGCGGTCAGCATTGAGGAAGCCGCAAATGCTGGTAAGTTCTAAGAAATAGCGTATTTTCAAGGGTTTCCGTTGATGTGGAATGTCAGCGGAAACCCTAAATTTTACCACGTGGCACACAGGTAATCCACATGAGGTAGCACACAAGTATTTGAGCAATGAAAAGGGCATCACATCTCAGATGCCCTTTGATATAGCCATTATGTGACGGCTGTTTTATTTGATATGTCATTGCTATTCATAGCCAGTATCGCCATTTCTTTTGTAAGAACGGACAACGCCAACTTGTTTTCTTTCGTTTGATATATCAGCGCAGTCATTCTTGGTAAATTCCTTGCACTGCATTTTAACATCATCTGCAATTCCAATGATAAATATCTTTGGTCTTGCCGCTTTTTATCAAGGCTCTAACATTGCGATGTGCGCACTTCCAGTTTGTACCATACTTTTCTGATATAGATGTAAATATCTCCTGCTGGCATATGTTGGCAGGATGTTCATATTCTCTGTATGCAAGGACAGCATCCCTTAATATATAAAATCTGTTGTTTGCAATGTCGACACCCATTTTGATTAGTACATCTGTTACAAGTCTTTTTCTCTCAATCGGTAAACAGGGGTGTGATGATGCTGGCGCAGAAACTGGCAACACATAGTCGGATAGACATAACAGGATATCTTGCTCGGATTTAGGAGATAGAAAAGCTGGTCAAAGGTGGAAACTGCATGTACTGGTGAAAAATTACATGCAGATAATCTGATACTGGATGAGATTGAGTGTTGCATTGGTTTAAAAAAGTGGTTATAATTTACCTAAAGGTATTTGACAGGAAAGTGGTGGTTATTTTGGTAGAGACGGCAGATAATAATGCACAAAATCAAGAAATACTAAGAATGATTTCAGAAATGCGCCTGTTTGATGACAACTTGATGACTTTGGTATTTGATAAGAACATCCCGGCGACAGAGTTGATTTTAAATATTTTGTTGAAAAGAGACGATTTAAAGGTATTGGAGGTAGTTGCGCAGAGGGAGTACAAGAGCCCTATGCCAAAGGGTAGAAGCATTACAATTGATATTCATGCGATAGATGCGAATAAGCGGGAGTACGATGTTGAGGTTCAACGGGCTGATGCCGGGGCGGACGTGCATCGTGCCAGGTTTCATAGTAGTATGGTTGATTCTAAGATGTTGAAAGCGGGGCAGGATTTTAAAGATATTAAAGATTCTTATGTGATATTTATTTCAGAAAATGATGTGATGGGCGCAGGACTTCCTCTGTACCATATAGAGAGGACAATTCAGGAGACAGGAAAAATGTTTGGGGATGGCTCTCATATTTTGTATGTAAACGGGAGTTACAAGGATGACAATGATCCTGTGGGCAGATTGATGCATGATTTTCGGTGTGTAAGTTCAGTGGATATGTTCTACCCTTTGTTGGCAGAGCAGATAAGGCATTTCAAGGAGACGGAAGGAGGCAGAAAGATCATGTGTAAGGCCGTAGAAGATTGGGCTATGGGTGTAGCTGAAGAAAAAGTTATTGAGGATAGGAAAGAAAATGCAAAAAAAATGATAGCAAAAGGCAAGCTCACATTGGATGAGATTGCGGAATATGCGTCATTGCCGCTGGAAATAGTGGAGGAACTGGCAAATTTACAGCCAGCATAAAAGAAAAAGATTGAAGAGGGTATTGGCCCCGGTTTTCTTGTAAAAGCAGGAAAACCGGGACTTTTTCGGTTCCGTCCTGTGATTGAGCAGGAAAAGCGCAGCCGCCCTGGCATCCGGCTATGGAATATCCGGCCAGAACCCACTATGCTTTTATGTTATAATTGTCTTTGGCATATAATTAAATACAGTATGATCTAATCAAAAACGAATCTAAAACACAAAAATGAAACAAACGCGAGCAAAGGCAGATGAGAGTATCGTCCAGAAGTCTATTGATGAAACCATACGACTGAAAACGCATATACAATATGTTTGGTATTTAAATACCAAAATAAAAACATGTTGACAATTGTGAGGAGTTTTGCTAAGATACGTATTAATAAGTAATATAATCCGTTGGGAGGAATCCATGAACAATATAAAAGACAGTGCGCGGGGAAAATATGATCTATATAGGAGCATGATGAGCAGCGACGGTTTTTTACAAGGCACATTGCTGCTTGATGAGACATTTAAGCAGCTTAAAGGCGAAGGAGGGGAGAGGGACGAGTGCAAAGCTTATGAAACGATGCTGCGCATTGCGGATTCGTATAAAGTGAAAAGTCCCTTTGCCAGCCCGGCAGCTTTCTTTGATATGTATAAGGCGTTGCTGCAAAATGGACAAATGGACTGGGAAATGCTTCTTGCGGCTGTGGATAGTAAGTCTACAGATATAATGCACATTCAGTTCGCTTTGGTTCAATTATTTCAGGCGCATTTTCAGCCGGATACGAATAGTGTGCTTATTGTGGAAGGCGAGAAATTTGCGCCTTACTTGAAATCCATGATAAAGCAGTTCCCGCATTGCAAATATGTCATCACCACTCAACGGGCAGTATATTGTTCTCTTTTGAAGAATGTGTTTGAGGGGGACGTAAATGTAAAAGTGGTTTTAAGCAGTGTATATGAATATGGTTTTATAGAGGAAAAGTTTGATCTGGTATTATCGGTTCCTAACTTTGGCAGACGTAATCTCACTGAAAATGATCAGCAGTTCATTTGCCGTGAATTTGAGATGGCGGCTTTGGAGAATTTGTTGCTTCATTTAAACGCCGGCGGAGAACTGGTGATTGTATTACCGGCGAGATTTACCTTTGCTGCCGGTAATATAAAAGAACTGAGGGAATTTGTACAGCAAATGTATAAGTTAGAAGAAATCTCTGAATTACCGTCAGGAATATTTACAGGAACCGGGATAAAAACATATCTCTTTTCCATAACTACCGGTCAGACAGATGATGTTACGATTCGAAAGTATGAAGCGGGGAAATCTGTGACAAGCCCGGAGGGACAAGTACCAGGGGGATTGGTGCTGGCGGATGAAACCTTTGTCATGAAAGAGGAACTGGAGGAACAGGGTGACTGGATAGTGGACAAGATGTTTGCGGCCCAGGACAAGGAATGGCAGAAATATTTTGAGGTACGGAGAGTTGTGCTTGGAGATGTGGCTGATGTATTCAGGGGCCGCACTGTAAATCAGAAAGACCCAAACGGAAACATAGCGGTTGTCAATATTTCCAATTTACGCAAGTACGACATCGACTATGAGGGAATGGAGCACACGGAGGAAACCGAGCGAAAGATAGCAAACTATATTTTGCGGGAAGGAGATCTGTTGCTTCCTGCCAGAGGGACAGCTATACGCACAGCGGTATTTCTGGAGCAGGGGTATATATGTATTGCCTCTTCTAATATCATTGTGATCCGCCCGGATGAGAAACAGCTTTGCGGTACTTATTTAAAAATGCTTTTTGACAGTCCGTTGGGAGTTAAACTGCTCACTTCCGCACAGCAGGGAACAACGGTGATGAATATAAGCTATAAGGACTTGAGAAACATGGAAATTCCTCTTCCGACGATTGAGAGCCAGCAAAAAATTGCAGAGGAATACCAAAGCGAATTAAAGCGCTATCAGGACAGCGTTGCGGAAGCGGAAAAACGATGGAAAGCGGTTATTGCTAAGCTGCAGGATGACATGGGTATTGCGCGGGAAGGAGAACAATGATAGGGGCAGTGGTCGGAGATATTGTGGGTTCCCGCTTTGAACGGGAAAACTACAAGGCAAAGGATTTCGAATTTCTCACATATAAATGTTTCCCGACGGATGACAGCATTATGACTTTGGCCTTGGCACAGGCCATCTTAATCAGTAAACCGGATCACAGCGATCTGAGTAAAAACGCAGTGGAATGTATGCGGCGGCTAGGGCGCGATTACCCGGATTGCGGATACGGAGAAAGTTTTTACAGATGGCTGCATAGCGACACTCCGAAACCGTATAACAGTTATGGAAACGGCGCCGCTATGAGGGTGAGCGCCGCCGGGTTTGCGGCTTCCAGTCTGGAGGAAGCAATACAGTTGTCCAGAATGATCACGGAAGTTACCCATAATCATCCGGAGGGAATTAAAGGCGCGGAGGCCACGGCGGCAGCGATTTATATGGCACACACCGGAAGCAGCATTTTGGAGATTCGGGATTTTGTAGATAAAAATTATTATCCTATGAACTTTACTTTAGGCGGCATAAGGGATACATATCAGTTCGATGAAACTTGCCAGAATACGGTGCCTCAGGCGCTGACGGCATTTTTTGAATCAAAGAGTTTTGAGGATGCCGTCAGGAACGCGGTTTCCATAGGCGGCGACAGCGATACCATTGCGGCGATAGCGGGAGGTATCGCGGAGGCTTATTATGGGGTGCCTGCGTGGATAAGAAAGCATGTGCTGACTTTTTTGGATGAAAGGCTTCTGCAGATAGTGATAGCCTTTGAAAACAGGTATCCTCCGATAATGGAAAAGAAAACAGGAGAGGATATTCATGTTCCGATAAAAAGAAAGCCGGTGCGCAAGGTGAAAGAAACAGGAGGAAAAAGTGAAATGATTGAATCAGCTATGGATGCCGCAGACGCGGATGTCAGAGATTCTGAGACCAGCGCGGAGGAAACCACAAGCAAGAAGCTTTTTAACCATTTGTTTGAGGCTTGCAATATTTTGCGGGGACCAATCAATCAGGATGAGTTCAAAAGTTATGTGACGCCGATTCTGTTTTTTAAACGCATATCTGATGTATATGATGAAGAATATGCGGAAGCCATGGATTTTTCCGGAGGAGACAAAGAATATGCGGAGGCGGAGGATATGCATTCTTTTGTTATCCCCCAAGGATGCCATTGGGAGGATGTGCGGACGGTCAGCACAAACGTTGGCAAGGCCATTGTGAATGCCATGACCGGAATAGAGAAAGCCAATCCGGATACGCTGGCCGGAGTGTTCAGCAGTTTTGACGATGCGACATGGACGGATAAAAATAAACTGGATGATCAAAGGCTTAAAAATCTTATTGAGCATATGTCTCTGGTAAAGGTAGGAAACCAAAATTATTCCGCCGATATCATGGGCGATAGCTATGAATATCTGATTAAAAAGTTTGCCGATATGTCCAAGAAAAACGCGGGCGAATTTTACACACCAAGAACTATTGTCAAGCTGATGGTTAAATTATTGGATCCCAAAGCCGGTGAAACGGTATATGATCCGGCCTGTGGGACGGGAGGCATGCTCATTGAGGCAATACGTCATATAAAGAATGACCAGATGACATATGGAAGGATTTTCGGCCAGGAGAATAATTTGTCAACATCTGCCATTGCGAGAATGAATCTGTATCTGCATGGAGCCAAGGATGTTCAGATTAAGAAGGGAGATACATTGCGGGATCCGCTTTTCCTGGAAAAAGGGAAAATGAAAACCTTTGATTGTGTGTTGGCCAATCCGCCCTTCGGGATGAAAAAGTGGGGGGCGCAGCAATTTGAATACGACAGATACGGCCGAAACATATGGGGCAATCCCAACGATTCCAGAGCGGATTTTGCGTGGCTGCAGCATATGGTAAAGTCAATGGATCCCGGGAACGGACGCTGTGCCGTTGTGCTTCCGCAGGGTGTGCTGTTTCATGGAGGCAGAGAAGGGGAAATTCGTGAACAGCTGATAAAATCGGATAAGATAGAAGCCGTGATCACTCTTGCCAGCGGGGTCTTTTACAGCACCGGAGTATCCGCGTGTATTATATTTCTCAGGAATAAAAAGCAGCATAATCATATCGGGCGGGTATGTCTGATTGACGGAACGGAGGAATACACCGCGCAGCGCGCGCAAAACGAGTTATCGCCGGGCAATGTGGATGCGCTGCTGCAATACTATCAAAATTATAGGGATGTCATTGAACGGGTAAAGATTGTAACGACAGAGGATCTGGAAAAAGGAGGGTATGATCTCAGCGTAAAGAAATATATAGAGAAGCGGGAGCGTGGTACGATATCTCCGGCCATTGCCCGTAACAATTATTACGCGGCACTTAAGGAAGTAAAAGCGGCGGAAGCAAAGGTGCGGAAGCTGCTGATTGAAGGAGGGTATGTCCATGAGCAGGAAAATTAAGCAGGAGGAATTGGAAACGTACTTGTGGGGAGCGGCAACTCTGCTGAGAAATAACATAGATGCCGGCGCATACAAGCAATATATTTTTCCCCTTCTTTTTTTCAAACGCCTAAATGATGTATACGAGGAAGAAACGGAAAAAGCTGTTGCCGAGAATGGCCCGGAGGCGGCGGATTGGGAGGAAAACCATAGCTTTATCATCCCTGAAGGATATCACTGGAACGATGTGAGAAATATTACGCAAAATGTGGGAAGAGCCATAGCAACGGCTTTCAGGGAAATCGAAAAGGCAAACAGAAGCAAACTCACAGGGATTTTTGGAGAGGGTCGCATCTGGACAAATAAAAACAGATTGTCGGATCGACTTCTGAAAGATCTGCTGGAACATTTCAGCACCAGAACGCTCTCCCTGGAAAACTGTCCGGAAGACGAACTGGGAAACGGATACGAATATCTGATCAAACAGTTTGCGGATGACAGCGGGCATACTGCGCAGGAATTTTATACAAACCGGACAGTCGTTCATCTTATGACAGAAATTCTGAAGCCGGAATCGGGGGAGTCTATTTACGATCCCACCTGCGGAAGCGCAGGAATGCTGATCTCTTCCATCGCTTATTTAAAGCGCAATCACAAGGAATGGCGAAATGTTTCCTTATATGGGCAGGAGTTCAATGCGCTGACCTGTTCCATCGGGCGGATGAACCTGATTTTGCATGGCATAGAGGATTTCAACATTTCAAATGGCGATACATTAGCGGCGCCGGCATTTATTGAGAAGAGAAAATTGAGACAATTTGATCTTGTGCTGGCCAATCCGCCGTATTCCATCAATCAATGGAATCGTGACGCGTTTGCCTCGGACAAATACGGAAGAAATATTCTGGGAGTTCCGCCCCAGGGACGTGCGGACTATGCTTTTCTTCAGCACATTTTGACGAGTATGAAAGAGGAAACCGGGCGATGCGCGATTCTGTTTCCCCACGGGGTGCTCTTCCGCAATGAGGAGGGCGCTATGCGGGAAAAGCTGGTAAAAGGTGATTATGTGGAATGTATTATTGGGCTTGGCCCCAATCTGTTTTACAATTCGCCCATGGAGGCATGTATTATGATTTGCCGTATCACAAAGCGGCCGGAGCGAAGGGGGCAGGTACTGTTTATCAATGCAGTCAATGAAGTTGAAAGGAAAAATGCCCAGAGTCTCTTGGAAGAGCGGCATATACAGAGAATAGCAGGCGCCTGCCAGAAATATGCCGACGACTCTGATTTTGCCAGAGTGGTTACGATTAAGGATATTGAGGATAACAATTTTTCTTTAAGTATACCGCTTTATGTGAAGCCGGCGTCTGAGGCGGCCGTGACAGATGGGTATTCTGTGCAGGAACACTATGACAACTGGAAGTCTTTTTCGGGAAGGATGATGGCGTATTATGAGAAATTGAATGAAATGCTGAGAGAGGAGGGCAAGAGTGATGAGTAGGGTTGCGCTGGGAGAAAATTGCTTTGTTCATTCTTCCCCTGAGAGGAGGTGCGTATAATGGCAAGGTACAAATTTGAGCAGATAGCAATTAACAGTACGGAAAAGAAAAAGCCGGTAGAAGAGGACCGATTTACATATGTTGGCCTTGAACATTTGGATCCAGGCAGTTTGAAAGTTACACGATTTGGTTCGGAGACCGCCCCTGTTGGGGAAAAACTTGTTATGCATAAGGGAGATGTCCTTTTTGGAAAGCGTAGAGCTTATCAGAAAAAAGTCGCGATTGCGCCGTTTGACGGGATCTTTTCCGCACATGGCATGGTGCTGCGCCCCAAGGAAGATATTGTAGATAAGAATTTTTTTCCGTTGTTTATAAGTTCCGACTATTTTCTGGACGAGGCGATAAGGATATCCGTGGGCTCACTTTCTCCGACGATTAACTGGCGTGACTTGAAAGAACTTGAGTTTGAGTTACCGGATTTGGAGGAGCAAAGGAAGCTTGCCGAAGTGTTGTGGGCGATCAATGACGCGATGGAGGCATATAAAAAATTGATTTCCGCGACGGAGGAATTGGTAAAATCCCGATTTATCGAGATGTTTGGGGATCCAGAAAAGCAGAAAGAAAATTTAACGACCTTGGGCGAGCATATTAATCTGATAAATGGGTATGCGTTCAAGGGTGATCATTTTAGGGAAGACGGAATTCCAGTAATCAAGATTGGAAATGTAAACAGGATTGACTTCCATGCGGGTAGTATGCAGTTCTACGATAGAGCGGATGCCCTGGAACGATTTGTAATCAAGCAGGGAGACCTATTGATTTCTTTAACTGGAACTGCTGGAAAAGAGGATTTTGGTAATGTATGCATAGTTGACGGCGACTATGAAATGTACTATTTGAATCAGCGAAATGCAAAGCTTGAAGTGCATGATGAACTGAATCCTATCTATTTGCTTCATTTGTTAAGAAATGAGTTTATGCGAAAGAAGTTGATTCAAACTGGCACGGGAATTAGACAGTGTCATTTACACAATAAGGACATAGAGGGAATAACATTTTTATTGCCCCCAATAGGTAGGCAGGAAGCGTTCGCAGTATTCGTCCGCCAGAGCGATAAATCAAAATATGAACTTGAACAGGCTCTTTTGGAGTTGACTGCGACATACAAGCGAATAGTAGCAGAGAACCTTGGTTAGTGTGCTATCTTAAAAATGTAGAGAATTAGTAGAGTGTAAAACAATAAAGATAGGAGGATTAGCATATGTTTAACGAAGACAACACCACTGAGCAGATGATCATTTCAACGCTGTGCAAAAACGGCTGGACATATATTGCGCCGGAAAACCTGCCGCGCCATCCGAATGATGTTATGGTCGAATCCATGGTCAGGGATGCCTTGATCCGACTGAATCCTGAAATAGCCGAAGATGAATCACGGGCCGATGATGTTATCCATAAGCTGCGAACAATAGTTTTATCCACAAATGAACATAATCTGATCACCCAGAATGAGTTGTTTAAGACGGTGGTTTTTGAAAACAACTCCTATCCGTTTGGCCAGGAGGGGCAGCAGGTTCCCGTTGATTTCTTTGGAACGGAGATAAACGGCAAGCTCAATCAAAATGAATATGTTGTGACAAATCAGTGGGTATATCCCAAAGCCGACGGCGGAAAGCGTCTGGACATAGTTCTTTTGATAAACGGCTTTCCGGTGGTGGTAGGAGAGGTAAAAACGCCGGTGCGCGCGGCGGTTACCTGGCTGGACGGAGCGCAGGATATTTCCGATTATGAGAGAAGCATTCCGGAGATGTTTACCATGAATGTTTTTAACTTTGCCACAGAGGGAAAAGCCTATCGCTACGGCGCTGTCAATATGCCGGCGGCCAAATGGGGCCCCTGGCATACCGCCAGCCACAAACAGGAAGGCGGTCTGTCCGATGTACAGATCAGTATTGACGATATGATCACGCCGGAAAAAGTGATGGATATTTTTCAATACTTTACAATGTTTGCGACAGATAAAAAATACCGCAAATATAAGATAATCTGCCGCTACCAGCAGTATGAGGGCGCCAATATGATAGTTGAGCGTGTGAAAGCGGGCTACCCGAGGAAGGGGCTGATATGGCATTTTCAGGGTTCGGGAAAATCCCTTCTTATGGTATTTGCGGCCCAGAAGCTGCGTATGCATCCGGATCTCAAGAATCCCACCGTTATTATTGTGGATGATCGCCTGGATCTGGAAACGCAGATTACTGCCACATTCAATGCTTCCGATATTCCGAATCTGGAATCGGCCGGAAAACGTGAGCAGCTTATGACGATGCTGCGCCAGGATATTCGCAAGATCATCATTACCACAATTTTCCGCTTTCAGGAGGTTGAGAGTGAACTCAGTCTGCGGGACAACATTATCGTTATGGTGGATGAGGCACACAGGACGCAGGAGGGAGAACTTGGCGTTAAAATGCGTAGGGCTTTGCCCAATGCATTCTTTTTCGGACTAACCGGTACGCCAATTAACCGTCTTGATAAGAATACATTCCATACATTTGGAGCGACAGAGGACCGCAGCGGATACATGAGCAAATATTCCTTCTCGGACTCCATCCGTGACAATGCCACCCTTCCTCTTAATTTTGAACCGGTTCCGATTGACATGCGTGTAGACAAAGGGACATTGGATCGGGAGTTTGATGTATTGACGGAAAATCTGAGCGAAGCGCAGCGTGCGGAATTGTCTTCCCGTGTAAACATGCAGGCTATCATGTACGATCCCAAGCGCATCCATAAAGTCTGTGCCCATATTGCGAGACATTTTACCGAAAAAGTCAAGCCAAACGGGTACAAGGGACAGGTTGTGGTTTATGACAGAGAGTGTTGTCTAAAATATAAGGAAGAACTTGATAAATTATTGGGAACGAAGGCGTCAACAATAGTAATGGACACCAACGATGATAAGCAGGACAAGTATAAATTGTACAGACGCAGCAAAGACGAAGAAGCAAAAGTGCTTGACCGCTTTCGGGATCCCCATGATCCGTTACAGCTTGTAATTGTGACGTCAAAGCTTCTCACTGGTTTCGACGCCCCGATTTTACAGGTTATGTATTTGGACAAGCCGATGAAGGATCATACATTGTTACAGGCGATCTGCCGAACAAACCGTACCTATGACGAGGGCAAGACAAGCGGACTGATCGTTGATTATATCGGCATCTTTGATAATGTTGCAAAGGCCCTGAATTTTGATGAGGCCGGCATGAAAAAAATTGTGACCAATATTGAGGAAGTGAAAAAGAAAGTTCCTGCGCTCCTGAAAAAATGTCTGAGCTACTTTATGGGAGTGGACCGCACTGTGGATGGCTGGGAGGGGCTTATGGCGGCGCAGGAGTGCCTTCCCACCAGCCGGGAAAAGGATGAGTTTGGCGCGGATTACAGGGTGCTGAACCGTGCGTGGAACGCATTGTCGCCGGATCCCTTTCTGACACCGTTTCAGCTTGATTATGTATGGCTTTCCAAAGTATATGAATCCGTGAAACCCACAAACAACAGCGGAGGGCTTATCTGGGCGGCGCTGGGCGCAAAGACGCTGGAATTGGTACACTCTAATCTGGATATAGGCCAAGTACATGACAATATGGAAATTTTGACCTTGGATGCGGAACTGATTGACGAGTTTATTTCAAAACAGCAGGATGCCAAAAAGATGGCGAAGAAAGTTGAAATAGATCTGGTGGCAAGGATACAGAGACATGGGGACGATCCGAAGTTTGTGAAGCTGGGGGATCGTCTCGAGAAACTCCGCGAACAGCATGAGCAGGGGCTTGTCAACAGCATTGAGTTTCTGAAACTTCTGCTGGAACTGGCGAGAGAGGCTGTACAGGCAGAGAGAGAAGTGGTTCCGGAAGATGAAATTGATAAGGGTAAGGCGGCGCTTACAGAACTTTTTGATGGAGTGAAAAATGACAATACACCCGTTATTGTCGAGCGCATTGTCACAGATATTGACAGCATTGTAAAGATTGTACGCTTTGACGGCTGGCAGGCTACAAACACCGGGCGTCAGGAGGTAAAAAAGGCTCTGAGAAGTGTTGTGTGGGTTAAATATAAAATTAAAGATAAAGAAGTATTTGATAAAGCATACGGCTATATTGAACAGTATTATTAAGAAAGAAAAAACAACAAAGGGACTTATAATCGAACAAACTTTCTGGTATAATATCTTTAAACGCATTTGGGTGGTGATAAACATGTCACAAATAAGGAACGGAAGTGAGATATATGTGTGGAAGATATTATATTGACAGTGATGTGGAAAGAGAAATTTACCGCATAGCACAGGAGATAGACGAGAACATGAGAGAGGAGAGAACAGGGGACATATACCCGTCTCAGGACGCTTCCGTGATCTACGGCAGAGAGGACAGACTTCGCGGCGGTAAGATGAAATGGGGACTGACAGGGAAGGATAAGAGCCTGTTGATTAACGCCAGAGCGGAGACGGCTCTGGAGAGGCCCACATTTTCCGATAGTGTCAGGCAGCGGCGCTGTGTCATTCCGGCAAGACATTTCTATGAATGGAACAGGGAAAAACAGAAAGTGACTTTTTACCGCAAGGAAAAAGCCACTCTGTATCTCGCCGGTTTTTACAGGGGACAGGAGGACGGCCCGCATTTTATCATACTGACGACGGAGGCCAATGCGTCCGTGCGTCCGGTGCATGAGCGTATGCCCTTGATTTTGGAGGAGGAGGAAATTCGTCTGTGGATAGGGGAAGATTCCAGAGTGGGCAGCTTTCTGAATAAATCATCGCCCCTGTTGGAGCGCAGACAGGACTATGAGCAGATGAGCCTGTTCTGATCAATCCGCATCTGTCCGGCCAGATGCGGAACTCTATCAGCATATGCCCGGCCAGCGCACCGAATCATATATGGATGCCAAAGCAGCCATATATGATTCGCTGATCATGTGTGCTGTCCGGGCAAATGCGGAACTCTATCAGCATATGTCCGGTCAGCGCACCGAATCATATATGGATGCCAAAGCAGCCATATATGGTTCGCCGATCATGTGTGCTGTCCGGTCAAATGCGGAACTCTATCAGCATATGTCCGGTCAGCGCACCGAATCATATATGGATGCCAAAGCAGCCATATATGATTCGCCGATCATGTGTGCTGTCCGGTCAAATGCGGAACTCTAAATAAGAAGGAGGCCGCTTTCCATGAATGAAAACCAGAAGATATATATCGCAATCGATCTAAAATCATTCTACGCCTCCGTGGAGTGTGTGGAGCGGCAGCTGGATCCCCTCTCCGTACATCTGGTGGTTGCGGATGCGGAGAGGACGGAAAAAACCATATGTCTGGCGGTATCTCCATCCCTGAAAGCATATGGCATTCCCGGCAGAGCCAGGCTGTTCGAGGTGGTGCGGAGGGTGAGGGAGGTAAACAGGGAAAGGCTTAGGAGAGCGCCTGGCGGACAGTTTCAGGGTTCCTCCTGCTATGCCCCGGAATTAAAGGAACATCCGGAACTGGAACTGGCTTATATCATAGCCCCGCCCCGGATGGCCTTTTATATGGAGTACAGTACCATCATCTACAATATTTATCTCAAATATGTGGCTCCGGAGGATATGCATGTGTATTCCATTGACGAGGTATTTATGGATGTAACGCAGTATCTGAATGCCTGCCATATGACGGCGAGGGAACTGGCGTCGGTAATTGTGCGGGATGTGCTGACGGCCACGGGGATTACGGCCACCGCCGGGATCGGCACGAACCTGTATCTGTGCAAGGTGGCAATGGATATTGTGGCAAAGCATACGGCGCCGGACGAAAATGGGGTGCGGATCGGAGAACTGGATGAGATGAGTTACCGACAGCTGTTGTGGAGCCACCGGCCCCTCACGGACTTTTGGCGGGTGGGCGCAGGCTACCAAAGACGCCTGGAAGAGGTGGGCCTGTTCACCATGGGGGATATTGCCCGCTGCTGCCTGGGAGGAGACAGGGATTATCACAACGAGGAACTTTTATACAAACTGTTCGGCGTCAACGCGGAACTTTTGATAGATCATGCATGGGGGTGGGAGCCTGTCACCATGGAGATGGTCAAGGCGTACAGACCACAGACCAATAGCTTAAGTTCCGGCCAGGTTCTGCAGTGTCCCTATGATTTCGCGGGAGGGAAGCTGATCGTTCGGGAAATGACGGACCTGCTGGTGCTGGATCTGGTGGAAAAAAAGCTGGTGACAGACCAGATGGTGCTCACCATAGGCTACGACATTGAGAATTTGGCCAACCCCAAGACCAGAGAAAAGTATAAGGGCGAAGTGACCACGGATCGCTATGGGAGGAAAGTGCCTAAACATGCACACGGAACTGCCAACTTAGGGGCTAAGACTTCCTCCACTCAAAAGATTGTGGATGCCGTCATGGAACTTTATGACAGGATTGTTGACCCATCGCTGTCCGTGCGCAGGGTGACGGTGGCGGCAAACCGTCTGACAGACGAATCCGAGGCCATAGAGCCGCAGCAGTATGAGCAGCTTGATCTGTTTACGGACTATGGGGCGCTGGAAAAGGAGAAGGAGGCACAAAAAGCCCGGCTTGCCAAGGAAAGAAAGCTGCAGGAGGCCATGATTGCCGTAAAAAAGAAATACGGCAAAAACGCCATACTAAAGGGGACAAATCTACAGGAGGGAGCAATGACTATGGAGCGCAACCGCCAGATCGGAGGACACAAGGCATGAGGCAGGAGGGGCCGGGCAGCTATGATGATATCATTAATCTGCCCCATCATGTATCCACAAGACATCCGCAGATGCCGCTTTTAGACAGAGCGGCCCAGTTTGCCCCCTTTGCCGCCCTTACCGGACATGATGAGGCGATCAAGGAGACAGCCCGGCTGACAGAATCCCCTGTTGAACTTAGCGAGGAACAGGCGGAAAAGCTGGATAAGCGGCTGCAGATGCTCCTGGCGGAATTAAGGGAAAATCCCCTTCGGGAACCGGAGATCAAGGTCATATATTTCCGTCCGGACACTGTGAAAGACGGAGGAGCCTATGAGGCAGTGACGGGATCCGTCAGGAAAGTGGACGAGTATCGGCGGCAGATTTTGTTTACGGATGGAACAGTCCTCTCTATGGAAAAACTCTTTTCCATAGAGGGGGAACTGTTCAAGGATATGGATGTCTAAATCGTCAGGCGGGACAGTCTCCATTCATGGGCAAAATAATTGTAGCGGATCCAGAAGGTCTTCTGGGAGCCATAGATTTGGGCGGCGCAGGAAAAGTGAGCGCCTACCCGGTTTCTGTCCTGATCCTCCGATAATATCTTATCAATTGTGACAGTGATGATTTCTCCGTTTTTGTCGCGGAACCGAAATCTCATTGGTGTAATCTTCCCGTTAGTGTCAGTGCAGGAAATCATCTGTATCGGAATGTCAACGCACAATATGCTGTTCACAAAAGCCCCCCTTTCTTAAAACGAACACAAGCGGCAGTCTTATCATACCACCAGAACATATGTTTGTGAACAGGAATTTTCAGGAAGTTTGGGAGTAGGGCAAAGCCGCAATAAGTGAGATTAAGTATTGCATCAATAAAAAAAGAAGGTTATAATTTATATAAAGGCAGACGCGCTATACGCCCTCACAGGATTTGGCGGGAACGGAAAAGGTAAATAGTATGGGAAAGATATGTAAAAGAAAGACAGGCAGGACAAAGCGTTTACTGGTATTTTTGTTTGCGTTGGCATTTCTGACGGCGGTGCCCGGGGGGATCGGGACGGTGCGCGGCGCGGAGAAGCGCACCGTGCGGGTGGGTTTTTTTCCCATGGAAGGTTACCATGAGATCAGGGCGGACGGCAGTTTCACGGGTATGGATGTGGAGTATCTGGAAGCCCTGTGCGACTATGTCAGCTGGAATGTGGAGTATGTGGAGTGTGAGAGTTGGAACGACGCGCTGGACATGCTGCGGGATGAGAAGATTGACCTGGTGGGGTCCGCGCAGTATTCCAACGAGCGGGCGGAGATGTACCAATATGCCAATCTGGCCAGCGGCTATACCTTTGGAGCCATTGCCGTCAACAGCGACAGTGGATTGGCCTATGAAGATTTTAACGCCATGGGTGATGTGACCTTTGGCGTTGTGGGCAGTTATATACGTAAGGATGAGTTTTATGAATATATGGCGGATCATGGCATTCGCAGACCCAATGTGCGGGAGTATAAGGACACGGCGTCCCTGCAGGAGGCTCTTGAGGCAGGTGAGATTGATGCTCTGGTCCATTCCCTCACGGAGATCCGGGAGGGGCAGCGCGTGGTGGGCCGGTTCGCGCCCATGCCCTTCTATTACATATCTTATAAGGGAAATGACGATCTGATGCGGGAACTCAACCAGGGTATCGCGGATGTGAAGATGAACCGCCCGGAACTGGAAAACGAACTGATGGTTAAGTATTACGACAGCAGGCTGGATCAGACTATTTTGCTCACCAATGATGAAAAGCAGTATATAGCGGCAAGAGGAAGGCTGACGGTGGGATATCTGGACGAGTATTATCCTTTTTCCTATGAGAGCGAGGGGGTATATTTGGGACTTGCCAAACAGGTGCTGGAGGAGGTGTCCGTGAGCACGGGCATTATCTTTGACTATGTGGGGCTGGATGACATGGAGGAGGCCAAAGCGGCGTTAAAGGACGGCAGCATTGACATCTTGAGTTATTGCGGAGAATCCGCCAGAAATGTGAAAGCGGAGGGGCTGGCGGTGACGAAGGTGTATGCCCAGGTGCCCCAGGTCATTATTATGCGCAGAAGTGACAAAGCGGATACCATTGGCATACTGGCGGTGGAGGACAGCAATGCGGCAGGAGAGGCGACCCAGAATTTCATGGGTGAGAATACCCGGCTTTTGACTTTTCCCACGCAGCTTGAGAGTCTGTATGCGGTAAAGGAGGGGCAGGCGGACGCAGCCATGTGCGACGGATATCTGGCGGAGTACCTGCTGGGCTCCCAGCTTCGTTTCAACAAGATGGAAATCCACAGTGTGCTCAGTGATGTCCACAGTATCTATATGGTGGTGACGGCTGATGAAGATTCCCTCCTTCTCGGCATTCTGAACAAGGAGTTGATCGCGGTCAGCGATAAGATGGTCAACGACTATATGCTTCAGGACAATTTTTACTCCAAGATGAGCATAGAAAATTTTATCAGCGACAACAGTATTCCCATCATATTGATTCTTTCAGCCTGCGCGGCGGTGGTTATTCTGGTGCTGTTTTTCCTTCTGCGCAACAGTATGCGTGTGCAGAAGCTGATGTACAAGGACACGGAGCTCAATGTCTGGAATCTCAATTACTTACGGTATCGGGCGATGCGGAAGCTGGCTGCGGACAAGAGCGGCAACTATGCCGTGGCCTACACGGATATAGGACAGTTGAAGAGTTATAACGCTCTGTACGGCTGGAGCGCGGGGCAGAGGGTATTGGAGCTTGTAATCGAGGCCCTTTCCAAGGAAGTGGACGGGCAGAGGGATCTTTATGCCAGAAGTTACGGCAGCCATTTTGTACTTTTTTTGAAATATGAGGATCCGGAAGCTCTGAAAAAGCGTCTTATGAATATAGCGGATGGGGTTTCCGCGCGTATCTATGAGGAGGCGGAGACCCACATGGCTCTGACCATAGGTGTGGGCTGTCTGGAGAATGGGGACAGCGACTTGCGGAGGGCCCTGTCCGAGAGTATTCAGCTGGTGGATTCTCTGAAAAATAACTATAGCAACGCAGTGCAGATATACGATGACAAGCTGCGGGCCCAGCTTCGGGAGAACCATGAGCGTGAGAAGCTGCTGGAGTCGGTGGATGTGAACAAGGATTTTGTAGCCTATTATCAGGCCAAGGTGGATATCCGCAACGAGCGGATTGTAGGGGCGGAGGCCCTGGTGCGCTTCAAGGACCCCACGGCGGAGGGGGCCATTCGGGCGCCGGGATTTTTTGTACCCTATTATGAGCGCACTGGCAGGATTCAGGATATTGATTTCTTTGTGATGGAGAGTGTGTGCAGGATGCTGCGCAGACGAATCGACGCAGGACAAACCGTGGTGCCGGTGTCCTGCAATTTTTCTCGGATACACTTTACCACCGACGGATTTCCGGAGAGATTTGAGAAGGTGATGGATAAATACCGGATTCCCAAGGAACTGATTGAGGTGGAGATCACAGAGACTCTGGTGGTGGAGGAAGTGCAGCAGCAGAAGGTCAAGGAGATTGTGGACATTCTGCGGGAAAAGGGGGTGCGGCTGTCCATAGATGATTTCGGATCGGGATATTCTTCTCTGGGTGTGTTCGAGCAGATTCCGGCTTCCGTTATCAAGCTGGATCGGTCGTTCCTTCTCAACAACGAAAACCGGGTCAGACAGGTACAGATAATGAAAAACATCGTAAATCTGGCCAGAGATTTGAACGCCCAGGTGGTCTGCGAGGGCGTGGAGACAAAGGATGACACGGAACTGATGATGGAGATAGGAGCCTATGTGGCGCAGGGCTACCGTTACTGTAAACCTGTGCCGGAGGAGGTGTTTGAGGAGATGCTTTCCCACTAAAACCGATCCGTTTCTTCCAGAATTCCATGGACCAATGTCTGGAGAAAGTACAGTTCCTTCGCTGCTTTCTCCCGGGTCACCACGGTCTTTGGCTCGAAGATAGTTCCGCAGGCCATGCGGCCCCGGGCAATGCCTGACTCTGAGCGCATGAGTCCCAGGCGGTAGCATTCTCTGGCGGCCCGCCTGCAGGGCGGCGAGATCTGCTCTCTGTCGGTGAGTTGCTCCCAGGAAACCAGTGGATAGTACATGGCGCTCTGACCAGTGAGATTAGGATCATAATTCGGGTCATCAAAGGCGATGCCGCTTCCGTTGTAGTCTGTCATATAAGGCGGCTTTACATAGGCCGGACGCTCCGGGTCGGAAGGGATCTCCGTCACCGGGAAGCAGAACAGATAGACACGGTATATAAACAGGGCCATCACCTCTCTGGTCAGCGAAAGGCCCCTGTCTGTGTCCAGACCCATGGCCGCAAATTCGGTGTCAGGGGAGAGCAGCCTGCCTGCCGGCGTGAGGTCGTTTTCACCGGGGAAAGCGGTAAGCTTCATGGCCCTGCGGAGCGCGGCGGCAAATTGTGCCGCGCTGACAGGCTCAAAGGGATGGAAACAGCCGTCCTCTTTTTTCTCCAGGATATGATGCTTTACCATAAATTCTATCTGGTTGCGGTAATAGGCATTCCTACCGGTCTGTACATCCGGGCACATTTCGGGAAACATAAGATAAGCGTCTCCGGAGCGGATGGCCTTTCTGGCGGAGGGCAGCAGGAAGCGCTCCGGAATCAGGCCCTGTCTGAGCAGAGAGGACGCCACCATGCGGGCGAACTGCTTGGAGAGGGCTTCCTTATAGTGGGTCCCGTCGCATTTGTTGTCGGGATGACCGTTGGCATAACTGCCGGAGTTAGTCTTTCCGGCAGTCTCTCCGGCCTCCACGGACAAAAAGACAGCTTTGGCGGCGTCTCCTCCGATGGACTTCAGATATTCGCAGCCGTCCGCATATAGATCCACCAGCGGAAGTCCGTGCCGGGAAGCGGCCTGCCGCAGCAAACCGGGACAGTCAATGCTGCCGGATTTCGCGAAGCCGCAGAACACAACGCCGTTTTCTTCGTTGGTCTGAGCGCCGTTGATCCGGGTCATAGGCGTGACCAGAATCAGGTTCAGCTTCATGGCTCTGGCGGCGGGGATAAAGTAGCTTTCCAGTCTTGCTCTAAAAGTCTCCTCCGTGTTGCCTCTGCCGTACCGGGCTTCGGGACCGTCCAGAGCTCCCCGGGCCTCGTCGTTATGTCCGGACTGCAGGAGCAGATAGTCCCCGGGGCGGGCATTTAAAAAGAGATCGTTGGCGCGTCCTTCCCGGTAAAGGGTGGACAGGGAGCGCCCGCCCATGGCGTAATTTACCACCGTTACCTGCTCGGGATCAAAAAAATCGTCAAAGATCTGCCCCCAGGCGGACATTATATTTTCCTCATACACATAGGATTTCACCGTGGAATCCCCCAGGGTATACAGGGCAGGAACAGCCCCAGGAGCAGCCTGGGGCAGCGCGGAGACATTGATCCTGCGGACGGCCACGGTGAGTTCCGGCGACGCCGGTTCCACCTCGATCTCCAGGGAGCGCCCGCCGCACACATAGGCAAAGGTCCAGACATGATCCTTCCAGGAGGCTGTATGTATGCGGGGAATCAGCTGAGCGGCGTCCCACCAGCCTTCCTGTGCAATCTGTTCCGGGTGTGTGCCGTTCACGGCAATACGGGCGGCATCCGACAAGCTCGAGAGTTCCACCTCCAGATGATAAGCGCCGGGCCCCGGCACATCTATTCGAAAACAGAATCCCCCGAAATCAAAGTCGTTGGCATTTTTCTCATAGGACAGCTTTGGGCAGGGCGGCATGACCGCCCCCTGTTCCGTGAATTGCAGTTTCTCAGGACAAAGCTTCCGAGACGGCATAGAGGACGTCCGAGCCATAAAACCGCAGCGCTCCGCCGGGTCGTAGATCCCATATCTCTTTTCTGTAAAATCGAAAATTTTCATGATCTTTCTTCCTCGCATTGAAATGTAAAAGCTAGTTAGGCAGCACAATATTTAATATAGCAGAAGCCGAGCGGAATGTACAGAAAAAGCGTACAGAAAAGTCCATGAACAAAATTGGGCCTTTAGTTCCGTGAGCAATTAAAACAATAAAACGACTGCAAAATTATATTACTTTTTGTATAGTATTTGGGAAAAAGAAGAAGAATTTTTAGTGTAATTGTACAATTCCCCTTGCAACATGATTACTTGTGTGTTAAAATTGTAACATTATTTAGAAAATAGTCAATTACTATATAGGTCATGTGTTGGGCCTGCTTATTTTGGAGGAGGGTATACGAATGAAACTTAAACAAAAACTGATAATGCTGGTTCTGATTCCTGTGGTGGTTCTGGGGTTTGGCGTCGGATTTTTTGCGTTTATTCAGGCCAGAAACGCGCTGGTGGAATCCATAGAGGGGCAGCTGCGGATTGCCTGTGAGGGATATAGTGACGATCTGTATGCGTTCAAGGATATGGATATCGACATTACGGTGTTTGAGGGAGATACCAGAGCTTACAGTTCCATTGAGGGCGCGGTGGGCACCAAGGCGTCTCAGGAAGTTATCGATACGACTTTGAATGGCGGGAGGACGTTCTTCAGTTCCAATGTATCGGTGAATGGCAAGCCTTATTATGGATATTATGTTCCTATAGACGGGGGTATGCTGTTTGCCGGCAAGCCTCAGGCGGAGGTGCGGGAGATGCTGACCCGGCTGCTGATTGCCATTCTTGCCATCTCCGTGATCATCATAGTTCTGGTGACTATTGTGGCCTATGTCATTGTCGCCAGGATGGCGAAGCTTATCATCAATGTGAGCAACACTATTAGCCATGTTGCCGACGGCGATCTGAGCAGCGAGGTACAGGACATGGCCGGGAGGGATGAGATCGCGTCTATGAATAATTCCGTGAGCGCCATGGCAAGGAAATTGAAGGTGATGGTCACTGACATATCGAAAGTCAGTCGGGAAGCCCAGAACTCGGCGGACAATCTGCGGGGAACGGCGGCCTCCACGCTGAGCGCCAGCGAGGAGATTGCCAAGGCCATTGAGGATGTGGCACGGAACAACACCAGCCAGGCCGGGATCGTGGTGAGCATTACCAACGGGATCGGAGCCATGCGGGAGCAAACCATCGGCATTGTCGCCCGTGTGGAGGATATTGAGAGCAGTTCCGTCAGTCTTACAAATAACTGCAATGATATGCGGGTAAAGATAGAATCTACTCAGAAAACCAGTGAGATGATGTCGGCCAGCGTAGTGGGAATCAAGGACAAGATTGATGCCACCAACAGGGTTATCGCCAATATGTCCGAGATTCTCTCCAGCATAGAAGATATCGCGTCTCAGACCAATCTGCTTTCCCTGAATGCCTCCATCGAGGCGGCCCGTGCCGGTGAGATGGGAAAGGGCTTTTCTGTGGTGGCTGACAGTATCCGCACCCTGTCGGAAAATACGGCCAAGGAATTGGTGGGCATAAAGGAGATTATTTCCAATATCACGGAGGATTTCAAGGAATGCGCGGACAGCATTGACGTGGTGGTGCAGAACAATTCGGAGAGTATGAAGGGCATAACAGAGGTTATCACCTCTTTCAAGCAGGTCGATGAAGCCATTAAGAATACCTCCACTCAGGTGGATGCCATCAGCAGAGCCGTGTCCGAGACCCAGGAGCAGATGAGAAGCATATCGGAGGAAGTGGCTGTGCTGGGGGATGTGTCGGAGAGCAATGCCGCGGCCAGCCAGGAGGTGAACGCTTCCATAGAGGAACTTACGGCGTTGATGCACTCCGTGGATCAGAGTACCGTCTCGCTGACCCATGAAGCGGAGAGTCTGATGGAGGAACTGGCTATATTTAAGCTGTAAGAAGAGTGTATATTACAAAAAAGCGAAGCGGAAGGCTTTGCTTTTTTGTTTTGGGGCTTTCATAAAATCTTAAAAAATTATTCATAAAAACTACAGGACTTTATCAGGACAGTGTGTTATGATAAAAAGCGGATTACACGGTATCGGTTTATGGGAAAATACCGCCGGGGAAGTGCCAAGAAGGGGGATCTATATGCAAAGACGGATTGCGGTTGTGACTGTTATATTTCTATGTGTGCTTAGTCTGTTGACAGGCGGGGAAAAGTGTGTGGCATACGCGGAGGAGGGAGCCGCCGGGAATGGGCTTTCCGGCGATGTGGAAGTGCTCAGGCAGGATGGCCTGAACTATGTCATGCAGGTGACGGTGGAAAACAGCGGAGAGGATTTCTATGGTACGGTTCAGGTGGTTTTTGTGTCCGGTTATGGGTATGGCAATTGCGCGTATGATACGGAGATCTCCCTTCCGTCCCAGGGAAAGAAACAATTTACCGCCAATGTGGCATGGCGGGCGGTGGAGACTATAGAGGGGCTGTGTTCCCTGAATTTTCTGGACGAGAAGGGCAGACTGCTGCAGTCTATTCCGCTGAAGAATGTATTTGATAAGGTAGTGTCCGGGGTTGCGGTGGGAGTTTTGTCAGATGATTATTCCGGGCTCACCTATCTGGACGCGGGGGGACGGGAACTCTATGTCAACGGGAATGATTACCCGCTGAGTCTGGTTCAATTGGACAAAGATAATCTGGACGGATATCTGGAAGGGCTCTATTTCCTGGTCATTGACCAGTTCAACGTGTCGTCGCTGAGAGAGGATCAGATCCAGGCGATTCAGAATTGGGTGGAGAAAGGGGGCGGACTGATCATTGGAACCGGCGCATATGCCGAGCAGACTCTTAGCGGTTTTGACAAGGCTTTTTTGGATACGGAGTTGTCCGGTATCAGTGAACCGGGGGAAGAGAATTTGGCCTCGGAGAATGTTGATAAATATGGTTATTATGAGGGCTGTATAGATGAGGGAGTCGATTTCAGACAGATGCGCATTGCCCGTCTGAATTGGCTGGGAAATATGTATGAAAGTGAAGTGTTCCCGGCGGCATACGCAAACATTGGCGACGGAGCGGTGGCGGTTTATTACAGTTCTTTGGGGGATAAGGAACTGCAGAAGCTGAGTAAGTTTATGGTGAACTATATGTATGAGGAGTTGATGGAGCAATCAAACGGTTTCCAGTCCACCAACAAACAATACAGCATGGAGAGCACAGGACAGAGGCTGCTGGCGTTTGTTGACAGCAGAAATACGGTGGTGGATTTCTCCTTATTGAAATGGCTGATCGGTATATATGTGGTGCTGGTGGGCCCGGTACTGTATCTGATCCTGCGCAAAACCAAAAAGAATGAGTGGTACTGGGTGGGAGTGCCTGCGCTGGGGCTGCTGTTCATCGTGGTGGTATTCCTGCTGGGGCAGGGAGCCCGGGTCAACGAGGCCAGGGTGTATTCCGTCACAGTCCAGCAGGCGGACAGCAATCGAAAGGAGACCTATTTTATGGCTTACCACTCAGGGGTAAAGCCATGGGAGATACGTTTGGAGGATTGCTATGATGTGGCAGGGCCGGGCTGGAACGGATATGACGGGAAATATATCTATGATGCCAGCGATTACTTTTACAGTGTAAGCCATACCAGCGAAGGACTGTCTGTGGGAATAAAGCCGCAGGAAAATTTTGAGAACGGTTTTATCTATGCGGGAGGAAGCGCGGAGCCCAGGGGAACCCTCTCCGGGACACAGATTGAGGTATATCCCAGAATAGGCGGAGGGCTTTGCGGTACGGTTGCCAATGAGACGGACTGTGATATGGCTTATATGGCAGTGTGGCTGGATCAGGAACTCATGGTGCTTAAGGATGTGAAAGCGGGGGAAAATCTGGACTTACAACAGGCGATATCTGACGGCAGATGCGTATACCAGAATAGTTCCGTGGAGAAGGTAAGAGATTTATTATACAGCGACCTGATTTCTCTCTATGACTATCGGAGTGCGGCCGGCAGGGATTACCGGGACGATGACATGGGGGTACTCATCATGGGGCTGGGCGTGGCCGTGGAGGCGGTTCCGAAGGGCAGAGAGTACGCAGTTATTGTGGGCATTGTGAAGGACTATGACAGGGCTGTGGCGGAGAGGTGCCAGGAGACTTCCTATGGGTGCCTGTATGGATATGGGGAAACGGGGGTGTGACGGGATGCTGCAAATCAATCATTTGTACAAAAGTTATGGCAAATTCCAGGCGGTCAGCAATCTGACTCTTCACATTCCCAAAGGGGATCTGTTCGGGTTCGTGGGTCCCAACGGTGCGGGCAAAACCACCACCATCCGTATGGTGTGCGGGCTGATGCTGCCAAACAGCGGGGACATTTTTATCAATGGAATAGACGCGATGGCTCATCAGAAGGAGATCAAGAAGCAAATAGGATATGTGCCGGATTTCTTCGGTGTGTATGACAATCTGAAGGTGCGGGAGTATATGGATTTCTACGGTTCCATGTACCGCATGAACTCCAGGGAGATCCAGCGGATCTCGGATGACCTGCTGGAACTGGTGAATCTCTCCGACAAGAAGGAGGTTTTTGTGGATACTCTTTCCCGGGGTATGAAGCAGCGGCTCTGCGTGGCCCGGGCGCTGATCCACAACCCGGCGCTGCTGGTTTTGGATGAGCCCAATTCCGGGTTGGATCCCAGGGCCAGGGTGGAGATGAAGGAGCTTTTGCAGAATTTGAGGAGTATGGGCAAGACCATCGTGATCAGTTCCCATATACTCTCCGAACTTTCCGAGATGTGCAACAGCATCGGGATCATGAACCACGGCAGTCTGGTGGCGGCGGGGCGTATAGAGGACGTGATGGAGGGAGTGTTTGGAAACAACCAGCTGGTCATCACGCTGGACGAGGGACGCGAGACGGCAATACGCATTGTAAATGAATATACCAAGGTGGAGGTGGACTCCGTGGGAGAGCACGAGATCAAGCTGTCCCACAATATGACAAAGACGGAGATTGCTCAGATGGTGGGGGCAATGATCGCGGGCGGCGTGGTAGTGACCGGTTTCCACAAGCAGGAGGGAGACCTGGAGACGCTGTTTATGCGCGTGACCGGAGACGGACAGTAAAGCAAAACTCTAAACTCTAAATAGGAGGATAAAAAATGTATCTAAGCCCAATAGTCAAAAAAGATGTAAAGGTGCAGGCCCGCAGCATGAAAATCTGTTGGGGAGTATTTGCATATGAATTGATACTGGCGCTTGTCTTTTTCCTTGCCATGAGCATTATCCAGGGGGAAAGCCGGTATTCCACCAGCAATGTCTATAGCGCCATGGTATGGCTCTATCCGGTACTGGCAGTAACCCAGCTGATTATTCTGGGACTGGTGGTGCCGGTCAGGACTGCCTCCGCCATATCGGGGGAGAAGGAGCGCCAGACCTTTGACATTATGATGACCACCGGTATGTCGCCCTTTTCGGTCATTATGGGAAAGGTCATGACGGCAATCGTGCAGGGTATGTTTTTCGTGGTGGCCAGTATGCCTGTGATGGCGCTGTCGTTTATCATCGGCGGCATGTCCTGGGCATATCTGTTTTTGTTTCTGGGGATTGCTTTCCTGGTGTCGCTCTTCGCCGCCAGTATCGGAATACTGTGCTCTTCCCTGTGCAAAAAGAGCATCAGCGCGGTGATTATGTCCTATGTGTTCTATCTCCTCTTTTTTCTGGGAACCGCAGTGCCATTGATAATATATTGGATTGTGGTGGCGAATTTGGAATACAGCCTGGGCACTGTTCCCCAGTTTGTTGAAAGCTATGGGGCAAATATTTACTTGTTCACGTTGTTGAATCCGGCGGTATATCTGGCGGAGTTTTTTGCCGGGATCATGGCGGGGAGATCAGTGGTGAGCAGCATGGTGTCTTCTATGGGGACACAGAACAAGGGCCCCATTGTTTTGCTAACCACAGGGTACTGGTGGCTTATTTTCGCCACAATCCTGTTTGTGGGAGTATCTTTCCTGTTTCTCTGGATTGCCTCAAAGCGTATCAATCCTATCAAAGGACAGAGACGAAAGGGCGGCAGAAGATAATGTTTTGCGGGGAATGCGTATGGATATCAGGAAGTATCTGACAGTACAGATCAAAAAGTGTAGAAACAGAATGAATCTGGCCAGGCTCATTGACTGCGCTATTGTGTTCGCGGCGGCAGGGGGTGTGCTTGGCACGGCCTGCGAACTGGTCTCTTTGGTCTGGCCCTTTTATCATGTACATCTGGCGGCAGGTCTGTGTTTTGGACTGGGACTTCTGGCCGGAGCAGGCTGCGCGCTGCATCGGCGGGCGGATATGGAGCAGGCCGCCCGCCGTCTGGACTCCTTTGGATTGAAGGAGCGCATAGTCACTGCCTATGAATTGATGGACAAAGGTGTGGAAACAGGGGACGCGTTGGCGGAGATGCAGAGACAGGATGCCCTTGTCCATTATAATCAGGCCCGTGACCGGATCAAGATCCCGCTGCGCCCGGACAAAAGACATGTGCTGGCGCTGGTACTGTCGGTGATAATGGTGGCAGGGCTTAGCCTTGTGCCTTCCCCGGTCCGGGATCAGGCGCAGCTGCGTCATCAAGTGCAGGAGGCGGCAAAGGAGGAACTACAGCAGCTGGAGGCGCTGGCAGACGCTCTGGATCGAGTGGATATGGAGAGTCTGACGGAGGAACAAAAATTGCGGATGCAGGAACTCCAGGAAGCCATGCGGCGCTCCTGGGAGGAACTGACCCGCTCGGATACTTGGGAAAGCCTGGCCCTTGCCCAGGAGCGGCTGGAATATAAATACCAGCAGGCGGGGCAGAGTCTGGCACAGCTTGCCAGCCAGATGCAGGACCCTGGGGCGGCGGGGATAGCCTCCGCCCAAGCCCTGGCCCAGGCGGCGGGACAGAATGGGGGCGGGAACAATCTGGCCCAGGCAGCGATATCTTCCGGACAGAGCGGGAACGGCAGCAATAGCGGTAACGGAGACGGGAACGGCAGCAATAACGGTAACGGAGCCGGGAACGGCAGCAATAGCGGTAACGGAGACGGGAACGGCAGCAATAACGGTAACGGAGTTGGGAACGGCAGCAATAACGGTAACGGAGCCGGGAACGGCAGCAATAACGGTAACGGAGCCGGGAGCGGCAGCAATAACGGTAACGGAGCCGGGAACGGCAGCAATAACGGTAACGGAGCCGGGAACGGCAGCAATAACGGTAGCGGAGCCGGGAGCGGCAACGGTAACGGAGACGGAGCCGGGAGCGGCGACAATAACGGGAGCGGCAGCAACGATGGTAACGGAGCCGGAGCCGGCCAGGGCAACGGTTCCGGCGGGCGGGGAACCGGCAGCAGCAATGCCCTCCATGATTATGTCAGCATCCCCAATGACATCGGGGATGATCCGTCCCTGACCGGCGAGAAAAACGGGGATCAGAATTCCGGCTATTTCCGGCAGCAAAACGGTCTTGCCTGGGAGGGCGAGCATGTGGACTATAACTCCGTCATCAGCCAGTATACCAACAGGGCTTTCGAAGGCATCACCAGGGGCAAATATCCCAGCGGCATGGAGTCGGTGATCCGGGATTACTTTGAGAATCTGAACCAATAGGACGGGAAAAGAACTCTAAATAAGGAGAATAAAATGTCAGAGATAGAAATATATCAGCAAAAGATTATGGAATGTGAGCGGGAGATCGGCAAAGGGATCATCGGCCAGCGGGATGTCATCCGCCAGGTTATGTTGGTGATGCTCTCCGGGGGCAACGTGCTTTTGGAGGGTATGCCGGGACTGGGTAAGACCATGCTGGTGCGCACCATTGGGCAGGTGCTGCGTCTGTCCTTCAAGCGCATCCAGTTCACGCCGGACCTAATGCCCAGCGATGTGACGGGAACCAATATCATGGTGAAGGAGGAGGGGAGGAGCAGCTTCCGGTTTGAACCGGGTCCGGTTTTCGCCAATTTGGTGCTGGCGGACGAGATCAACCGGGCCACGCCCAAGACTCAGTCCGCCCTGCTGGAGGCTATGCAGGAACACACGGTTACGGTGGGCAATGTGAGCCACCGACTGGAGGAACCCTTTCTGGTGCTGGCCACCCAGAACCCTATTGAGCAGGAGGGAACCTACCCGCTGCCGGAAGCCCAGCTGGATCGCTTTATGTTCAAGGTGCTGGTACCGTTCCCAGACAAGGAGGAACTGCGGGGCATCGTGGGGCTTACGGAGGGCCTGCAGCCTCCTCAGATTCAAAGTATAATGGACGGCCGGGAACTTCTGGAGGCGAGAAAGCTTATATCCCAGATTCCCATTGCGGAGGCCGTCATGAACTATATTCTGGAATTGGTCATGGCCACCCATGAGTCTCATCCCTATATCCGGGAGGGGGCAAGCCCCAGAGCGGCCCAGGCTCTGATCCGCGCCTCCAGAGCCCGCGCCTTTATGGAGGGCCGGATAAACGTGTCCTTTGAGGATGTGCAGAGTGTGGCGTACCCGGTGCTGCGGCACAGAATAATCCTGAATTTTGACGCCATTTCGGAGGGGATCACGGAGGATGCAGTGATCCGGCAGATTATGGAAGCAAAGGAAAAGAGTATGTATGCTTGACAGAAAATTTTATGACACGCTGTCCCGGCTGCGGCTGGGGATGGCACACAAGAGCAGCATGAATATGTCGGGCAACCGCAAGTCCACGCAGAAAGGGCTTTCTGCGGAATTTTCGGATTTCCGGGAGTACATGCCGGGGGATGACTTGCGTCGCATGGATTGGAACGTGTATGCCAGACTGGATAAGCTCTATATCCGGGAATATATGGAGGAGAAGGAGGCCGTGGTCTCCGTCCTCATTGACACCAGCGCCTCCATGGATTACGGGGCAGCGAGCAAGGCGGAACTGGCCAGGGATCTGGCGGCGGTGGCCGCCTATCTGGCGCTCTGCAACATGGACAGGCTCCGGCTATACGATATGAAGGATATGGGCCGGGGACTGACGGTGAGCGGGGGAAAGAATGGTTTTTCCAAGGTGCTGCGCTGGTTGGAAAAGCGCGACTTTTCCGGCCAGGTGGATATGCTGGAAGCGGTCAGAAAGATGCCCCGGTGCGGGCCGGGAGTGGCGGTGATTATCAGCGACTTTTTACATCCGGGTATGCTGGACGAAAAGGCGGCGGACTATGAAAAACTCCTCAAATACCTCCAATATTGCAGGCAGCGCCCGGTGGTGCTGCACACCATGGCGCCGGAGGAACTTCATGTCACGTTGGAGGGCGCGCTGAACCTGATTGACGCGGAGAACCAGACCAGGCTGCGTCTTACGGTGGACGCCAAGGTTATCGACAATTACGAGAGAGAGCTTAGGCGCCTCATGGAGCGCATGAAAAAGGGCTGCAGCGCAGGCGGGGGAACCTATGTGCTCTGCGATGCGGGGAGGGACAGGAACCAGTTGGTGTTCCGGGATTTAAAGGTGATTTATGATATTTGAGAGTTTGTGGCCTTTGGCGCTGCTTCTGGCAGTACCGGTGATAATCATTTTGTATCTTTTAAAGCCCAGGGGGAAGGACTATCGTGTTTCCTCCAATCTGTTGTGGGCTCAATTATTCCGAAACCAGCAGTCCAAGACCTTTTTGGAGAAGTTTATCCACAATATCCTGATGTATCTCCAGATCCTGATGATTCTGCTGCTGGTGCTGGCTCTGATGTCGCCCTACTTACTCCGGCGGGGAACCGGTCGGGGGAATGTGGTCCTGGTGCTGGATACCAGCGGCAGTATGCAGCATGATACGGGGGAGGGGAGGACGCGCATAGAGGAGGCTGTGGAGCAGGTCAAAAACCTGGTGGCATCCTCGGAGGACAGCGCCTTTTCCATTGTCACCAGCGACTGTATGGGTACCAATCTGCTGGCGGTGGGCGTAAAGGACAAGCAGAGTCTGTATGCCGTGTTAGAGCAGGTGCAGTGCTGTGACGGCCCCGGGAACCTGCGGGGGGCCGAGGGCGTGGTGGAAACGTTGCGCAGCACAGCAGCGCGGCGCAGCACGGCAGCACAGCCTTCGGACAGCGCCGCAGCGCAGGAGGAAGGGCAGAGCGCGCCGGCGGAGGTGATCGTGTTTACCGATGGCAACGGCGCGGAGGATGCCATGAATTTTGCCGCCTGGTTTGACGCACAGGTGATGGTCATGGGCGGGCCGGTGGACAATGTGGCCAACAATTTCCTTTCTTATGTAGAGTCTGAGGCTGAGTCTGATGTAGAGTCTGATTTGGAAGCCGATGCGGAAGCCGGTGGCGTTTCTTCCATCGTCTGTGCTTCCAGTCTCACCAATTACAGCGATGCGGATGCCTCTCTGGAGATCAGTCTGTATGAGGGAAAAAAGCTGCGGGAGGTCAGAGCGCTGACATTGGGCGCCGGGGAGACTACCCTGACTTTCTTTGAACCTTTTGCGTGGCAGGGCGAACCGCTGCGCAGTGAGATCGGATCGGTGAGTTTCGACGGGAAAAGCCAAGGGGACTCCCTGGCTGAGGACAACGCCGCCTATGCGGTGGCCGGGCAGGCCAGCCGGACAGAGGCGGTGCTTGTGGGCAGCGGAAACACTTATCTTGAGAAGGCATATCAGGCGGCGGCCGGAATGAGCCTGGTCAGGGTGACTGCCGAGAGCCAGCTGCCGCAGGGATACCAGGATGTGCGTATCTATGACGCGGGCGCGGGCAGCATCGGATGGGACGATGCCTGCAGCCTGTTATTTGACGACGGAAAGAATGCCGTAGGCAGCGCGGAGCGGGTGATGCTTGCCGTCACGGACTGCGATCTGACCCTGGGTATGTCCTCTTTATCTCTGGGCGTAAACAAGACCAGGGTGTATGAGGTCCCGGAGTGGGGGACGGGCTTTCTGTGGGCCGGTGAGCAGTGTGCCGGGTACTATGGGGAACACGACGGCGTGAAAACCGTGGTGGTGGGCTTTGACATCCGGGAGTCGGATTTCCCGCTGAAGGCAGAGTTCCCTATCTTTATCTCCAACGCTATCCATTATCTGGGGGATACCTCGCTTCTGGCGGACAATATATATACCGCGGGGGACAAGGTGCTGTTTCATCCCCAGGCGGATCTGGATGTAGATACTTTGACCGTGCAGACCCGGAAGGCAGGTCTGTACCAGGTGGATGCCGGGGAGAGAACCGAACAGTACGTGGTGCGTTTTGACACGGGGAGTCAGTCCGACGGCCGGCTGACGGCGGAGGGGACGGTAAAACAGGAAGCCTACGGCAGCGGGCCGGTGAAATGGCGGCTGCGCAATGTTCTGCTGGCAGCGCTGCTGGTATTGATGGCGCTGGAATGGTTTTTATATGTGCGGCAGACGCGCAGCCGCAGTAAGTTTTATCTGACAGTGCGCCTGGTGGGTGCGGCTATGGTGCTGCTGGCGCTGGCGGGTGTGTCCGTAAGCAGGCGCAGCGGGGTGAACACCACCATTTTTCTTGTGGATATTTCCAACAGCAATGAGCAGAATCTGCGGGCCATGGAAAAGTATATAGAGGATGCGCTGGAGGATATGCCCCGGGGGAACCAGTACGGTATCGTCACCTTCGGTAAAAATTCCCTGGTGGAGCAGTTTTTGACGGGAGAAGATCACTTTGCCCGGATTATGTCTCTGCCGGACAAGACGGCCACGAATTTTGAGGATGCCGTTTCCAGGGCGCTTACCATGATCCCGGCGGAGGGCGCCGGGCGTCTGGTCATACTCACCGACGGGCGGGAGACCAGAGGCGAACTTGCAAACACCGCGGCGGCGCTCACATCCGGGCAGGTGGAACTGCTGGCCATGCTCTATGACACAGGCCAGGGACAGGATGCCTATGTGGAGAATGTGAAGCTGCCGGGCTACCTGTACCAGGGGGACGCCTACTCCATGACCGTGACGGTGGTGAGTAATTATGAGACGGATGCCCAGATTCAGATTTGGATGGGAACCATGCAGACGGATGCCTATACGGTCCATCTGAGCCGGGGGACTAATCAGTTTCAGTTCCGACAGGAGGTCACCGGGGAGAATGCGGAAAACTTCGAGGTTAGGGTGGTTGCGGAAGGGGATACCTGTCAGGAGAATGACGGCTATCATGCTTATGCGGTGGTGGATTCCGTGCCCAAGATGCTGGTAATATCCGGCGTGGGCCAGGACAGCGACGAGTACGAAAAGCTGCTCCGGGGCGCAAACTGCAATTATGGTGTAGTGTCGGCGCTCAATGCCCCCAGGACTCTGGAGGAGATGCTGGAGTACAAGAGTATTGTTTTAAACAATGTGTATATATCGGATTTGCCGGAGGGTTTTCTGGACAATATCGGGACCTATGTGGGAGAATACGGCTGCGGGCTGGTCTGCTGCGGCGGGGATGAAAGCTATGCCCTGGGGGGCTACCGGGAGAGTGTGTTGGAAACACTGCTCCCGGTGGATATGGAACTGCGGGGCGTGAACGAACTTCCGCCCACGGCCATGATCATGGTGATCGACCATTCCGGCAGCATGAGTGAAAGCGCGGGAGCGGGCGTCACCAACCTGGATCTGGCCGTCACCGCGGCGCAGACGGCGGTAGACCAGATGCGGAGCAGCAATTATGTGGGGGTCATCGCCTTTGACACTGCCTTCAGCTGGATAGTAGAGCCCACCTTGGCCTCCGACAAGGAGGAGATTAAAGAGCGTATTGGAACCATACCGGAGGGCGGCGGAACAACGATCCAGCCCTCATTGTGGGAGGCTCTGGAAGGGGCGGAGGAGTGCGAGACAAGTATCCGCCACGTGGTTCTGCTGACAGACGGACAGGGGGAGAGCGCGGACTACAGCAGGCTGATAGCAGCCTATAAGGCGGCGGGGGTGACTCTGTCTACGGTGGCAGTGGGGGACGGAGCGGATACAAAGCTTTTGGAGCGGCTTGCCAACAACTGTGGAGGGCGTTACTATTATTCCGATATGGCCGCCGACATACCCAAGATATTCGCGCAGGAAGTGTTTCTCAGCGGGGACACCTATCTGCAAAACGGTGATTTTGCTCTGGCGGTGGCAAGAGGTGAGATCACGGACGGCCTTTTTGAAGCCGGATGGCCCCATATCTATGGCTATGTCAGCGCTACGCCCAAGAATGCCTCCAATGTGCTGATTGCCTCAGAGAAGGATGATCCGGTGCTGACGGTGATGCAGTACGGCCTGGGCCATACCGTGGCGTGGAACACGGATGTGACCAACCAGTGGACCGGCGGTTTCGCGGGAGAGGCGGACTATGTACAACTTTGGAAACGCATTATCGATTACAGCGCGGGCAATGTCAACATCGGCGAAGATTCCGTGGATGTGCTTACGGCGGGAGGCGTTACGGATATCACCTATGGCGCTCTGGACTATGGTGAGCAGACTCGGGTGGAGGCGGTGTATACCGATCCGGAGGGCAATACCAGAACCCAGGAGTTGCGCGCCACGGCGCCGGGAAGCTATGAGACCAGGCTGGAGACGGATATGGCCGGTATCTACAATCTGAGTGTGCGGCGGGTGGACGAGGGAACCGTCACTAATGCGGTGACCACAGCGGCGGTGGTGCAGTACTCGGACGAGTACAAATTTAATGTGGACGACAAGGCTTTCAAGTCTTTTGTGGAGCGTTACGGCAGGGTGCTGGATCCGGAGGAAAATTTCTGGAAACAGAAAAAGAGCGGGGCTAAAGAGCGGTATGAGTTGACGCAGTGGCTGATTCTGCTGGCGATTCTGTGGTTTGTCATGGATATTGCGCTGCGCAGGTTCCATTTCCGTCCCCAGGATACCAGGCTGTACCGTCTGGTCCGCCGCCGCACGGCGCGGAGAAAGCGGGGAGATGCCGGTACAGGGCCAGATCGGAAGGCGGCTTCGCCGGGCACAGTCGGAGGCGTAAAGGGTGCGGATAATACTACTGATAATACAGAGGGCGCGTTGGCGGATGGAGATGTCCCGGCCCCTGTCGGCGGAAAGAAACAGAGAAAAGCCAGGAAGGCGGCGGGCGAGCAGGAGCCTCAGGCATTGGACACCTCGGCTCTGCTCAAGAAGAGAGATCAAAGAAATCAATTATAAGCGATAAATTTCAGGATATCTTTTTCCTGGGCCAGGGGATTCAGTTCCAGAATGTGGTTCCGTATTTTCTGAAAGGCGTCTTCGGGGGAAATATTCGAGGATATATCCTGCTTCCAGAAATCTTCCACGGTGGAGAAGACCGTGCTGTTCCAGCCATAGCCTTCCCCGTACTTATTCTTTTTCTGGGTACGGCCGCACATGGTGATAAACAGGTTTTTCTGTAAGTTCACAAGCGCCCGGTCAAAGCGGGAGGCGTCTTCCTTGTGGATGCCGCAGATGCGTTTCAGGTCATGGAGGGCGGCCTGGCCGTTCTCACTGACCGCCTCGTAGATGCTTTTTTCCAGCTGGCTGGCTTTTCCCTCATCGTACCACTCGTCAAAAACCATGCCCCGCCTGCGCACTGCCAGGAAGAGGGGATACCACTCTCTGGTGATGTAGCCGCTGGCGCCGAAAAAGACCTTGCCGTAGGCGATATCGTCCCGCTCCTCCAGGACCCGCATCCGCCATTCCCAGGGATCCGTCTCGGGATCGCCGGTATGCCATACAATGGGGGAGCCCTCGGGGGTGGCATTCCAGTCAAAGTCAATGACCGCGTAGATTCCCTTCGCGTTGCCGCCGCCCATGGAAAAGCCGCATTTGAGCAGTTCATCACAAAAATCCGAGAAACATTTTATCATATCTGTTATCCTCACTTAATCAAAATTACTAGGTAATTGCGAAACGTTCTCCGCAAGTGACGTGGCTGGTCAATATATACAAAAACGGGCTCCGATGCAGTGGCCAGTCGCCCTTATTTTGTATATATTGCCCATCCACTGTTCCCGGAAAGGGAGTTTCGCAATTGCCTATCAAAATTACAATACCACAATAAACAGGACAGCAGTATGTCATGTTTATTTACGCGGGCAATGAGTCAAGTGCCGCGCTTGCGCGAGCATAAAGCAGAGTGTTGACTTGCGAATGCCGCGAGGGTCAAATACCCCGCAGCCTGCTGCGGGGTATTTGACTGTGGTACTGTAAATGCTGTTTCAAAAAATATAGTTCATGTCTGCGATTATTATCTCCTTCGCAGGGAGTAGTTAAAGACTGATTCCCAAACACAGCAAGAGAATGTTCCGCAAGAGCCAGTTCGCTCCCAGGACAACTATCGCCCCATAGAGATACCAGTTATGGAATCGCAATCCGCGGAAATAGCGGTAACGGGTGATCCGGGCCGCCCCGTGGGAGATCATGAAAGTCCCGTATAGCACGGCGGAATAGGGCACCAGAGGATGATACCACAGGGACCGCAGAATGCGGCCGTGGAGCAGGCTGATAAGCGCCCGGGTACCGCCGCATCCGGGGCAGTAGAGACCAAGGTATTTGTACATCACACAGGGAGGCATGGAAATATGTGGCAGGAGTACGTAGTAAAACAGTACCCCTGCCACAATGCTCATTCCCAGGAAAACGCATCCCAGATAGAATAAATTGTCCTCTAATGACCGTTCTTTTCTCATGGATGAATTACTTAGTAGTAGTAGTTAAGAAGATCGTTGATATCAAGGCCCTGGGATGCCAGTATGCCCATGAACACCGCACTGAAGATAAGCAGGATCACTGTCAGCACAAGGCCGATGATGGAACATACCAGGCCGGCGGTGGCCAGGCCGCTTTTCCGCTTTTTGATGGACATTACGGAGCAGATGATGCCGCCGATGCCCAGAGGGATGCCCAAATAGGTGTAGCAGCAGCTCATCACGATAGTAGCAATTCCCAGAACCAGAGCCACAATAGCCAAAGTATCGGTTTTCTCGGGCCCATTAGGGGGAACCGGCTGCTGATAAGGGTTGTTTTGGAAATTTTGACCGTCCATTTATAGTCCTCCTCATAATAACTGAATTGTTTTGAGCGCCGCGCCTAGCGTGTCACTCAGTCAACGGTACGCCGTTACCGTCTACATTTATTTTACCAACCAGGATCATGATGCCTTCTATCAATCCCCAGATGGATGTGGCCATAACAAAAAAGACACCGATTACTATACAGGAGAGCAACAGGCCGACAATGGTCAGCACCAGCTGGATAATCGCTTTCTGCGTATAGCCCAGATAGAAATTATGTATGCCAAAACTTCCCAGAAATATGCCAAGCAGACCGGCGGCAATCTTGGATTTCGCGTTGGCATTGTTGTTCACCGGCTGATAACAGGGAACGCCGCAGTTTAAGCAGACCGACATATCCGGGGTCACAGGTTTGCCACAGTTGTGGCAGTAGTTGGTGCCCAGTCCCTTGCCAGCGCCGCACTTTACGCACAGCACGGCCTCGTCGGACATATAAGGTTCACCACAGTTTTTACAATAATACATTTCGATACCTCCTGCACATCACAAGTCTTGCCTGCGGTATGCTTTTACTCTCAAACAATTTTCCTTCCACAAAAGGAGCGCATCATGAAGCATCATGAAATGCGCTCCCCATTGCTGATCCAGTAATGAAAGATTACTTTAAGATCTTGATGCCGCCGATCAGCGGAATCTCTTTCTCTTCACCCTTGCAGGCTGCGATCAGGCCGATGAACCAGCATACAACCAGGAAAAGGCCAAGGATGCCGGCCACATACTTTACGATGGGAACCACACCCAGAATGCCGACAACAACGTTGCCGATAATCAGTACCAGCGACTGATTCAAATGGAATTTTGCCCCCTCCTTGTCACCAGCAAAAAAAGCAATCAGCCAACCAATTAAGGAAATGTAGGCTACAATACCAGTTGCTTTCTTGTCCATAATGTATAACCTCCTATGTATTTTATATAAACCTCATTATAATAGAAAAAAGATGCTATTGCAACAGGTTTTAAAAAATATTTTGGATAATTTATTCGGAGTTCCCAATATCCTCCCCCCGCAGCAGGGCCAGGATCACCTGTATTCGTTTACAGGCCCGGGAATAATTTTCTCGGGCATATTCCTCCATCTCCCGATGATAGCCGTCTTCATAAGCCTTGTGGTAGGAGGCTGCGGCCTCTGTCATGTACTGGCCGGCCTCTTGGGCCAACTCTTCCAGATAGTCAAATTCTTCCGGAAAATCAATGTTGGAGAATTTCATAAACTCTACCTCCAGCTCGTCCAGATAGGAGAGCAGGTCGGAGGTGGCATAGCGGATGCTGCTTTCTTCGGCATCCACCTGTATGGCGTCTATTCTGGCGCCTATGGCGGACACATTCTCACAGAAGGCATTGATCTCGCCGTCAAATTTCGCGTTTACGGGGTTCTCGCCGCAGCCGGACAGCAGAAGCAGGCAGACCGCGGCCAACAATATTTTTTTTCTCACAAAGGCTTTCCTCCAGGTGGCAGTTTTACAATTGTCTATTTCACTCTAGCATAAAAGAGAAGAATCTACAACCATCTGCGGCAGGGTTTTATAAAAAATGGATATACCGTTCTGACGCAGGAGGAATAAAAACTTTCCTATCTGGCACAATATACCATGATTACATGCGCTTCAGCGCATATTCTGTTCAGAAGAGCAAAACGCGAGGCGTTTTGCACAATATACCATGATTACATGCGCTTCAGCGCATATTCCATTCAGAAGAGCTACGCTCATTACAGCTTAATCTGCGCGCTTTAGCGCGTGTTCTGTTTAGGAGACTTATCCAGGAAGGGAGTTTTTATGTCTAGCAGCAAGGAAAACCAATACAGCGGACAATTGTCCGCCGGGACACGGGGCCAGGGAGGGCAGGCATTTGGGGCGACTATCAGCGGCCGTCTGGAGCAGGATGGGGACTGGCTGGATCAAAAGCTGGCAGCGGACCGTAATTTTGACGTGGTGACACGCACTATAGAGGTGGGGGGGCGGGAGGCGGCCTTATATTTTATTGACGGTTTCTGCAAGGATGATATGCTGCAGAAACTGCTGCAGTATTTTATGGATATGAAGGCGGAGGACATGCCCGGGGACGCGGCCCAGCTGCTGAAAAAAAATATTCCTTATATTGAGGTGGACCAGGAGAAGGAGTGGGAGAAGATCACTTCCAGCGTACTCTCAGGCATCTTTGTGCTGCTTATTGACGGCTACCGGGAGGCGGTGCTCATCGACGCCCGCTCCTACCCGTCAAGGAGCGTGGAAGAGCCGGAGAAGGACAAGGTGCTGCGGGGATCCAAGGACGGTTTTGTGGAGACCGTGGTGTTCAACACGGCGCTGATCCGGCGCAGGATCCGGGACACGGATCTGCGCATGGAGATGATGAGCGCCGGTAAAAGTTCCAAGACGGACATTGTGCTCTGCTATATGGACTCACGGGTGGATCACGGTTTCCTGGAGAAGATCAAGGAAAAAATCCGGAATATCCAGGTGGATTCCCTGACCATGAACCAGGAATCCCTGGCGGAATGCCTGGTACCGGGGCGATGGTGGAATCCTTTTCCAAAGTTTAAATATACCGAGAGGCCGGACACGGCGGCGGCCCAGGTGCTGGAGGGAAACGTGATTTTGCTGGTGGACAATTCCCCCTCGGCCATGGTGCTGCCTACCACCATATTTGACGTGGTGGAGGAGGCGGACGATTACTATTTTCCGCCTATAACGGGCACTTATCTTCGGATCACCCGGTTTATTATTTCATTGTTGACGTATCTGATGACGCCCACTTTTCTGCTTTTGATGGACAATCCCCATTGGATCCCGGAGGGATTTGCCTTTATCTTGCTGCAGGAGCCGCCCAATATACCGATTGTCTGGCAGTTTCTGATTCTGGAACTGGCCATAGACGGCCTGCGGCTGGCGGCGGTCAACACCCCCAATATGCTGAGTACGCCCCTCAGCGTCATGGCGGCGCTGGTGCTGGGGGAATTTTCGGTCAACAGTGGCTGGTTTTCCTCGGAAGTCATGTTGTACATGGCTTTCGTGGCCATAGCCAACTACACCCAGGCCAATTATGAACTTAGCTACGCGCTGAAGTTCATGCGGATTATCACGCTGATCCTGACGGCCATCTTCGGCATCTGGGGCTACGGCGCGGGGCTGGCGGTATCAGGGCTGTGCATGTGCTGCAATAAGACCTTGTCCCACCGCAGTTACCTCTACCCACTGATTCCCCTGGACTGGAAAAAGCTGAAAAATCGTCTCATCCGCAGGCGCCTGCCCGGAGCCAGGCAGGAGTAGTCCGCAGCGGCGGGCCCTGCGGACTTGTGTCCGGAAATTGATTTTATGCAGAATACCCTATTTCCTTTTTGGAGGGAGTAGGGTATACTTTTTCTGTATTGTTTTTCTGGAAAAAGAAGATGGACGGGGAGAGACATATGGCGCACAGGATAAAGACAACGATACAGGAGATTGCGGCAAAGCCGGGACAGCGCTTGCTGGTGATCAGCGATGTCCACGGGCATCCGGACCGGCTTATACAGCTGCTGCGGCAGATGGATTACGGCGGGGAGGACATTCTGGTCCTGGTGGGGGATCTGATCGAGAAAGGGCCCGAGAGTCTGCGGGTGGTGCAGTATGTGATGGATCTGGCCCGCAGACACCCTGTGTATGTGTCCATGGGCAATGTGGATCTGTGGCGGCTTCTCAAAGTGGATGATGACTCGCCGGAGGGTTTGGAAGACTGGGCGGGGTACTTAAACTGGACAAAGCGGGTCTGGGGCGGCAGTATTTTTCATGAGATGCTGGCGGACATGGGCATTTCTGCAAAGCAGGCGGCGGGAGAAAAGGCGGCCTGTTACCGCAGCCGTATGCTGGAGCAGTTTCACGAGGAACTGGAATTTCTCTGGAGCAGGCCCACGATTCTGACGGCGGGAAAATATCTGTTTGTCCACGGCGGCATTCCCACGGAGGATCTGCGGGCCCTGGAGGGCACGGATCCGACGCCCTATCTGAAAAATGACAATTTTTTGAACCAGGGCTATGCTTTCCGGGAACATATCGTGGTCACCGGGCATTGGCCCACCTGCCTGTACCGGACGGACAGGGAGGATGTAAGCCCGGTCTTTGACAGCGAGAGGCAGATTCTGTGTATAGACGGGGGAAACGGACTGAAACGTTCCGGGCAGCTGAACGGGATTATCATTCCGGACTGTCAGGCAAAGATTGACCAAATCAGCTGGATGGGATATGACGGCTTTCCGGTGGTGGAGGCCCTGGAGAGGCAGAAGGGCCGGGCGGCGGCTGTCCACGTCCAATATTTTGAGAGCCTGGTGGAGCTTTTGGAGCAGAAGGGGGATATGGCCCTCTTGAGACAGGTCTCCACGGGAAAAACCTTCGAGGCGCCTGCGGAGTGGACCTATTATGACGGTGAAGGCAGACTCCATTACAACGATTATGCGGATACCCTGCTGGATGTGGAGCCGGGAGAGCGGCTGTCGGTGATCCTGCAAACCAGCGGGGGATACTATTGTAAAAAGGACGGATTGATCGGCTGGTACAAGGGGACGGGACAGCCTCTGGATCGGAAACTGACGCTGCGGCCGGAACTGGATCCGGGCAGGAGAGAGTGCCACCGCCGGGAGAGGGAACTGGCGGTGTATGACCTGCTCAGAAAACTGGGGATTGAATATCAGAGGATTGACCATGTACAGGCGGACACCATGGAGGCGTGCCAGGCGGTGGAGCAGGCGTTGGCCGGGGCCCTAATCTGCAAGAACCTGTTTTTGCGCAACCGGCAGCGGACCAGGTTTTATCTGCTGATGATGCCTGGGGATAAGGTGTTCAAGACCAGGGAATTATCCGCCCAGATTGGTAGTTCCCGGCTGTCCTTCGGGGAGGCGGTCCACATGGAAAAGTATCTGCATATCAGCCCCGGCAGTGTCAGTGTCATGGGTTTGATGCATGATACGGATCATCAGGTGCAGCTGCTGATGGATCGGGACATTTTGCAGGGGGAGTATTTCGGCTGTCATCCCTGCGTGAATACCTCCAGTATCCGCCTGCGGATAAAGGATCTGCTGGAGAAATTCCTGCCCGTGGTGGGACATGCGCCGATGTATGTGGAACTGACCGGGACAGATTAGTTTTTATGGATATGCTGTTTTACAGGAGAAATCTATGATATACACCACAACGTATGAATCCCCCCTAGGGAAATTGTTTCTGGCGGCGGAGAATGAGGCATTGCTCGGCCTGTGGATACAGGGGCAGAAATATTTTCCGGCGGGACTGTTTCCGGAGGGGGCGGGGGAGCGGAATCCTGCGGAAAAGGACTGCGGGATTCTGGCCCAGGCCAGAATATGGCTGGATCAATATTTTGCCGGGGCCAGACCAAAGCCGGAACAGTTGAAGCTGGCCCCGGGGCGGGCTTCTGAAATTCTGCCTGCCGGCAGTGAATTTCGGCGGCAGGTGTGGAAGCTGCTGTTGGAAATTCCCTATGGGGAGGTTCTCACTTATGGGGAACTGGCCCGGCGTCTGGCAGGGCGCAGGGGATCAAGCAGCATGTCTGCCCAGGCGGTGGGCGGCGCGGTGGGACACAATCCCCTGTCCATTATAATTCCCTGCCACCGGGTGGTAGGGGCGGACGGGAGTCTGACCGGTTATGCGGGAGGGCTGGAGAAGAAGCGGTGGCTGCTGCAATTGGAGGGATATATACCGGGTAATAAATAATAAGAGATGGCAGGAAGACGGGGATGAAACTGGTCATATGTGATGACAATCCGGCGGATATAGACTATATCACAGGATTGGTTGGTGAGTGGAGGAGGCAGACAGGGACAGGGGTGGAGATCCTTTCTTTTCCCTCGGCGGAGGCTCTGCTTTTTGCCTGGGAGGAGAACCGGGATATGGATATCCTGCTGCTGGATATCGAGATGGGGGAGATAAGCGGCATGAAGCTGGCCAGGCATTTGCGCCGGGCCGGGGCTGCAATGCAGATTGTCTTCATCACGGGCTATATGGACTATATCGCCGAGGGCTATGATGTGGAGGCGCTGCATTATCTGTTAAAGCCTGTGACCGGGGAGCGTCTGGGGCAGGTGCTTGATCGGGCCTTGGAGAGGATCAGGACCAGAGAGCATATGCTTCAGCTTACGCTGCAGGACGGCGTGGTGCGGCTGTCGGTGTATGAGATCCGCTATCTGGAGGTCATGCGCAATTACACCACCGTCCACGGGGCGGAGGATTACAGTGTCAAGCGTAGTCTGAACGATCTGGAGAGGGAACTGGACGGGGGCTTTTACCGGATTCATCGCTCTTTTATCGTGAATCTGCGCTTTGTGAAACGCATCACCCGGACGGAGGTGATCCTTAAGGACGGCACGGCGCTGCCTCTGTCACGAAAGCACTATGAGGGGCTGAATCAGGCGTTGATTGCCTATTTCTGATAGTGTGTATGCCGCGGGAAAACGGGTATCTGGTGGCTTCTCTGAAAGGGAAGACAACACGAAATATTTCCCGGCGGTTAAAAAAACTTCTTTATAGTTTACTTTCCCTCTATTGCGGAGGGGAGATTTTTTCCGTTATACTGTATTTACCAGCTGGACCGAACCTAATGTATCGCGGATGTAAAGACTTGCCGTGAAATAAAATTTGCATATTATTTTATGACGAGTCCTAAGTGGTGAGATTTTTGGAAAGGAAAGGTAAATAGGATGGAATTAAACATGGGAACGAAGATCGCCTCGCTGCGCAGGGAAAGAGGCATGACCCAGGAGCAGCTGGCGGCTGCGCTGGGGGTATCCGCTCCGGCGGTGAGCAAGTGGGAGACGGACAATTCTTATCCGGATATCACGCTGCTCTGTCCCCTGGCCAGAGCGCTGGGGACGGATGTGGATAATCTGCTGACGTTTGAGGAGGAATTGTCCCAGGAGAAGCTGGGACAATATATGGTGGAGATTATTGAGATGATCCGACAGGGAGAGATGTCTCAGGCGGAGCAGAAGGTAAACTCTCTGCTGCACAGATATCCCTCCGACATGCCCCTGAAGTTCAGCGCCATTGGGGCATTATCCTTTTTGGAGATGAATTTGGAACTGGGGGGCAGCGGAGAGGACGGGACAGAAACAAGCCGGGAGGTGTGTGACAAAAAAGACACCAAGACAAAGGAAGAGGATCGGCAGCGCTGGTCCAGGCGGAAAAAGGAACTGGCCCGGGCGCTGCACGACGACGGAAATCCCGCATACTATCTGTCCTCTGTGTCCATGCTGGTGTCTCTGGCTCTGGAGGAGGGAGAACTGGAGGAGGCCGAGAGGCTGCTGAAAGAAAATCTGGCTAACACGGCGGATTTCACCTCTCTATGGGTGCGGCTGCATCTGAAAAAGGGGGATCGGGATCAGGCCCTTGGAACCCTGCAGAGGCAGACCTACAAGCTGGTGGCGGATCTGCGAACCTGCCTTATGTACCTGATGAGTGAAGATATGGGCCTGGAGAGGGACAGAGTGATAGGGATCTGCGGGATACTGGAGCAGATAGACGGCCTGTTTTCCGTGGGCGGCAACACGGGCGCAGGTCTGTCTGCGGAGGTCTATCTGCGGATAGGAGAGCAGGAAAGGGCTCTGGAATATCTGGAGCAGCTGGCGGACCAGATAGCCGGACAGATGGCTCCGCCCAATCCGCTGGTATTTGCCCCGGCCATCACACCAAAGGAGCTTACCTGGAGCCGGGAGATGAAGCTGGCCATTCTGCGTGGGCTGGAGAAAGATGCTTGCTTTGAGCCGCTCCGCAGTCTGGAACGGTTCCAGGCGCTTGTGCAAAAAGTAAAGAATAGTCTGAACGATTCCGCGCAATAAAACCATAAAGCAATAAAGAATATTTTTCACATTTCTCTTGTATTTTTTCTGTAAAGATGATATTGTAAATATACATTCGCATATCGAACGTTCTAAGTACGGTATCTGTTCCCCGGCTCTGCCGGGGATAAACGGGACATTTCGCCCCAGATTTACCTTTAAAACATGAATTGGCAGACGGGCAGGTTTACACTGTTGTTCTTGGTATATTGGCGTTTTCCTGTGGTTCTGCAATCTTTACGACAGGAGGGAGTCATTATGATCGAAAAGACACAAACCGTTTTTAACAGTACCCAGCTCAGCAATCCTAAGCTTCGGGACAGCAGCAGTAAAATTATTTTTGCTGACAATATTCTCAGTTCACAGTTTCTCCGCGATTATGCAGACATGGAGATCCTGCGCCATATCAGGCCCGAGGATATTGAAGATGTATCCGAGCGATATGTTCCTCTCTACAGCACGGAGAGAAACAGCGATACCGTCAAACGTGTTGATATTTCGAAATACCTGCCGACACAGGATTGCGAAGAGACAAAGGCGCCGGGTGGTCTGCTGGCGGTGGATTCCACCAAGGTAAAACCATTAAAATTACCCCTTTACATTATTTCGCTGGTTGAACATAAGTCGCAGGTGGAGTATAATATAGTTATGCAGCTGCTCCGGTATATGGTACATATATGGGAGGATTACGAGAAAGAGATGGACAAGATGCAGCCTGGCAGCAGCAGGCGGAAAGAGTTTCAGTATCCGCCGATTCTGCCCATCGTGTACTATGAGGGCACAGACAGATGGACTGCTTCCACTGATCTGGCGGATAGAATCCTCTGCGGAAAGCAGTTGGGCAAATATTTGCCCCACTTCCAATACCAGCTGGTAACACTGCATGGTTTTAGTAACGAGGAACTGCTGGCGAAAGGCGATGAGATTTCGCTGGCCATGCTGATCAATAAGATTCAGTCCTTTGAAGACATGTCGGCGTTTACCTGTCTGCCTGAAGAACAGTTGCAGAGCATATTGAGGGATACGCCGGAGTACCTTCTGGGGACGCTGGCGGATGTGCTGCGGGCCTTGCTTTATCATATGAACTTGCCCGAGAGCCAGGTGGAGAGTGCAGTCGCCAAGATAAAGGAGCGTAAAATGGGATTGCTATTTGAGAACGCGAAACTGGATATTCTGGAGGAGAGAAGAAAAGTGGAAATCGAGCGCCAGAAGGCGGAGGCGGCCCAGAAGGAGGCAGCAGAAGCCCGGCAAAAAGTGACAGAAGTGAGGCGTGAACAGGTGTTATCTCTGCATATTCTTCGCATGTTAAGGCAAGGCGCCTCTGATGAAGAGATTGTGCGGTCCATAATGCGGCATTTTTCTCTGGACGAAAAGCAAGCGGCGGAGAAATTGGCATTGGCATTTGGAGATTCTGATGCAAAGGAGTAAAGTATGTCTTTTCTGGACAAGATTATAGACAAGCGGATTGTACGCTACCAGAGCGATCTGCTGGCCACCCATTATGCGGAGGTTGAGAATATGTACCGGCAGACCAGAGGCTGGCGGCATGACTATCGCAATCATATTCAGGTGCTGAAAAACTATGCGCAGATGGGAGATCTGGAGGCGGTCAAGGCATATCTGGACGAATTGGCGGAGGACTTAAATACTGTAGATATGGCTTTGAAAACCGGCAATAAGATGACGGATGTAATCCTGAACAGTAAGATTTCCCTGGCCAGATCCAAGGAAATCCAGGTGCGGGCGGATGCCCATGTACCAGTGAAACTGACCACAGCCCAGATCGATCTATGCATCATTCTGGGGAATCTGTTTGACAATGCTATCGAGGCGTGTTTGAAACTGCCCAGTAAGGAGCGGATGATCCGCGTCTATATGGAGATGAAAAACACCCAACTCTACATTTCCTTTACCAACACCACAGCCCAAAAGAAGCAGAAAAGGGAAAACGGGCGTTTTGCCAGTACCAAGGGCGGCGGCCACGGCTATGGACTGGTGCGCGTTGACACCATTATCGAGAGATATCAGGGCTATATCCGGCGCGGCAGCGAGGATGGGGCCTTTACCACGGAAATTCTGCTGCCGCAGTAAGGATCTGTCACGTTCGTCCCCAAGGGCATACATTTCGTCCCCGAAATGTGGTGCCCTTATTTTTTGTGGTAACATGAGGAAAATGTATTCCATTTAAACATTGACTACTAAGTAAAGGAATGTTGTGTATGAGTAAAAAAGAAGAAAAAAGGGGTGGGGCTTTGAATGGAGCCCAGAGCGGAGTTCAAAGTGGAACTCATAGTCCCCAGTATGGCATGTGCAGCAATGTATTATACATGCTGCGGCTGGGGCGGGAGGTGCCGGGACTGCTGCCGCAGAGGATTTGTCTGGTGATGGTGAGTGTGGTGATCAGCGTCACCGGCCTGTATATGTCCCCCACGCTGCTGCGTATTTTGGAAAAAGGACAGTCCCTGGAGCAGCTTCTTGGGGCGCTGGGGGGCTTTGTGCTGGTATTGCTGCTGGCAAGCGGTATCAAGGGCTATATGGAACAGCAGGGTACTCTTTTAATCTCGGCCAGGCAGGTCATATTGGATCGAATGAATGCCAAAGCGGGAACTTGCTCCTATCCGCTTTTGCAGGATGACGCTTTCCTGAGCAAGTGGGAGAAAGGCCGGCGTGCCACCAGTAATAACGGCGCGGCGGCGGAAGACATCTGGAGAACTTTGTCCCGCATCCTGGAAAACGGAATCTGCTTTCTGATCTATCTGGCGCTGCTTACACAGGTGAAGCCTTTTCTGATACTGATCACCCTGACAACCACCAGTCTGGGCTATGGGATCACTTATTGCTTTGTCCAGAGGGATTATCGTCTCCAGGAGGAGGCATCCAGGCCCACCAGGGGAGCTTTTTGGGTATTCAATGCCACCCGCAATCCCAAGCTTGCCAAGGACGTGCGGATTTTCGGCATGAGGCAGTGGCTGGAGGGGATGTACGCCAAGTATCGCAAGCTGGCGGAGGATATACAGAAGCGTCGTACAAAAAACAATATTGTGGCAGACCTGGCCAGTCTGGCTTTGGACATTCTGCGCAATGGCATTGCCTACGTTTACCTGCTCGCCGTCACTTTACAGGGCAATCTCTCTGCCGGGGAATTTCTATTGTATTTTACGGCAGTGACGGGCTTTACCGCCTGGATCACGGGAATCCTTGGCGGTTTTACTACTCTGCACCGGCAGAGTATCGAAATCTCCATGATAAGGGAGTTCTGCGAGTTCCCGGAACCCTTCAGAATGGAGGGAGGAAGAGAACCGGCCCTGGATGCCGGGGCAAAGTATCAGTTGGAACTGCGGGATGTGACTTATCGGTATCCCACGGGCGAAAAACCGGTGCTGGAACATTTCAACTTAAAGATCAGGCCGGGGGAGAAGCTGGCGGTGGTGGGCGTAAACGGCGCAGGCAAGACTACGCTGATCAAACTGCTCTGCGGTTTTCTGGATCCTGACCAGGGAACCGTATTGCTTAATGGGGCGGATATCCGGGAGTATAACCGCCGGGAGTATTACAGGCTGTTTGCCGCCGTGTTTCAGGATTTTTCCATTTTGGGAGGCTCCATTGCGGACAATGTGGCTCAGTGTACTTCGCCGGACCTCGAAAAGGTATGGTCCTGCCTGGAGCGGGCAGGGATCAAAGAGCGCATAGAGCGCCTGCCCGGGGGACTGGATGCCAAGCTGGAGAAAAGGGTATATCCGGAGGCGGTGGAACTTTCCGGCGGAGAGTCCCAGCGGCTGATGATGGCCCGGATGCTGTATAAGGAGGCGCCGATACTGATTCTGGATGAGCCCACGGCGGCGCTGGACGCCCTGGCGGAGCAGGATGTGTATGAACGCTACAATGAACTGGCCCAGGGGCGCACCAGCGTGTATATTTCCCACCGGCTGGCCAGCACCCGCTTTTGCGATCGGGTGATCCTGTTGGAGGACGGGGGTATCCGGGAGGAGGGTACCCATGAGCAGCTGATGTCGCTGGGGGGCAGATACGCGCAGTTGTTTCGGATACAGAGCAAATATTACAGAGAAGAGGAGGCCGGAGAGGATGCGTAAAAAGAAAGACCAGTTTTCCTGGAAACAGACCTGGCAGATCAATAAGAGAGTTTTTAAGATGTGTACCAAGGCAAAACCGGGATTTTTCGCGGTTTTGTTTGCGGCGCAGATTCTGTGGGCCATATCCCCATATGTGACGTTATACTGCTCCGCAAGATTCCTAAATGAACTGACTGCGGCCCGCAGGCCGGAGGTTCTGGCCTGGTGGGTGCTGCTGATTCTGGGTCTGACGGCTGCGCTGGGGGTGATCGGTTCGCTTCTTCGGCGTCTGGAGGAGGCGGAGTACGGGATGAGGAGCTTCTGGATCAACTGGATCTATGGGCAGAAAGCTTTGGAAATGGATTTTTCCAAAGCGGACGACACCAGGTATTCCGACCGGCTGGTGCAGATTTTACAGACATCGAATTTCAGCGGACATGGCATCCCTAATTTCACCAGTCTGCTGCCCAGGCTGGCCGGGGCTTTCTTTAAGGTGGCAGGCGGCGTGGCTCTGTCGGTATCTCTGTTTGTTCTGCCGGTTAAGCCCCAGGCACAGAATCTCCCCCTGCTAAAGGCGGGGCTGGTTCTGGCCGTGGGCGGAATCTTGGCGGTGCTGGTGATTTCACCCCTGCTGGCGGACAAAAGTATACGGGCCTGGAACGCTGCGGCGGAAGCGGGCAGATCGGGGAATCGCTTTTTTAACTTTTACGGGAATCTGCTGTACACGGAGGAAAAGCGGGCTCTGGATGTGAGGATGTACAGGCAGGATCTCTATGGCCAGGAGGTAGATGCAGCTAATAACAGTTGGACCGGGGACGGTGTATTTGTAAAACTGAACAGAGGGATATTGGGAATTATTAACGGTATCACGGAGATGCTGTCCCAGATGATGATGGGCCTGGTCTATCTGTATGTGTGCCTGAAAGCCTGGTATGGCGCTTTCGGCGTGGGCAGCGTGACCCAGTATGTGGGAGCGCTGTCGTCCCTGGCAGGCGGTTTTTCCGAACTGATGTCAATAGGCGCGGAGATTCGGGGAAATACTGCGTTTTTAAAGCAGGTGCTGGACTATCTGGATATCCCTAACGAGATGTATCAGGGAAGCCTGACGGTGGAGAAGAGAAGCGACCGGCAGTATGAGGTGGAGTTCAGAGATGTGAGTTTCCGGTATCCGGGCAGCCAGGAGTATGCGCTTAGCCATGTAAATATGAAATTCAAGGTGGGGGAGAAGCTGGCCGTGGTGGGGCAGAACGGCTCCGGCAAGACCACTTTTATCAAGCTGCTGTGCAGGCTTTATGATCCCACAAAAGGGGAGATTCTGCTGAACGGTATTGATATCAGAAAATATGATTATCAGGAGTACATGTCCGTGTTTTCCGTGGTGTTCCAGGATTTCCAGCTGCTGGATGCGCCTCTGGGGGAAAATATAGGGGCCAGTCTGCATTATGATAAAGCCCGGGGGCTGGAGTGTCTGGAGAAAGCGGGGCTGGAAGAGTGGTTTCGGACCAAGGCGGTCAAGGGACTGGAGACGCGTTTGTATCAGCACGAAGATGCCAATGAGGGCATTCAAATCTCCGGCGGTGAGGAACAGAAGCTGGCCATCGCCAGAAGCCTTTACCGGGACGCGCCTTTTCTTGTACTGGATGAGCCTACAGCGGCGCTGGACCCCATGTCGGAGTATGAGGTATATACCCGTCTGAATGACATTGTGGAAGACAAGACGGCCATCTATATCAGCCACAGGCTTTCCTCCTGCCGGTTCTGCGACGAGATCGCTGTGTTCCATCAGGGACAGGTGATCGAGAAGGGCAGCCATGATGAGCTGCTGGCCCGGGGCGGCAAGTACAGTGAACTTTGGAATGCCCAGGCCCAGTATTATGTGTAATATTGTCGCAATCCCCGCCAAATCCGGGGGCGGGGATGTTTTGAGAAAAATTCGGGTGGCATCATATGCCCCGGATTTTTTTCGAGTGCGGACAATTGTAGGAGTATATTTCCATTCCTGTTGATTTTTGGCCAGAAATGTGGTATATAATAATTATGGAGATACACTTTCCCGGATATGTCCGGTATCCGATTGTGGCGCGTTAAATCTGTATAGACGCATATCGCTAAGTAAGTACTTCTGGTACGGCAGCAACAAGCCGTCTATATAAGCAAAACAGGCTCATAGTCCTTATCTTTCCCTTGTAAATATAGATAAAAGATGCTGCTGTAGCAGGGAAAGGGAGGAAAAGGATGACATTTGAAGAAAAGAAAGAAAGGGTGGAGGGCTTTCGCCCCATTGACGATGTATTTTTTGAGGTACTCGCCGATGACAAAGAGGTGTGCCAGGAGATTCTGAGGACGATACTGGAAGACAAGGCGTTGATCGTTGAGGAAGTGATTGTCCAGCGGAGTCTGAAAAATATCTATGGGCGGTCGGTAAGGCTGGATGCTTTATGCATTCTTGGTGATGGCGCAAAGTGCAATATCGAGGTACAGCGCGCTCATTCTGATGACCATTTAAAGAGGGCCAGGTATAATGCCGCGAGCATTGTTACCAAAAGCACGGAACCCGGCGAGCGCTTTGAGAATGTGCCCCGAGTGATCATTGTGTATATTTCGGAGAGGGATTTTCTTGGCTATGGAAGGACGATCTATCATATTGATAAGGTAATCCGGGAGAATGGGGAACCGGTTGATGATGGTCTACAGGAGGTATTTGTCAACACATGTATTGATGACGGGACAGAAATAGCGGATCTCATGCGGTGCTTTATGCAGCAGGAGGTGCATGACCCGCGTTTTCCCAAATTATCCTCCCGCGTGTATTATTTGAAAGAGGAAGAAGGAGGTGTAGCCGCAATGTGTGAGATCATGGAGAAATATATGAGCGAGGCAAAGGCAGCGGGAATAAAAGAGGGCAAGGAAGTCGGCATGAAGGAAGGCAAGGCAGCGGGAATAAAAGAGGGCAAGGAAGTCGGCATGAAGGAAGGCAAAGCAGCGGGAATAAAGGAAGGAAAAAGGCAGGCAATTTGCAGAATGATTAAAAAAGAGTTTGATAAGCAGACGATTTTGGATCTGGGCTATACGGAGTTTGAATATGAGGAAGCCAAGGAGTCCATATCTGCGTCTGTATGAAAAGGTAATATCAGAGACAGAGTTAGAGTGTGTCAGTATAGGAATGATTACCTGCCTAGAGCGTTCCTGCGGGCTGCTCTGTGAAACGTGACCATTCAAGAGTTAAACGGGGCAGTTCCGCGTGAACTGCCCCTTGCCAATTCCAAAAATCTATGATATGATTTATCCGTTGCCAAAAAGAAAACCATTGACGAGAGGAGGAACCGCCATGCAGAACAACAGAGGAATGCAGGATAGAACAGAGAAACCGACAATCAAAGGCATGGCAGTCCTGACTGCACCTTTGAGGGTGCTTTTTTTGTACCCATTTTTAAGGAGATTTGAGGAGACAGAGCAACATGAAAACAGTAAAGGGTATTTATGCCGAGGTGAAGATATTTGCCGAGGATGTGGAGCCTTACGCGGAGGCTCAGGTTAAGATGATATGTGACAACGAGGTGGCCCGGGGGAGCAGGATCTGCTTGATGCCGGACATCCATCCCGGCAAGGTGGGACCTATCGGCCTTGCCATGACAGTGACGGAAAAGGTGATTCCTCAGCTTTTGGGGGTGGATATAGGCTGCGGAATGACCTGCGTAAAGTTGAATAAGGGCGGCGCGGAGTTTCAAAAGCTGGACAGAGTTATCCGGGAGAATGTGCCCGCAGGCTTTGCCATTCGTAGGGAACCTCATCATCTGGCAGAGGAATTTTCCTATGAAGGGCTCCACTGCATCAGACATATTTCCAGGGAGAGAGCCTTAAGAAGCCTGGGCACACTGGGCGGCGGCAATCACTTCATAGAACTGGACAGGGGGGAGGACGGCGGCCTGTACTTGGTGGTGCATACGGGCAGCAGGCATCTGGGCGAAGAAGTGGCGGAATATTACACGAAGCTGGCCGGCAGCCGCCTGAAGGAGCAGGGCAGGAATGTTCCCTATTATATGAGTTACCTGGAGGGGGAAGACCGGGAGGCGTATATGGAGGACGTGCAGCTAATTCAGGGATATGCCGAGTGGAACAGGCATATTATTGTCAGGGAGATACTTAAGGGGATGAAATGGAAGGCGGTGGAGCAGTTTTCGGTGGCGCACAATTATATGGATGGCGCAGGCATACTTCACAAGGGCTCCATATCCGCCGGGAGCGGCGAAAGGGTGATAATCCCTGTCAATATGAAGGAAGGGGTCATTCTGGGAACCGGAAAGGGCAATCCGGAGTGGAATAGCAGCGCTCCCCATGGATCCGGCAGGAGATTGAAGCGGGAGGAGGTAAAGAATCGGTATACGGTATCGGAATTTAAGAAGGAGATGAAGGGTGTATACAGCAGCTGTGTGGGGGCGGATACCCTGGATGAGGCTCCCTTTGCCTATCGCTCCCTGACAGAAATCGAGGAGCAGATTGCAGATACCGTTGCAATTACGGATATATTGAAGCCTGTCTATAACTTTAAGGCAGGGAATATGCGGAACTAGGCGGCATTCTAATAGGAGGTGACATATGATAGTTCAGATTAGCGCCGGGCAGGGCCCCTCCGAATGCCAGCTGGCGGTGGCAAAGCTGTATGAGGCATTGCGGGAAGAATACGGGGAACTGAAAATTCTGTCGGAGGCCAGGGGCTGTGAAAAGGGATGTTTTGACTCTATCCTTTTTCAGACCGAACATGATTTGAGCAGTCTGGAGGGAACGGTACTATGGATTTGCCAAAGTCCGTTCCGCAGGAATCACAAGAGAAAGAACTGGTATGTGGATGTGAGTATTATTCCGGACCAGGCAGAGATAGCATCGGATAGAGAGTATCGCATAGAGAAATTCCACTGCGGAGGGAAAGGCGGCCAGAATGTAAACAAGGTGGAGAGCGGAGTGCGGATCATCCACATTCCTACCGGGCTTGTATCCCAGTCCACCGAGGAACGGAGCCAGTACCAAAACAGGCAGAGGGCCATGGAGAAGCTGCAGGAAAAACTTGCGTCCCTGCGGCGGGAGCAGAGAGATAAGCAGGCCAATACCGCCTGGCGGGAGCACAACCGCATCGTTCGTGGAAATCCTGTGCGCACTTATGTGGGGGAGAAGTTTGTACTAAAAAGCGGTTAGAAGTGTTCATAAAACTTTATATTGCCTTTTTTACGGATATTATATAAAATAACTTCGTTAGAGTTCGTTCTTAATGATATCATGAACAAAAAAATGAGAAGGGAGTATGTTTTAAAGATGAAGAACGAAAGAATAAAACATTTAGGACGCAGAATTAACGCTTTGATGACCTGCCTGCAGGTAGCCAGCATGGTTTTAGTAGTTGCTCTATGTATTTCCATGTTTTATAACCTTGCAATGAGTCTGTTGAGGGATCGCTGTGTCAATGCGACCAATGTCCTGGCATATGAATTGGACGGTTATGTGGGACCGGAGGACAAGAACGAAACACTGGATGAGTTAAAAAGCTTGTTGAACTGCGAATTTACGATTTTTGACGGGGACGTAAGAGCTTATACGACCATTCAGCAAAACGGAGAGCGGGTTGTCGGCACAAAGTTGACGGAAGAGTTGACTGATATTGTGTTGAGACAGGGACAAAGTTATGTCGGAAATGCGGAAATTTTCGGTGTTGAACATATATGTTCGTATGTACCTACCAGGGACGAAAACGGTCAGATAAACGGCTTGATTTTTGCGGGAATTTCGCTTCAATCCGCTACAGAACAGATTAATGAAACGGTAAAAATGGCGTGTGTGGTAGGTGTTGTTGCGGTTATTATCAGTATAATCATTATGTCTGTTTTTGTCGGTCGTTCGGTTTCCGGACCGCTTGCAAAACTTACCGGTTTGGCTAAGATGATGGAGCAGGGTGATTTGGGACTTAAGTCAAAGCAGACAATAACGGTTAATATTCGCTCTAATGATGAAATCGGTTATCTGACGCGTATTTTCCAAAATATGATGAACAGCCTGAAAGGATATATCGGTGAAATTTCCGTTACATTGGCGGCAATTTCGGAGGGAAACCTGACAGTGGAAACAGCACAGAATTATGTGGGCGATTTTGTTTCCATCAAAGAATCGTTGGATAAAATTTTGAAAAAGCTCAACGGTACAATGTCGCAGATTGTGGAAAGCACAGACTATGTTTCCAACGGCGCAGACCAAATGTCCGCCGGCGCGCAGTCGCTCAGCCAGGGCTCGGTGGAACAGGCGAGCACGGTTGAGGGATTGGAAACCAATGTGCGGGAGATTTCCCAGCATATCTCACAGTCGGCGGAGAATGCGAAGCAGGCGAGCCAAATGGTGGAAACAGTAGGTACACAGATTTTGGAGAGCAATCAGAAGATGCAGGAAATGATTGATGCGATGCGGGAAATTGATGAAAGTTCCAACGAAATCAGCAAGATTATCAAAACCATTGAAAGTATTGCGTCACAGACAAATATTCTTGCATTGAACGCCGCAGTGGAAGCAGCACGGGCAGGTGAGGCAGGCAAGGGCTTTGCGGTTGTCGCGGAAGAGGTCCGCAAGCTGGCGGGTAAGAGTGCGGAGGCATCCAAGACAACGACGGATTTGATTCAGAGTTCTATAAGCCGAGTAGAGCATGGTTCCACGATTGCCGGTGAAATGGCATTACAGCTGGAGTCTGTTGTTTCAGGCGCAAATCAGGTTATGGAGACAACAACCCGCATTGCGGACGATTCCCGTATGCAGGCGGCGTCAGTTGCGGATATTCAGGAGCAAATAATCCAGATTTCGCAAGTGATACAGACAAATTCCGCAATTGCTCAGGAAAGTGCGGCTACCAGTGAGGAACTTAGTTCACAGACAAAGATGCTGAAGAATTTAACGGATATGTTCCATGTGAGAACGGTATAATCAATGGCCCCGCTGTATACAGCGGGGTTATTGATATAATGTGCCGGCTATAAGTACATCCAACAGAATATGGGCAGCAACACACAAGAAAGGGGATTGCGAGATGCAGTCCTTTTCTTGTGGTGTGTTTTGTATGTAACAAGAATGTTTCGCAAAATTGGCAGGAATAGACTTGTAAAGATTTTCTTCCCTAACATATAATTATACTGTTAGAATATGAAAAACTGACTAAATTGCAGGATGTTTTTGCTTGTACACAGAAAAAATATATTGCAGTCGTGAGGATTCTGTGACATTTAGATGGTATTTTTATGGGGAAGGGAGTGCGAATATATGAGATTACTGATAGTTGAGGATGACAAACTTTTAAACAGTACGCTTGTATTTAATCTGTCATCTTTCGGATATATGATTGATTCTGCAATGACAAAGCAGGAGGCAGAGAATTTCTGCAAAAAGCAGGATTATGATTTGATTGTCCTTGATATTAATCTGCCGGATGGTAACGGGTTTGATTTATGTGTGGAAATTAAGGAACGCCGTCCAGACACGGCGGTGATATTTTTAACGGCGAATGATATGGAAAGTGATATGTTAAAGGGTTTTGAACTTGGAGCAGATGATTATGTGACTAAACCTTTCCCGAACAGTGTATTCCGCAAAAAAGTTGCCGTTGTTTTGGAGCGTATCAAGAAGCAGCCCTGTGGTGATTTTTATGAAGATGGGAAACTGCGTATAAACTTTATGGAAATGGCTGCAACGCTTATGGGGGAAACAGTTGTCTTTACGCCTCTAGAATATAGGCTGCTCAAAGTACTTGTGAAAAATGCGGGTACTGTACTGACACGCCAGATACTTCTTGAGAAGCTGTGGGATGCTGACGGAAACTTTGTAGATGAACATGCATTGACCGCAGCAATCAGCCGTATCCGTTGCAAAATCGAGGCAGATGGACTGACCTATATTAAAACGGTTTATGGTATGGGATATATGTGGATTGGAGGTTTGAAAAAGTGAAAAAGCTTTCCGTTAACAGAGGTTGTGCCTTTGGATTTACTTTTTTAGGACTCATTTCGGCAGTAATGATTACTGTTTTATATTTTCTCACAGACAGCATGACGGCAGTATGGATTGGTATCTTGTTTGTGCTATTTGTATTGGCGTTTAACATACTCTTTATCCTTTTTCTCCGGAATAAATTGACATTATTTTCGGATATGCTATGTAGGATGATGGATGAAATGATGGGCGGGAAAAGTCAATTTCTGCAGGTATCGGAAGAAGAAAGTCTGTTTTATAAAATTAATCACCGCCTTATGCGTTTATATGAGATTATGCAGGAAAATAAGCAGGGCATAGCGAAAGAGAGGGCAGATTTGCAGGAATTGGTTTCTGACATCTCTCATCAGGTGAAAACGCCGATTGCCAATCTCCAAATGATAAATGCGACACTGATAGAACAGGGAATGCCGGAAGATAAACGGCAGGAGTTTTTGCAGGCAGCAGAAGGGCAGCTTGAAAAGTTGAATTTTCTTATGCAGTCCATGATTAAGACATCACGTCTCGAAACAGGCGTTATTTCCTTGGAGATGAAAAAACTGCCTATTTATGATACCCTTGCGGAAGCTTTGGGCGGGATATTGTTAGGTGCGGAAAAGAAGCAGATACGGGTTGATGTGGATTGTCCGGAACAGATGGAAGTTTTGCATGACCGTAAATGGACAGTGGAAGCCTTGTTCAATATTCTGGATAATGCCGTAAAATATACGCCGGAGGGCGGAACCATCAATGTATGTGTCCAAAGCTGGGAACTATATATGAAAATTGACATTGCGGACAGTGGAAAAGGCATTGCGGAAAATCAGCAGGGGAAAATATTCAAACGTTTTTACAGAGAGAAAGATGTACACAATATTGACGGTATCGGTATTGGACTGTATCTTGCCCGTGAAATCGTCACCATGCAGGGCGGCTACATCAGGGTCACTTCGACGGTAGGGCATGGCTCTACATTTTCCGTATTTTTGCCCTGGGGATAAAAATACCTTGAAATGTCACGAACTTGTGACATTTCGGGGACGAAAAAACAGCGGTCTGTGACATTTCTGTGAGAATTGGCTGTTAGACTGACGGCATCACAGAAAGGATGGTGTTTACCATGAGTATTTTGCAAACAACTGACCTTAAAAAATACTACGGCGCGGAGCCGAACAGCACAAAGGCGCTGGACGGCGTGACCCTCTCCATTGAGCAGGGGGAATTTGTGGACATCGTCGGAACGTCCGGCAGCGGCAAGACGGTTGGGAATGTATTGCTCTTGGGGGCATTTCAAGGGTTTAAGGGAATCGTAGAATATGCGGCTTTTAGTTATCCAATTTGGATGATGATTGCCCTTGCAGCTATCCTATTTGTATTTTGCTGGTTCATTCCCTTGCTGTTTGTAAACCGTATGGTGAAAAAACAACGGTTGAAAGACTAAGGCAAAATTGATTCTTCTTTGAAAAGCGGGTAGTAAAAAACTTTTCAGGGAAAATTGCAGTTAAAGAAGGGCCTTCCGCAGGGAAAGCCCTTCTTTGGAATAAGTCATTTAGTTTTGGCAGTCACATCCGCAGTCGCATCCGGACGCGTTTTCAGGAGTGTCATCACAGTCCTTGCAGCGGTCAAAGCCGGGATTGAAAGCGTAGAAGTTCTTGCTGTTAAGCTTATCTTGGGTGATTCGCAGGGCTTCGCCAAAACGGGAGGATTGAAGTAAATTTATCTGTTGATTTTCTGCATTTTCTTTATAATCGACTGCCAATACATGCGGTCTTTCAAGACCCGGATTACCGTAATGGTGGAATCCTCCACAACAAAGAAGATTAAATATGTACTGTAAGGCTTGAAATAAATGCTCAATCCCTCAATTACATATCCCGTAGCTTCATAGCCTTTGGGAAAGGAATCCAGCTCTTTGATAGCCTTCTTTATCTTCTTTGAAAAGTTTTCCGCGTATTCTCGATATTTGAAGGTGTCGAGAATATACTTTTTTGTTGATTTAATATCTAAAAGCGCGTCCTTGGATATTAAGATTTTATATTTCTTTGGTTTGTCCGGCATTATATCTTGTCAATTTCCTCCCAAGCTTCATCGAGTGTATAAACATCGCCCTTTTTCATACTGTTTATTCCTTTGGAGAGTTCGTCATATAACGCGCCTATGGCTGCTTTTTCGGAATATTCAGTTTTTAGGATTTCCTGATTTCTGATTGCCCGTGCTGCAGGTGCCATAGTATCACTTCCTTTCGATTGTTGATTTTATTATACGGTATTTAGTATTGGTTTATCAACAGATTTTTAGTAATTTTCCTCAAAACTGTATGTCTTAGACTTTCATGGTTCATGGTTAAATGTTCCAAGTGATTTCAATGTTTCCGTCTGCAATGCGAATAACTTTGATGAGCGTATCAACTACCGCCTGTCTGTCATTGAAAGAGAGCGTTTCCCATGTTTTTACATGATTGGTTATCTGCTTCAATCTGCCCTCTGTATCTGTGACTTTTGCCGTAATGATTTCTTCCTGCAAGACTTTACGCTCTGCATCCAGTTCTGATATTTTTTCGTCTATGTACTTCATCAGAACGCCGCTTGCCCCGGACACTTTGGAGAGAAGTTCTTCGATTTCTTCCTCAATCTGTGTCAGACGGATTTTTTTCGTCATGTTTGCGTGTTCCTCCCCTGTGTCAGATATACAGGAAAGTTTCTGAAACTCCGACAGTCTTTCTTTGATTGCACCAAGCATATATTCTTCCAAAACGTCTGCATAAACCGTACAGCCTGCCCCTGTGCAGTTGCTTCCCCTGCTTCCCGACTGGCTGCAAACAAAGTATCGTCCCCACTTTGTTTTTGCCTTGCGGATTGTCAGAGCATAACCACAGTTGCCGCATTTTACCTTGCCTACAAGCCATGAGTTTTTGGGTTTACAGGTCTTTGTGGACTGTCGGTTGTTCAGACACCGTATGCGGCACGCCAACCATGTCTTAGAGGGGATAAAACCCTTATGCGGCGCAAGCACAATCTCTTTGTTGGACAGGTCACTTTGCTTTCTTGAAGTGGAAACAGTACCTTTGTAGAGATAGCAGGCATTGTAACCCGTGAAATCACTTGCCGGATTATAGATGTTTGCACCTTGGCTTTGGAAAAACTGATACACATCAATGTCAGCTTCGACATATACGGGATTACGGAGCATTTCACTGATACGGGCGGTGTTCCAGT